>Ga0268244_10000342_pt1 | contig 20022 bp, 19 predicted proteins | sample AgamicMgSfe_FD_200258 | JGI IMG/M metagenome (GOLD analysis project Ga0268244, IMG submission 200258) | Agave microbial communities from Guanajuato, Mexico - Mg.Sf.e (v2) (version 2) | ecosystem: Host-associated > Plants > Phyllosphere > Phylloplane/Leaf | place: Guanajuato, Mexico | collected... | reverse complement strand
GACGTGGTGGACCTGAAGGAAGGTCCAACTCCAGAGAGGATGCCAATCGTGACAACGAAGGCGACAGTGGAAGCGATAGCGGCAAGAACAAGCCTCCAGCGACCCTCGAAGAAAGAGCCGCACGATATGAAGCGGCCAGACTTCGTATCCTTGGTTCGGCAAAACCATCCGAGGATCCACCGGCCCTTGGTAAAGAGGACGAGTCCCGATCAAGTTCGGCCGCCGGCAAGAAGAAGAATAACAGGAAGCAACGAAGTGATAGTGAAGATGGTTTCGAAGCGAGGTCTGCTTACAACACATTTTCGAACAATCCAAACAACGCCATGTCTGACACAAATCAAATGTATTCGAATTTTTCAAACGCTGGAGCTCTGCCATACAATCAGTCTATGCAGTATGACCAGACTGGACAATATGGTTCCGACCACCAATCAATGATGAATACAGCTGCAGGTCCCTACCAATGGTATCAGCACGACTACTCAAACACTCATGATCAATCGGTTCCACACTGGCAGCAAAACGGTCACGGTGGAGGATATGGAGGTTACGACATGTCTTCTCATTTTCAACAGAACATGTCATTTCAGCAGCAAAGTTCACCAGCGCATTATCCAGCAAATCCTGCGGCACAATCAATGGGTAACGTGCCATCCTTGTCTGGTCAGTGGCAGTCACAGGCTGGATCCGGATCACCTCCACAGAACTACGGTCCGCAGTACCAGAACATGCCGTCTCAAATGAATGGACAGCCATATGCATATGGTGTATTGCCAGGCCAGTCCTTTGGCGGGAAACGTCAAAACCCGAACCATCCTCTGCCTGGCAGCTTCAACCGTCAACAATCGTTCAATCCACAGAGCCAGGCCTTTACCCCAGGACACCCATCTCAACAGCCAATGCCAGCTCCATACATGAATTCATACAGCCAGGGTCAGCAGCCGGGTCAACAACCATACCAGCTCCAGCGTCAAGGCTCCACCCAGTCACAAGTATCATCTCATGGTCAGGCTTACGGTGGGCAAATGTACAATGGACATCCACAAAACGGCTCTCCCGGGGGAAGTCTTCCGAGCGCTCAAGGATTGACACACCCTCTTCCACAGCCAGTATTTTCTCAAACGATGCCGTATGGTGGTCGTCAAATGAATCAGCAGCAGCAGACGCAAATGGGAATATATCCTCAAAACACATATGGCTCTGCTCAGAACACGCCCAATGCAGCTAAGAGCTCTCTGGCCAAATTCGGCGGAGCCTCTCTCCCAGCAAAACCACCACCAGTCGATGCGTCCTACCAGATGTCCATAGGGATGGGCTCTCGTAGTCCTGGCTACGGCTCGACTCCTCTTCACGGTATGCCAGGAAGAATGGGGTAGGGGCTTTCGAAAGACATGATCAGGACGAGAGTTGCGCCAGTTGACACACGCAGATAGCCAGCAAAATGATTATCATGGTGGACCCATGGAATGGAAGGAACGGAAAAGGACCTGGCGCTAGGAAGGTTGGTTCTTATTGTGTAGTTTATACCCACATTATGCAGCAAATTGCACGGCGTTGACCTCGAAGGATTTTTTGGAGTGCGTCGTTTGCTCCCAGTGAATCAGATCTGTACCAGATTTCCTGCTGCGAGAGCTCGAAGATTCATCCACTCCCACCTCCCCTTTTACCCATCGCTGCCTTCAGTCTATCATCATCCTCACTTCTCCCTTTACTCGTCTTATTTTGCTCAGCTTGATCTTTGCGTCCCAACAGTGCCTCTTTAGTCAATTGACTGACGGTCCCGCCCGACTCGATTTTATCTGCCAAACCATGCCGCCTTCGACTCTCAGCCAATAGACTCAGACCTTCCCCACCGCTATCGCTTTCTCTATGCCGTTGTGCATTGGCTTTTGCTGCTCTGATACTGGTCCTGGCATATACGAAAAGGAGACAGGCCATGGTGAATGCCGCGGCTGGAGCGATCATCTGGCGTGAGGTGAATGGTAGGGGCCTTCGTGGATATGGTGAGGTCCTTGGATTCGATATCTCGGTGATGCCGCCTGGGCCCTTGGGCATCGATAGTCTGCCTCCCATTTTATTGTCCAATTTCGAGGTCGTGATTCTGTGCCTAGACGATCAAAGTCAGTCCTCAAGTCGAGGTATAGAGGTCGGAGCACGCGAGCATCGTCCGGCGAACGGCGACGTCAGGCATCGAGTGGGGCAGCACGTGCAGATGGCAGAATCTTGGCGTTCACATGTCAGAAAGTTACAGTTCAATACGAGCGGGACAGCGGGCGAGACACTTTCCGTTCTCTGCCTGATCCTGATCCTGATCCTGATCGCGCGACATCATGGCACTTCTGCACCGAACCAACCCAAGCCACACTGGCTTTTCCTCCAGCTGATTCTGTCCCTTGCATAAGTCTGATATTATATAACAATCACATCTGTTAACGATCGTCTGACAGGACTCATTGTCGCAAACTACACATTTACAGTCTCTACAGGCTGTGACGTACTTGGTCAGAAACGGCTGTACGAGACACAAAACACACAATCAAAGCAAATCGAATTCACGATTTGCCAGACAGGCGCTTTCCAATATGGAGGATCCGCGTTCGAATCAACGACAGTCTCCAGTGTCAGATCGCAGTCTGGAGTCGACACTCGACAGCCGATCACTTCCGGAAGATGATGGCATGCGACAACTTCGTCAAAAGATGCACGAGATCAGGGATCTGGCTTCTTCGACCTCGGAAATGGCGAGCCGGATGCATGTACTGATGACTCGGGACTACATGACGAGGAGGAAGCAGTCAATATCGATAGCACAGAGTCCTCTCGATCCTGCTGCAGCACGAGAGACGGATCTACTTGGACGATACAATGTAACACAAACGGATCTCATTCCGACTTATGCACCAGAACTGGAGCAGACAACAGGAGAAGAGGGCGCCGATACTGAAGACGGTAAACCAGTCCTCGGTTGTGTACACTACAAGCGAAACGTCAAAGAGCAATGCTTTGATTGCAATCAATGGCATAATTGCAGACACTGTCATGATGCTTCGCCAGATCTACCCTTTCCACATCAGCTGAATCGAAACATGACACAAAACATGTTGTGTATGCTCTGTAAGACCCCGCAGCCGGCCGGCGAGGTTTGCCTCAAATGCGGTGAAGATGCCGCATACTACTACTGTCCGAAATGCCATCTCTGGGATAATGACAGTAACAAACGGATATATCACTGCGACGACTGTGGGATCTGTCGAAGAGGGGAGGGACTCGGAAAGGACTACGTTCACTGCAAACGATGCAATGTTTGCATATCGATATCGACTTCTTCAACCCATCCTTGCGTCGAGCGGGCGACTGACTGCGATTGTCCGTTATGTCTTGAATACCTTTTCTCCTCTTCAACGCCTGTCGTCAGTCTGCTTTGCGGTCACTATATGCATGCAGCTTGTTACAAAGACCTGATGCATGTCACGTATCGCTGTCCGGTTTGTAACAAAAGTGCTGTCAACATGGAACTGCAATGGCGAAAGTTGGACGACGAGATTCGACTACAACCCATGCCGGAAGAAGAGTTTGAAGAGGAAGAGGACGAGGATGGATCGTCGACTCCAGCTCTCATGGAGAGTACCGACACAAGGCTTGCAAGTGGCTTGCGAAACATTCTACTGTCGAGCAGTCCTCCGCGAGGCTCGAGAAGAATACCGAAACGAGTATGGATAGGCTGCAACGACTGCGGTGGAAGAGGCTGGACCAACTTCCACTGGCTAGGTCTCAAGTGTCCTGTCTGTGACGGCTACAACACGAATCAAATGATGCCAATCGGTGATCGTTCTCGTGCACCAATGCCTGGAACACAACGACAACGTCAGCACGATTTTACCGGTCTACATGCTGTACGAGCATTTGGTCTTGAGCCCGAGCCTGACGACAGAGCCGATAGTGCATATGGCATTGCGACATCACCGGCGTCTCAACCTCGTCAAGTACCGGAGATTGCAACACCTCAAAGGAGTTATTTCCTGCTCGCTGAAGATGAAGGTCTTTTAAGGCGTCCCGACTCGGCTCCTGTGGAAAGGGAGCCTTATCGTCTGGGTGGCATCTCGCCTTATGATCTTTTGCAGAACGTCGGCAGGAGTCTGTCACCAATGCGGATGTATCTGGAAGAGTTTGATAGCAATGTCAGGGATCGTGCCGCTTATGCTAGTCGACGAATGAGCGAGTACGCGGCAAGCATGGCTCCGAAAAGATTCAATACTGAACAACAGCCCAGACGTCCCCATAGCATTGCCGAGGGTGAGACGGAGAATGTGGGCTTTTGGGGCGCAGATGGAGCACAGTTCTTATCTGGGGGCGAGGAAGGGGATGACGAAGACGAAGAAGATGGCAGCGGTAGTGAGGAAGATGAAGATGATGATGAGGACCTCGATGGGTTGAGTATCGAGGGAGATGGCGACGGTGAGAATGAAGAGGACGACATGGAGCTGTTTGGACATCGATAGCGTTGGAAAGTACTACAGCAGTCAGGACTGTTTGATTAGATAGTAACACGGTCCAGGTGACTGTATACTGTTACAGTCGTTGCACACCAATCTCGCAAATTTCGTGAATTCGTACTGGTTCGTACAGCACATTGCTGTGCAGACCTCGAGGGTATAATGTAGCTTATATCCGAACATAAGATTAGATCAGGCCGTTAAACCGGCCCGAAACTATGAGCCGAACTTCCGAGTCGCTCATGACGTAGTCGCAAACACCACGAAGAAAGACACACGAAACATTGCAGTCCATGTTATCGAGACAGCAGAACGTGCTGTTTGGGTCTAATACATGTGATTGATTAGGGAAGGGGTGAAAGCAATTGATGAAAGCGATTCGAATCATATCCTTCCAGCAAAACATTCCCTGTACAGTGAAGATATACCCTACGTAGGCGGCCACGAATTGGTGCAAAACACCATGCCGTCAGAGCCGATCAACTGCTTTTCTTCAATCATATCAAAACTAAGCATTCCTCCGCCATCTTGGCGCCTTGTCACTCATCAATCTTGTCCTCTATCCGCCACCTCATAGAATGTCGACCACTTCGAGCGACACCCACGAACATGAAAAGTCTCACAATCCCCCACCACCTTCAGCAGACGGCTCACAAGTGACGCAACCTCAAGATGAGGAAAGCGCGCCCGCTTCACCAGTACCGCAACAAAAAACAGAAGGCGACGACCAATGGATAGTCAAATGGGAAGAGAACGACAAGGAGAATCCGAAAAATTGGTCCACTGGTTTCAAGTCATGGATAACTTTTCAATTGGGCATGCTCGCTCTGGCTGCGAGTCTGGGATCTTCTATCATTTCTCCCGCAGAGGCCGTTATTGCTGAATATATCGGCGTGTCAGAAGAGGTGGCTGTGCTTCTCATCTCGCTATACATCCTTGGGTTCGCACTTGGACCGACGCTCTGGGCTCCAATCAGTGAGGTATTTGGCCGAAGAGTCAGTATGCTTCCTGCAATGTTCTGTCTCGGCCTGTTCAGTATCGGTGTCGCGACCAGTCGGAATGCGCAGAGTATCTTCATCTGTCGATTCTTTAGTGGCGTCTTTGGTTCCGCTCCTGTCAGCAACGTCTCCGCCGCTCTAGGAGACATCTGGGACCCTCGCGTCAGAGGAACAGCAGTGGCCATTTACGCCGTAGCCGTAGTCGGTGGACCAACCATCGGACCCGTCATCGGCAGCGCCCTTACAATCAACAAGCACCTCGGCTGGCGATGGACTGGCTACATCCTAGCGATCTGGGTCTTCGCAATCACGGCCCTCCTCTTCTTCTGCTTCCCCGAAGTCTACGGCCCCTTCCTTCTCAAAAAGCGCGCCCAGCGCATCCGAAAGGAAACCGGCGAAGACCGCTGGTACCACCCGCACGAACGCGTCAAGATCGACCCCAAGTCCATCGTAACTAAGCACCTCACGCGTCCAATCGTGATGCTCACAACAGAGCCCATGGTGACGTGCATCGCCATCTACGCCTCCTTCGTCTACGGCCTACTCTACATGACCCTGGAAGTCTTCCCCATCGTCTTCCAAGAGCAACGCCACTGGGCCGCGGTGCCCAGCACATTACCGTTCCTAGCGCTCTTCGTCGGCGTGCTCTGCGCGCTCGGCGTCAACCTCGCCAACCAGCCGCGCTACATCCGCATCGTGGAAGCCAACGGCGGCAAACCCGTGCCCGAAGCCCGTCTACTACCTATGGTCTTGGGCGGCGTGTGCTTCACCCTTGGCCTGTTCTGGTTCGGCTGGACTGCGAATGCGGATATCCCCTGGGCCTCATGTGTCGTCGCGGCTGGTTTCATCGGCGCGGGCTTCAACATTATTTTCCAGCAGTGCATTAATTTTCTCGTCGATACGTACCAGCTGTACGCCGCCAGCGCGGTTTCGGCTAACACTGTGCTACGCAGTCTGTTCGCTGCCGCGCTGCCGCTTGCTGCAAGGCCCATGTTTCATAATCTGGGCGTTGGCCCCGCGATGAGCATTCTTGGTGGCGTCGCGGCGCTGGCTTTGCCTGTGCCGTTTTTGTTCATGAGATATGGATTGAGACTGAGGAAAAAGTCCAAGTTCGCACCGATTCATGACTGAAGTCGAGTTCGCCGCTCGGGGAAAAGGGCGGTACGAAAATTGCATGATTTCTGGATTGCATGGCGTGGTATTGCATAGCGTGGTCTGGTCAGGCATATGAAGCATTTGAGGACACATCATGGAGCGGTCCGTAGATCGAAACAATATTCATTCTGGGTGTATTACACACCGGGGTATTTACCTATGTCCAGCCCTTGACCCACGCACGCCGTATCAGTGACTCGTGCGGAATAGTCACATGCCAAAGCACAGAAAGCGATAAGAATAAATAGCCGATAAGCGCCTTAATGAGCACCGTGATCGTGAATTTCACGCTCAGTGCGATCCTCCATGTCATCTTCCTCTTCTTCTTCTTCTTCTTCATCGTCCTCCTCGTCCATTTTATCGCCATCGTGATCGTCATGGTCAGCCCTGTAGATCGAGTTGTGTCTACTGGGCGGTCCCATGGGTCGGCCAACAGGACTCAGCGGACTGCCGATACTGCCAGGGATACTGTCGTTCCTGCCATGACCGAGAGCTCCGGAGCGGATGCTACCCTCGTAACCCCTCAAGCTCTCACCACCGTACAAGCTCTTACCGCCAAAGACGCTCTTGCCATCTTCCGTGTCTCTGTACAAACTACGACCGTCAATGCTGCGCGCGTCCTTGTCTTGTTTCCTGCCGGCGTAGTATGAGTTGCGATCCGAAGCTAGCGCCGGAGCTGCGACTCCCGAGTTTGAATAAACGCTAGCCCGTTCAGCAGATGCGATTGCTCCGATGCTTGGTCGTCCGGCGGCAGGAGCGTGCAGACCACTGGGAGATGAAACGTGGTCCAGATTACCACTAAGGACACTCAATGGTAGTGACTCCCTGCTCCCTCCCCACACACTACTCGGAGCCATTGCTCTCACCGATGCGTCGGTATCCATTGATCGTCTACGACGTCGTCGGGTCGAGGACGCCAATGTCATGATTGAAGCATCATCAGTCAGAAGATTGTTGGCAGTCGCTTGTGAGTATGTTGTCGGATTGGAGTGTGCGACCAAGTGTGGAGGAATGGCAGAAGCCGGAGCCGGACTGACAGGATACTGATGGCTAAATTGAGCGCCGCTAATGCCATCCGCGTGGCCTGTGTGTTGATTTAGAACGTTACCAGGAGAAGTTGACTGAATTGTGGTCAACGTTGTGGTCAGCGATTGCTGAGATTGATTTGGCGATGAGAATGTACTATTCGCTCCAACTCCATCCATTGAGCTCAACCCTCCGCCAGTCTTTGTTGTCAAGGCTCTTGAATTTCCAGCATCCGAATGAACTGTGTCTGGATTGGTTGCGACAGTTGGCGCTGCTGATTTGCTGCTCTCTGCTAGAGGTTCTCGGATGTTGTCACTTCCAGTTAAGGAAACGGTACTTCCGTTACCATCGCGGGTGTCATATGACCGATTCTCCGTGTCTATCGACTGTGCTGGTCGGTGGACGTAGCCAGATTGTGGATAAGGGTTGTTCTTCAATGCAATGTTATCGGACTTTTTTGCCTTTTTGCTCTCTCGAACATCAGAGCTTTTGAGACTGGTGAGACGCTTTACCCATGAAGTGAATGGTCTGATACGGCTAGAGCGGTCCGAGGGTTGGGAAGCGATCGCTGCAGATGCCATGATTGACTGATTGTTCCTGATCGTTGGTGATGGATAACGTGTTGTATAATGGCGTCGCGCTTTGCATGCAATGTCGAGAATGTATCAACGAGAAGTCGCGATGATCAAAGCTGTAGGAGTATCGAGAATGTAATGTACGCGCGACAAAGGTGTTGAAAAGGGTGTAATGATTAAAAGGTGGATGTACAAAGAAATGGCTCGGATCGAAAGGGTCGCAATGGTGCCGGCGCGGAAGTTGATAAAGACTCGACTGACGGTAAGCAATGTCGGAAGGATGAAAGAGACGAGAACGGGTGAAGTGTGTTCAAGTGATTCGCGGTCGATGGATTCGTCGTTTGGATACCGAGTTATTCGTAAGTCAATGCAGACATGGCAGCTACTGCGGTTCGTGGATACTTTTTGAGGCTAGACCGCCGACGTTAATGTCCTGCGGCCCGCAAATCAGGGAGACGCTTTCACCCAATCGAGACTGAACCATGCGTCGTAGCGTTCTTTCCCCGCAATTGAGCAAATATGTTCAACTTATCTTTAACTTATTTACCTCAGGATGATGTGATGTTTTCGTCTCAGATAAGTTATCAATACCACAACGTTACATACTACGACTACATACAACAATGGACGCGCTCTGTGATCAGGCCAGCTGATCCGAACAGCACTACGCTCGTCTGAAACCGCCATGCAGCTCAGAGATCTTCCTCGACTTCAGTCTTCTCGTCTTTCGACACGGTCGAATCGTCTATACCATCGAACGACTTGTACATTTCAACTTCCATTTTCAACTCCTGAATTCTGGCTCTTTTCCTTTCGATATCGGTGTTGCGTCTCTCGGCTCTGGCCTCCTCGTCCGCAAGATTTTTGGTAAGCTCTTCGACCTTGGTCTTTTCTGCTGCGAGCTCTTTGTCAAGCTCCTCGACCTTGGTTTTTTCCTTTGCAAGACTACTCTCCAGCTTGTCCTTTCTTTTTTCAGCTTTGCCTTTTCTTCCTCTACATTCTTCACCTTGATTTTCAAATTGTAATTTTCCTTTTTCTTTCTCGCCTCTGTCGAAGTCGCCTCCTTGCATTTCTTCTCTGCTTCGGTAGCTTTTTGATTGGCCTTCTTCAGTTGAACTCTCAGGTCTTGGACTTCGTACTCTAACGAGCTTGTGCGGTCTGCAAGCTTTACTTTTTCCTTTCTGATCATGGAATTGACGTATTCCCGAGAGTGGAGACGTCGATAATCCGCATGCTCTTCTTTCAGCTTCTTGTATCCTGCAAGCTCTACTTGCAGCTGGTAGATCTCGGAGCCAAAGGACTCAAGTAGCGTGGTCGTACTTTCTTCGTCCTTTTCAGCATTCAGTGCCCTCGTCCACCAGTATGCCATGCCCTGGGGAGCCTGGTCGTCTTCGGTATCAAGCCTTGATTCAATGCGACGCTGAAACTCGACCCAAAAATCGTGATCAACAGCGAAAGTACTACGAGACTTGAATGCTGTATGAGGAGCGGACTCGTCTTCATCGATTGGAAGGCCCTTTGTCGTGCGTGGAGAACAATTTTCTTCGATACCGGAACCATGCGCAGTGGCCCAAAAGTACGCCTTCTTGTATTCCTCGATGGCATTGAAAGTATCGAGTCCCGGGATGGCCGCATCGGCGGCAAAGCTGGACTCTGCTGTGGAAGTGTCCTTGGTCTTGATTGGACTTGGACCATCATCAAGGTCGGCGTCTCGCGCGCTGCGCTTTTGGGTCTCTGCGAACAATGTTAGCTTATTGCATCTGCTTCAAACCGACTGGAGAACTCACTCTTTGATATTTTTGGTGACTGCCATAGCACTTCCGGTGTCAAGACTGAGCGAGCTGTTAAAGCGGTCAGCTGGCCAGAGTCACATATCGATCTCAAGCTGGACTTACTTGGATGCTGCTCTACAGCAATGTTATCTGCGGCGGCTGCTTGCTCGGCGGCTGTAACAGCTGGCTTGACTCCTAAGAAATATAGGTCAGCATGTTTTCTTCGTTAGCTCGATCTAGAGGTAAATTGACATACCGCTGTCTGCTCCTATGGACCAGAAACATGAGGTACATCAAAGGAAGGGGATGGACAAAGTGACTTAGACAGTAGGCGACTGCCTTAGCTGCCAATCATTGAATGAGACTCTTTTTTGAGATACAGACCTGCATTGTCTCGTGGACTTCTCTTTGACATCTACTCTTTGTCTCTATAAAGTCCGAAACTCCATCTCAATTTATCGAACAAAGCCCAAAAATGCTCCGGCGTTAGCGGACATATCCACGCCAAGACACAATCCGCACCAGTCTCCGGCCAGCTTCAGCGACGACATCGAAGAAGCACAAGACATAATTGAGCATCCCACCTTAATTCGACCACACAACGAACCACCTCACGACAAGACCAGCAGCGCAGTCTCATACACAATGGATATCCGATTATTACGCCCGTCGGACATTCCCCATGTCCAGCAAACAAACATCACCAATCTGCCCGAAAACTACTTTTGCAAATACTACATGTACCACGCCATGAGCTGGCCGCAACTGAGCTACGTTGCAGTCGATGTAAGATCGCATACCGTGTCTTGAATAGCCAGCCTACTGACACAACCAGATCTCGCGACCCAAGAAATCGCCCTACGACCAACCCAAGATCGTCGGCTATGTTCTCGCAAAGATGGAGGAGGAGCCCACGGACGGCGTGCAGCACGGTCACATTACTTCGTTGTCTGTGATGCGGACGCACAGGCGACTGGGTCTGGCGGAGAAACTCATGAGGCAGAGCCGTGCGTGTCGAGATGACTTTGAGATGGGAGACATGCTGACACCAGACAGAGAAAGCCATGTTCGAGACTTATGGTGGGCAGTACGTGTCACTGCATGTGCGCGAGTCTAATGTTGCTGCGCTGGCGTTGTATAAGGATACTCTCGGCTTCAAGGTTATTGGCACGGAACCGAAGTACTATGCGGATGGTGAGGATGCGTACAGTATGCGCATGGATCTGGATTATCTGAGAGAGGAAGCACTGGACGAGGACAGCGATGAGGATGAGGATACTACTGTTGGTCAAGACGAGGGCGGTGAGGTGGGAAGTGCGGGCAAGAAGGAAAAGGAGAAGAAGAGGAAGGTCAGAGTCGGCAGGCAATTGGGTGTAGGAGAGCTGGTCGAGAGGAATGCGAGTGGTTGAGATTTGTAACGTTCTTGCGAGCACGAACACCTCAATTAGAATTACGTCAAAAGCAAATGATGAACAAGACAAGTATGATGTGTTTGATTTGTAGCGAGCTTCACAGGCTCTGATGATCGTATTGTACATCGGTGAGAGAATTGAGCATCCATGCAACGGGTGATCAGGCGAAGCAAAACGGGTCACGCATGCTCGGCGAGATTGAAGCGGCGTAGACCATGTGATCTTTGAAGTCTCTGAATTTGCGTGTAATCTGATCCATGTTTCGAATGCTAGACACATGTACGCCATGAGCGACGAGAAATATGGCTAATTGCATCATACTCATACCGTCGTGATATGACCACGGGGTAATGTTGATATTGACGTTGCGGACCAGTGCTCTCGTGGCAGGATCCAAAGCATGAAGCCATCCCAATGTGGGAGTATTTTTAGTGAACACGTGTGAGGATCTTCCAATATTGATCACAACCCTGAAAATGTTCTGGCCGTAGAAAATAGGTATGGCTAGCTGACGCGTTGTACGACAAACTTTTGAGATCGCCGGTTGAACCTCACGATTCAGAACCCGATTGTTGTATGTCGTGATTGTTCGCGGAGGATCTGCGATAACCAAGCGGCAGATCTCGTTGAGAAGCTCTGTCGGAAGGCCCAGAAGAGGCGAAGGCGGTGCCATTTCTGGACAACAGACTGAAAAGGAGCAGGTGAGTCATGTTTCAATGCAAAGCATGTCGAGAATCTCACCTTTGACGTATTGATGATCTGCAGTAGCCATCTTTGAAGAGGTCCCAGACAGCGATGTGGCTTTGACGGACATTTCGTGTGGTCGAGATGTTCCGTGAGATAAGTTGGTACGTTCTTGACGTTTTGGTGTGACCGAAGTATGATCGAGCAAGATAACGTAGTCGAATGCGGTTTTCGAAGATCAGAAAGATTTTGCGCGCGTGAACAGCTCCTTCTTTTCTCAGACAGCTGCTGCGTGAACTCCCTCACTTCCGCGTTGCCTTCACAATCGATAATTCAGGACCAAATCAAGTGTGCTGCTCCCTATACAGTCGTCAGTTTTAGTCATAAGCTCTGAAGATGAGAAGCATACCCAAAAGCAGCCTTAAGGTCTTTGATGGATTTGACGGCCAAGTAGACGGTCAGGACCGGTACTGCTCGAATCTTCTCCTTTCCAGGCATTGTCTGAAAGGCGTCGTCTTCACATTGTTCTGCAGCACCATGTTCGATCATCGTCGATTCGATATTCTCAGTAATCGTCTTCGATTTTCGCTTCGTGATCTCGGAGTCTAGGTCACTGTACTGGTAGACTTTGATATTCTTTGCATGCAGATCTCTTTTTGCAATCTCTACTACACTGATGAGCTTGCTAGAAACATCTGCCTTGGCTTTCAAGCGACAGATTGAAAGTTTGGAGCCCTCATTGTGTTCTGTGTTGAGATGTTTGATGACGAGTGATGCTCTGTTGGAGATCTGAGACGAGGAGATGATACTGAGATGAATCACGTCGTACTTGCTCTCCAGTGAGCTGTGATCGAAAGCCATTGAGCTGGTTCAAGATTGATGTCAGAGCGAGAACTCCGTAGTGTTTTGATATACCAAAGTCCAGATTCCAGACGTTCTGTCTCCTCAGGCTCATCTTCACAAGCCAATACTTTGTGATAATTGATATAATAAAAGTCAGGTTGGGTAACTGCATGTGAATGACTGACTCGTGAGCTGCGTCGTAACCGGAACAGGCAGCCTGGAAATTGTGGGCTACTCCTGCCGATCGGTGTTTGAGCCGCAAGGGCCCGCCGCAGATAGAGCTGCATTAGGTACCTCCGTAGGTGCACGGTGAATGGTTGCACAGCATCTATTGTCAATGCGATGCGACGAGCAGAGACAAACAGCACGAATAAGACAAGAAGAGGACGACAAGACGGCCTGAAGACTCACAAAGATCTTCTATACTAATCAAAGGTTCACACCAGAACACAGCATGCTCACGTCGATAGGGTTCATTGGATAAAGAGAGGTACAGGTACGTAAGGTACATAACATTTCTACATCTGAAGTCATGCCGATACCTTGTCCAATCTCGCATCTTGCATCATGGCCATTCCTTCTGATTATTATCTTCCTTAGCTCCTGCTCATGCCTACACGTAATACATCAGCTGCCTAACGAGACGGATCAAATCTCCTGAATTGTGCGTCCTAGCACTGATTGTTTGATCAAAGACACGAAACCGGCCGCGTTCCACCGTCGTCGTTTGTTCATCAAGCACGTCTTTGGAGCTCCTCCTCCTCCACAGCTTGCACCCTTTGTCCATTCGTTCCGTGTTTCCGCAGTCGCATGCCCGACACATCACAATCAGATCCGCCACAGTTTACAACATTCCAGGGCTTGACGAATAACATTTTTTTCCTTCCAAACGACACATCAAAATATCAGGTGAGAAGAAATTTTGCTACAAGCCCTTTTCCTCATGGACTCATACACGGATCTTCTTTAAAAGACTTCAAGATGCACTTTTTTACCTTCGAGAAGATGCGGCGTTTGCACACCAATGAGATCAGTCAGCATCGCGGGAAGCTGCATTGACTTGAATGATTAGCGCTGCATTCAGGGATGAGGGTGCCTCCATCCGGCTTAGCCTCGACTCCATTGCCGTTGGATCGGGTCTCTGATGCGCTGATTCCTCTATTCCTGCTGTTCCTACTTTGGATCACTGCTGGCGCGTCGACTTACTCCATACTTTCCATCTCCCATTTCCATCTTTCTACACCTCACCATTCCTCGGCTTCTTATTGCTCCAAGGAGTGCCTATCACGCCCACTCGTCTCTTTTTGTTGTCGCTTCTCTGTTTGTTGCCTATTTTGACCCTTTCTAGACTGTACTTTACACTTTACTGTTTCAAAGTTGATCTTTGGACGTAACGTTTGACGCATCACGGCCTTACTGGAGTTAACTTCCAGTTGCCTGGATTCGCCTTCCATTCTACAACCACACGACCTTTACGATTCCATAACTTTCTCTTTCGACACTTTGCCTCGCATGAGTCTGGCTCTGTACTTGATCTTTCTTTGACCTCGTCCAAAATTCCGATAGTCACATTGCACGCTCAGACTGCGCGAAGCGTGCTCCGAAACAAATCACGCTCCGCAGTAGGCGCAAACTATCTTCGACGTGTGTCAGTCTATGAGAGCTCAGGATTCTCCACGTAGATGAGTGCCTCGTTCCGAGCATCAGATCATGGCCATGCAAAGCATCTTCCGGTTACCCTGGGGCTCGGATCCACTGGAAAGCAGATCAGACTCCATATCGACCCAGAAAATGCGCGCGTCTCCCATAATGGACATACCACTTCTGAACAAACTCAAACGTAAACGCACCGACAGCCCAGAGCCAGCGCGACTATCTACGGATCAGGATGTCAAGAGAAAGAAGTTGGAACAAGGTCCACGTCAGCCGGCGCATACCACAGGCAGGCGCGACTCAGAGTCGGTGGCACAGCAGTCTCCCGAGGCAACAGCGAGCAAGGAGCAGCAACCTGGATTTACTGCTTCCTCCAACTCCATGCCACCACCACCTCATATCCTTAGTCTCACTTCCACTGCCTCTCACATTCGTTCACCTTCTGAAAGCATGGCGCCTGACACGGTTCGACAACCATCTTTGGACACCGATATGTCGGCTCTATCACTACTCCAGCAGACTATCGAACATTCGTTCAACGTCGAAATTCTCGCCAAGCATCGCGAGCTCAGACTTATTGACCAGGAATTGGCCAAATGTCAGGTAGCCTTGGAGCAACTCCGACGATGCGAGCTTGTTCCATATCCTGGTCTTGTCAACATGTCTGAGGATGTGTCAGCTGGTCGTGGTCCTTCTATTCGCAGTCAGCCCGGCTTCACCCAGCCTGTGGCGCCAGCACCCTGGGGTGTGGTAGATGGACCTTACACAAAGCATTACCGCAATTGGCTTGTGCAAGACTCGACCTTTGATTCTACACCGATAGCACAGAACATCACAACATACGATGGATTCGCCACCGCGCGTGCCGACTCTCGTTCGACTCGCAATAGCATCGTCAGTCTTGACAGGTCCTCCAAGCGAGGGAGTCGAGAATCCTTTACTGGTATTGCTCAGGCTCAGACAAACCAACCATCCGCCCCAGCAGCTCCGCGTAACAAAGGTGGTCCGCTGGTCATAAGACGTCCTACGGACAACCAGTACGTCAAGCTGATATGCATCAAATGCCACCGAGGAAATTTCAGCAGTGTTCAGGGCTTCCTGAATCATTGTCGGATAGCGCACAAGCTCGACTACAAAAGCCATGATGCAGCTGCGGAGGAATGTGGCCATTTGCTCGAGGCAGATGAGCAACACCTCACACCAGCGACACCGGCAACAGTAGCCTCTTCGTCGGTTCGAGCGCCGGCAACAAACAAGGCTGCATCTGCAGGTTCTGCCGTCACCACCACGAACTTTGCTTCAAAAGTCCATCATCTCAATCGTCCTTCTGCCGTCAATATGCTTCCACGACCTACCTGGAAGCGCCAGAGGCTTGCTTACGACCGTGCTCTAAGCCAAGTCAATACGCCAGTCAGCGTCACTCCAGCTTCCGCGTCTCCCGCAGCCAGCTCATTCCATTCGACACCTCTTGTTCCATCTCTTTCTACGCCTTCTCTTAGTAAGCTGTTTGCAAAGCGAGGCCTTGGTGGCGATCTGGATGCCGCTGCGGCCAAGGCGAAGGAGAGACTAGACCTTGGACCTGACAACGAGGAGGGCGAGGAAGAATCCAGCATCAGGGGTTCTCCTGTCATAGGCACGGCCGGCGGTGCAACCCGTACCGTCACTGGTAACAGTGTGAACAACGTCCTCGGAACTCAGCAGAGCAACAAGGGTCACCGCCAACCACCGCAACGCCCAAGACCTGCTCCAATATCTTCTGGACGGTCTCTCGACACGGCGAATATGTCGGAGCCACTACAAGATAGTGAGCTCAGTCCACACACTGCCGATAGCAATCCAGGCTTGGTTAGCGATCATGATGACGATCCTGCTTCTGACCCAGAAGATGATGGTCACTCGGTCGTTGGAGCCTCGCACAACGTGTCTATCAGCCGTACTTGCGGAGAAGCTATGGACGTTGATCTTCGTGTGGATGAAGATCATGACGAGCATAGTGTACTCGTAAGAGCAAGAAACAACAGAAACCGTGAGGAGGACAGAGCTGGTAGTCCCTCTAGACCAAGGTCTCGGTATGACGACAGCAGGAAGTGAGATGCTTCACCCATAAATTGTAATTGTACTATTAGAATAACTTCAACATCAACTCTGTATAACTAGATTGGAAATACCTTTCTCTCGATCGCTGAGCTTTGGTGTCGTGAACGTGAAAATGACACTTGGTTTCCTTGGATTGTATATCTAAACAACACAGCTCACTTCGTCCAACCCAGAACGCCACGCTGAATGCAAACAATCAATACCATAATCTACACCACCTCTGTCAACTAAGACATGAAGAGAGAGACCTGTTGATATTAGTATTGCGACTTGAATGTATGTTGAAAATAACTTACGGCCATGGCAACGCAGCAGATACTGACGTACGGACTCAAGCGCTCTCCTATTCTTGCTGCTCTCCAGAAGACAGCCATCACACTAACATCAAGGTCAGCTTCGTGCTAGAAGTCAACAGAAAGGGTGAGTAATACGTACCCGTCTTTGTTCCTGTCCATGATTGCAGGAAACACGTAGTGTGTGTATGCGGAGGTGCAGATGAAGAGTAATAGCACCAAGAGCAGCGATTGGAAGTTGAAAAGAGCAGACTGTGATATGATTAGAGTCGAATTCAATCTCATCAAACGATTCCATGTACCATGTTTATGAGTTGGAAAATGTGCTTGATGAACAAAGACTCGTGTATGTATGAATGTATCGATATCAAAAAGGTGTGATCGCTTCGAAGGACAACCAGACATCTTCACATGCTGGTCTTGGCGGCATCCTCCGCGACTTTCTGACCTTACATCTACTTCACTCTAGGTCATTCGCGAATATCACATTCTTCTCCAGACAGTCCTTACTGCTACCGGAGAGTTACTCATCAGCTTCGGCGTACCGTAGCATGGATTAGAAATCCATCCTTCAGTGCGCAAACTCGAGCACTTTTCAGGCGTCGAAGCGTTATACCGCCAGACTCAGCCGTGCCAGAACTATCTTTGCGGACAGCAGCTACGTAAATTCACCTACACCTCTGCACATCGCAAGCACACCGATACGAAGTCCCTCCGCAACCACACTCACCATGGCCGAACCACGAATGCGCCTCCGGCACAAAGGCCAACAATTCCCCAACACAGAGAGTACGTATACCCTCCCTGTTCCCCTCAACCAACTAACCCCCGCCAAGTCGAGCAACTCCTCCACGCCTTCGGCGACTCCTCACAGCCCCTCTCCTCCACCGTGCTAGTGCTAGACGAGATCCTAACCGACTTCATAATCGAAACGTGCCACAACGCAGCACTCAGCGCATCCTACAGCCGGCGCCAAAAGATCAAAGTCGACGACTTCAAATGGGTGCTGCGGCGCGACGCCAAGAAACTGGGTCGTGTGGCCGAGATCTTTGCCGCGGAGCGCATGCTCAAGGAGAATCGCAAGGCGTTTGATTTGGGTAACGAAGCTGGCTTGATGGCGATGAGTAAGAAGGGAAAGAAGGATAAAGAGGAGCTGGGGCTGGAGGATGAGGATGAGGATGGCGGGAAGAAGAGGGGGCGGAAGAAGAGGAAGATTGAGGCGTAAAGACGGACGTCTTTGGGTTGTTATTAGCGAGGCGTTTGGATTTTGGTTCCCAGGGTTCTTTGTCGTGGATACGGCAGAGATGGACTGCATGGAATAGTCAGTCACTCGGCGGATCTAAGGCGGAATGGTCACGGCTCATCACAGACACAGTGAAGTTGAAAAGTCTTTTATCCTTCGCCTTTACGGGCGATCACGTCACCTATTGTACCGTTCATGCTCGCCATGCCGACCAACCCGAATGTCATCCTTGACGTGATAGTGTAAATGGGCTTTTGCTCTCCGACGCCGCGAAACTTTTGTCTATGATACTATGCTGCTCTGCAAGAACAGCGAGATCCAAAGTTCGTCTAAAGCTCGATGGGCCGGTTTTCTCTCCGGCCGCCTCTTTGTCGGTTGTGGCCTCCTCTCTGGCCCTCTCCTTGGCCTTGACCGTGGCCGTTTTGTTGGTTCTCGCCGCTGCCACCGCCGCCGGTAGTGAGCGCTGCTGTTGCGAGGCGATTGGAAAGGTCGATCTGGGTACGTATCGTGTTGGCGAGGTATGAGACAAGAAGGACGTCTTGGATGTGGTTGTTGCTGGAAGTTTGTTAGTATAAATCGTCCATGGTAATAGAGAATAACATACAAGTTTCTCTCGATCTCTGCTGCGTCGACCTTTGGTGCAAGGCTCAATGTGTTAAGCAGGAACTGGCCGAGCGCGCTCGATGGCTCCGTCTCCTCGTCCAAGACATTCGAAACGTAATTTGATACTCGCTCCAACATCTCCAATGTCTGCTCGACTGCCGTCTCCAAGTTCTCGATATCTGTGTGCACCATCATGCTTCTGTCCTCTCTCGTCTTGGCTCCGGACAACAACTCCAGACCACTCTTCTCCGACTCGCCGTACTTGATCTCATGTGGAACCGGGATGAAAAGACAACTGTCTGCCGCCCTCTCTGCTGTAACACCAATAGGAGCTGAGATGTACGTCTTGGCCTCAATATCCTTGCCTGGAGCTGTCGAAACCGTCAAGTGAACCGCTGGGTGCGGCCACGTGCCGTCGCCCTGTTGACCGTAGAAGTTCTGGATCAAGGCGGAGAATGTGTTCAACTCGCTGCTAGTCGCGTACCAACCGACCAGCACTTCCTTTGGGTTCGCCCTCAAGTGTAGAGCCAGCATCGATTTTTGATAGTCCATGTCGACCTCGACTTGCTCGGCGGTCTCGGTGTGTGGGACTGCGTAACAGTTTCTGATCTCGATTTCCGTTCCATCTTCGCTTCGGACACCCAGAAGTGTTCCAATGACGCGCTCCTGGTCTTCTGGTCGTCGCAGAGAGTGGTCGAGGATAGCGAGCATCGCTTGTGGTTGCACTGAGACCGAGAGAGGGGCTGTTGAGGGTTGCGCGCCGATTGCGACTGGGCCGAGTGGGCGCGCCAGGTGCAGGAATGATGATTCTCCGTCCATGCTGGGCAGGTGATATGTGTTGTCGTAGATGTTGTGTTTGTCTACTGCTGCCTTGACACCGTAAGTGATGCTCGATGTGTGTCAGTCAAAATCACGAAGCGGCCGCAAAAAGTTTGACCGATGATTCTCCGGAGAGGAAGAGCTGGCGTCGTTGGGAAGTGGAACTCTGTCCGCCCGCGGTGGTTCTGCAACTTCTGCTCCGAGTGCAAGTCCGAGGCTTATCGATAAGAAAAAGTTCCAGTTGATGATCTTCAGACAAGACTCGTCTCGACATTGACTTCTGTTTGATATTCCCGAAATATGGCGCAGACTTCTTATGGAAATCGTGGACGACAGGACAAACGCTATGCTAAAAA
>Ga0268244_10000335_pt1 | contig 20200 bp, 19 predicted proteins | sample AgamicMgSfe_FD_200258 | JGI IMG/M metagenome (GOLD analysis project Ga0268244, IMG submission 200258) | Agave microbial communities from Guanajuato, Mexico - Mg.Sf.e (v2) (version 2) | ecosystem: Host-associated > Plants > Phyllosphere > Phylloplane/Leaf | place: Guanajuato, Mexico | collected... | reverse complement strand
CCACCCACCCATCGCCGGGCTCAGTCAGAGCTTCGACACCCGACGTCGCTTTCGCTCGGCAGCGTCAATGCGATTTTGTTCTCGACGAAGCCGCTGGAGACGTCGTTTGTTGGACTGTCCCAAATGCATGAGCTGGCGTTGGTAGTCTTCCAACTTGTGCCAAGCGGCGGCTGAAGGTGCTGCCACGTTGGGTGTGGTGATGCTGGGTTGTTTCTTGACTGGCGGCTTCTGGTTATTGGCCATAGCTAGTTGCAAGAGACGTTGCTCGTTGTGGTGGTCGACAGGCGTGAGCGAGCGTTGTGGGTAGCGTGGATCACCGGCTTTTTGACGAAGCCGCAAGAGACGTTGCTCCCTGCGCTGGTCGAGGAGAATGAGATCGCGTCGGTAGCGTTGCAGAGCTGGGGGACTACCCCGCTGGCCGTGATGTTGCTGGATTCTTTCTTGACCGGCGGTTGCTTAACCTTAGCCATAGTGAGTACTGATGAGAGTGGAGGGTGGTGTGGAGGTAGGTTTTGGCAATGAACTTGTTTTCCCAAGGGGCGAGTGAGCACAGGGGGAAGTACTCTGTGATGCCACTTCGTATCCCGAGGTAGAAGGAGTATGAAAGAGCAAGAGTGCAGTGACACTTCGGTACTACCTTACCAACTTACATAGTATTTGTAGTTGTACTTGTACTTGTACACAACTACACATGTAGGTAGTGTGTACATGTAAGTTACCTACATTAGAAGGGATGTGGGATCTTAAAAACCTGGAATAACCGGTAGAATATGGCTACTTTATAGTACACAGACAAAAAGAATGAACTACAACTGAACCATGCCTTTACTACATATCAACGCTATCTATATGGTTTAATTTTCTATTTACTGTTATCTATAGGTGTAGATAAGATTAATCTTGATATGGCCTAGCTACTTCAAAATAATCTATTTCTCGCGGTCATTAGGAGTTTTAACCGCTCTAAAAAACCCTTTCCCCCTATAAGGTATCTGTATGTGTATACAGAATATTTAGAGGTCAAATTACAGTTATCTGGAAGTGGATTCATCCAATTATTCATCAGGGATCAAAGCGCACCTTAGTAAGTGCACCAGCAACTCTACTGTATCACACTATCCTTACCACATCCTATCATCCCCCCATCTCCATCCCCTCCAACCCTCCAGCCCTAGAGCAAACAGTATTCGCTTCACGGCCCGCCTGGCTTGCATTACCGTACTGCTTTCACTACTACGCACATTCGCCTCCTACCTTAGCCGGTAGTCTAACCCATCGTCACATCACTAGCCTTCGCTCGGGCATAGCACCGGCTGCCGCGGACGTGAAGAGCAGATACAACGGAGACCAAGGCCACGCAGACTGAGGCTGTCGAGACGAGCCGCACAAAGGCAATTGACGAAGGACCGGAGGCAGCCCGCCCTGCCAGTGGTTGAACGCGAGACCGTGACCTGTGCGACGTGGCGACCGACCCACGTAACACAAGGGTGCAAGACCTGTCTTGTCCAACGATAGCGTGTAAACGAGAAGCCGACGATGTGGTGAGGTCTTACTCGCTTAGGAGATCAGTATAGCAAAGGCTAGGTTTCCGAGCAACACGACACATTGCTACTTCACATCCTTACGCGCGTGTGGAGAAGGCATCGAGAACTACGGAACCACATACATAGACAAGAGGAGAGACCGACCGACATATACACAGACAGAAGATGGAGGGCGAGGAGTGGCCGACGCGAAGGCCTTCGAACATCATGGATTATACCTCACCGAGCGATGAGGAGCACGCGGGACTCTCGCGCGTTCCCTCGCAGTCATACAACAACCGCTTTCACTCACAATCCTCCTCCCGACATGGCAAGGCGAGCGCATCTCACACCCGACCGCGTCCGATCAACACTCCTTCCGCCTCCCGCACCCATGTCCCGACCATGCCGATTCCCATCCCCGCCAACCCAAACGTCATCCCGGGTAACACCCTACCGTCAGCGCCCGCGAGTCCACCCACCCCAGCGCCCAGTCCGACGCCTATGCAGAGGGCGCCGGATTGGAGTACTGCCGGCCCTAGCGAAGAGATTGGCGACATCGACCTCGACGAGCCGCAGCAGACGGTCGAACGGGCGAGTGCGGCGACGAGCTCATCTAGAGGATATGGGTTCGGATACCGACACATGCGCGCCATGTTCGCCGAGATGGACAACGACGAGCGCCAGCGCATGTTGGCCGAGCTGTTGAACATGTGTGACGGAAAGCTGCTGGGCTTCGTGGCTGGCTTTGTCGGGCCAAGACTCAAGCGAGACCCCTTCTCCGTCCTGCCCAACGAGTTGTGCCTTAGGATATTGACATTCATCGAAGACGCAAAGACACTGGCGAGGAGCTCGCAGGTGAGCAGAAGGTGGAGGGAGCTGGTCAGCGACGACATGGCGTGGAAGAGCTTGTGCGAGAGGCACGCCTATCGCCGAATGTCCGACGACGCTCCACCGTACGGGTCAAGGCCTGTCCGCCCGAGCAAACACGGCCATCCCTACAGTCAAGGTTTCGCGCAGATGCATAACCCGGCCCTCGCCGGTCTATCGTCCAGTGCGCCGGACCTGACCAGGCGGACCAGTCTTAACCCCAACCCCTCCATCCTCCCACCCTCACTATCCGTCCGCCAGGCATCCGGCAACACCAAGCGGCGCCCGAAGGCGATCAGCTATCGTTCACACTTCAAGCAGCGCTATCAGGTCGAGACGGCGTGGAGGACGGGTGGCAAGGTGGACACCCGACAGATAACCCCTGACCAAGGCGTCGTCACCTCCTTGCACCTGACCCCCGACTACATCATCGTCGCCCTGGACAACGCCAAGATTCACGTCTTCGACACCGACGGCCGGCACCTCCGCTGTTTGCAAGGGCATGTCATGGGCGTATGGGCGATGGTGCCGTACGGAGACACTCTGGTGTCGGGCGGCTGCGACCGCGACGTGCGGGTATGGGACCTTAACACCGGTCTGGCGGTGCATATGCTGCGCGGCCACACGAGCACGGTGCGGTGTCTTAAGATGAGCGGGCCCAACATCGCAATTTCCGGCTCCCGTGACACGACGCTGCGGGTGTGGGACATCAAGAAGGGCATCTGCCGGCACGTCCTGATCGGGCACCAGGCCTCCGTGCGCTGCCTGGAGATCTGCGGCGACCTCGTCGTGTCCGGGTCGTACGACACGACGGCGCGGATCTGGTCGATCAGCGAAGGCCGCTGCCTGCGCACGCTACAGGGCCACTTCAGCCAGATCTACGCCGTCGCCTTCGACGGCCGGCGCGTCGCGACCGGCTCGCTGGACACGAGCGTGCGCGTGTGGGACCCGCGCGACGGGCGGTGCCTGGCGCAGCTGCAGGGCCACACCTCGCTCGTGGGCCAGCTGCAGCTGCGCGGGGACACGCTCGTGACGGGGGGCTCGGACGGGTCGGTGCGGGTGTGGTCGCTGCAGACGTACTCGGCCATCCACCGGCTCGCGGCGCACGACAACAGCGTCACGAGCCTGCAGTTCGACGACGGCCGCATCGTCTCCGGCGGCTCCGACGGCCGGGTCAAGGTGTGGGATCTGCAGCGCGGCACGCTGGTGCGCGAGCTCGGCAGTCCGGCCGAGGCGGTGTGGCGGGTGGTGTTCGAGGAGGAGAAGGCGGTCATGCTGGCGAGTCGAGGGGGGAAGACGGTGATGGAGGTGCGTGATCATCTTCCATATTCATATCTACTATCGACGAAATACTGACCTTGCTCTTTTCCAGGTCTGGTCTTTCGCCCCACCCCCGGACGAAGACTCCCAAAGCGACTCCTGCGTTTCCCCACCCGCATACCTGCGCTCCGGCAGCGCGAGCCTCTTGGCCATGCCCCCGCAGCCGCCAGCGATAACGCCGTACGAGGAGCCCAAATTCGGCGAGCGGCCGGTGTATGGCTCGAGCACGAGGTGGACGGACGAGGAGGAGATGGCACGGGAAAGTGAAAGCACGAGAGGAAAGACGAAACAAGAGATGGCGCGGCAGCAGGATGAGATTATGACGGATGTGTACGAGCACCGGGATGGTATGCCTACGGAAGAGGAGGAGGAGGAGGAAGAGGAAGAGGAGCAGATGGAGGAGGGTGGTGATGATGAAGACGGGCCGCCGAGGAGGTTGATTGAGGAGGATTGAGAGGCGAAGACTGGAGGATGGGACGGGAAGAGATTGCTTGGTATGGGATGGTATGGCATTGAGGCAACGCAGGGCAGAGGGGTGATTCAGCCGCTTCCCTCACAGCGAAGGCGCGTGGCGTTTATTCCTTTTTGGGAGAAGACGGGACGGCAGTCAATGATGACCGAGCCTCGGATCTTCATCTTCACGGCTTGGGGTCCGGGACGAATGGAATGAGGCATTATCCGCTGGAGTTCCGGGCAAAGCGACAGTCTTTATGATGGCTGTATATGTTTCAACGCGAGAGGGTATTCTTCCTTTTGGAAGGGCACGGGGGGCATTCACTGGCATTCACTAGTGGGCAGGAACGTATTGGCAATATCATACATTCACTCACTGTGATTGCAAAGCTTGACGCTGTACCAATGGGCTTGTTTTTCAACCTTTGTCGTGGTAGATTGCACATTTGACTTGCCCCTGAATCATCGCGCCTTGAAACTCCTGTGCTCTACACTTGTTACCCTGGGGTGGAAAAGGACTCGTCAAAATATCATCGTCTCTCAGTGGCCTCCGGTCGTCGGGAGCTGCGACATGGGTCAGTCTGTCACCCTCGTTCCCATATAGATCTTCAAGAAATTGGAAACTTACCCCAAGATACACCTTGAACGAATCGTAAATCAACCACTGAAACGCGGTTAAAGTGCCGATCATGGCAATCCGCACACTCAGTCCATTCCACAAGCCGGCGAAGCCGATATTCCGGTAAATTCTGCCCACTGCACCCATCGCGCCCTCCCCGGGTTTGCGGTCGGCGTTCAGCTTGCTGACCATGACGTCGGCCGGGTGGGAGACGACGGCGCAGCCGATGCCGGCGATGTACCCCCCCAGGAAGGAGACGCCGGTCTGCTGGAGGGTGTTGTAGGATTCCTTGGGCTTGCCGAGGCGGGAATAGATCATGGCGACGGCGGACTCGAAGGTCGCGAACTTCACCATGGTGTAGGGGATCTGGCGGGCCCAGAGCGGGTACAGGCCCTTGTAGAGGCCGGCGTAGCCTTCGGTCTGCACGATCTTGCTCCAGCCTTCGCGGAGGGTGGAGGCGTAGGGCGGGAGGGTGGTCTGCATGCGGACCTTGATGGCCTCGAAGGGGCAGAGGAAGATGTCGGCGAGGAACTCGGCCGAGGCGGAGGCGCCGAGGTAGACGACGGTCTTGGGCGAGTTGGGGAAGAGGCGCTCGCCGTAGTAGTACTTGAAGATCTCGTAGAAGCCGTACTTGCCGGCGCCTTGGAAGCTGTAGCCGACGAAGGTGGGCGCCCAGCCGAAAAAGACGCCGCGGACGCCCTCGGCGCGGTAGATGGAGGACCAGGCAGAGAGGTTGGACTTGTAGATGTTCGGGTCGACTTGGCGTCGGCATTTGACGAGGTCGAGGGGGGTGACGGAGGTGTGGGTTGGGCCGCAGGCTGGAAGAGAGATGGTCAGTCAATGAGCTGGCGGGGTGGGTGTTAGATAGGATGGAGTGTGATTGTACCGATGATGCCGCCCAAGGTGCATGCGCCGAAGTATGTGGAGGAGAAGAGCTCGATCTTCTGTTTGGGGGTGACGGCGCCCGGCGCCTGAGGTTTCCCTGCCGTCGTCGACATGTTGGCGCGGTCGATGCTAGCAGTTCCCGCGGGTTTTGGGTTGGAGTGGTGGGAGGGAGGAGGGGGTGGGAGAGGATTGTGTGGGAGAAGATTGGGATGGAATTGGGTTGAGAAGAGAAGATCGAAGTGAAGTGTCGACGAGCCGCGCAGTCCCGTGGGTTCAGTCGCATTGAATGCATTCAATTGTGCATCTGCATGCGCGGAGCTCCTCCAGCTCCCGACGTCATCCTGATCGGATTCGGTTCGTTCGGCATCCTCCACGTCACGTGGGAGAAACACTCTGGGAAACAAATAAACAAACAAACAAACATCAACACCCCGAGTCCTCCTCGGACGACCTCTTTCCTGTGCCTGAGTGCTATACACAATTGAAATCACCAGACCGTCCTTCCCTCTCAACTCATTCGAGAGCGTGGAACAAACGCGCATCTTTCAAGACCGTATTGAGCTCTCACTGATCAGTACTCATGGAATCAAAGCAAGGCAATGTCAAAGGTTTGTTGCGGACAGTGTACCTACCTAAGGTATATGGGTACTTTTCGATTTTCATTGTACCGTGAGCCTTACCAAACACAGGTACCTATCACGAAGCCGTTCAGTCATATAGGTAGGGTAGGATAGGGTGCCGCCTGCTCTCCCAACTACTATCGCCCGATAACAACAGTAAAGTGGGAATCTCAACAACGAAAAGTCATCCCTAAGACGCCGCCGCCGCTGCCGTCACGCACCATCTCCCTTCATACCCGCAACCTTCCGGTGGACTTTGTCAATGTTGAACTACGAGGCTCAATATCGGCCACCCTGTTGGGCGACGGCGGCAGCGGCGACCGCGTGAGAGGTTGTTGCCTGATGAATCGGGTCGACCGAGGGCCTTGGCGGGCACCCACGCCGCCGTCTTCTCTTCCAATCTCATCAAACGCCAGAGCATTTTTCTTCCAACACCGTGTCAAAGCCTGCCTAACCCTGGATCACGTTGAAACCGGTACAAAAAACCTCTTCTTCCGCTCGTCAAGGCCAAGATGATCAGTCCGACAGGCGAAATACAACCCCAACCACAGCACCCGCTCGGCTCTCGCGTTCTGCATCTCCTCCACCTCCATTAGAGGCCTGCCGTCCTCATCCGCCGCGTGCCCGACGAAATGATTCGATGGGAAATACCCTCGCGTCCAGATCAGGCCTCGGAGCAGGTAATCTTCCGGCAGAGGCTTCGCGTCGTCCTTCCGTGGGGGTATTGAAAAGCCCTTCTCGCGCGCACAGTCGAGGAGAGACGCTTCGATGGGGTGATGTAGCGCTAGCGCGTTCAGATAGTCCGACAGTCCCGTCCAGGATACGGCGTCTGAGCCCAGGTCTGGATCGTCCGTGGGGTGGTGTTCGTGTAAGCGGTGCAGGCTGTGGAAGTGGACGAGCATCACGTGTGCGAAAGGAAGGAGGTCCCAGATGGCACTGCGGCTATCGTAGCTTCGTATCATCGAGCTGAAACACCGAAGATAGAAGATGGTTCGCATGTCGGACATGGCAAAGGTGGCTGCAGAGATCTTGACGTCAGGGACTGTATGCTCCGACATGATGGTAGTAGAAGCCTCTATTCCTGACCCCGGTTCTTGTCGGCTTACGTACTTCTGCCACAGGCCGTTCGTTGAGCTCCCGAATCCAAGGAGACCGGCCACGTTGACCATGGCGAGAGCGGCCCCGATCTCGCGCAGCCGTGCAGTCGGCATTTCAGCAAGCAACGGCACAGCGTTCGATGACATTGCCGCGATCGAGCCTTCGTCTTGCTCCGCAATGACCATCGCATGAAAAGCGAAAATGGATGCCTCGGCTGACTGCACGGTTTTCATGGTCCTCTTTTCATCCCGCGCAATGGGACCGCATAGCACGGCGAGCGAGTCTCTCGCGTTCGGGAACGGGATCGCGCATGTCAACGCCTTCGCGTAAAGGGACAATTTCCTCAAGCCCGATCGTTCCAGGATCCCGAGATGATGGTTCAGTCGACCGACTTCCGGACGTCGGTCGGCAGCCATGGTATACCAATGAGCGGCCACGCTGCCCCAGTGGGCATGGTTCTCCTCTTCCTTCTCGATCACCATTCGATAGCGGGCGAGATCGCCCAGGCATTCGATCCAGGTGTCGAGGAAGGCCGGCACGGTTTCGTATAGCAGCGCCATCATTTGGTACGCGAGATGAATGAAGGCGAGCATGTAGTCATGCGACTCGAGACGACGGCGACGCAGCACGTCCAGGAAAGCGTGAATCCCGTGTCTCCACATCCTGGCGGGCATGTTGTACTTGATGGCGAGACCGCGCAAGGCGGGCGTCGCTGAGGGATGTTGCGTTGCCATGAGGAAGTCGTGGTGCTCGTATAAGAGGGTTCGGTGAAGAGCGGTCAGAGCTTGCCATTGCTCGGCGCCGAGGTGAGACGTCAGATCATGAGCTTGAGCCGTGTCGATGTGGATACACTTTGCTTCCACCATCACCAAGCCCGCGTAAATCCCTTTCACTTCCGCCTCAAGTTCCTCCCCAGATATGGGTGAAGAATGTGGCTGTAGGATTAGACCTGGATGGTGTATCCATGCAGACTGTGAAACAATGTCCGTCCGCTGATGTGGGAAGTGGTTCACTCGGTCATCACTCACGTGGAACAAGGCATTAGTTGAATGAGGTGGGTTGGACCGCCGTCCGCTTGACGTGGATTGAGCTATTTGACCTGGTGAGTCGTCCGCTGAGTACTTGGCAGTGCGAGCGCTATAATCACGACTTATCTGTCGGTTGTGTTTGTGGATCGTTGGCAGGATCCCCTTTGTAGGCTTCTGCGGTTGGACACATACATTTCCTAGAGGCCGTGGGTGTGGGCAGAACCGCCCGCCGCGCAAACCATACGGTATCACGTACTTTTCACGTCGAGCTTGCAGAGTAGACTGGGCATGTCGGATTCCCAGGGGCTGCGGACTGGGATGTCGCTTCACGGGTAACCGCTTGCCGTTGGGCCAGAGAAACTCCGAGCTCGCAGCACGTTTAGAGGCAACACCGGAAGCCGCATCGAGCATAAGGCGTCCTCGTCTAGTAGTCGTAGGCAGGTGATGTCGGTGGTCGTTTCCCAAAGCCAGCCGTCCCACAGTATCGGCGGTGGAAGTAGCTGCAGGCGAGTCCGTTTCAGTCGGAGATCGAGAGGGCGTGATGCTGTGCTCGCGGGTGCTCATAGAGCCATCGGAAGAGCTCGAGGCAGAGTTGTCGAAGAGTCCAGGCGAACCATCGAAGTTTTGGGTGTAGTCGCCAGGGCTTGTAGGCATCGTTAGCCTGGAGGAACAGAAAGGCGGACCACACACAGCACGTGCTGTCGAGCGCTCTGTCAACGAGCGACGAACAAGGGTTCCACATACATGGCCGCCAGTTCAGCTGGGTAGAGCTCGCCACTCTCGCCACCGCCGCTTTCGGGCGAGAGCGACGTGGGCGGAGCGTGGCGAGCGCTGCGGACACACTGCGTCGTCAGCTTCGGAGGACATGGTCGCTGAGAAGCAGTGGCTATATCCCCGTGCGCAGGTGATGTCTTGGTTGGTGACGATTTGGGGAGCGTTGGGTTGGTAGGCATATCTCAGCTCCGAAGTCGTGTGGCCGATTGCAGCTGCGCATGCACTTGCTGCATGCGTCGTAGCGCGATCTGTTCGTGTCAGACGCGTCCATGTATGCAGACATGCCTGAGGTGTGAAAACGACACTTCTATCACACCGCGAGGAGGGAGGAGGTGCCCGATGTCTGTCTACTATGATGTATGGACAACGACTCACCTCAGGTCCAAGTCGCAACAGCACAGCCTTGTTATCGTCCTCATGCTCACACAGACGGCAATGTCGTCGTCCTGGTCGAGCGTCAGCCTCAAAAGGTAGGCGTCAGTGGAGATTCTTCGCATACAGCCAGAAGCGCTACTACTGACCACTGGGGTCAATGAATTGCTGATAGTCTTCCTCGCTGTACGTACTGCGAGGGGATGTATGGCGATGAGGATGATTGCGAGGGTGGACGATAGCCAGATGATAAGGTGCTCGTCCGCCGAGCCTTGTGAGAATCGAAAAGTCGTGGCTGGTCTCAGCCATCTCAGCCCTAGGCACCCCGCTCTACAGAGGACCCGACCCTTCCACCGGATACCTGTACCGATGGAGGAGCGAAGGCAACCAACTATGTCATGTACATAGTATGTACCAGGCAGCCAAGTCCAACCCATCTCGCACTCACTTCCGAGCCTGCCACTGCGGCTGACTGTCACTTGATACGGTCTTGCGAACTCGAATGAGCTTCGACGAAGATGACATATCCCCCTTTCAAAGGACGGGAAGGATTCCTACATACGTACGAACACTCCTGAACGGACCACCGACTGCAGCTATCCCACCTGCAACTATGCATCCAGATCCAATAGGCAGGGATCAGGTCTGCGACACTGCGTCCCAGTGCGCAGCTACTACATCTTTCATCATAGCATTAACCGTATTCGGTCGTATATCATGGCCACCGCCGGACTCCCGATGGCAGCTTTTGTGTGAACGCGGGAATGCGAGGCGACACCGGTTCCAACGTGCAAGGAGCTGAACACGAGGCTCATGACATCTGCATTGAGATTAGCACTCTGACGCGGTGACACCGTCGGTTGGCCTCGCGCTGAGCAGACGCCCCGACCATCATGTGCTCGCGATGGTCGTTGTCCTGTCTTCGTTCTTGTCAATCTGAGCAATCACATATCCAAGAGCAACGCTCATCTGACCTTACCTTGTCACGCTGGAGCCTGATGGGAAGGGATACCTGCGTTCAGCTTTCACACCAGACTTCTTACCCGGTCGATCAGTGTCGATGTTATTATACATCGTTGCCCACTTGACGTCTCCTTCGCGTTGTACTTCTCCTCCTCATCAGCTGGTTGAAGCCTTGTCGTATCCAGTGGATTGGGTATGTCTTCCGTGAGTTCGGGCTGGACAGAGACTCACCGGACAAGCGGAAAGTCAGCTGACGTGTAGTCACTGCGGTACTGCTCACTAGCGGCAGGGAATACAGCCTCCAGAGCTGTAGTCTACGCTATCGCATCCACCAGACGAGCTGCCACGCCACACCACCGCTTTTGTACTGCCCATGGATGCAGGCATCGTACGGCTGCCTCCGCATCAGATAAGGAATGGTGGAGCGATGCCTGCAAGGTCGTAGGATCGGGCGCAGCTGAATATGTGCTCAGGGTCTCGGGACGTGACCACGCGGTGCGTATCGATGCCCAACTCGACAGCGCATCCTCTCGCGACTGAGTAGCCGCATTCATTATACTGGTACGCCCGCAGATGTTTGCAACAAGGGCAGAAGCTGGGACTTCGTCTCACACTACAAGAACCGAGTCTCCACCAGAAGTTGGATGCGGATCACGAGAAAGTCGTCCTGAAGGAGCAGCTTGGTCATGTAGTTCTTCGCTGCCCTCGGCTTGGTGCACCAGAAACGGAGGCTACAGTAAAGCTGAACCGGTCCACCGGTCAGACGTGGCCACATTGGGGAGAGGAGGCAGATCTCCGCCTCGAGCCCGAATCCTTTGTACCTCCTAGGTAAGTTTGTAAACCCAGAGGCCTCGAGGATTGGCAGTCGTCACAGGCGAACATCGGGCCAGCGCGATCCGGGTCCTGCATACAGATCATTTGGCTTGTGTGCTTCACGCCCGTAGCATGCCTTCCGTGTACTTGTGCAGAGACGTGCAGGGTAGGACAGGAATGAGGCATATCGACCGTGTATATGCTCTCGAAAAGGTCTTTCTAAACCGGTGAATGCATGAGAGCGGAGGCGAGACGCGAGCCGACGTCGGAACGGGCCGACGTTCAGCAGTGGCCGCCGAGAGTCCACTTCCGACCGTCCTGATCCGTTCTCCGACAGTCACCATGCGACATACGCGGGCCTGAATGGCTCTCTTCTCCCAAGATGAGATGACAGTCCACCCGATATGGACTTCTGGTCGCGGCTCGTCGGTGGCACCCACGCACCAAAGAAGCCGGCGCAAACCCCGCCTGCCAATGACCCTCAAACGCGTCTGGACCGGTTCCGGCGCCTGTACAAGAACATCGACGACCTCTGTAATCGACCTCGTCACCCGGCTTCCGAGGCACCGCTGTTGGAGGCCCTGCGCGTATCCCTCGAACGATTGGCAACGCTGATCCGCGACGAGACGAGAGCGCCGGGACCTCACGCGTGCCTGCAGTTCGCGGCGAGTCATCGGATCTACCTGACCGTGTCAAGGGCGGCGACCGTCAGCCGACATGAGCCCGTCGTGGCGGCTGCGGTAGCCGTGCTCGCCGCGCTCGTCGACAGCGAGGAGGAGGACTTCCTGGCAAGCGGGCCTTTCGCGAAAAGCGTGATGCGCATGGTGAGGCAGACGGTCGACACGACGGATCTTGTCGTCGGGATTGCGACCGAGACCTCGATCCTGGAACTGTTGTTCACCATCTCTGCGAAGATCCGGCTGCAGCCGGAATTACTGCCGGTGTGGTTCCAGTCTACGGCGAGGCCGGAATTGGAGGATGTCTTTGTCAAGGAAAAGAAGAGCTTTGTTGGCATTACTCAAAAGGATGATTTCCCGCTGTGCTACTTATTTATCGATCGCGTACATCACGAAGGTCGGATCGGCGATTTCGCGCGTACGGGTCTTCTCTACATCTTCGAGGCAACCGGCCATTCGCCCGATCTCGAAGAGTGGGTGGTGTCGAGTGATCTGCCCACTTTGATGGCGTCCGGGTTGGGTGCCCTCTACAGTCAACTAAGCCGGGAGCTGTCCATCGTACATCCCGATGCAAGTCTGCCGGCTGTGCTTGCTATGAGCGACTACAGTACGATCCATCCCCGAGCCACGGCGGTATCTGCTTTCTCCGAGCGCCACCAAAACCACATGTCCACTTTTCTCTCCTACCTTGCATTCTGGCAGGATGTCTTGGATCACTGCAGAAGCAGCGACGTGAAGCAGACCTTACTCGATCACTTCCAGATCCTCTTCCTCCAGCAATTGTTGTACCCGTCCTTGCTGCAGTCGAGCGATACAGATGCAGGAAGCTCTGTCGCCGTGCTTACATACATGACGGCCATGCTGGAAGCCTTGGAATACCCCGACCTTGTCCACATGATGCTCACCTACCTTCTAGCTGTCCAAAACGAACCGGTAGCGATCCCATCAGCACCAACGACCCCCGTGCGGCCTTCGATGCCGCCACGTTCACCCACCACCTTGAAACGGCGGCAAAGCCTGATGTTGCTGACTGCGCCGAAAGACCCGGACAACGCCGTCGAGCCGAGCCTGTTCAACCTCGTCGACCTGACGCTTAACAGCCTGAGCTCGAGAAACAGTCAGACGGCCTTTGCAGCGCTCAAGCTGATCGCCATGATTGTGGCCAGGCAAAAGACCTACGCCTTGGGCACACTCCTCAAAGTGTATAGAGCCAAGCCGTCGACTGCTGTACGGACTGTAGGCGGACTCGAGTCTGACAGTAAGCGGTACCTGGAGCTTGCGGCCTCGCTGGATCAGCTCTACCCCATGGACGAGACCTACGCCAGCCTATGTGACGACGTACGTCATGCAGTCGAGGCGCAGATGCCCGCGAAGCCTGCCGTGCCAGCAGACACAGAAATGGAGCACGACGACTTTGCCGGGTCTTACCGCATTGATGATGGCGATCCTTTACTTCGTTCAGCACGCGAGCTTTTACGGACCTTCTTCACCAACAGCGTTGACGTCAACCTCGCCCTGAGTCAGGCTCTCGTCTCCCTGTTTTCCTGCCCCGAGCTCATGCTCGAGGGCTGGTTAGCTGTCGCACCATCGAGGTACGATTTCTCACATGCTCGCACCGACGCGAATAAAGCTTGGCAGACCTACTTGGACGACAATGAACTTGATGCGTGGTCGGCTTTGCAGCTAGCCAGTAGACGACCTTCTTCGTCGGGCGACGATACCCCTGCACTCTACGCCGCGCTTCAGGGCTTGGTCCGCGAGCTCAACTCCGTTCGGACGACCGTTCCGAACCTAGACCAGCTCCTCGCGGGCCGCAGGAAGATGCTGCAGGCGGCGGGGCTGGATGCGCCACGTGACGGGTCCGCCTCGCTTGCCGATCACCTGACACCACCGAGCTTGTCAGACGCCTCAAGTGTGGCGAAAGGCCATGACGGCAACTCGAGCCTGTCAACGCAAGGGCGAGCATGGGCCCCAGCACCCGATAGAACAGCTTCTCCGCACATGGGCACAACTATCCGCGCCGAGCAACCAGAACATAGTCCAAAGAAACGCTCGGTCTTCCAACCTCCGCCGCCGGAGCCGCCGTCGACCACGGACGTCCTGATGCGGCGGATCCGATTCCCGGCCGCCACCGCCGCCGAGGAGCGGACCTCGAGCCTGAACCACGTCTTGACCAACGTCGTCATCCTGCAGGACTTTGTGCTGGAGTTGGTGGCGGTGCTTCACGTCCGGGCGGATGTGCTGGGGGAGAGGGAGGTTCGGTGTGTGTGAGGTTTAGGGGACACGAAAGGCAGGGAGTTTGGTCGTTGGAGAGGTACGTACCCCACCCGGGCCCATGGGCGTACATGCCGTATTTGGGTTTGCGGAGACGTATTCCTCATATCGGCTTCCCCCGTTTACTTTCCCATCTTCCCGGTATCGAAAGGTAATAAGATACGTACACCTACTGTAGGCGGCGATGATGAGGGAGATCGAGAAAAGGGAGCTCGATCGGAGCGGGTAGCTCCGGGAGAAAAGGGCCAGTGTCGTGCCGTGAACATCGGCTATGTCTCCTACACGCTTTTCCGCCTCTCTCTTCACGTGCACCGTACCGAACCGTACCTGACAGACAGGATCACGTAGATCGCGAAAGATGACGATGTTTTCGAGGTGTTGCGTACATCCGGTACATAGCCGTCTAGCACACGCCAGGGTGTCACGGACCGACTTTTACGGTCCGTCCGATCGGTCAGGGACCGTCCCGATCTTTAGGTTTGAATTGTTATTGAGCGTTGTGACTCGTGACAGCGCGTGCGGGTTTGGGGCGGTCGGTCGGGTCGTTCTCGGGGGGTGTTTGCGGGAACGTCGCTTATTATGATATTGTGAAGACTTGTGAGGAATGGATGGCGGTTGATGATGATGATGATGATGATGGTGATGAGGGTCAATGGTTCCTTGCGATCGCGAGGAGGAAGCAGGGGACGGCAGTCAGTTCATTAGGTTACCTCAGGTGTAGACTGCACGTACGAACCTTCTGTACATATGTAGGTATGTGACCATACATACCTATATCGTTTACCAGGACACACGTGCCCACGTGTAGCTTGGTACACCAGGTACATTTGTACCTGATTGATACGCGGCTTGAGTCGCTTGACAGGGAAGAAAAAGGCACGTGAGCGCTCTTTCACACGCCTGTCGCCATTTGTCTGTATGATTGCAATCACCGCCTTGAACGACATGCTTTTCCGTCTTGCGGGCGCGAAGGTGGAAAACGTGTCGTGGATGAATCTGGCAAGGAATTGATGACCAGGACGACCGAGAGCTTGATCGTCTATTGAAAAGAAGACCTAGCCCCCAAAAAGATAATAAAAATAAAAAAGAAAAAACGTATAGCCGCAGCCCCGCTTAGCCGTGTGTGTGCACGGTGTGGGGCGATCGCGTTGCCTCGTTTTGGGCACCGGAGATATCGCCGGCCGCTTAACCAGACGGAAGGAGGATGGACACTGGGACAGAGGTCATACATGTTCCCACTGGATGTACCTCGTGTGTGACTTACGGCTGCTTAATAACCACTTCACACACACACGCACGCACGCACGCACGCACACACACTCACACACCCGCCAGCGCTGTTCTCAATCCGCGGACTTTGACACCCCTACTGTAATAACCCGTCTTCCCCATTCACTTTTTGCCACAAAAGCCCCCCCTTTGCAAGTTCATCACAAGTTATATTAGACAAGGGGAATTATCAGCAGCAGCGAGTGAAATACCTGGTGGCAACGTACACCCGCGTATCCCTCGCGCCCGACACCGCCCCCTGCTGATGAGGAGGAGCGGAGCCAGCTTAAACGGAGTCGCGGCTCGGCGTCTTCTCCTGCCCCCCGGCAATGGCTCCGCCAGCATAGGCGCGGCCGGTCCGGGCGAGTCACGAGTGTGGCGGACACACACACACATACGCACACACGCACACACACACACACACACACACACACTTACATACACGCGCACACACACACACGCACACCAGCGGCAGGCACCAACAGCGAGTCTCACCATTGTCTTTTCGGGCAGAAGAATTGGTATTAGGTATCCATGAAAGCCCATTACATGAATTTTTCGCAACCCTTCCGCCATCTTTCGCACATCGTCGGCCCGCCGCTGCGAATATCACAAACGACTGAACCACCGACTGAACCACCGACTGACCGACCGACTGACTGACTGATTCGACTGCGGCTGCTGCATCGCGCCGGCGTCATGAGCGGAAGCCTGCTTCACTCCTGCGAATGAGTACGTCGAGCGCCTCCCGCTCCGCGGCGGGATATGTCGACGACCAGGATGACAGCCCGGACGCGGAGCCCACGCCCTCCAAGGCACGGCGGGTGACGGTGTCGGCGGCGTGCAACGTGTGTCGAAAACGCAAGATCCGGGTATGGGCCAATCCCCTCTCCTCTCCTCTCCTCTCCTCTTCTTCCATCCGAGCCCGCGTCGGTCGTGCCTTTTGGTCTTCTCGCTGACCGGCATCCTTCTTCTTGCAGTGTGATGGGGAACGGCCGACGTGTGCGTCTTGCCGGAAGTCGGGCCGCCAGGAGTGCGAGTACGACACGGCGCTGGCGGAGACGCACGGGCAGGCTCGCAAGCGCCGCCACGCCGAGCTGCAGTCGCGGAACGAGGCGTACCGCGACATCTACGTCGCCCTCAAGGTCGGCCAGGACGACAGCGCCCAGGGCATCCTGCGCCAGATCCGCTCCGGCGCCGACGTCGAGGCCCTGCTGGCGAACCTCAACTACGACGAGCACACCAAGGCGGGCACCGTCGCGGCCAAGACGGAGACGCCGACCACCTACGAGTACCCGTACGAGCCCCGCATGCCCGCCGCCCTCACCGGGAGCAAGAACCCATACCTGGCCTCCATCCTGTACGAGAAGGTCTACCTCGCCACGCCCCGCAACCGCCAGAGCAGGAGCCGGTCCAGCCTCGCCGAGCTTCCGCAGATGTACCACACCCCTTACCACGCCGTCGAGATGGTGGATCCGAGGATCGACATGGTCCGAGCCGCCCCGTGGACGACTGTGACGCCCGACAACGGCCTGGTGCAGCAGTTGCTGCGCCTGTACTTTGTCTTTGTGTATCCGTGTGCCCCTTGCTTCCACAAAGATTTCTTCTTGGAGGACCTGATCGCCGGGCGCGCGCGGTTCTGCTCGCCCTTGCTGCTCCATACCATCCTCGCCGCAGCAAGTGTAAGCAGCCACCATCCCCCGTTCCCGTTCCCGTGACGCGCAACGCGATGCTGATAGCCCCCGAATCAGCGATGTCACGGCGTGATCCCCGACCGGGCCGAATATTGGCGACCGCGGAGCCTTGGGTACGAGTTCCTGGCGGAAGCGAAGCGGCTGTGGGAGCTGGAGCGCGACGTGCCGCAGTTGACGACCGCTCAGGCGGGCATGATCATCGCCGCGACGAGTACGGCGGACGGGGTCGACAAGGTGGGTTCTGCATACCTCGCCCAAAGCGTCGCCATCGGGAGGCAGCTCGGGCTGTTCTCCAAAGACGAGGGCACGACCAAGCGTAAAATGCGTCTCGCGCGCTCCTTCACCGCCTGGGGCCTTTTCACCTACCAAAGGTGAGCATATGACTGAAAATCCCCTCCCCCCCCATGTGCGAGACCCCGTCGTCGTGATTTCCTTTGCTGACGAGCGGGATCAAGTGCGGTCAGCTATCATTTTCATCGAGCGCCGCTGCTCAGTGCGCCACCGGAAGAGCCGCTGCTGAGTCCCGCCGACGCGTCGCTGCACTATCCCGAGATCTGGCTGCAGTACCCGCAGGCGGAGAACGCGGTGGCGGCCAGTTTCGGCTCCGCGTTCATCGCCGCGGCCGAGTTCGGCGTGATCGTGAACGAGATCGCGAAAGCGGCGTCGGCGGTCGCGCGCGAGGGCGAGAGGTTCCGGGGTTTTCGCCTGGAGGAGACCCTCCGCTATCACCAGCAGCTCAATGAGTGGTATGAGGGTTTGACGGACCAGCTGTCCACGCGCCAGATCGTCCTCCCTCTTCATTTCAAGATTCAGTAAGTTTTTTCCCCCACCTCCAGGTCCGACTGTCGGCATGAGGGGAGTCGGGCACGCCTCCGAGCATGGGGGGCGCGTGCCATATATGGCTCTCCGATATGGATGGGCTGTCGGCTGACTCCGACCCCACAGTATGTACTACTGGGCCGTCCTCATCGACCTCTTCGACCCCTTGGTCCGGCTCGACTTCACCCGCGCCCGCACTTCGCTCAGCAACCTCCTCACCTACGAGCAACCCGATCGAGTCGTCGAGCACAGCCACCGGTGTCTGGAGATGCTGATCCGACTATACTTTGTCCGGCACGGCTTCGAGAGCAGCGACGCGAGCCTGATCTCGCCGCTGACCACGGTCGGCTTCCGCGCCCTGCGGTCGCTGCGGGACGCCGAGGCCGCGCACGCGGAGGAGTGGCGCGCGGCCCTGTCGACGCTGATCCTGTGCGCCAAGGGCCTGCGCGACCAGGGGCAGAACCACTTCGTCTCCGAGGCCATCTACCGGCTCGTGCGCGCCCGCATGAACGCCCTCGACCCCGCCGCCGTCTTCAGCCTGGACGAGGCGGTCCGGATCGAGGACGACGACGAGCGCGACGAGCTGATCGCGCAGCACATCAGCTCCGCCTGGCCCGTGGCCGCCGCCGCCGGCCCCGGGGACGATTTCAATATGCGCAGGCTGCAGGATGTCTTCCGGGACGTCTCTCGCATGGATCTGGATGGGTCGAGCGAAGGCGGCTCCGGGTACGAGCGGTCGTCGGAGAGTATGGAGTCTGCGTGACGATCTGACGTGATGGATTGGCAGACCGACTGACTCGTTGATTCAATCGACGGACGATGGTTTGACGGGGAACGATGTAGTGACCCTGGACGGAGAAAACAGCGTCAGTGCTCCGCTCGTTTTCCACTTTGAGCGCCGGGGGAGTTTTGGAAGTAAATATGCATTCACTCTTCAACGGTGAAGGGATGTGAGTATCAAGCGTGGGAGTCTGTGCTCGGAAAAGGGAGGTGGGTTGTTCGAAACGCCTCACGATCTGCGCGGGACACACCATCATGATCTGGGCGTTCCTCTACACACACCGAGCTATGAGCGGGTTGCTTTTTCTGATTTTGGAACTGTGGGACAGACGAACAGAGACACGCCAAAAGACCATGAGAGGTTGAAAGTGAAGAGACCAAACGTACGTTTTCCACGGGGTTTCGCCTTCCGTTCGCCTCTCAATGTATATTGAAGGACGAGGCGAGGCGATCAGTGACTGAACCACAGCATTCCTTTGCCTTTCGAAGCCTTGCTAATCCATCGGATACCCAGGTATCATGAATGTGTGAGCATCACGGAAACACGAAGGTTGCTGGCGGGGGATGAGGGTCCGGGAGAGGTTGGTGTGTGTATGTATATCCACGCCTGGAAGTTGATCGAGATGAGCGATCGTAGAGGGCGAGATCAACGATCAAACCGTTGATGTTGCGCAGCCAAACCCAACCAACTTGGGGGTGCGATAGGTCTTCACCTTTTCGTGTTCCTTTCTGCTCTTGGGGGGTTTGGGCTTGTTTTTCTGGACTTCGTCCGAGACGCAGGCTGCCTTTCTGTCGAAAGAGGATTAGAGAGAGAGATAGAGAGAGGGTGAGTGAGTGAGTGAGAGGGGTCCAGGTCGATCGAGTTGGAGGTGTGGCGAGTTCCTTTTTAAAATTCCTCCGAGACTTCGGAGCTGAAGTCCGGCGCGGTGCGGGTAAGTTTACGTCATGATCCCCCGGGTTGTCCGCACGACGCACGTGATGAATGTCTCCATATGGTGCTTATCACGTGTGCTTGCTTTTTAAGTCTGTTAGTCTAGGAGTTACTAGTATGTACCTAGGTATGTACTTCTTTATTGATGTGACTACACTATGGCTATAATAAAGTAATAATAATGTAGAAGTACTAATGTTAGAGGTAGCTATAGATATCTACTTCAAACTATTGTTTTCGAATAATGGTATACTTTACTACGGTATCTAGTATGTAGTAGTCACAATTATTCGTATCCTTCTAACTATAGTGCTATGTAACTATATATGTTATCTAGTACTATTTTATGTAGGATCAATCCACCGTCACCAAGGTATTACCGGATTTTCTGCTACTTTCGGCCAGAACGGACCTCGGA
>Ga0268244_10000334_pt1 | contig 20243 bp, 17 predicted proteins | sample AgamicMgSfe_FD_200258 | JGI IMG/M metagenome (GOLD analysis project Ga0268244, IMG submission 200258) | Agave microbial communities from Guanajuato, Mexico - Mg.Sf.e (v2) (version 2) | ecosystem: Host-associated > Plants > Phyllosphere > Phylloplane/Leaf | place: Guanajuato, Mexico | collected... | reverse complement strand
GCCTGCGGGCTGCTGTGCAGTGGCTGGCCGATTGGTGGGAAGTGGGACGTGAAGGGCGATTCGGTCCGTCGGGGCGGGAAGGGCTGGTAGGTGGGCGATTGCAGTTGAGGGGGTACCACGTGCGGCGAGCCGAGGCCGTTGGGCAGAGGTTGGTGGGTTGGTGGATAGTTCGGCATGGGCGATGGTCGTGGCGGGTAGGGCGGTATGCTCGTTGGTGGTGGGTTCGATGGCGGACCTGGGTAGCTGAAGCTCGAGTGGCGTTCATGCGGCGGCCGGCGCGGCGCGGCTGGAGGTAGAGCGTGGTAGGTGTCGGGTTGAGGTGGAGGATGATAGGTATCGGGTTGAAGTGGGGGGTGGTAGCCGTTAAGCTGAGGGCCGTATGGAGGGTAACCGGAGTGAATTGGCGGTGGTGGCGGTGGAGCTGGCTGTCCGTACGCAGGAGAAGGCCCAAGGTTGTGAACCGGTGGGGGCGGTGGCGGCTGGTTCTGGCGAGGAGGCTCGTCCCACGCCATCCGAGGTGGACCGTCAAAAGCAGGCTGAGATGGCGGTGCGGGCGGTCTGTTCCAGTCAAGCTGCAAAGGATAGGACTTGGGCGGCGAGAGAGCGACAGGCGGCGCTTGCGGAGGTGGCGGTGGCGGCGGTGGTGGGGATGGTGTAGGATCGGTCTTCTTCTTGATGAAGCACTTATGGCATAGATACCCGGTTGGCAATGGTTCAGTCTCTGCTGAAGGTGGCGTCGGGGCGGTGGCAGGGTTGTGGTACTGGGGCATGCCATGGTTGTGATAGCCTTCATCAGGACCACGCTGAGAAGATCCGTTAAGGTGTGGACGAGGCTCGCCGTCAGATGCGACTGTAGTTGGTGGTTGCGGTAGCAAAGGTGGAGGACCCTGCATGCCGTTGCCGTATTCGCCTGACGCTGCATGCCCATTCACGAGCAGCCTCTCGTCGACGCTACCGTCCACAACATGCCCATTCGGTCCCAGTGCTGTAGGAGGCACGTCCGGTCGATGCGATGTCTCGGAAGGAGATTGCCTCCGAATGGGTGCGCCCGTGATGTCAAACAGCGGCCCAGCTGGCATATCGGGTTCTGGAGACTGCTGACGCTCCGGATCCGCGCCTTCTCCTTCCACCACAGGTAAAATTAGCGGCGGCGACCGCGGCGGTGTTGGTTCCTTGGGCGGCGGGTCGGGCTTGACGGCATGCCACTTCGGTGTAACGTCGATCTTGCACTTCACGCATCGACGCGCTTGCTGCGCCTCTGGTACATCCCCATGTTCGACAGAAGCGCGGTCGCCTTCGCTCCTCGTCTCTGCAACGGAAGAGGTCCTGGCCCCACGACGTACCGCAGCTGCAATGCTGTTCGCGGTGGATTCGCGACGAGCGCCATTGAGTGCCGCGGGTGTGGTATGATGGCCTTTGTCCTTCGTTTGCTGCGCCAGGTTCGCTTTACGCACCGTTCCAGTCAAGGTGAGGTCGGCCTGTCGGTAGTTTTCGACGTAAAGTTGCAAGCACGTCTTGCCAGTATCTACGCCGACAATCTCCTCCACGGGGTGAATGATTGACTTGACGACATGCTCCTTGCACGAAACAACAGCTGTCGCATATCCAGTCTCCTCGCCCATCACAACGGTCGTGACCTGGTCCTTTCGAGACCCTTTGACCGGAGTGACGTCGAAGCCGAACGTGTAGCCAGCCTCGTGCGCACAGGAGGCGTGGAAGTTGGCGTGACATTGGAAGCAAGACACGCACGCGCCGGCGTTTTCCTGGTTGAGGTCTTGGTGGTTCTTGTTCTTGCAAAGCTTGCACACCTGGTCGTATCGCGAAGACGGGATGTTCTGGAATCCCTCGGCAACCTCAAGCGTCTTCGCGTTGCTGAAGCGGATTTCGGGCGTAAGTAGTGCGCAGTAGACGTGCGCCCAGTTGTTCCCAGTCGTGCGTTTCAACGGTTCGCGCGGATTGGGCGGTCGGTTCTGAGCAAACTGCTTGCCGCGATAGTCTGCCCGCATCCCGTCCGCCAGTTCCTTCTCCATGCGCTCCTTTTCGCGTTCGCGGTCGGTCTTCTTCTTGTGAGACACCCGGGGTGGGCTCACGAGTTCGACGTACGTCTCCTCGGTCAAGCACAAGCAGCAAGCGTAATCGGTCGACACCTGAGGATTCCTGTCGTTCTGACACTGCTCGCACACCCAATACACAGAGCCGTCCGCCCTGACACCTTCGGTCTCGGACAGGCCAAAGCATTGACGGTGAACCGTCAGCTTACAATGGGCACACTCGACGACAGGACCAATCGGCGGGCCCTGAGCCATCCTGCAGACTTGACAAGGCAGTTCCCTCCACAACGGCTGATCGGGCACGATGGGAGGAGGCGGGGGAGTTGGTTCTTTGGGCGGAGGCGGAGGCTTTTCCTTCTTCTTGGGCGGTTCCGGCGGAGCGGATGCGACATCCTTGTCGGTCTTCGACTTCTTCTTCGGCGGCTCGCCCGTCTCGATAGATTGCACCGTTGCTTGCGGTTCGGGCGGCGGCACAGTTGCAGCTTCATTCGCCGCAACGAGCTCGCGCAAGAGCTCCTCGTCGATCCTCCGCTTCAAAGCACGCCCGCCTCCTTGAGCGACCTTCTTGGCGACCTCATCGACTTCCTCCCATTGAATGGCGTATTTGCGCCACAGCCCAGCGCAGCGGAGACACAACGCCAGGAGCAGGCGATCTTTCTTGTCTTTGCTGCCACTCTTGCCGTCTGCCAACACGGTTTGGCCGGCTGATACTCCGGGTGCGCGTCTCCACTGCCGAGCATGCGTGGTACTGCAGAATTTGCATTGGAAGCCTCTGTTACGGCGGATGGCCTTCTCATTGTCGAAAGCTGAGTCGTCGGCATCATTAGCAACTTCTGCTTGCAAGCGCGCGCCTGCGTCACTCTCGATCTTCCGTTTCGAGCCCTTCCTGCCACCGTAACTTCCCCAAATCTCACGACCTTTCGGAGTTTTCTTCCACAAATAGTAGAATCGTACAATATCCGATGGCGACAGGGATGTTTTCATATGCAGTCGAATAAGCCTGTGCTCCGAGCCGTACTTGGCCACGCCTTCTTCGAACTTCGCGAGGTCTGATTTACTCAAAACCGGCTCGTGCAAGTCTTTGACGCGATCGACCTTTTGCAGCTGCTTGAGGGCCGCTTCCGTGTTGTAATTGTTGATCGTCAGCAGCTCCAGCGCTTTGTCCAGGAAGTTGACTCCAAACGGCGGTACACCGATCCCTCTGGCTAGGAGCTTCGCGCGCTTGACGTAGTCATCAATCACCACTTCTTTGCCGAGAGGCGACGGCTTGTCGTCCATGCCTCGCTCAGAATACTCGCCTTGGGGGGGCATCCTGAACTGAACTTTTGCGGTGCATCGCGGGTCTTTGTTGTCGTAATCTTCGCCGCGTGCGACGTAACCCACTGGCTCATCCTGCACCCATTTCGGCCTCTTCGCTCGCTCTTCGCGTTCAGCCTCGAGCGCCGCCAGGGTCTCCTTGGTCGGCTTGGCGTCCTTCTTGTGGCCAGCTCCCTTCGCATACCGCTTCCTAATTTCGGCAGGCTTGACTAGCTCAACAGGTCGGTCGTGCCAAACGTTGACATTTGCCTGGTGTCGCGGTCCCAAGCGTGAGCTCGCGCGTGGATAGATGGCGCGGTCGTCGTATTGGAGCGCATCTTCTACCCTGCAATGTATACCAAGATATCTCATGGGCCACATCTTCGCCAGAGCGATCTCGGCTTGTGTGGCCGGGTGATTGTCGATCACCATATCTTCTCCGCTCGGACTTGGCGCTCTCGTGTTGTCGTCCGAGGTCCCAAGCACTTCTTCCTCCTCGACGAGCTCCTCTTCTGCCTCCGTCACGTCGCCACTGACAGTCGGGGTCTGGCGCGCCTCCAGCTTCCTCTCCGATGCTCGACTGCACGGCCCGCACGCCCACGCGAATCCGCGCGACGGCTTCTTCGGCAACGGTGGCTGTACACAGTTCATGTGATAGGAATTTTTGCAGATTGCACAGTCCACAGAATCGTTCGAGGCGCAATATCTCGCGCACCGCTTGCAGGTCTTGACAGCACTGGTGAGCTCTTTGACCCGACCGATTTCAACGACAACAAACTTCCATCGCTCATCAAGAGCTTTCTTCACGCTTTCCGGGACATTGATGATCTGCGCAACCGGTATACACTCGTACCATCGACGGATGAATCGATCGAACACCTGCACGAAGTAGAATGAATCGCGCTCCTTGCGATAGGCTTCCAGATCTTCGATTTCGGAGCGATGCTTGATCGTGCATTTGCCACGCAACGAGGTGAGCGGACACAGATCGGAGTGCATCGTGCCGTACACGAGTCGAGTGTCACTGTTGAAACGCTGAACATCGCGAGGCCGGTAGAACCAGTTAACACGCACGGAGTCGATGGGGGAATTCGGGTTATCCGAGTCGACATGCAAAAACTCCATAATGCGACACAAATAATATGGCTCGCCCGGCGGCTCAGAAACAAGGTACGCATGATCTACGCTCGTTGTCAACCTTTTGGTGTTTTGATGCGTTGATGCTGGTTCAAGCGGGGTAGGGCTTGCACCTCGAGGAAGGGCGACTTACCGTTTACCGACAATTTTTGCCCATCGTCAGCGACGAGCTCGCCACGTTTATTCAAACAAGATTTGTGCTTCGTGAATGTCATCACATTGGTCTCCCGGGCCTTCGTCGACGATGCCGATGCCGATGCCGATGCCGATGTTGATGCTGACAGTCCTGACTTGCGCGCGACAGATGGTGCGGCGGCAGCGTTAGCCGGAGGAGGTTGTGAGTGTTGTGGCAAAGCACCTGCAGCCTTGCGCTTTTTCGAAGAAGTGGCGGGCGCGCCGGAGGAGCCGGGAGTAGACTCTTTATATGTATGCGGCACCCCCCCGTCGTGAGTGGTGAGCTTCGTCGACTCCGATGCACGCTTCGTCTCAGCAACGCTTGGACCAAGGGGAGGAGGATTGTTGTGGTGGGTTGAAGCCTTCTTCTTTGTCGTCGCGGCTGATGAATATTCGAGATCCATTTCTTGGTCCTCGGCGTAGTTGATGCGAGTACGGTTGCGTGATCGCGTGCCGTAGGGTCCATCGGGGTCAGCAGGTGTTGCATCGACCTTGGCTGCTTGTCCGCCACTCGAGGCGACGACGGCAGTGCTCGTGCTACCGGTGTCGGCCGCCGCTGGCGCATTCACGGGTTGAAAAGACATGTTAGCGATATTGTTCAAAAGTCGCGATGTGGCGGTTATCGCACGATCGCGGTCACTGACGGCGACGTTGACGTGTTGCCTTGAGGCTGAGGTCGTCTCCTTGTTTGGCGACGGATTCTCAGCCATGGCGATGGGGCGAGGTTATGCGACACAGGCTCATAAGGCCAGCTAGATCCAAGCGTGGTGGGCGGTGATAGATGATGCTAAGGGAAGAGAGGCCAGGTGGATCGCGTGGGATGCCGTGAAGCGACCAGCCCGCAGTATGGCACCAACACCAAGCCTGAAAGATGCCGATGATGAGTCGGGACAAGTCGAAGAGGGAGTGGTCAGCGCTTCAAGGTGCGGCTAATATGCTGATAGAAGGGAAGGGGTAATGGCCAGGGCAGAGGGTGTCGGGGATGGCGATGTAGTAGAGAGGGTTTGGGCAGGGAAGAAGAAGAAGAAGAAGAAGAAGAAGTGTAGAAGGTCGATTTTATTAAGGTCAGGTCGGTAGTGAGAGTAGGAGGAATGCAGAAGGGTAGACGAGGATAGAACCCGCTTTATGGGCGTTAGCGTGTCATGAGCGAAGCTACGCCGACCACCGAAACGCAGATTGGACGACAGCACAACAAGTCTACTACAGGTACATACAACTCGACTTTGCCAAATACTGGATCCTACACCCCACCACAAAACACCCCACTCCCATCCGCACCGTGTCCGTGAGATCGTGCCTGGTTTTCTGAGAGGCGACTTGTTGTTGATTGTACAAAAATATATAAAACACCCATATGTGCCGAGTGGCCTCAGAGGAAGGCAGATGCATCGATGCGTGGCTCGAGGTACGGCCAGGCTAACTTTCCGTGGGCGCGGCAAGATAAAGCTACCGTACATGCACCCACTCGTCGCCGTTCATGTCTTCTTCATCAGGCTCGCCTCAATCTCGCCTGTAATGGAGGGGATGACAGAGGCGGAAGTCTTTCTCGAATCGTCGACATCGCATCGCGAGTTCGAAGTACACGCGTGTACACTGTACCTTTTCCCTTGCCATGAATGTGTATCTTCGCTAGATCCCCAGAGAGACGCTCGCTGGTGTGACGAATGCAGTGTGAGACTGACGTTGGACATGGCATGAGATATTGTCCCCCGCTTGTTCAGTATGGATAGCATGGTCGTGCTCGACGATTGCTGCTTGTTGGATATCCAGCATGTGGCAGGACGGTGGGCGGACAGGTGAGGATGAAGCGTGAATTCGGTGCTGGGATGAAGTCGCTAGAGCCCGTGCCGTCCCAAGCGGGCGTAAGTGCGGCATCTGCCATGTACCCCAGACAAGCCGGGATTTCCCTTCTCAACCTCACCTAGTCCTTGACACAGACACCCACCACCACTTTGCGAAAAGGTGAGAAACGGATCAGAGGCTTGGACTATCCGATGAGCCGGCATGCACTGGCATCTGGCATCCGGACAATCATGACATCGTCCCCTAAACATGTGCCCATCCCCAAAAATGGAGTGGACTATCGCGGCAAAATCGTCTTGGCGCCGATGGTGAGAAGTGGCGAGTGCCCGTCGCGTCTCCTCGCACTCCAATACGGCGCAGACTTGGTATGGGGCCCCGAGACGATAGACAAAGCCTTGATCGGCACGACGAGACACGAAAACGTCGTCACGAACACGGTCGACTTCACCCGACTCTCGTCAAACGGCGCGAAAAATCCCGCCATCAATGCCGAAGAACGACAGAGCATCATCTACCGGCTTCACCCCGAGCGAGAAGGACGCAAGCTTATCTACCAGATCGGCACCTCCAACCCAGAAACCGCCGTCCAGGCCGCCAAACTCATCGCACCGGATGTGGCGGGCATCGACATCAACGCCGGCTGTCCCAAACCGTTCAGCACGAGTGGTGGCATGGGCGCGGCCTTGCTGAAAACACCCGACATCCTCTGCAACATCTTGCAGTCGCTCGTGAAAGACGTCGGCGAACCCCACGAAATCGGCATCAGCGTCAAGATCCGCATCCTCGAAAACGCTGCAGACACCGAGTCGCTGGTCCGCAGGTTATGCGCCACCGGTATCACAGGCCTGACGGTCCACTGCCGGACAACGCCCATGCGCCCACGCGAAAAGGCCATCCGCGATCAGCTGAAGATGGTCGCGGCCGTGTGTCGAGATGCCGGCGTGGCCTGTCTCATGAACGGCGACGTCACCTCTCGTGACGAGGCCCTCGATCTCATCTCCGAGTACGGCTGCGACGGCGCGATGATCGCCACCGCCGCCGAAACCAACCCTTCTGTCTTCCGGCCCGAGTCGGAAGGCGGCAAGGCTTCGTGGGAGACGATGGTCAAGGAATACGTCAAGATCTGCCTGGAAGTCGAAAACCGCTGGGGCAACACCAAATACCTTCTCGGTCAGATGATCCCGGGGAAGAACCAAGCATACAAAGCCATGACCCGCACGAAAAGCTACTCCGAGCTCGTCACGGCGCTGGGGTATGACGGAGAGTTTGTGAACATGGCGAAAGCGGTCGACAACGCGCTGGAGATAGGCGAGTACGAGAAACCGAAGGCGACGAAGGCGCAGCGGAAAGCGGCCAACAAGGCCGCTGCGACGACCGCACAAGCGAACGGGAACACGCAGCAAGGACCCGACGATGCCGAAGGACTGCAGAGAACGGCGGCGGGCATCAAGCGCACGGCGGAGATGGCCGAGCTCGACATGCCGCCGGATGTCGCGCGCGAGACTGGGCCGGCGAGCGTGCCGGAGCAGGCATCTGCGCTGGCGGTGTGAAGTGCTTTCTTATTGCTCTTCTACTTCTCGCTTGAGTGAGGACGTCACGAAGCGAAACGCGCAGGGCTTTTGGGGACCAAGTGCTGGACCCGGATCGCAATCTCCGCTTCATCAGTCATGACATATCTACTCATCTACCACACTCCGTCACAACTCATCCCTCTTTCTCCTCTCGTGCTTCGCATCCTCCGCATCCGCCTCGAACATCTTCTTCTTTGGATTCCTTGGCACGTCGCCTCGATCCTGTAAAACCGTGCCGTCTCCCCTCTTCACCTTCTCACCCTCACCCGCCGTGCCCTGCGAAGCTTCTGCTCGTTGGGTTTCCCGCTGGCTCTGCTGATGCAACTGCGCAATCTGTTCGCTCACCTGGCCCTCCAATGCCGGATCTTTACCTTGCTTGGCCCCGGCACCCCCAGCGCCGGCAGGAATGCCCGCTTTCAGTCCCTTGTGATCGTCCATGTTCATTTGCGGCGCGCCGCCCTTTGCGCTCGGTTGGATGATCAGTGGTGGACGCGAGCTGCTAGTCAGTGCGGTGGACTGTCGCGATGCGGCGGTGACAGGTTCAGTGGTGATGATGCCCGAAAGGGTCAGGAGTAGCCAGAGCGGCTTCAGTATGATCCAGCGCGATAGTAGGATGAAGATCCGCCACAGGAACAGCGGCAGCTTCACAAACGGGCCGAAGAGGATGCGCCGGAAGAACAGCCAGGCGAGAGTGGCGAGGAGGAGGTGGAAGGCGGTTTCGAGGTACCAGGTGTCGCTCTTCTGGCTGCTCAACAGCGTGCCCACCAGTTTGCGCGAGTTGCTGAAGATGGTGTCGAGGCTGCTGTAGTGCTCGCCCAGCTCGGCGAGAGCGGCGGTCGACTGGTCGAAGGTCTCCTGAGCGAATCGCGAGCGGGAGAGCTCGGTGGCTAGCAGGTTGTGGGTGCGGCGAAGGGCGGCGGTCACGTCGGAGGATGCGTTGACGAGTTGCTCGTCTTTGTTGAGGTGCTTCTGCTGTTGTTGCCCTTCTTTTCGTCGACCCGCGAAGAGATCGGTCTGTGGGTTGTTGCTTTCCGACGATGACGGGTCCGGCGCAGTGTGTAGGCTAGCAAAGACGAGTTCGCGTTCCTTCTGCTTCGCGGCCTCACTCGCTTTCTTCGCGGTCAGTTGGGCTCGTCGAAAATGGCCTCTCGAGTGTCGGAGATCCTCTCCCACGCGCGCGACTTGTGCGTTCACGCGACTCCGTTCCCGGTCCCTCTCGCTATCCCTCCGTTTGGTGTGTGTCGCTGCTACTGCACCGCCACTCAAGTCCTCGGCTTCCTGTTTCAGTAACTCGAGGTCTCCCTCGAGCTGTTTGAGGCCGTCGTGGATATCCTGGGCGATTTCCGTGCGGACGGTGTCGGAAGAGTCGGGCGGCTCCGTGCCAGGTTGGAAGGTGAGCTTTGCGAGGCGTGTGATCAGCGCATTGGTGGTTTTGAGGCTTTCGGATAGTTGGGCTAATCGCTCGGACAGCTGGGCGGCGGTCATGGTAGAGATCGAGCTGTCACTTCAATGGCGAAGAAATGGTTCGCGGCTGTTATGGAGCTCCCTTTGTTCCGTACAAACTCTCCACGTCACTTTCCCCTAGCATCAAGAACGTGGCTTACTGCCCGATTGGGTTTAGTTTAGTGGAGAGAGCGGAGCGGACCCTGCCAGGCACGCGCTGTTGCGGAGCCGCGAATGGTGCGGGTAAAGTGAAGCCAGACTCTCCACCTGGCCTCACCAAAAGCACCATCACGAGACATTTCGTTTTATACCTCCTGTTTGTACTACCTTCTGCTCTGGTGTATAACGACCTTGCCTTTCATGTCACGCCATTGACCCCTAAGCTACACCCGGTCACCGCGGGACGACGTTGCTACCCCAGCCCTCGGGCTGCATACTCTGTACCTCACCACCATGCCGGCCAAGTCGAGATTCACCAGGCTAGATGCCTTCACAAAGACCGTGGAAGATGCGCGGATACGAACCACCTCCGGCGGCGTCGTCACCCTGACCTCCCTCCTCCTGATCCTCTACCTCGTCTGGGGAGAATGGACCGACTACCAACGAGTGACCGTTCACCCGGAACTTGTCGTCGACAAGGGCCGAGGCGAGAAGATGGAGATCCACATGAACGTTTCCTTCCCGCGCCTACCGTGCGAGCTACTGACATTGGACGTGATGGATATCAGCGGAGAGGTTCAGACGGGTGTCATGCACGGTGTGAACAAGGTGCGCCTACGGCCAGAGAGCGAAGGTAGTGGCGTGATCGAGAGCAAGGCTCTTGACCTGGGGAAGGAAGAGGCGGCGCAGCATCTCGACCCCAGCTACTGCGGTGAATGCTATGGCGCGCCGGCGCCGTCTGCTGCGACGAAGGCGGGCTGCTGTAACACCTGCGCCGAAGTGCGCGAAGCGTATGCGGGTGTGAGCTGGTCCTTCGGTCGAGGCGAGAATGTGGAGCAGTGCGAGCGCGAGCACTACAGCGAACATCTGGACGAGCAACGGCGGGAGGGCTGCCGCATTGAGGGTGGCATTCGTGTGAACAAGGTCGTGGGCAACTTCCATTTCGCACCGGGCAAGTCGTTCTCGAACGGCAACATGCACGTGCACGACTTGGATAACTACTTCACTGGCGCCGACGGCGTCGAGCACACCTTCTCGCACAAAGTCCACCATCTGCGCTTCGGGCCTCAACTGCCGGACGACGTGGTGAAGAGGGTAGGCAAGAAGGGTATGGCATGGTCGAACCACCACCTGAACCCGCTCGACGACACCGAGCAAAAGACGGACGAGAAGGCGTACAACTACATGTACTTTGTCAAGGTCGTGAGCACCGCGTACCTTCCACTTGGCTGGGAGAGGACCGGCAGTATTCTGGACATCCCCCACGAGCTCATCGAGCTTGGTGGGTACGGCAAGGGCGAAGCTGGCAGCATCGAGACGCACCAGTATTCCGTGACATCGCACAAGCGGAGCTTAGCCGGTGGGGATGGCAGTCAGGAGGGACACAAGGAGCGCTTACACGCTCGAGGCGGTATCCCGGGTGTTTTTTTCTCATACGTGGGTCGTCCGCCGCAGCCCTGATCAAGGGACGTCCGATGCTAATTCGGGTGCTTCACATAGGACATCTCCCCCATGAAAGTCGTAAACCGCGAAGCGCGAAGCAAGTCCCTCTCCGGCTTCCTGGTCGGCGTGTGTGCCGTGGTTGGAGGCACACTGACCGTGGCTGCGGCGGTCGATCGGGCGTTCTACGAGGGCGGACAGAGAATCAAGAAGATGCATTCGAGTTAGATCGTCTGTGGGATTCTATTCGCATTGCGATTGTACGTACGGCGTTATAGAGCGCGGATTTGGTTTGTAACCTGGAACTTATCTACATTTCGATAAAAGGGGATTTTGAGCCTACAGTTCGAATTCACACGAACGCTCATCGAGCTCAACGGCTGAGCGAAGTTGTTATGTGAATCCTTTCACGAGTGGCATGTGAAGTTCTGTCTGACCTTGACTCTGCGACACACCAAGATCACATGCCTCTGGAGAGCTTTCACGGGCCTTGCATCAGTACCACAACGTCACTGACTCTGCTCAAGCTATGTCTTCTTCTCCCTTCGTCTACCTTTCCCTTCTGAATGGTTCTTCAACATCTCTCCTCAACAACGTTCAGCCCAGCTACTCCTTGACTTCCTTCCAGCATCTCCAGCTTCACAACATCATATCACCACGTACTCAGCCTAAGCCACCTGCCACCTAAACAGCCACCATGGTAACGTGGGAGGTATGTCTATCTCCCCCCTGTTCACCATGTGGAAACACGTCTGATTATTGTCCAGAAAGCAAAACAATTCACCTCCCCAGCCGACATCGAGCGCCTGGCCTGTATCGGCTGGACCGTTCTGGACGCTGGAGGCGTCAACGAGGTACGTCACGTTATTCTCGCCCGTAACGCACGCCCGCCGCAGGGTGTCTTACTATGCTCTCCCCCGCAATCGAACCGTGCTAACGGGGAAACCCCGAATAGGACCACTGGCAGACCATCGGCCCGCAGGTCAAGGGCGTCAAACTCGCGTCCTTCAAACGTCAGATCTGGGTCATCAGCAAGAAGTGCAAGAAAGCGGGTGGTGACGACGCCGACGAAGACGCGAATGGGATGGCCGATGAGGCTGGGAAGGGTAAGGTGGCTAACAACAGCGGCAAAGGAGGGAGGAAGCGCAAAGCTACGGCTGCTGTTGCCCAAGATAATGATGAAGCTGAAGGGGAGAAGAGTGGTGTGGAGGGTCCAAAGAAAAAGGGCGGGAAGCGTGCGAAGAAGGCGAGTGCACCGAGTGAGGTCGCGGACGTTGATGGAGAAGGCGGTAAGTGCTATCCAAGTTTGATGAGGGATTGTTAGTTGCAAGGCTAACGGCGCCTGGCAGATGCTACTCATGGAACTTTCATCAAGGCAGAGGATGACGTTGATTTCCTGACTTGAAAAACTTCAGAAGGCCGGGTTATGGAGACCTCACAGCCTGTCCAAAATCTGAGCTGCTGATGGGTGGATTGGGTCAAATCGACAATGTTCCGAGCTGCCCTCACGGGATCCCAGGTTGTCAGATGGCAGTGCCTGTCGCATGGTGAATACATGTACCCAACTCTGAGGTCGAGCTTTCAATGGCGTGGTTCTCATCTACTCATCCGTCCGTGCTGTCGAACAGCCAACTGTTCCTACTGCCGACTCTGCAAAAACCAAAAGCCTCCCGGCGCCATAACGCCATTACGCCATACCTCAATCACACCCTTCCCCAGTACAATACTGTCTCACGCGTAGTTCAGCACCCCCTTCAAAATCCACACCTCTCCGTTCGCGACCCTCGACACAATCCTATCCACCTCTACGTCCCCAGGCTGCACCACGGCCTTCCCATCCTTCTTCTCCCACCACACTTCCCCACCCCCCATACTCCGCACCTTTTCGCCTTCCTTCCACGGGCTCGTGGGAATGACATGCGCCTCGGCGAACCGTCTTAGATTGCGATGCGCTCTATCTTCCCCGGCCTGTCCATCGTACGCGTACTCGCCTAGGGTCTCGTAGTCGCGCGGATCCTCCCATGGCTTGCGCGGGAGGTCAGAGATGGCGCTGTTCACGGGGGCTAGAACGGTGGTATTGAGAGTGGTGGTGTCAAGGCGGGTGGAGACGGCGGAGATGTCGCGGGTGAAGCTGGCGAAGATGTTGATGCTGCGCTGGTTGCCGATGACATCGGAGAGGATGACGTCGCCGTTGGGTGGCGGCGCGCTGGGGGTGTCGTCATTAGATGGGGCGGGAGGGAGTTGGATGCCGGGCGCGTTATTGCTGCCCTCAGCCATGGGTTGCTGATGGCGGTTCCGGCTCGGGTTGGGGACGTTATTGTTGTTGTCGCTCTTGATGAAAGGGACGAGCTGGGTATGCGCCGTGGCGAGGAGCAGAGTCGAGGTTAGGATCGTGGCGAAGCGCTTCATTGTTGCGTGGTTCACAGGTGGTTGACTCGCTGGAAGATGAAGTCGAGATGCGGCCTTGATGAATGAGGCCGCATTCGGCATACGGCGTGCGTCATTTCTCCAGATTGAGCACGTGATCGCGCCCTGCTAAGCGCGCCTTCTCCACGCGTCGGATGTCGACCTCGTGAACATCGCAATGCACGCTTGACCGAGAGGAGGGGCAGGGAGAGATTCAAATGCTGCAGGCCAGCAGTCCTTCCAAGCACAATGTGATGCTGGGGAAGAGCATACCACATCCCTCGTCAACCAACTTTGACGAGGACGACAGCGACGACTTCAAGACGCCACCAGCGAAGCGCGTAAAGCGGGATATCTCGGACTGGGCCCGTTCAAGGAATCCAGTAAAACGCGCATCAAAGCGTGCAGGACAAAGGAATGCGATACCAGACTCGGACGATGACAGCGAAAACGAGGCTCTCGAGGACGAGCCGCGCAACCACCGGACCGACCTTGAAACAGCGCTGCCACCCATCGAGACGGACAGTCACGCGATAGAGGCCTACGAAGCGACTCGAGCAGCGGAACAGAGCGAGGACGGTCTTCAGGAGCGTCTGGATGGCAGAAAGTGGGTTAGGGGCAAGAGCTCTATCTACGTGGATGCCTTCAATCTCGCGCTGGACACCGTTTTGGAGGACGAGAGTCATCTGTTCGACGAAGCGGAGCATGCCGTGTTCAAACACTGGCGTGACATTGGCTATGAGGCGCAGTATTTGTACGTCAGGATGTTCTTGCGAAAGACATCGAGCTGGCATCGCATCAATAAGCTGGGGTACCACAGCGACATCGCGGATCTGCCCCAGGCAGTCGCGGATCTTCAGGTCATCAAGGACTTGCCAGAATCCTCTTCGCGAGCAGAAGAGCATCCTGGTGAGCTCGACCCGCCGGCGGACCCTACGCTCGGCTCTTCGTTCACGTTCGCAGACAAATCCGATGATTGTATCAAGGGTCTGGAAGAAGCCTCTTCACTACTCCTCCTCGACGAGCTGAAAGCACTGGCGAAACATGCAAAAGTCCAGGGCAAGAACAAGAAAGAGTTGCTGCGTGCGTTCAGGAGAACGAGCGGCAAGCAAACGGGATTGGGCTGGTCTAGCCTTAGGCAAACGGATACTGAAGAGAGCATGGTCTCCAACGGGACTTCCTACGCAGCAGAAGATGAAACGAGCAAGGCCACATCGATCAAACCGGGGAACAGGGATGCGCACTGGGTGGACAAAATTCTGGCTGAGACTGGCCCTTGTGTTCGGCTGTCTTTACCTACTCTGAAGTTGTTCGTGCGTGTACATCTCGTTTTCTATCGCTCGACCGAATGGACCGAGAAGTCTTTGACGACCATCATACTCGCTCGTATTGCTCGCTGGAACTTTCCTGAGTACATCGTCAGTCGGAGTGCTAAGATATTTGCTTCTCGCTCCTTACTCCTCGAATTTGAAGCCTCGATCCGTACACAATTCCGCGTCGACAACATCCTCGAGTTCAACGGTACGCCAACGAAAGACACTTTACAGGTCGTCCTGGATATTTTCGAAGAAGTGCATCCTCGATGGATAGTTTTGCTTGCGGAGGAACAGAGGAAGGAAGACAGCATATACAGCACAGGTGAAGGCGCCTACCTTCGCCGCTTGTCGCCCGCTTGGGTCTACACTCGCATCGTACATAAAGCCGCACAGGTACTCGGCAAGTTTAAAGAGTACAAGCGTGAACATGAGGTCCTGAGCGAACTCCTCGAACAACGACTCTTCCACACCAGCAAGCGGGGCGATTGGTATCAGCGCAAGGCCCTTCTGGAAGAGCACTACATGCATCTGCACCTCCCTTCACCGCCTGAGTACAAGGATGTCGACAGCAAGAAGAAACACTGGAAGCGCGTTGCCCTCCGTACTTGCGAGCAAGGCCTACAAGACCAGCTTACGCACCTCATCTTCCACCACGACCTGCAGAAGCGCACGATGAAGTTGGAGAAGCAACTCAAAGTGCCCAAACGCCTGCAACACGACTTCGGGCACGTGCAGCTATCGAAGCCGGCCGAGCGGACATTCGAGGGCGTGCGTATCGAGCGATCTCCTTCGGCCAACGCCAGCAGGCGTAACAGTGAGCGAGGCGGCCTCAATGCAGCAGCTTCCTCCGAAAGCAGACGAGGCGCTAAAACCATTTGGCTCGACCCTGAATTGCATTGCGAGACGAATCCAGAGACTGGGGACGAGCAGAAAGTCGAAGGCGAATGCTCCGTCGAAGGCATGTGCCTTTCTAACTACCGCGCGCTGGGTTACAAAGGCTACCACAGCGAAGGCGGGATCGTCCGCACGCTGTTCGCGTATTTATTCTACGACATCATGTTCTTGTACATCCCCAACGTCTTTCAGACGGAATTCCAGACGTGCCCGCTGGATTTACACACCGATGCTTTCTACCCCAGCCGCATGAGCGAGGTTAACGCGCGGCTGAACGAGATCAGTAACGGCGATGCTGCGCAGTTGATTCAGCGCGTGTGGGATGACCACCGTGAGCGCAAGACTTGCGTTGTAGGTCTGGACTGGAGTTTTGAGCTCGAGGATTTATTGGAGATCGCGGCTGCGTTCCCACCGGCGGCGCTGAGCACGGTGCTGAAGGTCATGGCGCAGGAGTACGGGCAGCGGGGCGGTGGCGTGCCGGATTTGTTTCTCTGGAAAGCGGTGCACAAGGATGAGAAAGGCCAAGGCGAAGTCATGTTTGCAGAGGTCAAGAGTGAGAACGATCGGCTGAGCGATACGCAGAGGATGTGGATTGATGTGTTGTCTGGCGCAGGCGTGAGGGTGGAGTTATGCCATGCTGTGGCGAGGGAGGTGAGGACGCAGACTTGACCGATTGCGGTACGGTGACACAGGATGACTGAGGCAAGAAGAAATAACTGAATGATAAGTGTAACGCTAAGTCTGCTATGAAAAGTTCATCGCAAGCTATGCATGCTCGGAGAATAAGGACTGAACGAAAGGAAACTCATCCAAAGACCTACCAAAACCATCAATTGTGGTGCTGGATCACCCAAGTCTGGCAGTTGTTCGCGCCAAATCTCATCCACCCCTGGCCATTCGGACCCGCCATGTTGGCGCACAGGTAATGGAACTGCGCATCACAGTAATTCCCTGGGATCCACCTCGAGTCGGCCGGGCAGTTGTTGCCAACAATCTTGACCTTGATGCCGTTGTGTCGCATGCCGCCGCGCGCAAACGGCGTGCCGACCACGAGGTTGTCGCGGCGGCAGTAGGCTTGGATAGCCATGTTGATGGCCGGGTTCTTCTGTCCGCAAGTGGCGGCGTTTGGGTAGTCCATGGCGAGCATCACGTCGGAGGAGACGCGGTTGCCGGGGATGGCCGAGGCGGAAACGGAGGTGGAGCTGGCTGCCAGAGCCAGAGCGAGGAAGGAGGAGGAGAAATGCATTGTGATGATGTGGTTATGCTGGAGTGTTTGTGGGGGCGGTTGTTGTGATGAGAAGGTGGTGCGTGTCTGACTGTATAGAGGACGATTGTGAGACAGGAGGAAGTCGCCGCCCTTTTAGCATATAAACGCCAGGCTTGGCTGCTGGGTGGCGAACAAAGAAAAAGGCATTACCACAATCAAAGGCATACGTTATTGAGGGCTTTGATCTCGGCTCGATATAGTGCGCCCGTACAAAGAATTCTTTGTCATACCAATCTCTTGTTGATCGTACAAAGGGAGCTGCAGAGCACTATCGACCTGTAGCCTAGGCCTTGGTTGGATTTGTCCAGTCATGGTAATGTGTTGGACTTCCAAATGGCTTGGAAGTATACCTCAGGTAAGTGTCGATGAGGGTACCGGATCTCACGTCTGTAAAGTATCCAGCAACAGCGATGCCAACTGATCAATATTCGAACCACGAACGTAGTCGACGTGCCTGCGGAGGTGCATCTGGCAAAGTGTACAACAACGTTGAAGTGAAGTCGAAGAAGCCGACCGCCTCGGCATTTCCTCCACATCAACCACCAACCTCGGCTGCCCATGTCGTTTGACGAAGAATCTTGATGGTAAGCTACATAGTACATATGTATCCGGCCACAACGAGTCGGATATCCTCGCAAGTAGCATCAAAAGCATTCAGGTACAGTGTGCGGTTTCCAACCTCTGATTGAACCAACAAAATACCCGTTTTACTATTCCGCGTCTCATTTTACAAGCCTCACTCATCTCCAAGATTTCGACCATGCCTGGAGCGACAACGCTTTGGAAATCGCCTCATCCCGATCTCGATAGTAGGCTACCTGAATACCGTACCGCGTCCTGTTTCGTAGCCGGTGGCTGATCACTTCTACCAGTCCCTGAAGATCTAACAACCTGGCAATGGGCGTTCGAGAACCCCAAATATTCGCCAGTCATCTATGCGCATCGAAAAGATCAAGGGAGCTACATCAATGCAGTCACCAAGGAACGCCTTGACTTTACTCAGGTCAAGGAGAACGCAACGCATCTCAGTACGGCCCTGATACGCGAGTGTGGCCTCAAACCCGAAGACACCGTTTCTCTGTTCTCGACAAACACGATACAGTACCCAGTGGCAATGTGGGCCACCGTGCGGGCGGGAGGCCGAGTCAATGGCGCGAGCCCAGCGTATAACGCCGAAGAGATGGCGTACGCACTGAAGATCGCCGACACGAAGTTCCTCTTCACCTTACCCGGTTCCTTGGACGTCGCCCTTGCGGCGGCTGAGAGTGTCGGCTTGTCCCGCCAGCACATCTTTCTCCTCGAGGGGAAGAGAGAAGGCTTCAGGTCTATCGAAGAGCTCATCTCCGCTGGCGCACGGTACGACGCTCCTCCGTGTTGGCGCATTCCGTCTGGCCGAACCAACAAAGAAGTTTGTGGGTACTTGAACTTTAGCAGTGGCACGACTGGTCTGCCCAAGGCTGTCATGCTCTCTCATCACAATATCATCGCCCAGTGCCACCAACTGAAACAATTACAACTTGTTTCCGCTGGGCGAAGATATCGGATCCTGGCCGTGATGCCGCTCTTCCACATCACAGGCTTGGTCCGATTTTGTCATTATCCGGTCTCCATGAACGGTGACTCGATCATGTTGCCGAGCTTCACCATGGACTCTATGCTGCAGTTAATTGTGGAGTACGAGGTTGAAGAGCTCATTCTTGTCCCGCCGATCATCATCCGTCTGGTGCGTGACGCGATTGTGGATAAGTATCTGCCCGATCTGCAGCGGATCGTGAAGCGCTGGTCATCGGGCTCTGCACCGTCGGCGCCCGAGATCATCCAATTGCTGCACCAGAAGTTTCCCAACACCGGCTTCAGACAGGGCTACGGTGCCACAGAGTCCACCGCTTGCATCAGTTGCCACCCGCCAAGCCATTACGATTACAAGTACGCCGGCAGCGCTGGGCTGCCGTGCGCAAACACCTTCGTGAAAGTGATCGATATCGGTGACCCGACGAGACAACTCGGTCCCAACCAGACGGGCGAGATCTGCGCGCAGGGCCCGCAGATCGCAATGGGTTATCTCAAGAACCCGACCTCTACCGCAGAGACGTTCAAGGACGGCTGGCTCCATACCGGTGATGTCGGGCACATCGACGACGAGGGGCTGATACACATCGAAGATCGGATCAAGGAGATGATCAAGGTGAAGGGCCAACAGGTGGCACCCGCGGAATTGGAGGATCTCCTCCTCGGACATCCACATGTCGAAGACTGCGCCGTCCTCGGCATCCAGGACATGTATGCTGGTGAACGACCGAAAGCTTATGTTGTCACGAAGGGGATCGCAGCAAGCGAAGAAGTCGGCCGAGCGATCTTGGGGTTCGTGAAGGAGCGGAAAGTGAGGTACAAGTGGCTGATTGAAATCGAATTCACCAACACGATTCCGAAATCTCCTACCGGGAAGCTGCTGCGGAGGGTGTTGAAAGTGAACGATCGAGAAAGAGGGAGAGTGAGAGGATTGTGTATTCGGGACGAGAATGAGAGAGCGCGACTGTAGAGATACAAACAAGCAGTGCCGTGCGAAGAGTGAGCATTGGCATGGGTTTAGAATGCTCTGTTGAGCTCAGATGTAACCCCAATTTAGAGTGACGATAGATCGTGCAAACCCTAACCCTAGCAAACATTTCTTCACGACTCGCCGACATGGGATTCTCTTCTTTGGTCATGTCACATCGAACGTCAAACTTCGTTACGGGCATGCCTGTACTCCCTCACCCCGACCGTGCGCCATGAGAACAAGTGGTGTGATCCTCCTTGACAATCGCCGACAAGCGATGCGCAAGAGGTGGCATCGCAAACATGTTCTACGACCTTAACGTCCCCTGGTCACCCAATGACCCTCAATTACCACGGACGCTAGCCTTCCTACACGAGCTGGGCTACAACGTCGTCGCGCTGAACCACTCCATTTCCGGCAAACTTCCGGCGCAGATCGTATGTCCAGCTGACCAGGAATCGAAGAGAAACTCAAACTAAATCCATCCAAACAGACCTGTCCCATCCCGAACCCTTTCCCCCAAACCACCTCTACCACCAACTCCCTCCACATCCTCCGCCGCGTCACCCTCACCCTCACCGACTCGCACCAAAACGCGCGCCTCGCCGACCTCTCTCGCGCCTACGACCTCGTCGCCGTCCGCCCCATCGACGAACGCACCTTCCAACTCGCCTGCGGCAGCCTCGACTGCGACCTCATCTCCCTCGACCTGACGCAACGCCTGCCGTTCTTCTTCAAATATAAGAC
>Ga0268244_10000331_pt1 | contig 20308 bp, 13 predicted proteins | sample AgamicMgSfe_FD_200258 | JGI IMG/M metagenome (GOLD analysis project Ga0268244, IMG submission 200258) | Agave microbial communities from Guanajuato, Mexico - Mg.Sf.e (v2) (version 2) | ecosystem: Host-associated > Plants > Phyllosphere > Phylloplane/Leaf | place: Guanajuato, Mexico | collected... | reverse complement strand
GTGCCTGTTTGAGTAACACTCCAGCACGCGACGACACAATGCTCGCAACAACTGTCATGGAAGACAACATCCGAATGTGTATCACGTGGCTACTGCCACTCCAGTGCCTTCCCGTAGGAGCAGGGATTGCGGCGCTCGGCGAAGAACATCGAGCTGTTCCCCTGGCAACATTTCGCTACACGAAACCAACGCTGCCTTCGTACAAGTACATCTCTGATCCTGCCACGTCTCGTCGGATGCGTTCTATCGCAACCCCTTACTTCATCACCTTCACGAGATACTGGACATTCCTCAATTACCAAGGAGAGGCATCCTATTAGCCATGGTCGCCCCAGAGCGCCCGCCAGCAGACAGTTACGATGGCAACTACCTGGTCAAGCCGCACTTCTCGCTTACTCCAGGCTTGACGCTGGTCCCGTCATCTCACACCTACGGTCATACCATCACCAAGGTGGCCTTTGAGGTCAGCCGCCTATACTTCCAGTTCGGTCTCACACCCTGCCCGCATAGCGGCCTCTTCTTCGCCGGCTCACGCAGAGCGACCGCGCTTCCGGGCCGCGAGAAATACATGGTGCTCGTTTTCGAGCTCGTCGAAAGCGATATGCCGCGGTGGCGGGAAATCGACGGCGATGCAAGGCGGATTTTGAGGGAGATAGCCCTTAGCGGCCTACATGGTGTTTGCGTGAGGTACTACCAGTACTGGGCTCCCAACACGGACTCCGACGATGAGCAGCCGGAGACGATGACCCCTACCGCCACCTCCCTTGCCCTCGCCGCATGGCCCGATCCGCTGGCGGTGCATATAGGGCCGCCTGCGAGTGTTGGCTTTGGTGGGATGCAGCAGTTCGGACATGCGCAGCCACAAAGTGTTGGGCCATACAGTCCTCAACTCGGGAGCAGCATGTGGAATATGTCGCCGCCGCGGGCTACGATGGTCGACAGGAGACAGCTACACGGAATTCTCCAGCACCAACCTATTGAGCCCGATGGCCTTCAAACCAGGCGCAGCACACCGCTGCACGGAAGTCCGCAGTCGGCACGGATGTCGTCGGCGCTGGATCCGAGTGATGGATTGCAATCTGGCACAGGAGTCGGGACTGATGTTGCCGGCGAGCTCGAGCGATGGTGGTAGATAGGTACAGGAATCTGGCGCTCATGGGTGGCAACAGTGATACGACACAAGCGGACAATGTCGGATGGGGTTGAGATTAGCGAGAAGTTCAGGTATAGTGTGGTAACGCCTTCAGAGTTGGTTCTTTCACGATTGCTTCGGCACATGTACTTGCGCTGAATGTTGTAAGACACGATATCGCTCCCTTCAGTCACCCGATAAGGGATGGCGTACGCTAGTCCTGATACGAGATTCAATCGCTTGTATCGAAAAGCAGGGCAGACCTTTACCATTATCGGCGCCAATGAGCGAAGTGCAGGCGCACTCTCTCCACCAACACGTACATTAGGTACCTACCTAGGTAGATACATATGTAGTAGGTATCCATGTAGTAAGCTCCGTCCATAGCATTACAATACATTATCTATGCGTAACACACACTCCTCTCAACAAGTCCGAAGCTTCGATGAAGAGCGCGATACGGCGCCTGGGTCCTCATTGCTCGTGTATTCGATCTAAGACTCACATCACACTGCTATAAGCGATATGGCAACGTAATGCGCGAACGCCGTCCTGACCTTAGACCTTTCCAGCATCGACGCCCTCACCTCTATTGATATGTACGATGGCAAGCGGCGCCGACAAGCCCGAGAAGCACAGGTCGCGAACAAAGACGTACCAAAAGACTGGGGTTTCGATATGGTTGCGTTTGTCGCGGAGGTGCTCGACAGGGTCGCTATTCCGAACGTCGTATGGGGCAATCAACTTCTCAGATTTTACGGCGTGCCGACTCTCGTCAATGCAAGTGCATTCTTCTACCATTTGGCTACAGACCGACGCTAAACACCGCCTCTCAGGGGATCTCGTTCGTTATCCCTGACGAGCGACTACCCGAGGCCGTTTCTACACTCATATGCGCTGGCTTCAAGACTTGCGAGAACCCGGAGTGCTCTGCTGTCTCATCAAGGCGAGTCTCTCCTATCCCGTCAGCGCATCTACACCTTCCGGGGGACCTGGAAAATGTTCTGGAGCTCTACAGGCACTCGGAAACCCTCTGGAAGGTCAGGGACTTGAACCCTTCCACTATTTCCTTCCACGAAAGCGATCCAGGGCAAGACATCATGTACGCTTCAGACAGATCACTACCACCCTCACAACTAGGGGGAGGCTGCGGGCCAATGCCCACGCACCTCCACTCTGTTCGCTTGCCGACGATATTTCGATACACCGAGGCTGTTATATTGATGCAGCTGAAGTATCGAGGTGCTCATCAGTCGCCTTTCTGGTCATCCATGCTCACATACATTGAAGAGTATGTTAGTGATGATGGCAGGCTGGATTGCGGTCTTCTCCCACCGTCAATGCAACGCTATCTGCTGGACCGCGCAACCGGACTAGTGAAAATGAGAACTATGATGGATAACCTGGAAGAGGACTGGGAGATCGAGGAGACCGCCGAATTCGGGATTGAAAAGATAAAAGAAAGTTTGTAGACCATGCGCCAGGATAAGTCATCTTCCGCATACATCCAAGGACGAAAGAACGGCACAGTGCCGAGAACAACATACCATCCAATCGCATGTTCACACCTCGAAACATTTCTCCCCACTGAAGCCGACCGATTGCGCAAAGTAATAACCATGCTGGTTCGTCACCACTCTCAATCTCGTAGGTTCATCCTCGAAATCGCAGTTGAAATGTGTGTGCCCGAACGCCCAGACCTTGACACATTCAGTGGTCCAACACGTTTCTTCCGACAGATCCGTCGAAAAGCCCGACTGGATGTTACCTCCAGCGTGTTTCGGGTCGACGGCTCGCGGATCTCGCGTCGGGCTGTGGTGGGTTAGGATGACGACGCTTCGGTGAGGCTCCTCAGTGGCAATCGCCTCCACCTGGTCATTCAACCATGCCAGGTCGGCGACATGGGCCTCGTTGTGCTGCTCTACACTGAAGTCTTCAATCTGATAGAAGTCGTTCAGGCCGAAACTGACGTGATCCATCTCAATCTTGGTGACCATGGAGTACAGAGTGCAGCCTAGGACCGTCACCCGATCGGAGAGATCATAGCGGGTTCGGTTGAGGAAGATGAACTCTCCAAGTCTAGGCTGGTCCGCGCGGAGCTGCTTGATCTCTTGGGCGAACTTGTTCACAGCGGTCGTCGCCTTGTCCCAGTCGCTGCCGTAAGGCTCGTGGTTCCCGAGCAAGAAGAAGACCAGCTGGAACTGTTCGACCTGTGTTGTGAGGAAGTCGAACAGGCCTTCGTCTTTGGTGCAGCCGATGTCGCCGATGAGGGCCAGGACTGGTGCTCGTGGAGTGACTGCGAAGAGATCGTACGACTTTGGATTCTCCAGATGCAGGTCCGACAGTAATTGAATCTTGACGGTGGAGGACATATTATTGTGGTCGATGACTTGAAGCTGGTGTTGATTGTATTGTCAGAGGGAAGGCGCGCAAGCGATATACATACTGTATCTGACGCGGACAAGTTCCAGATTCCTCGTAACCCTACAGATATGTCAGATAGGCAACAACGCGACGCGTTTTATTAGTAGGTGACATCTCGAGTGGTGCCGACGCCTGATCTCGCCTTTCAGTTGGCGCTTGCTGGTGTAACAACGTGCCAGACACCCGCATGAAAGAACGCACCGCCCACCCGATTAGCTAGATCTGCTGCAGGCAGCAGGATTCTGTCACACCGTCCTTGTTACCTAGGTAGATAGCGGATGGTTTCATGTCGGTCGAATAGCTGAATGCGGCGCATGGACAGCGGCACGTAGAAGCAGCGCGGCGGCAAGGGTGGGTGTTGAGCATCGTGTTCAGGCAGCGCTTATATACACGATGGTGCGTCTAATAATATATGGACACCCTCTCTCAAGTGGAAAGAGAAGGATTGAGGCCTCATGCGTTCTCATAGGTAGTAGCAGTACTGATGAGGTAGAGATGTACATAACGATGTATCGTTGCTTAGTAATAACTCTTACCGGACTCGTAAGGAGTGTACATGTACATAACATACTGTACCCGACATAGTAATTAGTTGTAGCCAAAGGGCTACTTTTTCTTAAGGCATATTTACACAAATATGGCTGTGGGTGTACATCGTAAGTCGACACAGCACGCTGCCACTGACGAGATGCCCCTACAGTCCGTGTAGCATAGGCTGTCATGGCGTCAAGGCTGAACAAGACATTTGCAGTCCGACGTTTCGCTCTTCCAGTGTAGGCCTACCCATTTGACCTGAGGCGTTACACACACGCTGATGCTAAAAACTCACAGTTCTGCCGCTCTTTTGACCGTGTGCGCTTGCTGGTATCTTCTTCAAGCCGTGACATTCGACAAAGGCGGACAAGACATGGGAAACGCTGAGCAGTCGGAGCGGTACAAGTATATGTACGAGGCCGTGCCAGGTTTCTTTTCGCAGGACGATCCCAATACCGACTCCGCCACCTTTGACTATGTACGTAAGCGCACGCACACCGACACATTAACTCATGCTGAATCCGATGGCTGACACGCTTCAGTCGAAGCACAATCTCGGCCTGATAGATCGCACGTACGCCACCGACGACGCCGAGACCGTCGAGCTCACGCAATGGCAGCGTTTCGAGCGCTACGTGCTACATCTCGTCCAGAACAGCCCAGGAGACACACAGTACAGAGTCGTGTTCAACGGCCGGCACGGCGAAGGCACGCACAACGTCGCCGAAGCTTACTACGGTACCAAGGCGTGGGACGAGCACTGGTCGAAGCTGGACGGCAACGGCACGCTCTCCTGGTCAGATGCACGTTTGACGCAGCAAGGCACCGAGCAAGCGCTCGAAGCTCACACCTTCTATGGGGAACAGCTTGCTTGGGCTAAAATGCCGGCACCAGAAGCTTATTATGTCAGCCCGCTGTTTCGCTGCCTGCAGACGGCCCACCTGACCTTCTCACAACTCAAGCTGCCGGAAGACCGTCTCTTCAATCCCGTGATCAAGGAGATGCTGAGGGAGGTCATGGGCGAGCATACGTGTGACCGTCGCAGCAGCCGCACAGCCATTCGTAACGCGTTCCCGGAGTGGACGATTGAGCCTGGATTCAGTGAAGTGGACGAGCTGTGGCTACCAGACCGCCGCGAGACGCACGCCGAGCATGACGAGCGTACGCGCGGGCTCCTGAATGACATCTTTGCACATGATGCAAGCACCTTCATCTCCCTGACCAGCCATTCTGGCGCTATAGCGAGTCTATTGCGAGTGACGAAGCACCGAGACTTCAGGCTGCCGACTGGCGCGCTGATCCCCCTCCTTGTGAAGGCAACCAAGATCAATCGAGTCTGACAGAGGACGAAGGACGGTCGTCATCGCTTGACGCAGAGATCACTGCGGATGACCCATTTCTCGCCTTCCGTCACCTCTCGGCCTTCGTGGAGCACGCAGTCTTTGCCGTGCCGGTGCAGTAATGCCATACCGACCTCTAGCTCGGCGATCACAGGCGGTGGAGCGGCTTCGCGCTTGCTGGGCGGATCAGGGTAGAACACCGTCTCGCCGCCTTCGCAGCCGGTGGCGGGCGAGGTGAGGTAGAGAAGTAATGTCCAGGTCGTCCGAGCTGGCGTTACGGCAGCAGAGCTCGCAGACGGGAAAGCGACGTTATTGGAGTCGTCGTCTCAGCGTGTGGTCAGTCGGTGTGCTTGAGCATGTGGATAACGGAACATACAGTGTTGGTCGAAGAATTGACCTTTCTTGTAACGGTATATGCGTATATTGCTGTTCAAGCCAAGTACCTCTCCACCCCAAAGCACCCGCTTCTCGTCATCGCTCAACGCCTGGCCCTCGATATTCGCCTTCTCGACGAGTTCCTTGAGAGCAGTCGCACTCCAGAGTTGCCCCGCAAAGTTGGCATCCTCGATCTGATATCGGTCATTCACGCGCACGGCATCTCCCTTTCCAGGCTTGCCAGGGGTTGTCACAAGTGGAAGGGAAGACAAGAATGTGACGTAGTGTTTGGACAGACTTGTTGTCCATAAGCGTGGGATGGTCAAGATCTGATTCGATAGCAGTGTCACCAGTTCCAGATCTGATGCCGGCATGACGGGCTGCATGATGGGCCAATTTGGTGCTTGCTGTTGCTTTTTGTCTCCAATCGCAGCAGCTTGGCCGTTTTTACAGACGGCTGCATTTGCCTGCTTTTGCTGCTTGGATCTCGGTGGCATGACTTCAACCGGTGTCGATGAGTGCGTTGTGAGTGAGTTGTCTTTGGGTTGAAAATAATTGTCGAAGATGTGGTATGCCAACTGCTTCCAGTGTCCATCAGAGTCCTCCGGGTTTTTGGGTAGATATCGGGAAAGAACAGCTTTTTTCCAATAGGTAAATAACAGTTTTTGCACCCTTGAATACTTGACCGAAGCGACTACGTGCAACTTTTTGTTTCTTTTCCTTTAGATTCACTCAACTCATTCAGACGTCGACAGGTGGTCAATTTTGCCCTCGTCTGTCGGAGAAGGGTCTTCGGGATGGGGGGCGGAAGTATGCCGCGTCTTCACCGCTGCCGCTAACTTTTTGTAGTAACTGGAGATGCCGACGTCTGCTCAGACTCCACTTCAGTCTAGGAGGTCCAACTCTCTGGAGGTTTTCATCCTACTCCAACCGCTTCAGTGACAGCTGTATCTGGCCCGATCAGACCTCTGGAGCCCAACCTGCACCGAGAGACTCCGGGTTTGCATCAACGACGTCAACCATCTCCCCTTCCACGACTGCCCAGAGCAATGAAGCCAGTCCACTCCCGCGATCACAAGAGATGGAAAGCAGCGGAGCTGGCGCGCTTGCCTTACAAGCAGCGCCATTGCCGGATTATCCATATACCCAACAGCAGCTGTCCGACACTGGGCAGGTGACAGTGAACGAGCCGGCCAGCATGGACTTCAACGATTATTCGTTCTCGCGCCAGGAGCATGCGGCCAATGCGCTCAACACTCCGATCCATAACCCCTCAATCGACCACTTCCGAGCGAGCAATCTGCGCGCAAGCATCGGCGGGCAGCATGTCTCGTCCCCGATTAGCAACGATGCAGCAAACGCAGCAAACATCCTGGCAAATGGCACTTCTTTCGATCCTTTTGAAGGTGCTCTCGCTCATCTCGAGCCCGCCACCGGTGACATCTACCAGCAGTACACAAGCGCACTCGACAGCATGGTAGACCCGTTCGAGCCCGAGCCGACTCAGGAGGAGCTACTTGATGGTAGTACCGTCAATTCGCAGCGTGAGAACATGCGCGCTTACGCCAAGATTGTGCTCCCGGACGGTGACTTTTACGTAACGTCTCAGAAGGTTATCATAGGCCGCAACATGGATTATTTCAAGAAGTACAACCGCGAGCAAAGAAAGGTGACGCTTAGAGAAGAGCAAGCGAAGCGGGCCCTGGAGGACTATAAGCAAGAGCCAAGCCAGCCGTCACAGCCAGACGACGGTGACAATCAGGTGGAACCGTCCGTGAGATCGAATGAGTCGCTCGAAGGTCGACCCGCAAGAGCGCTCCCGAGCAACTACAGTGAGCAGGGCGGTGCGGTCTCGTATGTGGCCGCCTCCGATGATGAGCACGAATCGCGACGCAAGAAGCGTAAGCGGAAGATCTTGATCTCAAAGTCGTCTTCGACGACGTCAGTGACACCGGCAAACCTCCATCCACAGACCATAGGCAACATGATGCACCCTAATCCGTTCGCGGAGGATGCGGACGCCGCTGTCGACGATCCGCCTGCCCAGTTCTTGCCGGTTCACACTATCAACCGTGACCACCTTCGCAAGATCTCGAAAGAACATCTCATCATTGAATACAACAGCGAAGAGGAGAAGTGGGAGCTCGAAGTCATCGGCCGAACAGGCGCGTTTGTGAACAATGAGTTGCATCCTCCTGGGAACGTGGTGTTCTTGAATCACAACGACACAATCTCCATGGCTTCATCACTTCACCTGGTCTTCAAGCTTCCTGATGTCGCCCGTCCTTCTCCTGGTCTATCAAAAGCCACCACCTTCGATGGCGAAATGGCGGAAGACGAAGACCTGTCAAGTGCTGTCAGCACGAGCCCTGTCCGGCGACTGTCGAACGCTATACAAGGTGACGACGACGACGATGAAGCTGAACTTGTGGGCGGCGAAAGCGCGAAACCAAAGCCGAAACTCACCCTCAAGCTGAAGAAGACCGTACCGCCAAAAGATAAGGCTCAGAAGAAGCCAAAAGAACCAGAGACGCCGCACATGACGGAGCCGACTCAGCAACAGCCGCCAGCCGCACCAGCTGCACAGTCTCCTGAGGTCGCCAAGAAGCTCGAGAAAGGCAAGAAGCCAAAGGGCGCCACCAAAGAACCAGCCTCGCCCCTCAAGGACGACACAAAGCAGGATACCAAGCAGGAGACGAACCAGGAGACGCATCAAGAGGTTACAACTCCACCTCCACCAGCTGTACCGACGAATCTAGAGCCTGGCTCAATATTCGAAGGCGTCGCTGCCGAGGAGCTACCACAAAAACGCAAAGGTCCTGGTCGCCCGCCGAAGAACGGTCTCATCTCTAAGCGAGACCAGTCATTCGTCAAGCGCAAGCTCAAAGATTACGAGAAGCGAGGGGAAGCACCACCGCCGATGGATACTCTTGTCGCTATCGTCAGAGCTGAAAATAAGGCGAAGGAGGCCGCTGCGAAAGCCACTCAGCGTGGCGAGGCGCCCCCGGATATGCCTGGCGTGATGCAGAGTATCGAGATGGACACCACTCTCTTGGTTCAAAGACCTGAAGCTGTGCCTGTGACGGATATGGCTCAGAAGATTAGTGTCACGCCTGTGGAGCCCGTGCGGAAAATGTCGCCCAATCTCAAGCGTGTCGCCCGCTCGCTGTCCCCTATGAAGCCAGAGCACGACTATACCGAAGACGACCTCAAGAAGCCAACCGTCACGTACGTACACATCCTGGATGAGGTCCTGCGTGCCCATCCAGAAGGCCGAGCAGATCTGCAGGAAATCTACGATCTCATCTGTAAGCGCTATCCCTTCTACAAGTACCGTACCGGCACTGCAGGTTGGCAAAGCAGCGTACGACACAACCTCTTGCAACACGAGAGATTCAAGGAGAACGGCCGTTCTGGCAAGGGTAGGCTTTGGTCTGTCAACTATGACTGTCCACTGGAGAAGGAGAAGAAACGTAGGCCGTCACCACCACCAAGGTCGCAGATGCCCCACATGCAAAACGGCCAATATGCACCAAGCCAGATACCGTACGGACAGCCAAATTACAACGCGCAATATGGTCAGGTCGGTATGAATGGACAACCACCTTACAACGCCGTCCCTCAGCCTGGCATTGGCACGTACTACTCTCCGTATGCGCCATCGCAAGGTGGCCCGTATACTCACGCCCAAGGTCCACCTGGAGCACCTGCAATGCCAGGCGTGGGCCAGCCCGGTCACATTCCGGCTTCTGGGCCGTCTCAATACCCGCAAGCGCCTCCGCCGCCGCCTCCCCCACGACAGCAAGCGTCTCAGCCGGCGCCGCATTTCCAAGCCATCGTCGACGAGATTATGCAGTACCGGACCCGCTACTTAGCAGGCTTCGCGCCCGATTCAGAAGAATTCAAACAGCACGATGAGAGATTCAAGAAGTGTACCAACTACCTTTCCGACTTCTTCCACGGTGCGACGGACAGAGCCGAAGCGGATGTGGCATCCGACGAAGAGCGCCTGGTGTTTGAAGAGCTCAAGGCTATATTCAACAAATACGAGCATCTGAGAGAGGCGCCTACGTCGAGAGGGCCAAATGCAAGCGGCACGCCGGCCGTTGACGCCGCACCTTCGAATGTCTCCGGGCAGACTGCGAGTGGCGTACTTCACAACAGCGCGGGTGGACCGAATGGGCCTAATGTTGCACCCACTGCCGTCACGCATGAGGCTCGGATCGGAAAATCGGAGGGTTACGCCGGGACCGCGACCCCAGTCGCTCGTCCGGCCGCCACCTATCAAGTTGGGACGGATCCCACAGTCGGGAACGATGGTTCACAGCCAGGTCGTGTCATGGGCGTCCAGCCCAGCATTCCAGAACGGCCTCAGAGCCAACCGCACATGATGCCCCCAGCAGCATCGAGCGGCACCACTCAGGCTATGCCTTTGGCGCAGTCAACACCGGGCACAAAGCGAGCTGCTGACGACGCGAAGGACGACGGCGACGGAGCGAAACGGATGAGAGTTGAGTGAAGTTGGTTGTGCTGGTATTGTTTGAGCGTTTCGAGCGAGGAGTTTTGGGTTGTTTTGGCATGACGGGGAAGGTCTCTTAGGCATGATATGGAATGACATCTTGGGACGGCATTCGCTTTCGCTTTCTTTGCTTTGAGATGTGATGTACTAGTTGTGATGTACCTATGTACGTACAATCATCAACAATACTATGCGGTCAAGCGTTCGACGAGACAGTTTCTTAGCTTGGAGTGGGTTTCCGAAGAGATCCGTTTACAATGAATAACGGGTTTTCGACGTCATTGCCGAGCCTCCTCCTTCCCCAAGCGTCCACGGCCTCAAGTTGGATCGATACGTATACTGTACAGGATTGCTTTGATCACTCGATTGGGGAAGGATTTGTAGGCAAAGTTTTGTCTATGTCCTAGGGTCGATCTTGACCTACACAGACATCATCAGTCAGCTAAGTGGGAAACAATATCTCCTCTCATCACATCCCTCGCTCCCTCGTACTCTCACGTCCGCACCTCTTCGCTTATTACCAATCCCTGCACTTGTCGTGTCATCTTGACGAGGGAGTTGGCAGTCCTTGGCTCACAACCGCGATCGCACTCTCTGATACGTGGTACTTCCGTTTGCCCTGCGCATGCCACGTTCGGGGGTGTTGGCAGTGGCGCCATGATGGCGACGAACGAGGGGAGGAATACTGCCAGCGAGCACCTCTCCCCGTTCACGCTGAGCGATGGCTCTACAGTGCCAACAGTTATTCCACCTCCGACCGAGTTCCCGGACGTGTCAGAACGCGTACCAAAAGACGACACACCTCCAAAGCTCGAAAACATGACCGCGCAGCAACCGGCCGACTCATATTTCGGCGAGAACCCCAATCAAGAGGAGCGTATGAACCCAGTGACCACGCGGACTCCTAATGAAGATGCTGCAGCACAGCCGGCGACGAGAAGGACGAACACAGCACCAGCGCATGGCGTCAAACGGAGAGCACCCTTCAGTAGCCTGCCGCTGGCTGGCGTGCGAAGGAGAGCGACGGGACTTAACGAAGGCAACCAGGACCCTTATTCGTACACGTTCGACCCGCTGTCTTCAGACTCCGATTCAACCAGTTCGTCCGAAGATGAGGCGCCGCAAAAGAAGGGCAGGCCGCAACGGCCGCAACAGCAGGTGGACGGATCTGACGATCAGACACAACAGGAGCGTAGGAGGCAGGCCAAAAGAGGACACTCTTACTCGCGTTTCAAGTTGGACAACGAGCAGGTTAAAACCAAAGGTCGCGTCTCGAAGAGGGACGGTAGACTGAACATCTCTATCAACGAGACGGCCAACAGAGGCTACATTGCCAGGGCGTTGGGTCAGAGTATCAAACATCACCTGAACATCCCAAGCCGTCACGAGCAACAAGCGCGCGAACAAGAGGTAGCCTCGAACCCACCCCAGGCCACGAGAACAGACGATGACGCCGAGTCTGTCGCATCGTCATTGCGTCAAACCGTGTCGCAACCACGCCTCAACATCGTGATCATGGTTATCGGAAGTCGTGGTGACATACAGCCATTTCTCAAGATCGGCAAGATATTGAAACAGGACTACGGCCACCGCGTGCGGATCGCGAGCCATCCGACCTTCCGCGACTTTGTGCAAGAAGAGAACGGACTCGAGTTCTTCAGCGTCGGTGGCGATCCCTCCGAGCTGATGGCGTTCATGGTGAAGAATCCCGGCTTGATCCCAAGTCTGCAGACGTTGCGTGAAGGCGAGGTCCAACGGAGACGTGCTGCGATGGGCGAGATGTTTGAGGGCTTCTGGCGCGCTTGCATCAATACTACCGACGACGAGAAGGACAAGGATAATCTGAAAATGATGGGCGACAGGAGTCCGTTCGTCGCGGATGCTATAATCGCCAACCCGCCGTCGATGGCCCACGTTCATATCGCCGAAAAGCTGGGCGTCCCACTGCACATGATGTTCACCTTTCCCTACAGCCCTACGCAGGATTTCCCGCATCCCCTGGCAAACATCAAAGCGCAGAAAAGTAACGTTGACACTCACTATGTCAATTTCATGTCGTATCCGCTGGTGGAAATGATGACGTGGCAAGGTTTGGGAGACATCGTGAACCGGTTTCGGGAGAGGACCTTAAGCCTTGAGCCAGTCAGCTCGTTGTGGGCACCGGGCGCGCTCTATCGGATGAAGGTGCCCTATACGTACATGTGGAGTCCTTCTCTCGTGCCCAAACCGAAGGATTGGGGTCCCGAGGTCGACTTGGCTGGTTTCGTCTTTCTGGAGATGGCCAGCGCTTACAAACCTGACAAGGAACTTGCGGACTTTCTAGACGCCGGCGAGCCGCCCGTATATATCGGATTCGGCAGCATTGTGGTCGATGATCCGAATGCGTTCACGGAGATGATCTTCAAGGCTGTCGAAATGGCTGGCGTGCGTGCATTGGTCAATAAAGGCTGGGGTGGACTGGGCAATGACAACAAGAACACGCCGTCTAACATCTTCATGCTGGGCAATACCCCGCACGACTGGTTGTTTCCTCGAGTGAAAGCGGTGGTCCACCATGGCGGAGCCGGCACGACAGCGATCGGTCTGAAGTGCGGCAAGCCCACGTTCATCGTGCCGTTCTTTGGCGATCAACCCTTCTGGGGCGCAATGGTGGCTGAAGCAAAAGCCGGAGCACACCAGTGCATACCGTATAAGAAGCTCACTGTCGAGCGTCTCGCGGAGGGCATTAAGCAGTGCCTGACTGAAGAAGCGCAAGTCAACGTGCAGAAGGTTGCCGAGAGTATCTCGAAAGAAGGTGACGGTGCCCTGAACGCTGTCAGGTCGTTTCATCGAAGTTTGCCGTTGGCCGGTCGGCACAGCATGCGGTGCTCGATTTTAGAAGACCGGGTGGCGGTGTGGCGGCTGAAGAAGTCCTCGCTACGGCTTTCTGCGCTGGCGGCTGAGCTTCTGCACGAGAAGGGTAAAATTGAGTGGAGTGACCTGAAGCTGCTCCGGCATTATGAATGGAATGACTTCGACGGCCCGGGCGAACCGATTACTGGCAGTGTAGGCGCGATGACTGATTCACTATACAATATCGGCGAGGGCGTAGGAATGGTACCCGTACGCATAGCGAAGCATATTCGGAAGCATGAGGAGCATCAACGCCAGAGGCAGGCGGCCCATAAGCGGAGACAGAATCGACGAGAGAAGAAGGCAGCTCAGGTACCATCTGAGAAGCGCGAGGCGACTGAGGATCTTGAAGGCACCAATCCTCGCCTCAGCCACCAGAGACCACGGAATACACGCGAGGCAACCAACACTACGACAGCTTCGGCGATGTCGACGGGATCCGAACCACTACCCATGCAAGTCGCCGAAGACATCGGCTGGGGTTTCAAACGGAGTGGTGGGGCGCTCCTCACGATGCCGATCGATCTCCACATGGCCGTCGCGCAAGGTTTCCACAATGCGCCTCGTCTCTGGGGTGATGCCACCGTTCGAAAGCCCGTGCGCATCACCGGTTTCAGATCTGGCTGCACCGCGGCTCGCAAAGAGTTCGCCTACGGCGTGTGGGACGGGTGGACGGGGCTCGTGATGCAACCCGTGGGCGACTGGAAGGACGCGGTTTCCATGCCGGCCAAGATCGCCGCGCTCGGCAAGGGCATCGGCAAAGGCGTGGGCGGTCTCGTGCTGAAGAACGTCAGCGCCGTCGTCGCTCCACCCGCTTATATCGGCAAGGGCTTGATCAAGTATGTCGAGAAGAAGTCCGAAGACCCGGGATCGAAAAGCTTCGTGCGGAAAGCGCATATCATCCAAGGACAAAAGGATACCCGCGCACTGCAGGCGCAAGACGGCGAGAACAAGGAGCAGCTGGTGAGGTTCGTCCATGAGCGGGTTGACGAGGGGTGGAGGGTCTATCAGGAGATCTGGGACAAAGCACACGAATACTACGGTCCGCTCGGGGGCAATGTGGTGGGGAGGTACAAGTTGAGGAAGGAGAAGAAGGCGTGGGATGTCAACGGCGCGCTCGAAAGTGTCAATACGGCGAACCGGGCTTTGCGGGTTCGCAAAGAGGGGCATGATGTCGAGAGGCTTTTTGCGAAGAGAAGGCAGGAGATGCGTGAGGCGGAGCGGCCCAGGGCGAGCGCGATGCAGCGGCCGAGTCTCGATGAGCAGGAGAAAACGGGTGAGGTGGCTGGGATGTCGAGCCAGCCTGATCGGCCGCCGGTGGAGGAGGAGCAGAAGGATGAGCGAAAGGCCGAAGAGGAAGAGGAAGAGGAGGCGGATAGCTCTGATGAGACGGCTGTCGCAACGCCGGACGAAGGCGAGAAGCACTATAGTAATGTTGGAGGTCATACGACGGGAGGTGCGAAGTCCAAGCACGACGGCATTGGACTTGAGCCTGACGTTAGCATGGCGAGTCGCGCGGTATGTTCGTAGCCGGAACGAGTATGTATTTCAATGCTATCTACTTAATGTATCCGTACACTGCTGCGGTTATGTACCTAGTTCATCCCTTAGGGTGGTGGTTACTAGTCATGTGACTTTGGCGAACCACCCGTGCGGCTTCGGCTCGGCACGACCATGGACCGTCTAAAAGGGCGCCACGTCAACTCCTCCCTCTAGTGCAGTCTACTGAAACACATCTTCAGTGTACATTGACATTTTGCTGCCCGATTGTATAGCTTCCTTGCTTGAGGACAAAGGCATATGATGAAGAACCCTTATCAGCCAACCCGCGTCAGTGTGCCAGATATCGCTCACGAATTGCGCCGGGACCAGTCACGACGTACAAAGATGCAAGGCGTTGCGGGCGACCCTATCGGAGGCCTGTCTATGCATTGGAACCCAACGTCGACTTCTAGTGACGACGGCAATGCATATCGATGGCTCGCTCGCTAGGGCGATTCCGTCCTCACTCGCATGCCCTCCCGCTTCGTTATGCGTTTCGTCGCGGGACGCAACGCAGCTCCTCCCGTAGTAACGAGATTCTTCCGGCATGTCTCGTCTGATGTGGCGCCTGTCGCCAGTAAGCTGCAGCGCTAAGTCGTTCATGCCCATCATTTGCCGCAGATCTGACTTTTGGCTGGTAGGTGTGACGGCGCTTCGGGCTCGACATTGACACTGGGCCCGTCGACGTGGATGGCTTTCGACAGCGGTCGCTTTGATAGACTTCCAGAGACAAGAGTCACAAGACTGATCGTGTGGTCGCGAAGTGCCAATGGGACAGCTCATGATATGTTCGGTACCTCTGTGACTACCAACCCTTCATAAGATGACACGATGAAGGTCTCGATTCAGCTTCATACTACAATCTTTGACTTGGCAGGCGTGTATTTGATCTCTCGAGCTCCTTACATGTGATGTTGTCCATCCATTCATTTCGCAAGCACCTATTCAAGCTTTGCCATCATGTCTGATCTTCCGTCTATCAGGAAACGCTATGATCTCAGGACCGTCAACATTGCAACATGGAGAGATCCAAAAGAGAGCGTTCTGCCCGCTCGAGGCGGCCCATCGTCGCCCATGATAGCCGCGGACGACGTCGGTAGAGCTTATGCACCGATGACCTATAAGGTCAAGTACAAGCTACCACCGCCAACCGATGACGAGCAGTCGGAGGACAACGACGAGGACAGCCTGGAAGAGGAGCCATCAGGTGCAGAAGGTAAAATCTATGACTCAAGGGAGCTACTACTTAAATTAACACAAGGCAGTGGCCTTAGGAGGTTTAGGGCCGCTCTCAGACGTAGAGCCGCAGCCAGGAGCTCCTGTACCCAGAGCAACTATCTCTGAAGTTGATGAGCCGCATCCTGCAGATCGTGACCTTACGTTGAACCAGCCGGAAGAAAATGATAATGCGAGCTCGCGTTCAGGGGCTGCGGCGCGACTAGCTCGGGAGAGTGAGAAGCAACGAGACGTTGTGCAGCCGCTTCGAGCACCATCATCACCGCCGACGAACCCGCCGGTAGTTGAGAGTGTGCAGAACACGGACGAGAACATGGTTGCTGAACAGATAGAGCCTACCGGGCCTGAGGCTGCCGCCGAGTCTGCAAAGGAGAACTCTGGTCCTGCTATCTCAGAAGAGGACAATGTAGCAGTCGTGATCTTGGCCTCGCCTACAACTCCAGATTCGCCCGTTCCAGAGAGTCTCACCGACGGTTCGGGAGAGCACGGTGACAAAAGGGTCAGCTTCGCCCCAGGAACACCCGAGCCGAAGCCTACGACTCGCAAGAAGAAGAAGAGCGCCAGAAGCAAAGCGAAGAAGAGAGTCGCAGTGCCAGGCGGCAGTCTACCGGAGGATATCGTGGCTGTGATCGACGAGTCACTGGGCTCGCCACAGCTGATGCCTATAGTGCCTTTTCCAAACCCAGAGCCAATCGAGGTGCTACTGGCAATGACGTTGGACGAACACCCCAACGTGGAGCATGCGAGTGCTCAGGACGAGATCAACGTGCAATCGGATATGCCACCCATCGCGAATGTTGAGGCGGAAGTTCCACCCGACACTGACCTTTGCGGGCCGAGTGCAGCTCTGTCTGACGAAATGCCCTCGGAGAAGGTGAAGAGTAAGAAGATTCTAGGCTCTGCCAGCAATGAGAAGGCAAAGCCAAAGAAGGGATCATCGAAGAAGTTACCCGACAGCCTGGCTGGATTGGGGATCGATGTTCCGCTGCCAGCACCAATGCCGCCTTCTCCGGACGTTGAAGGAATCGATCTTTCGCCGCCACCACCACCACCACCGCCACCTTTGACACTGGACGCTGACGAGACGTTAACGCGCCCACCTATACCCGGGACATTACCAGAGTTCTTGATGCCTCTTGATTCACCCATGGTAAATGATGGTGCAGCAGAAGACACGCAAGCAGGTAGTGCAGAGCAAGCGAGGACAGGTGGAAATCTCTATGCGAGGGTCGAATCTGCCGATGACAGCGCATGGAACTCAGGCGAAGGCGAGGGACGCCCAGAGGAGGTTTCTGAAGTGGCTGATAGCGGCCATCAGCATGCTGAAGGTCCGCTTAATGCTGGACCAGACCCGAGCTCGGGAATCGAGTTGGAAGAGCGTGCGCAAGAAGACAGTGAAGAGGCAACTTCACCCTTCCACGAGAGTACAAAAGGACTTGCTCTCGTGATCACCGAAGAGAGCGACCACGCTGTTGTGGATGCCGAGGGATTATCGAGCAGTGAACCCGAGTCACCAGCGGAGTCGATATTAAGCCCTGTGGACGGCGCGAATCCAGGCGATGAGGATAACCCGAATGACGAGACGCAATCTGCGGGACCGGAAGTGAGCAGTGATGTTGCGAAGGTCGAGGAGAGTAAGAGGTCTGGAGATGCGAAAGGGCTTACTCGTGATAAAGACACGGACAAGGGGGAAATCGATCAGGATGATGATAGGTCGGTATCAGCAGAACCGTTGCCTAACGGCCATGCGGTACGTCGTCCCCCTGTCGATGACGATACACAAGGGAGCGACCCTGACCGCGTTGACGAGGGTACTGCGCCCATTGACGGCGCGCAAGAGAGCGAGCCTGATCATCTTGGTGAGAGTCTTGTGAAGGAAGCACAAGAGACACTCAGATCAGTTGTAGAGGTTACCGATGAAAAGGTTGAGGAAGCAGTCGAGCTACCCTCCGGGACGTCCGATGCAGAAGTGATTGCCACAGATCTCGTTGCTGAAGGTGAACCAGCCGCGAAGGCCGTTGAGGATGATCTAGCAGAGGACGGAGGAAATTTCAGCCATTCAGGGGCGTCCGAGCCAAAAGAGGAGGGTCTGGACGAGTCTGTCACGGAAGCCGAGGCGACTCCACTCGGTTCAGCGGAGGACAAGCCTGAAGCACGAGCACTTGCAAACGCTGTCCCGGAGAAAGCGGCTGAGGAGCCGGCTACGGAGACCGCCGAGATCACTAACGTCGATGCTCCGGCAGAAGATGAGATGGAGGCGTTAGGGGAGGTCAGGGCCGATGAATGCACCGTTGAGAATGCACCATCGGAGGAGTCTATTACTGGGGTTTTGGTTACCAAGGAAGCCGATGAGAGCACTGAGAAAGTCGAGCAGCCTGCAGCAACGGACATCGAAGCCAAAAGACTCCGCAACCAGCAGGAAGCACCAGCAGCACCATTCCGCTCCAGTGCTGAGCCCAAGAACCCTCCAGATTCCCCAAAGCCCACCAACCCTGTCCCAAACGCCCCTCCCTCCCCAACTTTGAGCAAAAGCAGTTCCCACAGGCACCGAGCCGACCACTGGGCGCGCCCAAGCAAGAGACCCCCCGAACTCAAACATTCCTCAGACAAACCCGGCGCAAGCGAGCATCGCACCCGCCGCTACAGCAACGACAGCGAAACCCGCCCACACAACAGAGTGCGCCGCAAGAGCATACCCGCCAGGGCTGCCGCCGAAAGAGCAGTAGCTGCGGAGATCGAGCACCGCCGCTGGAGGGAAGCGGAAGAAGCCCGTCAGACGGAAGCCGAGCGCCGGCGCGTCGAAGACGAAGAACGCCGCGCGATCCGGCGGGAGGCGAGGAAGGCTGCGGCGGCCGAGAATGCGCGAATCTCACGAGAAGAGGCGGAAGCGGCTGCCAGGCGGGAAAGGCGTCGAAGGGATTCAGGCCGGGAGCCGGATCCAGTACATCGGTCTGAACGGGATGGGAAGGGCGGTGGACGACCTGCGCTGCGAAGAAGATCGCACACGGGTGGTGAGTCGCTGGCGCGGACTGCGCCGTCACCTCGCCGCACGAGCGAGGGTCGGAGTCGAGGAGAGCAGACGCTGCCGTCGAATTCGCCTCGTCAACAAGACGACGGACCGAAGAACGACGATGCTGCTGCTCCCGCGAGCTCGGACGAGGGCAAATCACATCGCAGACATCGCCACCACCATCACCGTCATCGGTCTGGAGGAGAAAGAGAACAAGTCTGGAAAGACGAAGAAGAAGAAGAAGAAGTTAAGGTTCCAAGTCGCAGAGACACCGAGCGACGGAACCGAAGACCCGTGATGGAGAAAGAAAGGCCACAGTCATTTTGGGGGAAGTTGTTCGGTTGATGGGCGGGACGATAGTATGCGGAAGTTTTCCGGGCTTTGTATACTGCATACGTAGTCGAAGATGTAGTGTAGGTGGTTTTTCGCCAATTGAGGTCTGGACCCGGCTTGTTGTACAGGACGGCGCAATGGCAGGACGGCGCAATGGCCATGCAGGGTGTTATGTAAGGGATCGAGCACCTGGAAAGCAAGCACTCGTGATGCACTGTCGAATGGCGGAGGACAGGGTTTCTGGGGTGAGGAGGTGAGGAAAGAGCGGACAGGAGGTTAGTGGAAGGAAGGTGTGATATGTACGTACTAAGTACATAGTATGGGTATCGTCTCAAGTCAACGCGCTGCAGTTCCCAATGAGGCGCGAGCGAGTGCCGTCCTAGCTATCCCACGGCGCGACAGAAGGGGGAGGAGGCGAAGAAGAAGAACAGGAACAAAACGGCGAAGAAATGAAGTCCATCTAAGAATCTGTCGATCACGCTACCACCCAAAAAATGGTACCATATCAAAGCATCATTCACAGGCCCCAGGAAAGACAGGGCAAGAGAAAATGATTACATATTTATACACACAAGCTTTCATACTAGCTCTTTGCGGGGGGGAATTAGAAACAACAGGTCCAACAAGCAAGGTCTCAAGAAAAAATTCGGCACAAAGAGGAAAAAGAAACAAGAAAGGAGGCTAATCAGGGGGGGGCACCCGACTCTACTGCATCATCTTCTCCTTGATCCGCCCGAAAAACCCCTTCTTCTTCTCCTTCCCGCCGCTCTCCGCCGTCTTGCTCGACTCGGGCGTGCCCTTCATCCGATCGATGAACGACCCTCTTTTCCCCGGCGTCGTGTTCTCCACTCCGGGACGGCGGGGCGTGCCCACGGGCGTACTCGTCGACGTGGCGGGAGTTGTGCTCGATTCGGTGCCGGTCGTGACGGTGGGTTGGGTTTGTTGGTTCGTGGTGGTCGTGTCCATGGGAT
>Ga0268244_10000330_pt1 | contig 20315 bp, 14 predicted proteins | sample AgamicMgSfe_FD_200258 | JGI IMG/M metagenome (GOLD analysis project Ga0268244, IMG submission 200258) | Agave microbial communities from Guanajuato, Mexico - Mg.Sf.e (v2) (version 2) | ecosystem: Host-associated > Plants > Phyllosphere > Phylloplane/Leaf | place: Guanajuato, Mexico | collected... | reverse complement strand
TGAGAAGATGAATCGAGTGGACGCGGCATGAGATTGCTTCAGGAGGGATAATAATTTGCACACTCAGGTATCATACGCTAATGCACAAGAAAGGCGATCAGATCTCATCAACATCCTCATCTTTCGAGGACGGCTTGGCCTTCGTCGTCCCAGCGGCAGCTCCGTTAATATGCAAAGTATCCATGCTATTTCCAAACGAAACGTCAGCGCGGCGCTCCTCATGTCGAATTTCTCAGAAGGAAATAGATAACTCACCTGTACGGACCACCATGCTTAGCACTCATCCCAATCGCCTGTCTCCCAGTTTCCGACGATTCCAAGAATTCGCGCAGCTTCTCCCGGAAGATCTCCAGCCCTTGCGTGCTCGCGGCGTTGGTCATGCGGAGCATCGGGCCCCAGAGGTTGAGGGTGTAGGTGATGTAGGCGCCGGCGGCGAGGAGGATGAGGAAGATGAAGTAGACTGGGTTTCGGAGCACTGAATGACAATCGTCAGCAAGCAATCAATCAACCGGGTGATCCTAGACACCTCGATGAGTGAACTCCCACACATACCTGCGACGAGCTCGTTCCAGCCCAGCGCCAACAACAGTCCGTAAAAGTACAACGGCACCTGCGTCATGCCACCGATAGCACTGCGTTTGGCCTCGACGTAGACCCCATCGGCCGTCTTCTTGAACCTCGTCGACAGATCCTGCGCCTTCGCCTCCCCCAGCACCGTCATCTCCTCCTCCAAACTCTTCCCCTCGTCCTCGTCCACGCCGCCAATGGGGTGCAGGTCCTCTTCGTCCGCCGCCGTGACATTGCTCGGTGCCTCGCCGATCCACGCGTCCAGCGGCGGCGGGGCACTCGTCCTCGATAGCCGGAAGCGCGACAGCAGCGGTATGAGCTCGAGCGTGCTCTCGCGCGCCCGCGTGTACATGCCCTCGATGTCGTCCGTCGGGCGCCAGATCCGCGGCACGCCTTCCCCGTCGTACCGGAACTTGTCCTCGAAGTTCTCCCGCAGCTTCAGCAGGAGGTTACCCTCCATCATCTCCTCGTCGATCTTGTCTCGGAGCGCACCCCAGGACTTCCGGCGCAGTCGCCACAGACCGACTTCGACCTCGTCCGGGCTGGCGTCGAAACTGCGCGCGCGCTCCGTGAAGCGCGATTCTGCGTGAGCGACGGTCTCGGTGAAGACGTTCCAGATGCGGTCCCAGAGATCCTTCTCCGTCGCCGGCTTCTGGCCCTCTGCCGGCGCGCCGGAGCCGGCGCGACCGGAACCGAGCTTGTTGAACTCCAGCCCGACACTCTCCCCCAGCTTCGAGCGCACCCACCGCTCGCTCCGCGTCGCCAGACGGCGCATCTCCTCCTTGCGAAGTCGCGCACTGACATCGTCCAGTTCTTTCCGGAACAAGTTCGACTGCTGCTTGTAGTCGCTCCACGGCGTGCCCGCGACCAAACTCGCCTGTGCATCGGAGACGAATCGGCTGCGTGCCTTTTCATTCTCCGTCTGTACGATCTTGTGGAAGTCGTAGTTCGCGCCCTTCTTCTGGCCAGCTTTGACAGCCGTCGTCACAGCTTCACTGAAGTCGTTGATGCCAGCCTTGTGTGCAGCGTTGAGCTGGCCCTGAAAGAGTGCCTTGAGCCTACCGTCCACTTTGCTCTCCAGCTCAACCTGTTTCCGCTTGTACACGCCTTTGTGATACCTGCTGGCCTCCTCCTCGAAACTAGCTAGCAGAGTCTGGCGCGCGCCAGCCATCTTTCTACCCAAGCCGGGGATCGCAGTCGGCCGACCAGCCGCTACAGCGTCTGCCTGCTGCTCTTCAAGGGGCGTGATAACCTCATCAAAAGGCACGAGAACCTCCTTCGAAATCTCGTCGCATCTGAACTGAGCCAGTAGCTCCTGCTGCGTCGGCAAGTCAAGGTCCTTGTTGCTGTCGATCTGCTCCCAGACACCTCTCGCATACATCGGAAATCCATCGGCCGGGATGCGCCGGTGGTAATCCGACAGCAAGATGGGCTCCGACTGCTCGTCCACCAACCCCGCCCTCTTCGGATCCTTGTAACCTTCCCTGAACCTTGTCCCCAACCGCTGCACCTCCTGCTCGAACTTCTCCGGTTGCAAGATCTTATGCGGCAGAGCGACGAACGCAAAGTCGAAGTAATCGTCAATCTTGCTCTGCTCCAGCCCCTGCGGCTTCGACAGCGACGACCAAATCCTCTGCAGATCCTGCATCAATGTATTTCTCAGGTTCGACAACGGCGTCGTGCCCAGGTGATCTCGAATGACGAAGAACAGCAGACTGCGCGGCACGCTCTTGGCATCCTTCAGGAACAACTGCAAGTTGACCTCGAACACCGTCTTCAGCAAGCCCATGTTCGCCCCCTGATACAACCCCACCTGATGCTCCCAGATGTTCACAATGAGCACCTCGCTCGTGGCCAGCGCAAACAGCGCACTCTTGCGCTCAAAGTCCTGATCCTCACCTCTCTCCCTCCCATCCGTGCCCTCCACATCCATCACCAAGATGTTCTCCGCCATAATTTGTTGCTTGTCCCCGGACGCATGCTCCTTCTTATTCTTACTCATCCAGATCCCCTTGGTCGTCTGCCGTCGGTCCTGCTCGCTCATGACCCCGAACTGCGTGCCGAAGAGATAATTCAGCAACGTGCTCTTCCCCGTACTCTGACTGCCGAAGACGGAAATGAGGTGGTAGTTGAAGCCCGCCCGGATGATGCCCTCGAGCTGTAAATACGCCGACAGGTTCTCGTTGAATACCTTGTCCTGATCGATGATCTGGACGCCATGCTCGAAGTCGGCGGCGGTGGTCGGGTGCTCCCCGACCGTGGCGAAGTGGCCGTTCACCGTCATGACCGAAGGAGCGGTGGGGTGTCGAGTGCTGCTGGTGATGACGGGTCGGCGAGGCGAGGACTCGCCATTCACTCGACTGGGAGTGCTCGAGGGAGAAGCCATCGGGTGAAGAGGTTGCCTGCGCGCGCGCCACAGCCGGTAATATAGTGGTTATCGATTCTGTATTTGGTGGCTGTCACTGGCATAGGGGGTGACACGGGAAGTCACAAGCTTGAAAGCAGGCCGGTCATGCATGGACGAAGGGTGAAGGGACGGGTTGCCGGTGTAATTAATTGGCTGGCCGCGCTGTCAACACATCCACGTGACGTCGGCAAGTGGGAGATTATCCGCCGATCGGTAGGCAGCGACGACGATAATAAACAATATCAATTACATAGGTACTATGTAGGCGCATCTTTCAGGTTTCTCGAATCTCGATAACCACCTCAGATCATTTCACTAAGAGGTACACCGTACGGCAGCATTGTTCCGTTCGAAGAGCCAACGAGTGATTCATCTGTCTAAAGACTCCCCCAAACTATTGTTACATATTAATTCGGCTTTTATCACCGAGCAACCTGTCTTTTTCATCATGCACCCCATTGATAAGTAGGCCCACCGCCATGGCCTTTGGCCCCGTCCGAAGATACATCCGCCATCAGACACCATTGCAACAAAGAGAGACAAAGGAAAAAGCAGATCGACAGCAAGATAAGATGCCCCGTAAGTAATCTGCAAGGCTTGCCCGCAAGAATCTCGCTGCTCGGTTAAGACAAACGGCTGAGATAGATGCATGTCGCCGGACAAGAATGAAAGCAACCGTTCGTTGATGAGGATGCTCCGAGGTGTCTCTCATCCAATCCAACAGTCAGGGTTGTATTAGTCCCAAGCGTAGGTAGTTTTGGCTGTAGACAGGGAGCAGACAATCATGCATGTGGCAGCGCCAGCATAGATTTAAGAGCAATGTGCCGAACGTTTGACGCTTTCGGGTGTCGACGAAATCAGGGTGAGTTGTTGCTAAGATGATACTTCGGTCGTACTTCTTGAGCAGCTTCCGTCAAGTTGCTCTTCAGGTCAACTAAGTGGCGCACCAGGAACTCGTCTGATGAAGCAGCTAGCGGTAGCCGCCGTAGTTGCTGCGACTCATGCCGTTGTACTGACGATCGCCAGAGTAGGAGCGGTGTGCATCTAAGCCGAAGTTATCGCCATAGCGGTTGTTGTTCCGACCTGGAGGCATGCCGGCCGGTGGACCGGGACGAGTGGCGTACGCAGGATTGCAGCAGAGCATGGCCACGCGGGAGCCATACTTGGAGCCGCGCAAGGAGACCATATGCTTGCGGATGTGCGCGGCGACGACCTCGCGACGCTGCGGGTCCGACTGCGTGAGGATATACTGAACGAGGTAGTTGCCGAACTGGTCGCCGGCGATGTCGATGAGGGGCATACGCGGGCGCTCCGGGCGAGCCTCGCACACACGGTCAAGGTAGCGGTCCAGGAAGTCGACGCTACCGACCTTGAGACACTTCTCAACCACCTTGGATGCGAATTGATCCATGCTGTACTCAGTCGCGAAGCGTAAGACGTGGTCAACGGCGCGAGTGCGGTCCGGGATGGAGCCGTGCTCGCAGATGTGCTGGATGCACCAATTGCCGAACTGACCGTGAGCGACCACGTCGATACTGGCGAGCACCTCGGTGATGCACGGACGCTTGTCCTCTTCCAAGCAGTTCTCGAAGATGTTCTGGACGACAAGGCTGCCGGTTTCGCCCAGGGCCACCTCGTGCCACATCCCACGCAAGGCTTCGTTGACGTAACGCATGATTTGCGGTGGCGAATCGCTCCAACGGAGCTCGAAGAGCTTCTGCCAGACGTGGCAAGCGTAGCGATGAATGACGGTCTCCGGTATGCGGCGAAGGAGCTCATGCACCATGATGGCTTTGTACTCCTCCGGAACGCAGTCAAACGCCTTCTGCACCACGTGGCAACCGAAAGCGTCCATGCTGAGATTCAGAGTGTTGCCGCGAATGGCTTGAGCGATGGCGACGACTTGCTCCGGCGTGCCATGCTCGAAGCAGCGCTGAACGAGGAAGTTGCCGAAGCGATTGACCATGAGCGGATAGGCTTGGTCGATGATGGCCTGCACGATCTCAAACTTCTGATCGATCGTGCCCACTTTGAGCTTCTGCTGCAGGAAGATGGACGCCTGCTGATCGTTGTTGCAGACAATCTTGTCGACGATGTACTTCCAGTTGCAGCTCATGTTCCGGTCCAGCAGGCGACGGTAGTTGAGAGGCTCCGTTGTGCTCATGTACGTGCTAGACTGCGTCTGCGGTGGCATTTGCGCGTTCCACGGTGCATGGGCTTGGTATTCGACTGGCGAGAGTCTCGAACCGACCGGGTGCTGCTGGCGCGGTGCCGGGCCCTGCTGGAAGCCGTACGGCTGCTGATACCCTAGCGGAGTCATGGGTGGCGTATACCCCGGCTGATATCCGCCAAAAGCAGACGAAGGACGCGAGAGCGCCGGAGACGGCTCTAAACTATAGTCAAAGTCAGTCCTGGCAACCTCAAACGTGATCTCACGAAGCACGACAGGGGAAAGGGTGGAAGACTGACGACGCAGGCGGAAACCCCGTGTTCAGACGAAGACCAGGACCGCCCATGCTGAACGCCAGGTGCTGGGCAGCAGGGAATGGGGAGCCGATGGCCTCCTCGACCGTGTGGCGGGTGATGTAGGACTGTGCGAGATCCATCTCGGCCTGACTGACGCGCTCTGTGCGCTCCCGAGCGAGCTGCACATCCATTTGCGCCATACGCTCTCTGGTCAGCTCGAGCTCCTTCTTGAGTCGAAGGACTTCGGCCGCATCCGGACGATCATCGACGCGAGAGTTGACCTCGGTAGGGGGTGTGGCCGCATACGGGTCCGTCGCGGACGATGAGCTGTCATCCTCACGGTTCGCCGTCAGGTGGTGGCGTGGGATGTTGAGCTGATGCTCGGTGAGCTTCGCCAGGAGTAGGTCGATCGAACTTTTCTCATTCTCTTTGTTTTCATCTGGCTCGAACTTCTGCCGAACCGTTAGCGTTTGGCAGGTGAATGAAAAACACGAATGAGCGACATACCTTGGGAGACGCCTGCTGGTTAGCCGACTTTGACGTGATGAGCGGGAGCAAGGCAGAGCTGGCACCGCGCTTCACACGCTGCAGCTGTTCAGTGTCAGGCATTCCTGTGGTGGCACGAAAGCGTACCTGACTACTGCCGGTGCTGTCAGGGTCCTCGTAGATGTCGAAGGACGCGGCGAGCTTCCTCTTGGTCGGCGAGTCCAGCGAGGCCATCGGGTCGGTCGGGCTGATGTGCGGTGACGTGCAATGGGAGCGCTTGGAGATAGGCAAAGGACCGGAACCTCGTATGTATCTGATGAAGATGCCAAAGCGCTCGTTCCGAGATGGAGGCGTCAAGTTTCGATGTGTGTGTGTGCAAGGAGGATGAGGATCTGAGTACAGAAAGGACTGGTGTTGTTGTTGTTGTTGTTGTTGTTGTTGTTGTGCGTACGAGTTGAGGTCAAGAAGGTTGAAATGCCAAAACCGTGAATGTAGTTGCGTCGGAAAGTGGGTCCGGCGCCGCGTATCAAAACGGGAAGGACCATTGCGCTCCTTCAGGACAAGACAAACGGCAGGCGCAGACGACGTCAGGCTGCAAGGCATCCTTCCAACATCAACACCGGCCGTACCTACAGGCAAGTGAAGCAAACAATGTATATATACATGTAATAAGAAACACAGAAGTGAAGACGCACCGCACCTCACATATGTATTCCACGTTCGACGATTCGCCACCAAACAGGAAACCAGCAAACATCGAGTTCACCACTCTATCGTCCTGTCAGTGGAGTTGATGGATGGGGTCGAACGGTCGGCTGTCTCGGACGCTCCACCGCCTGTACACATGCTGCCGGTTCCAGGCATAAGCTCCTTTCATACCTGGAATCTGGACCGGACCGGCGGAAGCTCTATACATACAGATATAAGTACTTCCCTTCCAGTGGGATTGGCCGCACATCGTGACCTACATGTAAGCCCTCTCGCTAAAACATCAAGCCTTCCTCTTCCTCCCACTCCCCTTCACATCCCTCCCGGTACTCACCACCCCATCAGCCTTCTCCGCCACCACCTTCCCCTCCTTAACACTCCCATCCGCACCCGCCGGCGCGGCCAAAGGCTTATTCGCCACCTTCTCCTCCACGGCCTCAGCCTCATCCTCATCATCGCCTCCCTGCCCGAACTCGTTGACGCGGCTGTAGTCGACCTTGTAGGCCCAGGCCTGATACAGGTAGACGAAGAAGATGACGTCGTCGCGCAGCGTCGCGAGCCGGTGCAGGACGGGCATTTTGATGGTGAAGGCGAACAGGTCGTCGATGAAGGTGTTGAGGAACTTGTACATCATCGTGCGCGCCGGCATGTGCGCGACGGATTTGAGGCGGTAGTTGATGTATAGTGATGGTACCTGTGAATCCTTGTTAGCTTCAGGTTTGATGGGCAGTGAAGCTTAGGTAGACTCACCATCATCAGGAACCCGTACGCGTACACCGAGCCGACCAACGTGGTGATGATGAAGCTGTACCAGCTCTTGTGACTTTCATACATGAGCGAATAGGCCGCATACGCGAGCAACAGCGGGACGGCGATGATGCCCATGTACTTGAAGGCGATCTTGTCGTACTCCTCCGTCTTCTCCTCCGTCTCGGATAACTTGTGCTTGTCCTCGAACACGACGGTATAGGGCAATCCCAGCTTCGCCGCCAGGCTACCCGGCTGTGGTTGTCGCAAGCGTACATCGACCATCTTGGTGATCTTCCACGCCTCGATGGCGATACCCATTCCTTGCCCGAACAAGATCATCCAGGAAGTATTCTCGTTGTTGTCGAATAGATAGAGAAAGATGATGGTCTGCATCACGACGTTGGACAAGATGGTCCGCACGGAGACGCCGACGTTATCTTTCTTCTTTCGCCAGTGCCCGACATCGCTCTTGAATGCGAGCAGCTCGAAGATCATGTGCAAGACGCTGGCCACGATGGTGGTGCCCAGTAGCCAAGGATTGGTGTCAAGCAGTGTTTCCTTGATGAGGTCCATCTCGCTCCCATCGCCACCCCCCGGCGTTCCTTGGCCTTGGGCGGCTTTGCGCGCGGTTTCTTTCATCCCTTCGTCCATCGAGGCCATCAAGCTGAATTGCCAGCTCGCCAGGGTGGAGATGTCGACGTTGATGGGCAAGGTCTTGACCGGGTCGGTGCTGTTGAGCTCAATCATCTGCGTTTTGAGCTGCCAGAACGTGTTCAGATAGACCACTGGATAGTACCAGCCGTTCTTGCCAGTCGCATCGCGAGCGTCACTCGCTTCCAGGGTGTAGAATTGCCGGACTGCTGGATGAAGGCCGGGATATGCTGCTGCACCTGTGTCGGGAACAAAGGACAGAGTGAAGTTCGGGTGGTAGTAGGACGCTATCAAAGGGCCGGTCTGTTCCGTTGGCTCATCCTCCTCCACAGCGGTCTCGTTCGTGGCCTCTAACAGATTCCTCGTTTTGCGTATTTTCTTCTTGGCCAGATACTGCGTCAACGGTCTCAACATACGATATGCTTTACTATGGTCGTACGCCGGGGACGCCGGATCCAGCTCGGCACCGCTCTGCCCAACGAAGATATGGGCCCACAATGTCCCGTTGTCCTGTACAGTGTTCGGCACGGGGAACGTCTTGTGAACCTCCCTATAGTCCTTCCTCGCCTTCTCCATCGAGTAACCCTTTTCCGCGACGATCAGACTGTCGCTTGGCATGGAACTCAGTCTCGGGATTGCGATGCTAGGCGAGACGTAGAGGCTAATGTCGATGCTCTGATTGGACGGCCACAGAGGGTAAACCGTCTGAGGGATGGAATTGTACTCTGCGATGGGTTGGGCGCCATCGCTTGGGGCCATTTGCGGAGGAGCAGCTTTCTGTTGTTGGTTGCCGCCCATGAACTGCCGGATGGCGAACTGGATGGCGACGAAGATGGCGACATTCTTGCCCACTGACCAGATCTTGTCCTCCCAACCTTGCTGCCGGCCGCCAGCTTCGCCGGCTTGCGCTGCTTCTGGCATCTTGACTGTGGGAAAGTCTGTCGAGCTTGAGGGTGCCTGATCAAATCGAGAAGATTGACGGACGCGTAGAAAGTTGCCTTCGAGAAGATCTATCGCGCCATATTGGTAGAGGTAGGTCGAGGGAAGTCTGGCCGACAAGCATCTTCCATATTGCACTGATCTTCCCCACGTGGCAGCTATGGAGTGGCATGGGATGGGTGCAGGTTAGCCGAGGAGAGGCGGACCTTGCCGCTGGAGTCCTTTCACGTCCTCATGTCTTTGCTATCATTCCATCGCCGCGAATAACATTATATTCAACCAATGTTGTCGAGTCCATACCTACCTTAGGTAGACGGAGGGGATTCCTTGATCAGACAATGACATGCAACTGCTGGCATGTGACGTGCCGGGCGGCCTGACTTCCGCTCCGCCTCAAGCACGGATCATTTGACCGCATTCACATGTCACGTGTGCAGCCGGCCCTCGGCGTCACTGAACCTCATCACCGCCTACAGTCACCACCACCGACACCTCACCACCACCTCCACACCCACCCGGCTGCCCACTTCCCCTGGTATACGACGCCTCTTCCTCCGTATACCTCTTCCCTACGGTGTTGTGTGGCGTCCTTCTACATATTGGCCCTCGAGCGGTATTGAGCTATCGCTGCATCCGGCGGCGCTGGACTCGGCGGGCTGGGGTCCTGCTCGCGTGCTGAGCGATCGTTCTTGAGAGGCTTATTCAGTTTCCTTCTTATTTCATCGCGCCCGCAAAATGTTTTCAGAGTGTAAGTCACCATAGCAGATGATGGAGTTGGACCGCAACCAGCTGTCACACAACTGGCGCAAGGCTCGCGTGACTGACACTCATGGCAGATGCCTCGCGATTCCTCCAGCAGTCCAACGCCCGTCTCTCCTACACTCAGGATCAACAACCCCATTCGCGCAATCCGCTAGATCGCCGACGCTACGTACAGAGACAGGGCATGCCGAATCCCTACCAACACCCGTCGTCTTCGCAATCACGCTTTCCGTTCGCTTCACGCCTTGCCAAACAAGACTCGCACGCCCCGCTCTTCCTCAGCGCCACCGACGATTTTCACGAAGACGATGAAGGCGAGGAGCACGAGAGGGAGTTGGCGGATACCTATGCACTGCAGCGGAGCAGGCAGCAGTTCGGTCCCAGCAATCTCACCGAGAGCTCGGAGATGGAGGATGGTGACATCGAGAGGGTGGAGGGCCAGGATCACGACAGAGAAGAACCAGCGCAGAGAGGCCGAGTACTCGCGCCACGAGCTCCGGCTTACAGGGACGAGACTGCACCAGAGTCGGAAGCTAGCGCGGGTAGCTTCAGGGGCCAGGGCAGGATGTTGGACGTGAACTTAGCGAGCACGATCAACGAAGAGCCACCGGAATCGTTAGCAGGTCTGTCGCCGATGGTAGAAGGTGACGAACCACCCGCCACCTTTCAGACCTTCAGGACAACCGGGAAGGACATCCGGCAGAGCTCCTTCATGCCGCTTGAGACAGACGAGGAAGCGAACATAGCCATGCCGCGACCTCCCTCCCCAGATCGAGAGAGTGTACCACCAACCGTCATCTTACCAGCGCAAGAACCGCCGAGACACGACGCCTTCTGGGCAAACCTATTCCAGATCTGCCTCTTCGCCATGTTCGCCGCATTCGTTCTGATCTGGTTCCATACATCAGCGCCTACCTCGAAACATCCGATCGGCGACTCCATCTACAGCGCGTTGAGGGGCAGCACCTACATGCTCATGTGGGATACTGTCATCGCGGTTTTTGTGGCCTTGGTCTGGCTGGCCCTGCTTCGATCATACGTCCGAACACTCGTCTTCGCTGTCCTGGTGGCAGTACCCGTCGTTTTATTCGCTTTTTCGCTCTATCCACTCATCAGTAGCTTCAAGGGCACTGCACACGGCAACTCGTACCAAGACCGCGCCATGCGCTGGCTCTCGTTCGTCCCTGCCATTGTCGCGGCTGTCTGGACGTACAACGTTATCACGAATCGCCACAGTCTAGCACGATCTATCAGCATCCTGGAGTTTAGCATCAGGATCCTAGCCGCATCACCTTTCCTCGTCATGCTCGGCTTCGCCACCCTGAGTATCGTCGTCGTCTTCACATGGGTCTGGATGCTCATGTTCGAACGCATCTTCCTCTCCGGCCACTTCTCAGGCGCCACCTCCGGTCCGCAGCGATGGCTCGTCGATGCGAACAGCTGGTGGCTCGGCGCCTTCTTCATCCTGCAATACCTATGGACGCTCGGTGTCATCGCTGGCGTGCAACGCGCAACGACCGCCGCAACCGTCAGCCAATGGTACTTCCATCGCCTGACCATTCCCCAACCGAGCAGCGAACAGGTCGTGCGGGGTAGCTTCCAGCACGCATCTGGCGCCTTCTTCGGGACCATATGTCTCAGTACCTTCCTATCCCTCCTCGTGAGACTACCGCTCATCATCCTCCCGGGCCGACTGAGCGGCCTGCTGAACATGTGCGCCTACTGGATCATGCCCACCTCCCTCGCCACCCTCACCAATCCCCTCACGCTCACCTACGCCGCCGTGCACAGCCGACCCCTTGGCATTGCCGCCCGAGGCCTCGGACAGCTCAACTTCGTCTCCCGCACCAACCCGTCCAACACCCTCGGCACGCGCCAGTTCAACCCTCGCACTTCCGCCGGCTCCTCCGCCCTCATCCCCTACCGCCTCGCGAAGCTCCTGCTTCAAGCGACGCGGTGGATCATGTCCTTCGCCCTTGGCTTTGGTGGCTGGGTCCGCACCGCGCGCAGCCTAGACATTGACGGTGGCGGCGTGGGCATCCGAGGCAGCTTGTACGCATACGTCGTCGGCTTGATCGCCGGCACGATCGGTTTCGCCGTGTTGGGTGCGATCGACAATGTGGTAGGTGCCGTGGTGGATGCGGCGGTGGTGTGCTGGGCCAGCGAGACGGGCGGCCGGGCTGAAGCGAGGTTTTGCAGGGAGGCTGGGGAGTTGTTTGGGGAGGAGGATGGGAGGGGGTTCTGAGGTCCGCCGTCTTCGGGGTTCAGGGAGTGATATTGGATCTACCTTACGACGGGATGGGTGTTGGAGCAGACCGGCGTTTTTGGCGGGGGGAAAGCTGCTATGTGTGTGTGTGTGTGTGTGTGTGTGCTTTTACATACCCCCGATTGAGCGCGTTGTCGAAGCGTATAGCGTGGCCTATCCTGAGTTGAATGACTGCTGCACGCGGCTACTATTCCTGCATCCGCGTTGTCACGCGAACTCAGGCATCATATTCTTATGTGCAAGCTATCGCTGGTAACGAACTATGCATTCGACCGACCTGTAGTCCTCTCCTTACAGCGTGCCATCTCTGGCCACTCAATCTTGACCGCAAGTTGTGCCGCCCATCGATCTCGCGCAAGTCTGGCTTTTAACCTCTGACAACGCCTAGACCATGCCACACTAATCATCGATACTCATTGCGCGACGCGGCGTGAACCTCGACCGAGGTCGTTGAAGCTCTATCAAGCGAGGCTCATACTTCCCTAATCTGGCCTTGTCGTTGCGAAGATTGTAGCGCGAAACCTCCACAGCTGGATTCAAGAGTTGGACGGTACCCTCGCAACTCATGCACATGAGGACCTCGGGATCCCGATCAGGACGGAGAAACTCGACATCGGCTCCGCATCTGCAAGCGCGATAGGTTCCGTTGTGCAGCCTCTGTTCCCTCTTGCTCGCGCTGGCGGTGCAGGCCAGGAACTTCCCTTTCTCAACCTTCATGTCCAGAGTGGCCAGCGAATGATCGTTGGCGAGTTTCCTGTCCTCGATCCGCTGTTTGACCAGATAGCGATGCCATCTGCAGTGTCGCTCATTCTGAGCGGATTGTGGAGGTCCGTTGTCCATGCGCGTGAGCAATACCGCGCAGGTGCAGTTCCGAGTTGGGTATCGGGTCCCTAGGATGGCTCGCTTTTCGTGTGAGAGATGCTCTCTTGGTAAGACCGACCCCGATTGACGAATGTGGCAGAGTTCCTGTTCCTGCTTTTCGCATGTCTGGCACAAGCGAGTCAAGTAGCCGGGCCAGGGCGGCAGATTCGGAATAGGAGGATCCGGCGGAAAGTCCCCATTCAATCTACCATTCCACAACCAGTCGGCTGGAGGGCTTAATTCTTGCAGGCCGCGAGCCGTAGCTCTCGCCCAGGGCAGTGTAAGAGTCCGACGTGCGCACGCGCCACATACTGTGAAATTCGTGCCTGGACCGTGATCGACGCAGCGTGTTCGCCTCCCAAACAGCCCGTTGGCGACGGTGTGGCACTTGAATCCCCACGGATGGACCTCGTGTCCGAAGCGGTCATTGCAATACTGACCTGCCAACCTCGCTAGACTCGACGATGACGACTCTTGATTAATATGCAGTATCGTCTGAGGTGCGATCCAAGGACTTGGGTCCCACGAATACCAGAAGTCACACAACCAAGTTTGCCCATGATCAGACCGCAAAGCGACTTCGGTCTTACTTATAAGGAGGCGAGGTCGTGCTTACAGCGACAGCGATATCCATACAGGGCCGGATTGTTGCAATTATCCCATTATAGTGGCCGGATCCGGCGACGCTGGAAAGGCCGCGCTCCGCATTGTCCGCCAGCGTGGTCAGAACACTGACAATGGGGAGCTTCCATCTCATCGGCCAAACAGACCAAGAAACCTGCCACCTGCCCCGCCGGATCCATGCCGTGCAGCTTCCGTCTCGATCCATCGCGTGAGGAACGCCTTTGACTTCAGGTCATCCAACCGGGCCACCTTTGTTTCAATCTGCGGCTCCTGACGGTCGAACGCCAGCAATGTGGGCATCGAGTTGATGCCGTATCTCAATGCCAGTCCACCTACTCCTCCCAGGTCGGGACTGTCCATTTCGACTTCAACGTAGGAAACGCCGCCGTGCTCTTCTCCGATGCCTTCTTTCTCAATGAGCTCCCGGAGCAATGGTGAGACGACTTTGCAGGACTGGCACCAATTCGTCATCCAGAAGGTGATGAGCGGCACACGACTGCTCGCCGACATGAGGACGAGAGTCTGAAGCTCGTCCTCCTTGCGAACACTCGTGGGGTAGATGCGGTTCTTCATGAGTGAAGGCGTCGTAGCGAAGCCTCGTGTCCCTAACGCCGTTCGACCCGCCGCCATACACCGCGTGCTTGTCCGAAATATCATGTTCGCGGATGCTACAGGGTGCTTCTTGCGCGATCAATAGTAGTATGAAGAAAAGTGGATCTGTGTCGTTCGAAGCGTGGTGGCATCGCCGGAGAGGACCGTAACGGGAACTCCCGCTTCCCTCTTTTGGGACGACCTCGACTTCAGACTTCACTCCTGACACTCATCAATTCCGTCTCTCAATCCTTTGCTACTCTGCCAACTACCAGCACTTGGTCCAACATATTGCTGGTAACATCATCGAATAGTCGCCCCGGAGCCCCGTCGTATCCAGCGGCACTTGTTGTTCTGCAGTTTGCACCGCAAATCTTGACCGGCCCACTGTCTCGCACTTGTCTCTCCCTCCGTACGGAGGAAGTGCATGTAAATAAAATAATGTTCACACTTGATGCGAGTTGAAATATTGATAAATGTACCTAGCCACGAGCGAAGGAAGGAGACTACCGATCTGTAAGTATGCAATCGCAACAGTGTGATGTTGGTGAGTATGTAGGTATCTGTCTCCACGCAAACACCTCCGCTTCCTTCAGGATCTCCACCACAGACTTTCCACTATCATACCAGTCACAAGCCTTCAGTCTTTATGACATCCCCTCTCCTTTGCGGTGCGTTCGAGCTGTCGCCATACACAATGGAGCAGAGCCCGTTATCGCTTCCTGGATTCTCACTAGGCTGCTTTTACAGGTCTCTCATGATCGTAGATGTATCGGTCCCATCGATTGATATCCCAACAAACGCACTACACAAACGTTCATCTTGATACAGCACCAAGACACCTCAAGGCTACCGCCAACAGAGTCATCCAAAGAATTCGTATGTACATTACCAACCCAATCTACAACTTACTCCTAAACCACAGTCCCAACTTCTCCATCCCCGCCGCCTCGACCCCGTCAAAGATATCCCTCTCCACCGCCCGAGCATTGACATGCTGCGGGCCCAGCTGACTGACCTTCTCGACCCCGAGCAACCTCATCGCCGTCTCGACCTCGGCCTTCAAGATCTCCAACGTCCGCTCCACGCCCGCGATGCCTCCCGCCCCGAGCCCGTACAGCGGCGCCCGGCCGAGCCCGACGCCCTTGGCGCCGAGACACAGCGCTTTCACGACGTCGGTGCCCCGACGGATGCCGCCGTCGACCATGACCTCGAGCCGCGAGAGCACTTCGGGACAATACTTCCGGATCTCCAGCAGGGTGTGAATGCTGGGCGGGGCCGTGTCCGCCGCTCGCCCACCGTGGTTCGACAGGATGATGCCTTTGACCTGCGGCGCGTGCAGGCTCGCGATGTATGCGTCCTCGTGGGTTTGAAGACCCTTGAGGACGATGGGTAGGTCGGTGTGTTTGCGTAGCCAGGGCAAGGTCGTTTTCCACGTCAGATCCGACGCCGTGCCGGCGAACAGCGCTTTGCCCACTCCGCCCGCGCCTGATACGCTCTTCTCCTGCGGGTCGGGCGATGTGGTCGATGCCGAGCCCTGCTGCACCGAGCTCCGGACCGGTAGGTTGGCACTCACGTTCTTCCCTCGCTCGTCGTGCTCTCTCTTGCCTGGTACGGGTGCGTCGAGCGTGAGGACGATCATCTTGACCTGCGGGAGCTTCTTGATCCGCGCGAGCATGTCTTCACTCTTCTTCCTGTCCGCCTGCACGTATAATTGCCACCCGAACACCTGCCCGGGCTTGCCACCCTCCAGAATCTGCTCGGGCGTCTGGGAAGCGTTGTTGGAGATGATCTGCAGCGCACCGTACGTCCCGCATGCCACCGCGATCCCGCGCTCGCCGTCCGGATGTCCGAGTCTCGCCATGGCAGCTGGGGAGACGAAGAAGGGCACGTTCAATTTGTTGCCGAGAAGTGTGGTGCTGGTGTCGCAGTCGGTGCAGTCGAGGAAGATGCGCGGCCGCAGCAGGATGGAGCGGTAGACGGCACTGTTGAGACTCTTGGACACCAGATCGTCGGCGGCAGAGTAGTAGTATCCCCACGCTTTCCGTGTGATCTGCTCTGTCGCCACCGCCTCGATATCGTCCAGATTCAGACACTCGTCTAGCGACTCCGGCGCATCGTCTTGCTCCTGCTCGACTTTCGGGCTGACTTTACTGCCCGTTTCCTCCGGCGTCTTCTCCTCCTTGGGCAACGTGCTCTCGTCGAAGGGTCCGAGTTTCGCTTCCGCCGGCAGGCTCTCTTCGAGCGTGCCGGGAGGGTGGATGGGGTCGTATTCGTCCGTGGCGTCGGTGCCGGCGAGCTGGAGGATGATCTTGCTGCCGCCGGGGTGTGAGGGGAGGAAGGAGGTGACGTCGTAGACGTGGCCGTACAGTACGACCCAGCAGCTTTCGGCGGAGCGGTGTTGTTGGACTTCGGAGTAGGTGTAGGTCTTCGCCATGACTGATTCTGGAGAGGAGGTGGTGGTGGGGAGGGTGTTAATGAGAGAAGAATGCGTTCGAGACCTACAATGCGACAAGCAGATACAGGACTACTCTTCTATTGACGAGACCGCGGATCCCCGATCCAAAGTACTTGCATGGACGGATAAACTCGTGTGTCGTTCGAAAGGCGAGGCACAGCTTGACTCGTCGGCAATCGCTCATGACGGCCGAGCGAAAGCGGCAATAGAGCCCGCGATTGCCGCAGCAAATGCCGACATGTACATGTCTACCCACATGCAGGTACTCGCGGGTGCTGTCGTCGCCTACGAAGAGAGGATATATTTGCGACAACCTCGTGGAAGATGTGTAAAAGATACGTTATAGAGACGTTCAATAGTCCATCCTGCAGCAATCCATCCGGAGTGCATTGTCGAGTATAGATACATACACTTTGGATGACAACACTACATACATGTAATCACTTGTAAGGGTACGTGCCCGTCATCTGTGCTAACCCGCTTTGATGGACAGGAAGACGTGCTGAGGACAGTGCATGTATATTGTGAAAGGATGCAGCAAACGAGTTGCCTGAATGTGGCAGTGCGAGATTCTGGCTGTTATACTCCGAACACTACCGACCTTAGGTAGGTAAGGTACCTGTATGCTTCTCTGATCAGCTCTCGCTTCTGCTGCTTGTGTACCGTATGTGGCTATCCGAGCGATGAAAATGTCCTCATACATCCATGACAACGCATCACAAGGCGAAAGGTGGCTTTTCGTCAAATGAGGCTTCGATGTGAAAGTCAATACGTGTCGCGTAGCCTTGTCGAGTGCAGACACATACTGTACGAGACTCTCACCTTTTCCTCGTCTGCTTGCCGTCAGACGTGAGGTTGTCAAGCTGCTTCTCTCGACCAAACAACTGTTGACCAGCGACTTCGTCAACCACTCATGGAAGGACAAGGCAATGCTTGGATTCGAGGTACGATCAGGCGGTGGAGCAGCTGTGGGAGCAGACAAGTCACTGGCGATGGTCGTACATAACTATGAGAGATATGGAAGATGAAGATTGTGCTTCCGGGACATAGAATGGTCCATTCTGTCGTCGTCGTTTGGGGGTGGTAAATCGGTAGGGGGTTGGCGAGAGGAAGGCAAACGGTGGGGTTGATGGTGGGCGCACCTCTAAGTCTTGGCGCTACGTCACATGACATGTCAGATATTTGGGATGGAAAACATTCGACGATGCAGGTGGGCAAAGACGAAGAAGATGAAGAAGGAGAAGGCAATAACTAGGAGGTATAACACTTACGAGTGATGGTGGATTTGTAGAGTAACGAGGTCTGAAAATGATTGAATCTCGCCACACTGAATGATCGAGCATGTTCATGTCGAAACTAGTTGGGCCCATGGTGAGGTGTTGCTGGTGACGACCAACTCGTCGATTCACGTTTCTTCCACGAGCTTCGCACAGCTTCTCTGGAAATTTTCCGTATAATACACCTCATCCCACCCTTCTTCCACACAACCTCATTTTCCTCATTCACACCACATCCTCTTGACAACTTCTTGATACCCATTCCACTCAATCTTCTGACCTTCTTACGAATCCACACACATTCCACCACACACGAGAACCACAATCCATCATGGCCCCAGCGATCGGTATCGACTTGGGCACGACCTACTCGTGCGTCGGCATCTTCAGAGATGACCGCATCGAGATCATCGCCAACGACCAAGGCAACCGCACCACCCCGTCCTTCGTCGCCTTCACCGACACCGAGCGCCTGATCGGCGACTCGGCGAAGAACCAGGTCGCCATGAACCCCACCAACACAGTCTTCGACGCCAAGCGCCTGATCGGCCGCAAGTTCGCCGACGCAGAGGTGCAGGCCGACATGAAGCACTTCCCCTTCAAGGTGATCGAGAAGGCTGGCAAGCCCGTCATCTCGGTCGAGTTCAAGGGCGAGGAGAAGCAGTTCACACCCGAGGAGGTCTCCTCCATGGTCCTCACCAAGATGCGCGAGACCGCAGAGTCATACCTCGGCGGCACCGTCAACAACGCCGTCGTCACCGTCCCCGCATACTTCAACGACTCGCAGAGGCAAGCCACCAAGGATGCCGGTCTCATCGCGGGCTTGAACGTCCTCCGTATCATCAATGAGCCTACCGCCGCTGCTATCGCGTACGGTCTCGACAAGAAGATGGAGGGTGAGCGCAACGTGCTCATCTTCGACTTGGGTGGTGGCACGTTCGATGTGTCCCTGCTCACCATTGAGGAGGGTATCTTTGAGGTTAAGTCCACCGCCGGTGACACTCACTTGGGTGGTGAGGACTTCGACAACCGCCTCGTGAACCACTTCGTACAAGAATTCAAAAGGAAGCACAAGAAGTTCGTTTCCCCATCCCACCTCCGAGTAACACTTGCTAACATTCTCGTAGGGACCTCACCTCCAACGCGCGCGCTCTCCGTCGTCTCCGCACCGCTTGTGAGCGTGCGAAGCGCACCCTGTCATCATCCGCGCAGACCTCCATCGAGATCGACTCGCTCTACGAGGGCATCGACTTCTACACTTCCATCACCCGTGCCCGCTTCGAGGAGCTCTGCCAAGACCTCTTCCGTTCCACCATGGAGCCAGTCGAGCGTGTTCTCCGCGACGCCAAGATCGACAAGTCTTCCGTTCACGAGATCGTTCTTGTCGGCGGTTCCACCCGCATTCCCAAGATTCAGAAGATGGTGTCCGACTTCTTCAACGGCAAGGAGCCCAACAAGTCCATCAACCCCGACGAGGCTGTCGCCTACGGTGCCGCCGTACAGGCCGCCATTCTCTCCGGTGACACCTCCAGCAAGTCGACCAACGAGATCCTGCTGCTCGACGTTACCCCTCTGTCCGTCGGCATCGAGACCGCTGGCGGTGTCATGACGGCCCTGATCAAGCGTAACACCACCATCCCCACCAAGAAGTCCGAGGTCTTCTCCACCTTCTCCGACAACCAGCCCGGTGTGCTCATCCAAGTTTTCGAGGGTGAGCGCGCGAGGACGAAGGACAAGTAAGTTTTTCCCTGTTCTGTTTCACAGCAATTTCACACTAACATTCTACCCTCAGCAACCTGCTCGGCAAGTTTGAGCTGACCGGCATCCCACCGGCGCCCCGCGGTGTGCCGCAGATCGAGGTCACCTTCGACATGGACGCCAACGGCATCATGAACGTCTCCGCGCTCGAGAAGGGCACCGGCAAGACCAATAAGATCGTCATCACCAACGACAAGGGCCGTCTCTCGAAGGAGGAGATCGAGCGCATGTTGGCCGAGGCCGAGAAGTACAAGGCGGAAGACGAGGCCGAAGCGGGCCGGATCCAAGCCAAGAACGGCCTCGAGTCGTACGCCTACTCGCTCAAGAACACCCTCTCCGACGCCAAGTTCGCCGAGAAGCTCGACGGCGAGGACAAGGAGAAGCTCACGGCCGAGATCGACAAGACGGTCGCCTGGCTCGACGACAACCAGACGGCCACCAAGGAGGAGTACGAGGCGCAGCAGAAGGAGCTCGAGGGCGCCGCGAACCCGATCATGATGAAGGCCTACGGCGCCGGAGGGGCCGAGGGCGGCATGCCCGGTGGCGGCATGCCCGGTGGCATGGGTGGCATGCCCGGCGGTGCTCCAGGTGCGGGCGGTGCGCCGGGCGCCGGCGGCGACGACGGCCCGACTGTTGAGGAGGTCGACTAAGCGGTTGTATCGCCTTTTGCTGTTTCTCATTGCGTGCTTTCGATGGTACTTGCATGGCAGTTTCGGCGTTCTTCCGGGCTAGACAGGGGGGGGG
>Ga0268244_10000328_pt1 | contig 20379 bp, 16 predicted proteins | sample AgamicMgSfe_FD_200258 | JGI IMG/M metagenome (GOLD analysis project Ga0268244, IMG submission 200258) | Agave microbial communities from Guanajuato, Mexico - Mg.Sf.e (v2) (version 2) | ecosystem: Host-associated > Plants > Phyllosphere > Phylloplane/Leaf | place: Guanajuato, Mexico | collected... | reverse complement strand
GAGGAGGAGGAGGAGGAGGAGGAGGAGGATAAAGGGTCCGCGACGAACCAAACAAACAAGGCGACAAGCAAGAAAGAAAGGTGGAAGTAAGATGGAGAGAGAACGAGCAAGAGTCGAACGCTGCAAGACCGGGAGGAGAGGGAGAATTGGGTCCCGTCCCACCATCCCCGAAGGAGTCTAGCGGGCCGTCGATCTCGCTGGGACCAACGCATGTAGCGCGTCAACTTTGAATTCTTCCATCCTCCTGCTCATCTCATCATGACTATGGCACAATCATACTGTGTACGTCCATAAGGACCGCCCAGACTGCAGTACGAGCAATTCAATTCACGACTCGGACAACCTCATCATCACCAAACCTCAGATACGCCTTGTCCATCGTTCGACCGAGCACCGCCCACCATCCGTCCCGCGTCGTGGAGATGAACCGTGCAAGATCCGGCGGGTGGCAATCTCATCGTGAGCAGCGTCACCATCTCACCAAAAGTCCTTCCTACACCACAGTCCCATCATGCCCATGTTTCTCTCTCAGACTTGTCATCTTCAAAGAGTCAGCACTCCGCACTCAGGAGTCAGGAGTCAGGCCGTGCCCCAGCAATTCGCTTCGACTCCTCCCTCCTCCCGATTCTCGGGCAAGGCAGGCGGTGGTAGAGACATGGAGTGATTGATGATATCGAGTAGTGAACCCACCCGGACGGAACACCTGCCTGCATGGATACGAGGCTCTCCCCCTTCTCGCCGGGTCCATCCACGCTGCTGCACCCACCTTTCGTACCCGTGGTAATGATCACTGTAGGTCGAGACACATCAGATGATCGAATCCCACCACATTGCACCTCACCGTCCTCGTCATTTTCTCACAAGAGGGACCTAACCCAAGCTTGAAAAATTCCCACGCGCTGCCAAATCCGATGGGAACAAGCTCCCAAGCCGCCAACGCAAGAAATGCATGCACATTGATTAATCTACACATACCTAGTTACCTGCAACCTACATCCCAGTCCCACCTGGGCGGCAAAGCCCGCGCGCCCCCCAGCCCCAATCAGCCCAGAGTGGTGGGAGAAAGGCGTGCATATTTCGCCAAACCGCATATGGCCAGTGGAAAAGGAAAAGAAGCTTCTTCCTCTGTTGCACGATCGAAGTCCACTTATTTTATCCACACACCGCACCCGCAAACCGCACCCTCATCACCCATCCCTCCCTGTCGTCCATCGCGTCATGAAACTTTACCGCCAGGCTCTCTTCTTCCATGAGGCGTTCATTAATCTATCTTCTCCACCGCTTCATCACGATCAGCAGAGCAAGACATCCTCCCTGTCCAAGTATTTTCTTCCTCCGTACACGTACCTCCACACCACGGTTTCTGACGACGATGATGATGATGATGAAGAAAAAGAAGAAGAAGAAGAACGGCCCCATGCAACTCACAAGGTCTATAGGACGCGCCCCCCCCAGACAATAGTAATAAATATCAATCATTATCGACACTGCCCTGGTACCTAGGTCGAAAAAGGTAGCTGCAACAAGGCAAGAAAGTCTGGTGCCCATTTGGTTCACAAACCACCAGTCGCCATCCGCGGCTACTATGCAGCCAGCACATTCGCCCCGTTACATACTACATATATAGTAGGTACGCGCACTCATCATCAGCCGTGCCCGCTCCGAGTGGAGGTCTCCGAACGAACCGACGCGACACGGGGGGGTGGGGGTGGATGGCCGATGAACGGAGATCTCCTCTAGCCGATTGTCGTCCTGCGGTACGTAGGTACGGTCGGGATCTCATGATGAAGACCTGTGACTTAGGTACCGCTCAGCCGCTCTCGATGTAATGTCTACTTCTCGACACCTTCAGGTTCCTCTCACTGTCATGAGCATCATTCGTCTGCGTACCTACCTAGTATGTATGCAGGGCAGTCTCAACCCCGTCTCGAACGCCTATCGAAACTACCTTCCGTTCTCTCGCCTGCCGAACTCCGTACGTACACGTGGGGGACAAAGGGGTCAAGCGGACGATTCATGAATACTACCTAGGTAGGTAGGTATGTACGTACGGTACCTACCTGTAGGTATCTACCTGAGATGAAATGCAGGGTCGACATGTACAGTATGTCAACCAAAGGTTCGTCGTAGATTGTTAGATTATTGCACCGTCAGTCAGGTGGTGATGAGAATGGTGTCATGGCGACAGTACCTCGTAGGGGGAGTGACGGGTCAACGCCAATCACCAAATCAATCAATCAATCCATCCATCAATCAATCAATTATCAATCATCAATCATCAATCAATCGATTCAATCATCAATCAATCCAGCTCCCTCTTTATTGACCCGCAATGATTGCGCGTCTACCCTAGACTTCCTCTTTGATGATAAGTCCTGACTCCTAATAAAGGTATAGTCCTACTCTCCTGTATTCTGAACACGGCCATATATCCGTAAAACCCGCAGAACTCCCCTGGCCTTGGACATTACCTTCCATCCGATCGAGATTTACCCGTCGTATCTACCGTACCTTTATGTAGGCAGGGCCGTGTTCGATGACATGTACGGAAAGACAAGGGAACAAGGAAAAGGAGGTGTAGGATGAGGGACGGATCTGATAAATGATGACTTTCCCACTCAAGCGCACATACGCAGGCCCAACTTGGGCTCCTTCCTTATCTGATCTGATCTGATCTGATCTGGCCTGCTCTGGACATTGGGATCTGTAGTTCTGTACTACAACAGAAACACACTACGTAGTACCTAGGTAGGTACAGTACCAAGGGACTCCTGTTCGATAGTATCACTCCACGGCTATGATGATACCGCGAAAAAGTTGCGTTACATGCTCATTTTTCCCACGTCGCTTCCATACCTAGCTCAAACAGTCGTACATCATCATGGGCATCGTGATCACGGAATCAAAATCTCCTACCGAAATCACTCCCAAATCCCCGAGCGCGCAGAAAAGACAACAAAACATACCCCCCAAAACAAGAAACTCCTCCTCTGGCTGACAGAACGCTGGATGAATGAAACACAGTCTCTCGAAGGCCCCCGTTTCCCCTTCACTCTGAACACCACGGACGGAAAATGCAAGTATCGTCGCCCCTCGTTCAAAACCAATAACTCTCCCCACTCTGCGAAATCACAAACTCACACCCCAACCCCCGTCCTTCCTCCCGCAACCGATCCTCGTGCTCCCGCAGCTGCGCGAGAATGTCCTCGCTCACGTGCGGGCCGTCCTTCATCGTGTCCTTGATGTGGATGATGACGACGCGGATCCCAGTCAACGGCAGCGGCAGCGGTTCGGCGCGGCTGTGGAGACTGCTGCTGGTGACGTCGGCCAGGTGGACCGCGGGCAGGGTGATGGATCGAGGCGACATGGAGCCGCGGTGGCTGTCGGTGGGATCGTGACGGTCGTCGCGCGAAGGCGACGTCGTGGCGGTGTCGGGGGCGCTGCCGCGTCGTGAGCCCTGAGCCGTGGCCCGCCCGCGTTTGCGGTCGAGGTCGCTGAGAAGGGCGTGCTGAGCGACGGTTTCGATACCGTTGGGGCCAGAGCGTTTGCGCTTCCGTACGCCGTGGCTGCGCTCCAGGGCCCGTTGCGCTTTCGCGTCGACCACCAGGCCCGCGAGACACTGCAGTTCGGCGACCACGTGCCTCGGGCTGAGGTGGCCGAAGAGGAAGGCGTCGGCCTGGCTGTCGTCGTAGCTGCATTCGATGAAGATGCCGCCGAGCAGGTGGTGGGCGATCTTGCGCGCGGCCTCCTGCCAGACGAGGCGGTTGCGGGGGCTCAGGGAGATGGAGTCCGGCTCGATGTCGCCGAAGACGAGGATTTCGCGCTGCGTTTCGGTGTCGCGGATGAAGTACGCGGTGCTGTCGACGACGCAGGAGCCCCCGCCGTCGAGCGCCGACAGGCGTGGCGAGGGGTTGTTGGCGTAGAAACTTGTCCGAGGGGTCACGCCGGGCGTGCCAGGGGTGGAGTACTGGTTGTGCTGTGACGTCGATACTGTGCGTGCCACCGGCTGGGTGGGGTCTGAACTGTGCTGCTGTTGCGGTTCACTCAAGCCTGAATTGCTTCCTCGGTGGTGATGGCTCGGGGGACTCTTGGTGCACACCCCGTGGGAGACTTGGAAAGCCCGCACGCCGAGTCCGTCAACCACATCGATGTAACCTCGTCCTTCTCCTTCGCCCACCATCACATCGCCACCCTCTTTGAGCCGTTGAAAGGTGACGAAGCCCACCCCGCCGTCTTCGTCCGAGAGGTTGGGCCAGATCACGTCATTGAAGATGTGCTTCTTGATCGCGTCCACCGTACTCGGCAGCGCCGCCAGTGTCTTCGGCTTCGAAGTCGCATGGAACGCGGCGGTGTTGACCGTGAATCCCGAAAGGTGGTCCAGATGTGGATGCGTGATCAGGTATGTCGAGATGTAGGACCGCAATACATGCATCGCATTCGCCCGTGCAGAGGCGTTGGGGAGCTTGAGCCCGGCGAAGGGCCCAGTGGTCAGTAGCGTCGGCTCCGGCTTCGCAGGTACCGGTTCATCGATCGACGGTGAAGGTGACAAAGACCTGCCGGCAACGTCGTTGCCCAGCTCTAGCGTAGGCGCTGCAACCTCATTCCCGTTCGCTCGTCCGCCAGCGTCGCTGATCCGCGGAAAGTCGCGTTCTAGTATGCGCACGATGGGCGCGAGGTGGGATCCGGCGTCGACGGCCAGCAGCGAACCTCGCGCCCAGTCGCTCTCGGTCGAGCGCACGAGGAAACCGGTGACATTCTCCTCACACGGTCCGCCGGACGCGCCGAGGCAGATGACCTGCAACGTCGGTTTCTGGCCGTGCAGGCCGACGTCTGATGAGCGCGAAGCGTCATTGTCCGTGTCTTTCATCGAGACGCATGTAGCCGTGGTTGGCGCCCGCGTGTCTTGGATGGTTCATACACGTTTCAGCCGCCCGCGACAACAATCCGCGCCGGATGGGCTGATTTGCCCACTTGAGAAGTGAACCGCGAGGGTCTCCAGGCTCGACCGCCCTCCTTCCGACACACCGGACAAGCACAATATCCTACGCACCACCCCAATCGCTGGCCACGTGCCCTCTGCTCGCAATTGTCCTGCAGGCAGCCGTATGTGCGCGCGCGGAAAGCGGCGTCTTTGTGCGATCGTCCGGATGTCTCTCTCTTCGCTCACCGATCCACTTTGTAATCCTACCTGCCCACCGAGTATTCGTCGTCGTCCTCGTCGTCGGTGATGCAAGGTTGCTGCAGCTACTTATGTATGTACAGCGTCGGGAGTCTGCGGTCGACTACAGTAGGTTGGATTATTATCGTGTGAGAATTCTAGAAGAGCGGTTCGGCCCTCGGGTCAGTAAACCGAGTGGAGGACGTGGGAAACCGTGGGGTTAGCCCATACGGGGGACTGTGTGGAGAAACGCACGTGATCATCTATTTCCAACATGAACAAATGCTTCGTCTCGATTGCTCCATCTCATGCAAACACGCTACTCCTTTCTTTAGGACTATCACTGCTACCTAGTGAGAGTAATAAATCTGCCCAACGCTCATCGTGGATCCTGCGTGTTTGCTCGAATGCCTTGTATAAAGTCATCGCAACGTGAATCTGGATAGTCGAGCCACTTCTCCAGGACGAGCCTTGCTTTTCTGGACTAGTGAATGTACCTGTGAAGTAAGGACCGAGTAGAAAGCAGTCGCGACCAACACATGAGCACCGGTCTTGATGCGTCCTTCGCTAGGATCTTCGGCTTTGGGGGTTTTGCATCGAGCTCGATCGGCAAGCGTCACCGTGAACTTGAGCGTTGCCGTGTGACCGCCATCGCTCCAATCCAGGAGGCCCGGCAACGTGCAGAGCTTGAGTGACGGTGTGGAGTTCGCTTTGATGTGGTGGCGCAAGGACCTCAAGCATGGGCAGATGTGGTCCACCAAGCAGTGGCTGGCCATGCAAGCCGCGAACGCAAGAAGGAGCCGTACGGTTGTGTATCCCGCAATCTTCATCGCCCCGAACTAGCCGCCTTGCCCGTTCGGCGGGCTAGTGCCACGGTATCCATCCGTCGGAACAGTACTCCACATCCCACGACCCGCCCCAAACAGCAGCGGACTCGCCATGCCCGACGCGCTGAACTTGGTGTATCCGTCCGCCGGCGGCACCCCGTTGACCCGCGGCGCCGACTCCAGCGAAGACCACGAGTCGCCGATGTTCTGCGAAGCCCGGCTGCGAATGCTACTCGCGGAGTTGACGCGGGAATGTCCTGCTCTCGTGATCTGGGCGGGTGAGCTGAGCGTGCCCATGGGGAGGCCGGATGGGAAGTTCGGAGACGCGGTACTGTGTGCCATCGGGTCGTTCCACAAGCTGGATACTGATTGGAGGCGTTCGACAGAGTCCGGCCGGGCCAGGTACTTCGGCGTTCGCAAGCTTGGTGGCGTCGACACGCGACTTACAGCGGATGGTACTCGCTGTGTCGACGGCATCTTCGGCTGGTGACTCGGTACGTGAGCAAAATCCTGACCGGTGTACCCATTACTGGGCAATGTGATATCGCCGTTCGTGACAACTGCAGGGTTGGCAGCGTACTGCTGTGGCGGCGTGACCGGATTATTGCCATCGTCGTCATCGACAAGTTCGTCGACCATGCGGCTCAGGCGGGCTTGCTGTGCGCGTGAGCTTGCGTTGGACGACTCTCCGTTGGGCAGGCTGGGTAGAGCTGCAGTCCTGGCAGCTGCTGCGGCATAACTGAGCGGCTTCCGAGCTTCTGCAGCCCTGGCAGCCTGCTCCGCTTCACGCTTCTGCCGCTTCTCCGCCGTCTGACGCAAGTTGACCCGCTCCGGCACGGTGCCATAATAAATCCTCGTCCCATCGAGCTTGATCGGCGCTTCGTTATCATTGTTGGCCAAATACAGGCCATCGGTCAAAAAATCCTTGACACGAGCGAGCATCTCTTCGTCTTGCGACAAGCGCACCACAGCGCGGTCGGAGAAACGGGGCTTGATCGTTCCCGTCTGGGTGTCGATCCAATTGCGTGTTGTCTTCTTGTCTTCCAAAGGCTTGAAACCAAGCGTATCGACATCCTCTTCCAGCAGATATCCCAAGGCCGGGAGCTCTTCAAGGTCCCAGATGGGGAACACCTCCGCTACGACATCGATCGCCACAGCGTAGATTGACCAAAATTCGATGACTGCGTCTCTCAACAGATCATCCGAGGATAGGCCACTGATCAGATGCACCGCTGGAATCACCCAGACGCTGTAAAGTCTCAAGCCAGGAAGCAAACGGCGAGCGGTTGCTGGTAGCTTCGCAGCCAGGTCATCCTCGTCCAAATCGTAGCCGTCCAGGCTGCGTATGTCTTCCTCGAACAAGCGAAGCAGGGTTGTAAAGGTCCGAATGTTGAACCTAAAATAATAGAAAAATGACTGTTGGTGCTCGGCGGTGGGGTTCGCTATGAAGCAGATTAGTCCTCGAGATTTTGAGCCGCTTGACACGCCCACTGAATGACAACATACCCTGAAAGACCTCGGATGCTCCGTATTGAGCAGCGAAGTTAACCATGAGCATGCGCATGAGCAGGCCGTCAGCCGTAGGCTGCTTGACAACGATCGCCAATTGACTCAATAGCTCTCGCTCCAATTCGTCATAGCCGCGGAAAGTGTCGCCTCTGTAGCACATGCCGTGCAAACGAACAAACCATCCGGTCATTGCGTTCTTCGGGCCATCTGGATCGTTCGGTAGTCCCTTTTGGATTAGCTCGCCCTTGTCCCACGCTGCGTTGACTTTGTCGAACTCCAACTTCAAATTGTTTGCCGCATTCGGATGCGGGTATGCGACGACCATTGCGCGATAGAGATGGTAGATGGCTCGCAGATGGTGGCGCTGCTCTAGCGCTACAACCGCTCGCTGATGGTGACCTACGCCCGAAGACGGACGCAAGGCACATGCCAGACCGTAGTACCCTATCGCTGGCCCATAGTCCGGGTTCTTGTCCAACTGTTCGGAGGCGCGGTAACGCGATAGGTCACCAAGATAGATCAGACTCTGATGGCAGGACAGCAGGACTTTCTCGCGCAGCTCAGGTGCGACCGGTGACGACGGGCTTTCGCCCAGGCCCTCAGCCTTCACGTGATGCGCTACTTCCTCCAGCTCCTGGATGCCGCCGAATGTCGCATTGAGATGAGAAATGTAGGTCCGGTAATAGCTGGTGCTGCCCTTGATCCAGACAAGGAACAGCTTGATGAGCTGTCGCGTCTCCACGACGCGTTCACCGCCTTGCTTGCGCAGCTTGCTCAGCGCGCCGTGGAAATACCGTTTGCCTTCGGTGTGGGCGAGCCACAGGCGCGCCTCCGGTTTTTCGGCATCGTTGAAGTCCGCAAACACACATTGCTGGCACAAATGCCGGTATCGCTCAAAGGCTTGCAGCACAGTCCCAATGGGCTCGTCGGGCCGCTTCAACAGCTCATACACGTTGTGTTCGGCCGCTCTCTCTTGGGCGAACAGGTCTTCCATGCTTCTTCCACTGTAGCGTTGGTGCGCCCCTACATAGGCGCCTGGTTCACCGCCGCGAACTGACCGCTCGGTCGTCTTAGCGGTTAGGTGAAGGTCGACTGCGGTGCGTAAGTGGACGTGCCGATGCGATCCATTTGGGTCGGCGTTGGCGACGGAGTGGAGAGGTGGGCGCGACAATGCTATGGTTGTCGCAGGTGTAGGTGATTCCGACTGTCTCGATGGCTGATGATCTCCGTATGGCTTCGAAGGCAACGTGTGGTGCTGGTGAGTGAGAGACGATGAGAGTAGGTACTTGCAGAGAGCCACGGCTGTGAAGGGGCGTAGTGAAGTGTGGCTTGCGGCGCTCGATCCGGCAGCTACTGTAATAGGTCTAGCTGCAGGCGATGAGGACAACATTGAACATTATGCGTGTTAAAATAATAACAGATACAGGTAACACTTGCCACAAACAAAACGCAATGCATGTCACAAAAGTGTCAACACTGAACAATGGAAGCCATGACTTGCGAAAGCCGAATCTTCACCCGCAGTCATTCACTTGCATGTTGAAGGAACAAACGATACACCTGTATCAGCGACTAAAATGATAGCTGCACTTCAAACGGACCTGGCTAGTGTGCAGCGACCAAGCTGCATGTATATGTCGCATCCCGGATAACAGATGGCGAAGCGCTCACGGCGAGACTCTGATCAAGGCGGCGGCGGGCATGAGGTATCCTCGCCGTACCAGTCCTCCTGCTCCCACAGCGAGGAGCCTCCTGTACATACACCCAAGTACGTGGGACTGGAAACTACCCTCGGCACCTCCATCATGCATTGCACGTTACCTCCTCACAAGCCGATGTCCTTCGTCACCTACGCGGAGTACGAAACACATTACCAACAAGCACACACAAATCGCTGTACCGAGTGCAGCAAGAACTTACCGTCGGCCCACTTCCTAGAGCTTCACATTGCCGAAAACCACGATCCTCTTCTGGCTGCCCGGCGGGAGAAGGGCGGGAAGACGTTCGCCTGCTTTGTGGAAGGCTGCGACAAGGTCTGCAGCGAGTGGACGAAGCGACGAAGCCATCTAGTGGACAAACACTGTTTTCCAAAGAACTATGACTTCTTCATCGTCGACCGTGGAATCGACGGCAGGCGGAGTATGCTGAGATCCGGCGTGGATGCGCAAGGGCACAGGAAAAGCAGTCGGGAGAGGCGGGCATCATCTGCTACGATGGACACTGAAAGCACCGGAGCGACTTCTGTGTGCAAGGATGAGGATGAGCAGGTGGCAAGCAAGGCCATCGTCTCGTTGGAAGCCCCCGCGCAGGTTGCTGACATGGCGATGCCTAATGCAAGCGTCGACGAATTAGCAAGCTCGATGTCTTCGCTGCAGATGGTGCCTCGAAGCATCACGTTCGGAAGGCGGAAGGGTCGTGCTGGACTGGCAAAAAGCTGATGTCTATACTCACCACTTAGTGCATGACGAGTCACTATGGTCATCCCAGCACCTATACGAATATATCTATGGGAAGCGTGAGAGCCTCCCTACAAGCCCACTGCTGCAAGTACTTCACGACGTTTAGACTATCCAGAGAAGGGATGTTTACCGAATTGACTTCTTTCGCCCAGCATCACACCATGTCTTTGCACGCGGTTGGCAAACTCCATAACTTGTTCATCATATTGCGGCTCGCCGATCTCTCCGCGTAACCACTTACCCATCACCAAAGCATCGTGAGCCGCCTGCCCTGTCGAGGCTGCAGTATGCGGCCGAAACCCTGCGAGCGCGTCGCCTACTAGCAGCACCTTACCGTTCATGAAGCGATTCTGTGGTGAGATAACATCTGTGATAGCCTGGATGAAGGGCTGCTGCGTCTTCCGCACTGCCTCTGCGAATTGGGGTGGTAGGATCTCCGCGGCGTACCGCTTCTGCTTATCCCAGACGGCTGGGTTCATGGTGCCGACTGGTAAAGTGATGGCGTGGCGTTTGCCGTGTATGTCCGTCATGAGTTCTTCCAGCTCATGACTGCCTTCTTCGTAGTTGACATACCAGACCCAGTTGAACAGTCGTTCGCCTCTTTCGAGCGTACCGTCATGGCCGGGAATGGTGTAGCCTAGGATCTGGATACCGGTCGTGTGGTAGAACGTGAAGCGCTCGACCAAGACTTCCCTTGCAGCATCAGACAACTCAGTCTCGGGGACGGTGCCGCGCCACGCAACGTAACCGACGTACTTCCTCTCCACATCGGGTCGAAGCAAGCGTCTGATCGTCGACGAGCCACCGTCAGCGCCGATGACCATATCGGCGATAGTCGACTGCTCGCCCTTTCCTTTGTGCATCCAAGTCAACTTGACGCCGGAGTTAACCTCCTCCAGACTCGTCACAGTGCAAGCATTCTCATATCCAGCTTTAGGTCGTTCGTCTTCTTCCAGACCCTTTACGTACACGCTCTCTAGACCTTCAACCCTCCATCTCAACAGATGGTACAGCAGATCCCAGGACGTCATCCGCTGCGCTCTGTGCTCAACCGTCTCCGGCATGACCTCGCCGTCCCGGTTGAGGTAATGTCGCAGCGGACTCGTGATGGCTATGTCCCTGCGGGCCCGTACATACTGATCGAAGAATTGCTGCGTCTCGCTACCAGCCACAACGCCCGCGCCTTGGTTGTGCAGAAGCGCGGTCGGAGAGCGCTCCAGGATCTGGACCTTCGGTGGCGATGGGAGAGATAGGAGCGTAAGGGCATGCATGAGGCCGGCTAGAGAGCCGCCGACGATGACGACGGTTCTAGGTTGATGGGCGTCCATGCTGACCGATTCCTGCTCGAGTGTTACGCTTTGTTATTTGGGACTTGCACTGCGTTTGAACACAACCTTAGATGGTGAACGAAAGAGATCCGTGACGAGAGAGAGATGGATGAGGATGGATTGGCGGAGAACTTCGGCCTACATGCGTTTGTCCTTGTTGGTTGGGGTCGGTATTTTCGATATAGTCCGTACACGTCTCGCGCGTCTCAAACTCCATACATGTATACTGTCAGTACATGAAGAGGTAGTAGTCTCGAATGTACAGGTACCTACTTAGGTAAGTACCTTACTACCTTATGTACAAATGTAAGACCCCCGGCGGCTTCGACCGAGGATACCCCGAGCCCAAAGTCAATTTACGCGTGCACGACGCGCGCTGTCCTCCGCCCCCAACCAACCCCCCGAGCCTATTTCTGACTCCCATCCACCGCGAGTGATACGTTCAACCCCATCCTATCCGACATGGCCGCGACGTCCGCTCACATCCGCAAGCGGCAATACCAGCCATCGATCAAATCCTACTTCAACCGCGACGATAGGAGCCCCCGAGTCAAGGCGTCCTCGCCGATGTCATCGCCGCTCCCTGTAGATACACAGGCTTCGTTGCTGAGTGTCGGGATGAGAGTGAGGAAGTCGGTTCCGGAAGGCTACAAGACGCACAAGACGCTGGGCGCGGACGGCTTTCCATTTCCAAGCACAGCACCTACACCATCAAGGGAAGCCTCACGCCCAGTCTCCTATGCACACAATTCGCGGGAGTTGGCGCCCTTCTGTGGGTTGCACAAAACAGGAGGATGGGCGGCACAGCCACAGTCGTACGCGCCGCCTTCATCGGCACCGCCCGCGATGCAAACGGATGTGCTGGCTCAGGGCGACGAGCTCCCGGCACTCAGCATGTCACAAAGCACCATTCCATCTACGCAAGGTAGCTTGATGTCATTGTTGACGGACACTGATGCGAACAAGAAACGGACGTATGAGGAGGAGATTGAGGATGACATGGATGCGTACTTCGACGACGTGGAGACCATGGAGATGAAAGTCGCACCAAGGAGAATCGCGAAGCTCAAGGGGAGCCACGGACGGACACTCGCCGGAGCTGTCCTGACCATGCGAGATGCTACTGATTTTGAGGAGGCTGCCTTTCTGGCACCAATGGATGTCGATGACGGGAGGTAAGGGGTTGCACAGGCGTAAGCGTGGATTTGATGGCGAAGGACCGTCACCTTGCGAGATACTGGAATATACTGCATTCCGGCACGGAGTTTACGAATCAAAGATACCCAGATAGCATGCTTCGATTTTTTCCATTAAACCTGCTTCGACACAGCCTTACGACCTCACTGTGCGATCGTTGACACACCAGCAAGGCGACGGCTGTCAGCAACTTGTGGTGTTCTTCGTATCTTGCGACCAAGAGGATACATAGTGGAGCACGTGACGTCCCACCGTGCCCCACATTTGTGAGCGCAATCCGTGCTTGCCAGATCTTTGCACTCGCGTCTCTTCAGCAACGCGCCTAGGCCAACGCACCCAACTCTCCTTTTCCGAAACCTCACCAGCTCACCAATATCAAAGTCCACCGCCCTCGACCACGTCTCTCGTCCAGCGCGCAAACACTGGCAGTATACCGTTCCCAGCTCCAAAAACGCTAGCGGACCCTGCGTCACCGCTGCGCTCCCCACGCTTTATTTTGACCGGGACCTCACACGAAGAGAAGAACGTCAAGTCGGGAGTTCTTATACGTCGCCCGCACAGCACAGTCTGAGCAAACACTGGCGCATGTCAGATCCAGGTTCTCATTCTCTGTCTGTCAAACAACAGTCGCTGCCCAACATGGACGTCACATCGGTTCTCTCTAGCACGCTCTCGCCAGGTAGGTTTGGGGACATTCACCACTTGATAGGCCGTGATAGCTGCTGATACTCGCACAGATGCCTCGATACGCACACAAGCGGAAGAGCAGCTTTTGCAGGCTGCTGAAGCTGACTTCGTAAGCCCTCCCACACCGCAGCCCTGGGAAGAGAATGCTGACTGGGATGTCTTCCTACAGGCCGGTTACCTCACCACTCTTTCCACCGAGCTCGCCAATGAGCAAGCGCAGTCACAGGTCCGCATGGTAGCTGGTCTTGCACTGAAAAACGCCTTCTCCGCTCGCGACTACGGCCGTCTACGTGAAGTGCAGAATCGATGGCTGTCGCAGATCGATCCTAGCATCAAGACCCAGGTCAAAAGCCTGGCGGTACAAACACTATCATCCAACGACAACAGGGCTGGACAGTCAGCTGCGCAATTTATCGCCTCTATCGCAGCGATTGAGCTGCCGAGAGAGCAATGGCCAGAGCTCATGCCAACCCTGGTTGAGAACGTCGGCAGCGGCAGTGACCAAAAGAAGCAATCGTCGCTCACGGCTATTGGCTTCATCTGCGAGACGGAGGATCAGGATCTCAGAGACAGCTTGGCACAGCACAGCAACGCCATCCTCACGGCTGTCGTACAGGGCGCACGGAAAGAGGAGCCTAACAACGACATCCGCAACGCTGCTATCTCCGCGCTTGGTGACTCGCTCGAGTTCGTTAGGACGAATTTCGAGAACGAGGGCGAGCGGAACTACATCATGCAGGTCATTTGCGAAGCGACCCAAGCGGATGACATGAGAATTCAGCAGGGCGCATACGGCTGCTTGAACCGCATCATGGGTCTGTACTACGAGAAGATGAGGTTTTATATGGAGAAAGCACTGTTTGGGCTTACCATTCAGGGCATGAAGAACGACGAAGAGGATGTGGCGAAGTTGGCGGTGGAGTTCTGGTGCACGGTCTGCGAGGAGGAGATCAGCATCGAGGATGACAATGCGCAAGCCGAGAGCGCAGAGACAGCGCGGCCGTATTTCAGCTTTGCGCGCGTGGCTACCCAGGAAGTGGTCCCGGTGCTACTGCAGCTGCTTTCAAAGCAGGACGAGGATGCGTCGGATGATGAGTACAACATTTCTCGTGCTGCTTATCAGTGTGTACAGCTCTGGGCGCAAGCTACCGGCAGCGCGATTGTGCCTCCTGTGCTTGCGTTTGTGGAGGCGAACCTGCGCAGCGAGGACTGGCATTACCGTGACGCCGCTGTGTCTGCGTTTGGTGCCATCATGGAGGGACCGGACGAGAAGGTGCTTGATCCGCTCGTCAAACAGGCGTTGTCCGTCCTCATCGGCATGATGAACGATCAGTCCGTCCAGGTCAAAGACTCCGCCGCGTACGCGCTCGGTCGCATCTGCGAAGCAGCATCGGAATCTATCGACCCCAACGAACATCTCCAGCCGTTGATCACCTCGCTGTTCCAAGGTCTCGCATCTCATCCGAAGATGGCGAGCTCGTGCTGCTGGGCTCTGATGAACCTCGCAGACCGCTTTGCCGGAGAACCAGGCTGCCAGACTAATGCTCTGTCGCAACATTTCCAGGCAAGCGCGCAGCACCTGCTACAGGTCACCGAAGTCACCCAGGACAATCAGCTACGTACTGCTGCCTACGAGGTGCTCAATGCTTTTGTGACCAACGCTGCAAATGATTCGGTGCAGATGGTTGCAAGCCTGAGCGAAGTGATCATCGACCGTCTCGAGAAGACCATTCCGATGCAGTCTCAGGTTGTCAGCGTCGAGGACCGCCTTACTCTCGAAGAGATCCAAACGTCCCTCACCTCAGTTGTCATCGCCATCATTCAGCGTCTGGAGAGGGAGATCGCCCCGCAAGCAGACCGTACCATGCAGCTCCTCCTTCAGATGCTCTCTTCTCTCCCCGCCAAGTCTTCTGTTCCAGACACCATCTTCGCGGCAATCGGCGCCCTCGCTAACGCGCTCGAGACCGATTTCGAGAAGTACATGCAGTCATTCGCACCGTTCTTGCTTAACGCGCTGAACAAGCAAGAAGAGCCGCAGCTCTGCGCCATGGCCATCGGTCTGGTGTCAGACATCACGCGCGCTCTGGAGAACAAGGTGCAGCCGTTCTGTGACCAGTTCATGAACAGCCTCCTCAACAACCTCAGGGTGAGTAACTGGACTATATACGCGTACTTTACACATTTGGTGAGTTCTGGTGCTGATGGTGAGATCCGTGTGCAGAGTACAACGTTGGGCAATCAGTTCAAGCCGGCAATCCTGCAGTGCTTTGGCGACATCGCGCAGGCCATCGGTGGTGCCTTCGAGACCTACCTCAGCGTCGTGGCACAAGTGCTTCAGCAGGCTGCCGGCATTTCTGCTCAGGAGAACCCTTCGAACCTCGAGATGCTAGACTACATTGTCTCTCTTCGTGAGGGCATCATGGATGCCTGGGGCGGTATTGTCATGGCGGTGAGAAGTGGCAACAAGGGTGAGCCAATGTTAGCATAGCACCTCCGAGTCAAGTCCATGCTAACCAAATATAGCCAACCTGCTGCAGCCATACATCGACTCCATCTTCCAGCTGCTGCAAACCGTTTACAACGATCAGAACCGTACCGAAGCTCTCCTCCGATCGTCGATGGGTGTCGTCGGGTAAGCTTCTCCTGCCACTTACCTCTACCTTTACTAGAGATGCTGACAATGTAAAGCGACGTCTCCGAAGCCTTTCCCAACGGCCAATACAGCCACTACTTCCGCGCCGATTGGCTTACAGCCATGGCGCGGGATACTCGCGCGAACAAGGAATTCTCGCCCCGGACGCAAGAGACGGCTCGCTGGGCTCGTGAGCAGATCAAACGCCAAACTGGTAAGTTCCGCCGTCTTACTCTAATGACTATTGCTACGTGCCCTATGCGGGTCTGGGTGGATAAGATTAGACATGGAGGGCCCTTTCACTTATCCTTACCCGATCCCTTGTACTGACTAGTCGGAAGCCGCTGCGGGCAACGTGCAGATGTCCTGAGGCAGCTTTAGGAACTCACCATCGCCCACCAGTCCCGAGCCATGCTGACATATTTGTCACGGAGGCCTATCGATGGCCAAAGGCTGAAGGGTCGAACTCACCTCACCGGCGGTCGCCTTCGCCAATACCAACCGCCATACGCCGAGGCAACAAGCATACGGACCCACGACTCTGCTGCTCTGCACGGCAGTAGCCTCCCACTCCAACAACCCCTCCGCTCGCGCTTCGATGCCTTCACTATGCGTGAAACGTGTACACCAGAGCCGATCTAGCCTCAATATCCTCACGACAGAATGCACGTCCCAGAACGCCCATCACACCACGATCACCCGCGAAAGACGCTACGGGGACTGCCCACATCCAAGCACCGATATCCGCCTCCCCAATCACATTACAATCGAGCCCCATCTTCACCCGATACATCACGTACCTCCACGAACACCCCACGAGCGCACGAAAACCCGCTCACGCCACAATGCATCCCTCCCGTCCAGATACCCCCGTTCGGCCCGTTCTGTTCTTTTGCTTTTTGTTTGTCCCTTTGCTGTGTACGTTTGTTGTTGTCTGTCACCGAGAAACCCCGAAGGAAGTCGATTTGTTTTTCGTCGAGCATAGCGAGTAGGGAGGGGTTCATGGAACATGGCTGGCTGGCTGGTGTGTGGCTGGAGAAGTGAGTGAAGGGCGGCCCTTTCGGCGGCCCTTCGCGTGTCTGGTTATAGGGCGGTGGTAGCTAGATACAGTGAGGTAGGTCGGGCCTACTAGGTGTTTCAATTACATGGAATTGCCCTTCAACTTACGCCCTCGTGCTTTCGGTGCGAAATGGTCGGTGAGTTACAATGGTGCGGTGACATGAAGACTACCAGTAGGTCTCCGGGACGGAATTGTCTGTCTGGATACATAGTACTTGTGTTCACTGTGAGTGATGGGCTAACAGGGCAGGTCGATTTTCCGTTGTAAGGTCCAGGACGCGAGACCCTGATAGAACGCAGCAGAGGACAAGCACAAGGAGACTTGTGCGTCCGTGGACGTTTGGATCAATGTTTCCTGTTCCCTGTCAGGGACTCGTAGCCAGGCGTAGTACTTTGAACGCCATCTTCCTAGGCCCAGATCAACTACTACTTAGTGTATCAGTGGCGACAACAGGGTATGTTCAGTCCTCTATACCGGTCTTGCTGTAGCACCAGCAGACCACAGGCTACAATATGACCTTCGGAGTCTGGTGCGCTTGTGTCTAAGGCGGACTCGACGGCTACGCGCTGGCTGTCGCAGTCGTGCAGTGAAATAACATTCTGATGGCCGGAATCGTACAAGGTTTGTAGAATACAATATGGACAGGACACATAATATCCTACCGCTTTACCCAAGTCGGCATCTTGCGAGCCTTGAGCTTACCGGGCTTCTTCCTCTCAACGCGTCGCGGGTCGCGTGTGACGCAGCCGGCTGTAAAGAGATTGTTAGCCATGTCACACTGTCATCAAGGAGGGAGCACGAGAAGACGACTCACCTCGTCGAAGCGCGGGCTTCAGCGCCGGCTCGTGCGCCAATAATGCCTTCGCCAGTCCCAACGTGATTGCTTCCGCCTGGCCCGTGGTACCACCGCCTTGCGCCACAGCCCAGACATTGTACTTGTCGAGCCTCTGGGTCGCTTTCAGCGCCCAAACGGCGGACTCGCGATCGTGCTGGCGGCCGAAGTATTCCGATAGGGTCCGGCCGTTGATCAGACATTCCCCTTCTCCCTCGACCAGGGACACCTGCGCCGAACTCGCCTTTCGTCTCCCGACGGCTCTCGCGACACCCCATTCGTTGACGAGGATGGGTTTGGGGACGTTCAAGTGGGGCTGCACGTCACGCTTGTACCGCTCCAGCGCCTCAGTGACCTCGGCCGGCATGAGAGACGGGTGGATGTAGTTGAGGCGCTTCAGAAGTTGGACTAGGGCGTTGTAGCCTTTGCTGCGGACGGGCTCGGCGAGCTCAGTCTTGTACTGGTCGATGGTTTTCCAGGCCACGCGCGGCGCTTCGCCGACGGGGAGGAGCGGGAGGGTGAGATGTTTGCGGAGCAGGGCGGAGAGGTGCAGGAGGTTGTCGATGTAGCGAGGCGTGGCGGTGAAGTAGGAAGGCGAGGCGGGAACCATGCGAACGCGGCCGAGGAGCGAGCGGTCGTCGGGTCCGTCTCTTCTGCTGCTGCCTGACGAGTTGCGACTGCGACGGGCGTTTCGTTCGGGGAGGAATTCGGCGCGTGGGGCGAACTGGTCGTTGTCACCGCTAAAGCGGATGGGAGGAGCGGCATGGATCTCGTCTCGCGGGCCTGTCGCTTCGACAGGAGTTGCACAGCACCGGGGGGAACGATGAAAGAGACGTCGCTTTGCCGGGTTGTGACAGGTGGCGGTGGCTCTCCGGAAGCCAGTGCGAAGTAGAGGCGACTCCATGGTGATGGTCAGTCGGAGGGGAGGAGTGGGATGCTCGTGGTGCAGCGGTGGTGGAGGTGGAGATGTTTCAATGCCAAGACCATCTGGCAGCTCAGAGCTTGGGCCAGGCGCCGCAAGAATTTCTGCCAAAACGTCGACTTGTCCCGCTCTCGTTCCAACGTCGAGAGAAGAGTCACTACGCACCAACACACCCACTCCAACCTCCTCACGATCAGCAACACAACCAGCCAACGAAGGCGCACAACTTGCAACACCACTCTCCACACCAGCCATCCGCAGACATGGCCCCTTTCGGCAAGATCTACTCCTACCCGGTGAGTTCGCAATGCCCCACCGCCTCAAACACATACACATACATACACATAGGTACCTTTGCGTTTCGAGGCTGACCTCTTCTTCCTTCCCGTCCAGGGCAACCCACGCACCACTGCCATCCTCGCCGTCGCCAAAGCCAACGGTCTCGAGCTCGACTTCGTGCACACCGAGCCGGCCAAGGGCGTCAGCGATGACTACCGCAAGCTCAACAAGCTCGGCAAGGTGCCCACCTTCGAGGGCGCCGATGGCTACATCCTGAGCGAGTGCATCGCCATTGCCATTTACCGTCAGTATCTTCGACACCCATTGTGCCCATTGACTGCGCAAACACTTCCCTCGCGCCGCCCACATGATGAACTTTATTTATCATTCAGTTATCCCTGTCTGAAGACTACTGTTGACAACATTCACACTCTGATCGATACCACTCACAACTCACTGCCATTGCACAACCGTGGACGGAGGTTCTTCAGCTGACACCGGCGCAGTCACCTCGCAAAACGAGAAGACGACTCTTCTTGGCAAGACCAAGCAGGACTATGCCTCGATCCTGCGCTGGATGTCCTTCGCGAACTCCGAGATCCTCACCGCCCTCGGCGGTTGGTTCCGTCCACTCATCGGCCGCGACCCATACAACAAGAAGAGCGTCGACGACAGCAAAAAGGCCACCGACGCCGCCGTCAAGACCCTCGAGGACCACCTCCTGGTCAACACCTACCTCGTCGGTGAGCGCCTGACGCTCGCCGACGTGTTCGCCGTCAGCATCATCAGCCGCGGCTTCCAGTTCTTCTTCGACAAGCAATGGCGCTCCGAGAACCCGTGCGTCGCCCGTTGGTACGAGACCGTCTACAAGCAGCCCATCTACAGCGAGGTCGCCGACGAGTTCAAGTTCATCGACCAGGCCATCCCCAACCAGCCGCCGAAGAAGGAGGAGAAGCCTAAGCAGGACAAGCCCAAGCAGGAGCCCAAGAAGCAGGAGAAGAAGAAGGATGTCGAGGAGGACGAGGAGGAGGAGGACAAGCCGGCGCCCAAGCCCAAGCACCCGCTCGAGGCTCTCCCCAAGCCGACCTTTGTCCTCGACGACTGGTCAGACATCGCACTATAACCCCTTCAGCCCTGTCCCAGCATGCTAACACCCGATGGTTCGCAGGAAGCGCAAATACTCCAACGAAGAGACGCGCGAGGCCGCCCTGCCCTGGTTCTGGGAGAACTGCAAGTTCGACGAGTACAGCATCTGGCGCGTGGACTACAAGTACAACGACGAGCTCACCATGACCTTCATGACGTCCAACCTGATCGGCGGCTTCTTCACGCGCCTCGAGGCCTCGCGCAAGTATCTCTTCGGCGCCGCCAGCGTCTTCGGCGTCACCAACGACAGCGTCGTGCGCGGCGCCTTCGTCGCCCGCGGCCAGGAGGCCCAGCCCGCCTTCGACGTCGCGCCCGACTACGAGAGCTACGAGTTCGTCAAGCT
>Ga0268244_10000326_pt1 | contig 20456 bp, 21 predicted proteins | sample AgamicMgSfe_FD_200258 | JGI IMG/M metagenome (GOLD analysis project Ga0268244, IMG submission 200258) | Agave microbial communities from Guanajuato, Mexico - Mg.Sf.e (v2) (version 2) | ecosystem: Host-associated > Plants > Phyllosphere > Phylloplane/Leaf | place: Guanajuato, Mexico | collected... | reverse complement strand
TAGTAAGATGGAATAAGCTAGCTTTTATCTAGTCTATCTCTAATAGTAGTAATAATATTAGATCCTATTTACTAAGAGTATATTAATAATAGTAATTAAGCTATTTTACTACTTATCTTAGATATATAAAGCAAGTTATAAATATACTACTAATTAGCTTATATATATATATACTTATATAAGTATTACCTAGTCTAGCTATCTTAGTACTATAATCTAGTAGTAATAGGTAAGGTATCTTTTAGAGTATTACTCCTTATTTTATATCTATATTTATAGAGATAGACATCCTAGGTATCCTTCTTTAGAGAGGGACTAGGGGTAAGTTATTAAGCGAAGGCTAATCTACTGAGTATAAGTGAAGCAAGGGAGCGAGGCAAGAACAAGTAACATTCTAAGAACAAAGACAACCTTAAGACAAGCAAGTAAGTAGACTCCATCTAGTCGCGCCTTATATGCCTCGCTACGGCGTGCCATAATGCACATGGGGTGCTTAATACCCTATACTATAGGTATGTACGTAACCGTCTAAAAACCACTTGATCAATTGGTGTCAATCCAACACGAAATACATGTACCTGCAGACGAGGCCTCATTATTAGCTTTGCATGTATTCCCCACAACTGCGTTTCATACCTTGCGCCTTCACCGTTCTGTGGACGTAGACCGCAAGATGTGTCGCCGTGACGGCAAGAGACGGAAGTTTCGCGTGTGTGCCCCCACCCGTACGTACAAACTGGTAGCGACGGTAGTTTGTCAATGATCATCAAAGCACAGTAAAAGCTTGATCCAGAATCACTCGCCATGATTTGGACAAATGGCAGACCTGACCTATTCACCCACCTGGTTGCACTTTCGTGCCCATTGACTTCCTTCTCCACTCACGGCCACCGCAGTCATACTCGTCATTCGTACCTGGCGCTGCTCGAAACTCCGGAAGGAGTTGTTCTAGTTTTCTCTCGTGGTCCAAGATCTCATTCGACGAGCATTCTTAATTCGCCCATCCACCATAACAACGGATGCACTGGTGGATCACCTGTGATCTTGTGTTGTAAGCCGTAAGTGCCTCTAGCTGTGCGCCAGTCATCTCGGGTTTCCGACGACCAATGTCTGGGTGACTGCCTGACGTCCAATGGAAAAGGCGCATTCGCCTGCCCAGTCGTTGGGAGAAGACTCGAAGCGGCATATCGCAATCCATCGTCATAAGGTGCGGTCCTGTTGTTTGTTCCGGAAAGGCTTCTTGACCGCTTCACCCACCATTGGTGTCAGCTGGCACGCCGGGAAGATGCGCGCTGCTTTGGCATCCCGGGCAGTTGTGCACGACCTCGTGGCAGAACACGTCACAGTCGATGCAGAAGTGGTTCTGGCACGTCTCACACTCGTACCTGCTCGACTCCGAAGCACCTTCTGCGCGCTTCGTCCGCGCACTGGCTCGATCGGCCTCGTGGCCATTTGCTGCTTCTTGCCGCGACGGTATGCGCGGGAATGATGAGAGGCATCCGTAGCACTGTGTGCTGCCCGTCTGCCGTGCGCGGGTCCAGGAGACTTCGGCCCAGTTGCGCAATGGGAAGAGATGATGGTAAGACCGCGCGAGATGAGTCGACAGGATCAGTGTCAGGTCGCAAGTCGGACACGTAGCGGGCATGCTGCAGACCTTTGCTTTACATCTACTGCACAAGTACCCGCCTCGGGTGAGGTTCCCATGGCAGGCGCAAAGCGTGGCGGTCTCTTCCACTATCCGTGACGGGAACCCCATCATCAACAAAGCCGCCTGGTTTCGCTTTTGTGCCTCGGTGTCGGTAGATCGTAGCACAGGGGGCGTGGTGATCTGCATGAGCTGCTGGCGATAGTCAACCTCGTCCACCGCCACATCGTAATAGTTGAGGTCGCCGCCATTCGTCTTGCTGCAAATCTCGGCGCAGATATGCATCTGCGCCGCGAGACCGATGATGCGGACACGAATGCGATCTCGAATGCAAGCTTTGATGGTGTCATGAATGTCTCCAGGATCTGAAGTGAGCAGCGCCCCCAGTACTATGACCACCTCTCGCGTTCCATGAGAAGGGGTGTGATGAAGAGCAGCTCGTGCCATGTCGAGAGCGTTCTGTAATGACGGGTTACCTTTTGGCTCGGTCCCTCGTAGGTTCTTGAGGGCAACGATGTGGTCATTCGGATTACCAGACATGTCGCTGACACGGATGGCCAGGCCTTCTCGCATGCCTAAGATGCCCAGCTGGGAAATCGGATTCTGCTCGAAGTACTCACGCACAAAAGCTATCGTGTACGTGAGGGTCAAGAGATGTCGTGTGGGTCTCAGGTCTTTCTCGTTCATGGCGGATGAGAGGTCCAGGACCAGGAGGGTGTGTCGGATGATACCGCGCTGAAGGGGTGTCGTATCCTTGAGCAACCTCTTCCGTTTCGAGGCTTCCTCCAGACCTCCGAGTACGCCTTCGATGCTGCCATCAGCATCTGCTTGGAGTTCCCAATTTCGGTTTGCCGCCGCCTCCCACTTTGCCTGCGCCCTCTGCTTCGGGCGAGAAACCATCGCCCGTCCTTTGCCCCCGCCACGAACGCTCACATGACCATCGTCGCCAGGGCCCTGGTCATCGTACTCAGGATCAGAGTCAGCCATGCTGGGCGCGCTGATACCGGAGCCAATGAGTGGTGGATCTGGGTAGGTGTTTTTTCTAGGCCAACGTGATCTCTTGTGAACACCTCAAAACACCGCCTGGTAGGCTCCGGGGAGACGTTCATTGAACTGCCCGACGTGCAGGTGCATGTGGTGAAGGAGAAACTTGCAGTTCGCGACATTTGAGAATACGGGGTCGGCGCCTCAGCACGTGAGGCGGGAACAATCAGTTCAGGGTCCACCGCGGCGCTAGCCGTTGTTTGACCACGACTCGCCTTTGAAGGTAGCAACAAACGCGGCTCACGCTACTACGTCTCCTTTACTGTCCACTCCCCTCTGACTGCAGTGGAAACATCCTCACACTGCCGGATCGCGAAGCTTAGCCAGCAACAAGCAGACAACCAGCTTCCCCCTTCTGAGCTCGCCGCACAGTCCAGGATGGCGAACGACGAATACGATGTGTGTTGAAGCCTAATCCTGTATGCCGAGGTCGCCCTAGGCTGACAAGATATTACAGTACCTGTTCAAGGTGGTCCTGATAGGCGACTCTGGCGTCGGCAAGTCCAACCTGCTCTCGCGATTCACGCGCAACGAGTTCAACCTAGACAGCAAGTCCACCATCGGCGTCGAGTTCGCAACCCGCAGCATCCAAGTCGATGCAAAGACCATTAAGGCCCAGATCTGGGATACCGCCGGTCAGGAGCGCTACCGCGCCATCACGTCTGCATATTACCGTGGCGCTGTCGGTGCGCTGCTCGTGTATGACATCTCGAAGCACCAGACCTACGAGAACGTCACACGATGGCTGAAGGAGCTGAGAGACCATGCGGACACGAACATAGTCATCATGCTGGTGGGCAACAAGAGCGATTTGAGGCACCTGCGCGCGGTTCCCACAGAAGAGGCGAAAGAGTTTGCGAGCCAGAACGGGCTGAGCTTCATTGAGACATCTGCGCTCGATGCAAGCAACGTCGAGCTCGCGTTCCAGAACGAGTTGACTGGTAAGTCGGCTAAGGAATGCAACCCGACGTCGACGAACGTCTGCTGATAATGGACCAGAGATCTACCGCATCGTTTCGTCAAAGGCACTCGACCAAGGCGAGCCTGCGCAAGGCCCGGGTCAAGGCACATCCATCCCCCTCTCTTCCTCTACACCACCCGGAGATGCCTCCAAGAAGGGTCAATGCTGTTGAGTGTGTTGGGTATGGCTTTTGTCGCTGCGAGCTTGATTCACTTGGGCTGGCACAAGGCAGGTCGGCGTGGTTTACTCCTTGCCTCCCGGGACATGGTCGCAAAGTGCGGCTGCGTGTCTAGCATGGAATATGCTGTAATGGTGTTTTAGGCGCACACAATTCACGATGCACTGAATGCTTTATGTTACGGATGGCTTTACAGAGCATGCAGCAACCTTGGGAAAGCCCAATGTTGTTGCTTGTCACATTTCCCATCGCAAGCACAAGTGGACCATGCATTCCTTACCGTGCAAGTCCGAAGGTCACAAACCCTCTCACCATGCATTTGCTGGCGAAACATCCTACGATACGCCGCTCATTCATCGCATGTCGGTGGTATTGGAAATCGTACAATTCACCCTCAATCTCCTGCAGCAGGGTATTCACACCTATCGTGGTACCAGAGGCCTCATGTACTCCGTACATAAATAGCGATTTTCGGCGTTGGGTATGCCAAATGGCGATATACATACCTCCCGTAAAGCAGATCGTGGTTGTAGACGCTCGCGGAGGAGCCTGAGGCTGCCTCGCTGTTTTGAGATCACATGTGACACGGCGCGAATTCGGCCTCCCGTTTCGGCAAGTACCGCTGCATCGTCATCAAGGTTTCTAGTCAAACAAAGCAACCAGGACAGCACACGATCACTTCGAATATGCACATCCAACGCATGGACGACTTCCTTGGATGACCCAGGCAATCATCCCACACAGCTGAATGCACACCCGGGCTACAGTGCCGCAACGATCAACCAGCGAACCTTGACTACATGTGGAGCGCCCCGACAACACCATGTTCTGTTTGCGCACATGGCTTGCCATTCTCGTCTTCCTGTACGTACCAGGTGGACTAGTATCACACAAAGCTCTACGGAGTACTGACGTCGACTATCAGGACAAATGCGTCGCCAATCTACGTCCTTCTCTTCTTGACGGCAACCTATGCGCTGCAAAGACCCTGCGTGTACTGCTCAATCCTGCTCTTCGTCCTGGTCTTCTCCCTCTTCGACTTCCGCGCGAACTGGTTTGAGCCCCGATGGCCCGCATCCACCACGACGGCTTCGGAGACACTATCTTCCTTCGTCAGCGGCAACGCCACGGTTAGCGATGCGATGCTGGAGACCGCAAGCTTAGCTTTGTCAGCGATCAACGGCACTGGAGGTTCGCTTGCCAGTGCTGCTTTGGAGGGCGTCAAGCGACGTATGGGCGGTGGGCACGCTACCACGCCCAGCAATAGCAACGGGTTCGAGTGGTTAAGGAGTCTCGTGGACAAAAAGCAGTTTCGGATACCTTGCGTGGATGTTATCGTACGGCTGTAACATATGGGGGGGTTCATTCTGCGAGTCTACCTGGGCATGGAATCGGATTGTGCATGATAGCATGGGTGGCGTCTGGAATGCGAGATGGGGCTACCTGCGGATAGGTGAGGCGGAAGTTACGGTGTTAACCGTATGATCATGTATCATGCAGCAGGTGTCAAAACTGGTTGACAGCACAGTTTCGATCCACATACAGTTCAAAGCCTTCAGTACAGTATTTGCATCACGTGCTCATCTGTTCTTGCGCGAAGCTTGGACCCGATCACCGTCCCGTGAACATCGCGTTGGAGCTTTGCTGGCGGTATCGTGTTCCTCATGATGACCGTTGAGACTGATTTCGTATACTCTGGGATATCCGCATGCTTGCTCTATGCGGCCGTGGCGGCTCTCGTCCCTCGCATAGGTGTACGCGCCCTGGAGCCCAAGGCTTCGAGTTGTTGGTGGGGCGTGATCGCGAAGCTACCTTCCGCATTCGACCAACATTGCGCTATCGTATTCATGCTGTTCAGTCATTGCATTCCTCACAGCAGAAAGCTCCACGTACAGTTTGTGACCGCTACCTACGAAGGTCGGCTCAACGCATTGGACAGAGGCATTGCTCCAGCACCGCCTCGAGTACGCTGGTAAGGATGGCGTCCGATCGTGAGACTCTCTCCGACAACGTCAAGCCCACGAGCTACGACATCTCCCTTTATGACCTCCAGTCTGGTGAGCCATGGACGTACCAAGGCACGGTGAAGATCGACCTCGACGTGAAAAGGCCCACGAAGTCCATCACCCTCAACACGCAAGAGCTCAAGGTTCACTCTGCAGAAGTCTCCTCTGAAGCGGGCAAGACTGCCTCCTCAAGCAAAGCATCCGACATCTCGTACGACACCAAGAACCAAAGATGTACGTTCAGTTTCGACCAGGAGCTCGCACAATCGCCCAAGGCACAGCTCTCCATCTCTTTCGAGGGCACCATGAACAGTCACATGGCAGGCTTCTATCGCTCCAAGTACAAGCCTGTCGCCGAACCAGCCAAGGGGGTAGCGAAGGACGCGGAGCACCACTATATGTTCAGTACCCAGTTCGAGTCTTCTGATGCTCGGAGAGCGTTCCCGTGTTTCGATGAGCCCAACCTCAAAGCCACCTTCGACTTCCAGATCGAGATCCCCGATGACCTGGTTGCATTGAGCAATATGCCGGAGAAAGGAGTCAAGAAGAGCAAGAAGGAGGGCTACAAGGTCGTGAGCTTCGATCGATCGCCGAAAATGAGCACGTATCTGCTCGCTTGGGCTTTCGGGGACTTTGAGTATGTGGAGGATTTCACGAGACGGAAGTACAACGGCAAGAATTTGCCTGTCAGGGTGTACACTACCAAAGGCCTCAAAGGTCAAGGCAAGCTGGCGCTGGAGAGTGCGCATCAGGTCGTTGACTACTTTTCGGAGGTATACTGCCAGAAGGTCATGTTCCGGCAGAGGCATGCTAACTTTCTCTGTTCTAGATCTTCCGCATTGACTACCCCCTACCAAAGGTTGATCTTCTAGCGGTCCATGAGTTTGTAAGTCCTTCCTATCTGCTTCCTTTGGCTTGACGCGTTCTTGTGTTTAGTATCATTGACCGGCTGCCTGGCAGGCCATCATAAGTCTTCCACCTTTTGCGCAATCATCACTATATGTGAGTATGCTTCCAAGAACTTACGCTGACCATCGTATCCCAGTCACACGGCGCCATGGAGAACTGTCAGTCGATCGGCGTTGACGCCTTCGTGAACACTTTTGAGACTCATGCTAACGGTACCGTCTGCACTTTGAAGGGGGCCTCATCACCTATCGTACCACCGCTGTGCTGTTTGACGAGTATGCTTCGGATCAGAAGTACCGCAATCGTGTGGTATATGTCGTCGCGCACGAGCTGGCTCATCAATGGTTCGGCAACCTTGTAACCATGGACTGGTGGTAAGTAGCTCATCCCCAGGGAGCATGGTGAGAGGAAGTCCGTTTTCTGACTGTTTCATTCAAACAGGAATGAACTATGGTTGAACGAGGGCTTTGCGACCTGGGTTGGGTGGTACGCCGTCGATCACCTACACCCAGACTGGAACGTTTGGGGCCAATTCGTCACCGAAGGCATGCAGACCGCTTTGCAGCTTGACAGTCTGCGGACGAGTCATCCCATCGAGGTCCCGGTCAAGAACGCTTTGGAGGTCGACCAGATATTCGACGCTATCTCGTATCTGAAAGGTAGCTCCGTTATTCGCATGCTGGCCGCTCATTTGGGTGTCGAGACCTTCTTGAAAGGCGTATCGGAATACCTCAAGGCACACACCTACGGCAACGCGACTACGAACGATTTGTGGAAGGCTCTGAGCAATGCTTCTGGACAGGACGTGACCACGTTCATGGACCCTTGGATCAGGAAGATTGGCTTTCCCGTTGTGACGGTGGCCGAGGAACCTGGTCAGATCAGTGTCAAGCAATCCCGCTTCTTGACAGCTGGCGAGGTAACGCCGGAGGAAGACCAGACGGTTTGGTGGATCCCACTCGGTCTCAAGACAGGACCAGAAGTGACAGATGCCAAGCGTGAGCCTTTGACGGAGAAGGAGGACACTTACCGTGACATCGATACTAGCTTCTACAAGCTCAACGCAGATCAGACCGGCTTCTACCGCACGAACTTACCACCACAGCGGCTGGTGCAGCTGAGCAGCGTACTCGACAAACTGTCAGTTCAGGACAAGATCGGCCTTGTAGGAGACGCTGCTGCTCTGGCGGTTGCGGGCGAAGGTACGACTCCGGCTGTGCTGTCATTCATGGAAGGCTTTACTGGTGAGGCCAACTACCTTGTCTGGTCTGAACTCCTCACCAGTCTTGGAAAGATCCGCTCGGTCTTCTCCGGTAATGAGGAGGTGTCTGAGGGGCTCCGCAACTTCGCACTCAAGCTCGTCACGGCCGCAACCGACAAGATCGGATGGGAGTTCGGCGTGGCGGATGACTATCTGACCGGCCAATTGCGTGCCTTGTTGCTCCAGAGTGCCGGTCTTGCTGGCCACCAGGGGGTCATTGCTGAGGCACAGAAACGGTTCAAGGCCTTCGTCGGTGGCAACAAGAATGCCATTCATCCTTCGCTTCGGGGAGCCGTCTTCCGCATCGCAATCAAGAATGGCGGAAAGGAAGCCTACGAAGCAGTGCAGCACGAGTACTTGAACACTACCTCCATCGACGGTAAGGAGATCTGCTTGCACTCTCTCGGCCAGGTGCAGTCTGCCGACTTGGCGAAGAGCTACCTGGCCTTCGGTTTCAGCAGTGCAGTCGCCACGCAGGACGTCCACTCCGTGGGCAGCTCGCTGGCGGCCAACAGCAAAGTCCGCCCTATCGTGTGGGCGTACATCAAAGAGAACTGGGTTGAGATCCGGGCGAAGTTGAGTGGCAACATGGTCGTGCTGGAGCGATTCCTCCGGATGTGTCTGCAGAGGTTTGCCTCTTTCGAGCTGCAGCACGATATTGAGGCCTTCTTTAAAGATAAGGATAACAACGGCTACGACCGAGGTCTTGCGGTGGTCGGCGACACCATCAAGGGTAATGCGCGCTACCGCGAAAGGGACCTGGAGCTGGTGAAGGAGTGGTTGAGCGCACATGGTTACATGAAGTAAAGGGGGGTTAGGAGATACTCGCATTGAAACCGTACTCATCTCATGACATGGCATAACGACATCTTTTCAAGGCCAGCAGCGGTGCATTATTGCCGCTTATAGTTAGGTCCACAGCGCGCGTCGGGCCGAGCCCCCGCGACGCGAACATCCACGTCTTCACATGCAATCAGCCTTAAGCTTCGTGAACATTCTATGTGATCTTAAGTGCATACGGACTTCACTGTGGCCTTTACAAGCGCCTTTGTAGTGAAGGCTAAACATGTTCGGCATGATTCGTCAAAGCTCGCGGAAAGTGACAAGGTGAACTCTGTTTACATCTCAGGCGCGAGGCAGTAGAAAGACCTCTTACGATGTGCTCGCAAGCGGATCTGTTCATCAGGCGTCGTACAATCGACCATGGCGCACAACTTCATCGACTTGACCTTGAGCCCCGAGCCAGAAGAGTCGCCGAGTAAAGTCGCGAGGAACGCGTTGTCCAGCTTGCAACCCCGAAAGCAGAGGATTGATCACAATTGTGATGCAGCCGTACCTAAGGCGAAGGAGCAAGAGCGCACTGGGACACCCATTGGCGACCGCAGACCCCAGACTGTTACAGGTACTAGAAGACCCAGCGATGGCAAAGACACTCATCGCGCGGAGGGTGTTGCACTGGCAAATGCGCCGGCACCAGAGCGACACGCTCGCGGGCAACAGCTGCCAAGTGCTGTTGCAGATAAGAGCAGATGGAATGCGCATAATGCAATAGCATTGAATACACGATCACAAGGAATCCAGCGTTTCCAGGACGAGGAAGCGTTCGACCGAGCGACTGTGTCAGGAGCATTATTCCCACCTGATGGAAGGCTAACGGCTTGCGGTGCGGCAGACGGATTCCGACATGATGACCCTACAACTTCATCTGGACCTCGGCGGTCTGACTTGAAAGGCGTGCCGCAAGCTCGTGTCTTAGCTGCTGCCGGTGTCCCAGTGACCCAGGACTCGTCGCGGGCAACGCACGACAGCTGGATTTTTGGACAGGCACCAAGACCACGGGCATCGTCCAACTACGACACACAGCCTTTCGAAGCGCCAAACAAGCGACGTCGCATAGATAGCAACGAGTATGGAGCTCATCGCCCCCTAGTCGCCACGGTCGATGCACAAAGCCAATTTCTGCAGAATACGCAAGTTGACAGGCATCGACAACTACCGAACCATGATCATGGGAGCACGAGCACAAGCACTCAGATCAAGGCCATGGCGAGCTCCGGCGCAGATAACATTAAGCCACGTGAACGCTACCCTCAGCAGAATGGTCAATCCAGGCGCGACCTTGCGCCAAAGCCAAGCCCGCCTAGTGGTACACGGGGTGCACGCTTCACTGCAGAAGAGAACAACCTACTCATCAAGCTCAAGAAGGTTGACCAGCTGCCCTGGAAGGACATCGCGCTACACTTTAATGGAAGGTCGCTTGGCTCGCTCCAGGTGCACTTCTCATGCAATCTCAAGAACCGACCCGTCGACGGAACCGTTGACGATAGTTCACATGTGAATAAGCCACGACCCGTCGACGACATCTCAAACGTGAGAAAGCCACTACCGCGTAAGCTGCGTCAGTCGCATGTGCCAGCTGATGGATCAACATGGCCACCGATCGTCCCAGAAGATCTCGTGGCTATACCGCGACGTAAGACCCAACGCAGGACCGGCGTATCGGTGGTTGATAGTTTTGTGCCATGGACACAAGTAAGCACAAGTTTGTTCGAAGACAGCGAACCCACAAACGTTCCCGAGGAAAGCAAACCAGTCGAGCCAACGACTGGCCCCTTATCACGTCAAGATCGCACGTTTCCACATCGGGTATCTCGTATACTGCGTCATCGTGAACTTGGCGGCATATGCGGACGTGCTTGGGCCTCTTCATCGAGGGGAATTTCGAACGAACTCAAGAACCACGCTTTCAGCGCTTTTCGGGCGCGCAGGATCTTCTCAAATACATGCGGCGACGTGAATTGCTTGGCTTGGGCGCCCAATGGCAAGCACTTCGCCGCAGGCTCTATCGCAATATCCGACGACCGCTCGATGCAGTACAATTCAAACCTCAATCTACTGCTTGGAGACACGGAAGCTGGTGCTGTACGAGAGTTGCCCGAGCACCACGTGCCTCGCCCGGTCATTGAACCCAGCACCGGAAATGTCAATGGTCTGCATGCTATGCGGGAGTCGCAAGATCCACGACTGTTCATGACGGTCGCCGCTATAGGCTTCTCACCTGACGGCAGATCGCTTTACAGTGCAGGCAGTGATAGAAAGGTCCGAATGTACCACGTCTCCCAGAAGGTAGAAGAATCAACTTGCCGCTGGGCGATTGAGCAACCGGCATCAGTTGATCTGCTGTCGGTGAGTACGGGAAGTGGTCTCGTCGCGACGGCATGCCATCAAAGCTCCAACGGCAGTGTTCAAGTCTTTGATTGCGACGATTGGTCATTTGAGCAGAAGCTCTCCTTATCACCAAGCCTGGTGGGCTCACATGCCGCGCTACCACTGTACCCTTCAGCGCTAAAATTCGGCACCGCAGCTCGACATAGCCAGTTCCTACTTGCTGGTTTCTCGGGCGACACCATCGAGGGAGAAATTGACACCATTGGAGAGACTGCTCTATGGAATGTAGAGACTGGGCAGCGTCTGCATATGAACACTGTAACTCGATACGTCTTCGATGTTGCCTGGAATCCTTCGCCGAGCTCGGGTTCGACTGCGTTTGCCGTTGCCAGTACACCCGGTCATAACAAAGCTTCAGCAACCACCCGAAGTGTTGTACAAGTCTACGCCCCCGGACAGGTTGGAGCGCGTCAGGTAATTTCTTGGGAGTGTCCAGCTTTCGACATCAACGATGTTCTTTACTGCCCGCATGACGAGAATCTCATAGCGGTTGGTGCCACAGACGGCAAAGTCTACATCTGGGACCAGCGGTTTGCCGAGAGGAGTCGCAAGCCTCTGCACATCCTCGAGCATGGTGCATCACTGAATGTCTTGGATCATGATCGTCATCGAGAGCAAGCCGACACCGGCCTTCGGTTCCTCTTGTGGAGTGCCACAGGCTCGCGGCTGTACTCCGGCTCCTCTGACGGCGTCGTCAAGGTTTGGAACCCTTACCGTGCCACGCAAAGTGCTCATGTCCAGGATGCTGCGACTTTCCAGACGGCCATCATGTCGGGCGCTTTCAGTCCGGACTGCCGAGAACTGCTTGTTGGTGAGGAATGCGGCCGCATCAATCATCTTAGCATTGGGTATACAGACGAGGACGGCGAGGACCAGAAGCGTACCGTGCAGAAGTTTAAACTCTTCGATGCGCCGAGAGCCGTGGAGTCCAAGGTTTCTGGCATCGAGGCTTCGCATGAGCTCCTAAGCACAAGACAGGTCGAGTTAAAGCCTATGGGTGATTTACCTATCCGTCAGGCCGTTCAGGGACCGAAGTACGCCGGACCTTATCTTATGCCGACAGTCGAGGAGTGGAGAAAGGCAAAGGAGGACTATGAGCGAGCGCTGGATACGCAAAACGACACACACGCTCACGGCCTTATACCCAGCTCGCAGTCGTCACAGCTGCAGACGGCAGTACGAGACGCCGACAGTACTGTGCAAAATGCCCAATTCGCTCCGGAGCAGCTACAAAAGAGACACGACGCGTCATTAGAGCAAGAGCTTGCAGCGATTAAGACGCAGCTCGCTTTCCATCGCAAAAAGAGGGCACGGCTGGAGCTGGAGAGATCGCTGTCCCGCCCATCGGAGCAGTGTACTCTCGACTGCAACCATTTACCCAAGGATATAGAAGGCAGCGCCGACGCTGTCGACTCGCATGCCTCTGAGCAACGCATTCCATCGGCCTTCCGGGCTCTCCCGCGGGGAGCGGTCGACGTGTCCGGGCTCGACTGCAAGGCATTATACGCTCTCGGTCTGGCAGCGAAGTGCATGTTTTGTTCGCAAGATGTGTCGAGTCCGGCGATGAGGACTCATCTCCAGATGCGGTGCAGGCAACGATGCGCCAGCATCAAGGCAAACTTGCGCGGCCGATGTGAGCAATGCTCGGCGGCGACACGTGGCAACGACGAGGAGATCCCCACGAAGCTGTGTCAGCGCTGCGACCCGGCGTGCTTCCGATGTGCGAGGTCACTGCGGTCCTCCTATGCAGACGTGTCGGGTGCAGACGTGTTCTACTGCGACACTTGCAGGCTGGGCTGGGAAGCCGGGATATTGGGTTACGAACTCATGGATAATCCTTGACCTACTTCCAGCCAATCCAGGTTCATAAAAACGTTACGAAGAAGTACGATATAGCGCTACCGTTTCGAGAAGTCCTCCGTCACAGGTGTAGCCCTCTTCTCCACGTCTCCGTCCACTTCCTGCGCGTCCAGCGCCAACTCCGCGTCTGGTATCACCGGCGGTCCTGTGAAGCTCTTCCGACCTCGGATGAAGTACCATCCAATACTGATGCAGGCGAAGCTAGAGACTTCAGATTAGCATGCATGGAAAGGTAAGGAGGGAACATGTCAAATTACCCGGAGAACACGACCGCCGCATAATTCATGCTTGATGCCGTGACGGGCAGACTGACAGGCATACAGAATAAGACGATGGCGAGGCAGATCCAGCAGAGACAGATGCCGTTGATGACATAGCCGAACTTGCCCAATGAGAACGTCGAGTGCTGCACCATTTGGCGGCCCCGTAGCACCGAGACGAGGATGGGAAGGCCGTAGCCACATGAGAGGCATATGGTCGCCACGCCGGTGAAGCTGTTGAAGGCGGCTGTGGAACCGAAGTAGATCAGGCCGAGCAAGCAGTCTACGACTGTGGATAGAACCAGGCCCCAGAGAGGAATCTGTAGACGCTCGTTGGTTGTTCCGAACCAGCGAGAGCCGGGCACGCCTCCCTGTCGATGACAAGTGATCAGCGGATGACCTACGTAATGCGGCAGATTTAGTACTTACATCACGCGCAAAAGCATACGCGCACCGACTCGAAGCCGTGAGGGCGCCGGTGCCGGCGAAAAGCATGATGCCTAGAATGAGGAAGAGAAGGCCGAAGCCGCCAGCAGCAGAGCCCGTGGCGGTTTTGAATACCAAGCCGATCGGCTGACTGTTCGCCGCGGTCAAGAGCAGCTTGACCTCGGGCAGCACGAAGAGGACGGGAAGTAAGTATACAATCCCAGTGATACCGGCTGCCGCGACGGAAAGCACCATGGCCTTGGGCACTTCTCGCGCCGGGTGCTGTACCTCTTCGCACAGGGAAGCAACCAAGCCGTAGCCGGTCAACGTGTAAGCAGCCTGCAGTAGCCCAACGAAGAACGCCCATCCGGCAGGCCAACCCGATTCACTGGCGTCGAAATGCCCGAAGACGAAAGCCCCGCTCCGTCTGCCCCCACGCGCCATGCTCAAGAGAGTGACGAGGAGGATGAGCACGCTCGCCGCCGTCCAGTAGATGCAGACTTTGTTGATCAAGTCGAGGTAGCGCGAGCCAAAGGCATTGATCAGAAAGCAAACGAGCATCACGGCCCAGAAAGTCAAGACCGTCTGCCACGCGTTCGGCACAAAATCCTCTCGCCATAGACTAATGGCGCTCAAGATGAGCTGCGCGCCTCCGAAGTTGATACTCAGCGTCACCGTCCAGTTCCCGACCAGATTCATCCAGCCCGTCACCCACGCCGCAATCCTCGACCACTCCTGGGTCGCCATCCTCGCGCTCCAGAAATACACGCCTCCCGCCGTAGGATAGACCGCGCAAATTTCCGCCAGCGAGGCGGCGATGCTCAGGGAAATCAACGATACCAGGATCCAGCCGTACAGCACCGTCACGCATTGTCCGTCGGTGAGGGAAATGTACATCGTCGTCGATAAGCCGTAGGGGACGGCCATGATGGCGAAGGACAGGCCGAGCACGCTCAGCATGCTGAGGCTTCGCGGCAGTTCGGCTTTGTAGCCCAGTCTCGCGAGGTCGGCGTCGGCGGCGTGGTTGGGTTTGGACGCTGGACGCCCGCCGAGGGGAGCAGTTGTGTCCATGCTTTTGATAAAGCTTGCTTAGGTATTGGTACTCAGGGTGAATGATAGAGATCGAATCGCATTGCAGCTCCGCGCAGGAGGAGTACTGGGTAGGTCTGGCGTGCGGTTATCCCCCGTATTCTTCTAGTAGAGGTGCTCCTGTGACGAGGGGTGCGGTCGCATAAATAGGCCTCGTCGGTACCTGTGATAAGCAGGCACGGCTCAGTGGTCAAGCGGCGAGGTGTACTGTACGTAGTAGAATATGTGAGAATAACGAGTTGCCTGTATGCTCTCGTGTTGCGCATTCTGTTCCATCGAGGTTTCGGGAGTGCCTCTGTATTTATTATATGTGATCCTAGAGTTCGTCCAGAGGTTTGGGTGGTCGCCCTCCTCGGCCGACCACTCTAGCGGGGCTGATAAGAGAAACGTGAAACGAATCACGTGCGGGCATGACAGTGACGGCGAGTCATGTGGCAGGACCGCCCATATTGTACACTCTACATGTATCTGCCGAGTATATCTACAGACACACAACCATGCACGCGACATCTGAGAAAGACAGAGCAACGACACATTGCCCCGATCACACCCAATCGACGGGCTTCTTCAGCACGCTCAGCAGCCTCTCCTCTCGACTGCCCTTCTCCGGTTCGTGCTGGTATTGCCAGCGCGCCGTCAACGGCAAGCTCATCAGGATACTCTCGATTCTGGCGCCCGGCGTGTTGAGGCCGAACGCCGTGCCCCTGTCGTGTACCAGGTTGAACTCCACATAGCGCCCTCGCCGCAGCTGCTGCCATTGCCTTTCCTTCTCCGTATACGGCATTTCCTTCCGTTTCTCGATGATCGGGAGATATGACGGGAGGAAAGCGGCCATGCACGACTTCACGAACGCGAACAGCGATTCCTGGTCCTTTTCGGACTCGTCGAGGTCGTCGAAGAAGATCCCGCCTACGCCGCGGGTCTCGCCGCGGTGCTTCACGTTGAAGTACTCGTCGCACCACTTCTTGAAGCGGGAGTAGTAATCTTTGTCGTGGGCGTCGCAGGCTTCTTTGATGTTGCGGTGGAAGTGGATGACGTCCTCGTCGAACAAGTACGAAGGCGTCAGGTCGGTGCCGCCGCCGAACCACCAAGCGTTCGTGCTGCCGTCCGAGTTCGCCGTCTCGAAGTATCGGTAGTTCAAGTGTACGGTCGGAGCCATCGGGTTATGCGGATGCAGCACCAAGCTCAACCCGGCCGCGAAGAAGTCCAAACTCTCCACATCCGGATCCAACGCCTTGTGATTCACCCGCATCTGACTGATGGCCGCTCGCGGTAGCGTTCCGTACACCACGCTCGTGTTCACCCCGGCCTTCTCGAAAACCTTGCCGTCCTGCAGCACACAGCTGATGCCCCCGCCGCCGTTCAGCCGATCCCACTTGTCGACCTGGAAGCGGCTCCCGTCGAGCGACTCAAGCGTGCGGACGATCTCCTGCTGGTTCTCCTTAATGAATGCCTCCATGCGCAGGCGCATCGGGGAGCTGGCAGTGACGCCGGACTCGCGCTTACTCAAGTTGTCCCGCTCTGCTATCGTCGGGCTGTCAAGCTGCAGTCCACTCCTCGGCCGGTCGGCATCGGGCTCGGGTTCGGAGGAAGGGGGTTTGTCGCCAGTGACCTGTGCAGAAGATGTTAGGGTGAGATTGCTACGACGGAGCGATTGGGGCGTACCATTGAATAGATCAGTGCACCGATGAAGACGACACCGACTGCCAATCTGGTCTTGGGCGCGGTCACCGTGCCCAATCCACGCTCGGTAGGCGGTGTGGGTGGTCTCGTCCCGTCAGAAATCCATCTTCTCTGCGCTCTCCGCGAGCGATTGTGCCGCTGCAGTGCGAGACGTGCTGTGGGTGACTGAGGCGTACGGCAGCATGTCCGTAGAGCTAATTCTAGCAGCGGGGGTCTGCACGTTGGCATGGTGTTGGTGGTTGAAGTATGAAGTGGTCGTAACATCTAGAAAGGCATCCTCCCGTTGTCACTTCATGTATTCGGTTATGTCATGAAGCCGAGAGACGATGTCTTTGCTTCTCATTGGCTGTCGGGTAATCTACGCTAGCGGCTGGCGACTTCTCTGTGCCACACCATGGAGATGTCACGTACAATGTAGGTACCCAGGTATGTACATGTATCGTGTATGTCACGAAGGACCATTGATCCAGCCCTCAAGGCTCATATTTCTCCATACATGTCCTCCCACGAACATACCGTACTAAAGAGCAGACGTGGCACAATCGTAAACATGTGCTTGAGAAAGCTGTAAAATGGCTGCGCTTCCACTCTGCGCTTGGCGAGATGCGTACCTATGTACGCGACCGGGTGGATTCAGTAGATTGAGGGGCGGCACTGTATCAGGAGATGAACGGAATCAACAGCGTGGAAGGAGCGATACTTCAGAGATCACTGCCAAGATGAGGACTCGATGCTGCACAACCGAAGAAAGATAGGTAGCTGAGGATCAAAGATTCTTCGCTTGCCAAGTCAAACGCAATGTTACAAACAATCTCATCTTGTCTGAACGACAATGAAGGCGATACGCGGCAGTGATGTCCGGACATGCGAGCGGCACGTTCGGAAATGTCAGTGGAATAGCACGCCATGTCGATGTAGGCGCGCCAGACAGGCTGTTGAGCCGCCGAGTCCATGCCCATGCCGGCTTGAGAGATGTAGACAGAGATAGAGGCGATAGAGGCGGGCCGAGCTTGACGGCCAGCTGCCGTACATTTGATCGGGGACTGAGGCGGCTGCAGTCCAATGCATATCTTGGCATACTTGAGCTACTTCGTGAGGGATGTCAAGATCGGCTGACAGCGCGAATGCGTCAGAAGTCCGTCAGACCGAGACGCGGGTTGCTAACAAGAACGAATAGACTTGACCAGGAGAGTTGACGGCCGCAAAGGTCATGTTGGGAGGCCCATGGCAAGGTCAAGGTTTGAACCTCCACCGTATGTGAGTCTTGGGTTTCTCGAGATGGGAAGACTGTTCTGAGTCGATCTGTTGTGACGAAGATACTTCATGCCACGACCTCGCCCAGCATTGCCGTCGTGAGGATCGCGATATGCATGACAGAGACAGATGCTGTGCTTTCTCACGGTACAAGCGTGATCTCTTTATCCCACCATCGTCGAAATTCCTCCAGCCTCTGCGTCCGTTCGCGGGCCATCCGCTTTCCAGTGTCGGTCTTCATCATCTCTTCGATGTTCTCCAGCTTATCAGTGAAATGATCAATGCAGCCTTGCAGACCTCGATCGGGTGTTTTGGCCGCGCCGTAAGCGAATGTCCTGCCAATGCCAACGGCGCCGATGGCATCCAGGCGGTCGGCATCTTGGACCATGGCTAACTCCGGGTGGGCACGTATGACTTGCTTCACGCGCTGTGGGTTCTTGATCTCATATTGATAGGACACATGCTCGACTATCTGAGCGACTTTTGCCACGACATGATGCGGACAGCCGTTCTTGACGAGAATGTTTTCGATCATGTGCTCTGCATTTTCGCCGGGTTGGATATACTTCCTGTCGCCGACATCATGTAACAAAGCTGCCAGGATGATTGCCTGCTCGTGGAAGTCCGTCCGCGGATCGACCTTGCGCTCCTCGGCTAGGATGTGTTTGGCCAAGGCCAGGACTCGCAGGACGTGGTTGAAATCATGAGACGCATCGTAGCGTGACATGTATCGCTTGACGTAGGTGTAAACATTCTGGTACAGATCTGAGCGCTCGAAATCCTGTATCGCGCTCTGAGTGTCGTCCAGCTTCTTCAAGTCACTCTCCCGTGAGTCAATTGCGACTCCAACAAGTCCTTTGGCGATTGTCATTCCTAGCCTGGCCCTGATGACTTCTACCAGACGGTGCCGGATGGATGAAGTCGAGCTCGGGACCCCGGAGTTTGCACCGCCACAGGAGGCTGAAGACCGAGCGCGGTCGGGCCCGTTTCACAAGCGCGCGTCGGCGGTTTGCCTGCACTTTCGCCGGCGCTCATACGAAGTGAAGTAACGGCATCACGAGAGCTCAAGCATCACCACCCTCCGCGCCTGTCGAAACGCTTCGTTCACCGCGTACCACAGCCCCGGAATACAGCACCACTACCATGCCTGCGACGACTGCCGAAACGCTCAGCATCGTCAACCGAACCGTCTCCGTCGCGCCTCTCGTCCTCCTCTCCGCCGCAGATCACTATGGCCGTTCAGCAAAGGGCACGCGGAAACGAGTAGTTGGTGTGTTGTTGGGACAGAACGATGGCAAAAGTGTGCGGGTGTCGAATAGCTTCGCCGGTAGGTGTATCGTCTGCGCGGAGGCCAGCGGCATGCGGTCGCTGATGGCGCAAACACAGTCCCTTTCGAGGAGGATGACAAGGACCCATCGGTGTGGTTTCTGGACCACAACTATGTCGAGTCGATGAACGACATGTTCAAGAAGGTCAACGCGAGGGAAAAGCTGATAGGGTGGTACCACTCGGGCCCGAAGCTACGAGCGAGCGACCTGGAGATCAACGAGCTGTTCAAACGATACACACCCAATCCTTTACTCGTCATTATCGATGTGCAGCCGAAGGATGTGGGTGTGCCGACGGATGCTTACTTTGCGGTCGAAGAGATCAAGGATGTACGTGATGAAACGGGCACTTTCAAGATTTACGAAGCTGACGTGACATTAGGACGGCACAAGCACATCGAAGACCTTCGTCCACACACCCAGCACGATCGAAGCCGAGGAGGCGGAAGAAATCGGCGTCGAGCACCTCCTGCGCGACATCCGCGACGTCGCAGTCGGCACCCTTTCCACCCGCATCACCTCCCAGCTCCAATCCCTCCAAGGCCTACACCTCCGATTACAAGACATCGGCAAATACCTGCAAAAAGTGCTCGACGGCGACCTCCCCGTCAACCACGCCATCCTGGGCAACCTGCAAGACGTCTTCAACCTCCTCCCCAACCTCAGCACCCCGAAAACCGCCTCCAAGGACCTCCCCACCCTGAACGGCATGGTGAACGGCGCGGTCGGCGTCTCCGGCGGCAGCGCGTCGGAGAACACGGAGCTGGCGAAAGCCATGAGCGTCAAGACGAACGACCAGCTGATGTCGATCTACCTGTCGAGCTTGATACGCGCCATCACCGCCTTCCACGACCTGATCGAGAACAAGATCCAGAACAAGCGGCAGCAGGAGGACGACGACGCGAAGAAGGAGGAGGCGGAGAAGGACAAGGAGGTCAAGAAGGAGGAGAAGCTGATGCTGAACGGGACGTCGGAGAAGACGGAGAAGGAGAGTAAAGAGGGTGAGCCGAAGAAGGAGCTGGACAAGGGGAAGAAGAAGGGATGATGGTGAGATGAGAGAGACAAGAAAGTGTTGCGCGTAAGTGTGTGCATTAGACGGGCGCACTCCGGAGCAGCGGCCGCCTGCAAACCAAAAAGGCGTATTGCATACAGCAGGCCTATTGTGCAGGCTGACACCTTTTCTCCCTTCTCACGATGAAGAGTTCTTATGTACAATAATCAACGCAACAAGCGACGGCGCCGCTGGCTGAGGCGAATCGCGCGAGAGCGAGTGAGCGAAACCCTTCCATTTCCTTTCCCTCTCCCTGCCCAAGTGAAAATCGTT
>Ga0268244_10000324_pt1 | contig 20498 bp, 17 predicted proteins | sample AgamicMgSfe_FD_200258 | JGI IMG/M metagenome (GOLD analysis project Ga0268244, IMG submission 200258) | Agave microbial communities from Guanajuato, Mexico - Mg.Sf.e (v2) (version 2) | ecosystem: Host-associated > Plants > Phyllosphere > Phylloplane/Leaf | place: Guanajuato, Mexico | collected... | reverse complement strand
GGAGGGGGGAGGAAAGGGGGGAGCTTACGGGGACGTCGGTCAAGCTGTGCACGCCTTGGGCGGCGTTGGTCGGGAGGGTGCCGTTGACGATGAAGCCGTCGGTCGCGTCGGCGGGGTTGACGTAGAAGTCGGTGGCGGGGAGGCCGCTGAGGTTCGTGGCGGGCAGGCGGGGGCCGTTCTTGTGCACCTGTTGTTGTTGACGGACCCGATTAGCAAAAACACAGGTTGATCAGCACCAAAAGCACACACTCACCCGGTAGTCCTCGCGGTGGTCCGGGTTGGCGCCCAGCCCTTGCGCGAGGGTGTATCTCGGGTCCCAGTTGGAGGGGAAGAAGGAGTCCGTGTAGCGGAGGTCGCCCGTGTTGACGTACTGCGAGAGGCCGGAGTTCTGGTACGTGCCGACCGCGTTCCGCTTCCGGCGGTCGCTCGTCTGCGCGCTGAGGTACTGCGTGTCGGCGTTGCCGAAGACGTCGAAGCCGTGGCCGTGGTCGGCCGTGACGACGATGAGGGTCTCGTTCAGGACGCCAAGGTCGGCGAGGTGCGCGACCGAGGCCTTGATCGTGTCGTCGAGCTCCAGCAGCTCGCCGAGCGCGCGGTCGTAGTCGAGGACGTGCATCTGCTTGTCGATGGACGCGGCCTCGGACATGATGAACCAGCCGTTGCTGCCATTGGCGGTGGCGCGCGTGTTGAGGACGTCGATGGCTTTCAGCGTCATCTCCTTGAGGCCGGGCTGGTCGACGGCGTCGTTCCCGCGGCAATCGGGGCTGTTCTTCTGGTTCGAGAGGTTGTTGGTGTAGACGTGTCGGTCGAGCCATTTGGCCATGTTGGAGACGGTGAAGATGCCTAGCAGACGGTCTGTGTTCGAGGCTGCTTGGAGCGCGGTGTTGTTCATTACGACCCGGTAGCCCGCGTCACGGAAGACGTTGTAGTAATCGAGGTTCATGTACGTCTCGCCACCGAGGGAGGGTGAGCAGAATTGCTCCGCGCCGCCACCTGTTCATCACAATTAGGAGGGCGTTTTGTAAGGCAAGGAGACTGGAAGATGAAATACCGAACAGGACGGACGGGCCTTCCCACGGCGTCCAAGTGTAGTTCACAATGCCGTGGATGAACGAATCAACGACAGCACCGTACTGATCACGATCCCGGGTATGAGCCGTCAACGCAGCCGGCGTGGCATCTGCAATGAACGCAGTGCTGACGATGCCGACATGGCCTTGGTACAGACGATAGAAGATCTCGGCGATCGTTTCGACCTTGGGATCGTCGAAGGGATCCCTCGAAGAGTCGGCATAGACGCCCAGCGCGTTGACGGAAGACTTGTGACCGGTGTAGAGCGCGGTGGCTGAGTTGGCCGAATCGGTGATGAACGAGTCGAGGGAATGCGTCATCTGGTGGCCCAGCACGGGGAACTTGTCCATCTGCATGGTGCTGAGGTAGCGGCCGTTGTTCTGCTTGTGGGCGATGAGCCGGGCAGCGGTGATCATGTTCGTGGTCATGCCGTCCCCAATGAAGAGGAGGACATTCTTCGTCTTGCGAACCTCGTCGATGTCGCGGACGAGCCAGTTGACCGTGGTGTTGGTGCCATTGTAGTGCAGAGTGGCCTCGTACTCGCCTGGCTCGTAGAGGGCGACCCGACGGTACGCCTTGGATGCTACATTGACCACGTCGGGCCTATGGGCATCTCTGGCGAACAGATCCTACAAGTGTCCTGTAAGGTTCACCGCAGAGATTGTCAGGGGATAGCGTCTCGTCGTCTCACCTCATACCTAATCGAGGCAAGGAGATGTCAGCGCGTGCGTTAACCATACACCCCAAACCACACACTCACCAAGTAAAGTTCCAACTCTCCAGCTTCGGCTCGTCAATCCCAAAGAACTGGGTGGCGGCCCGCGGTGCTTGACCGACTTTGCCGACGGTGAAGGTGAAGTTGGTGTCCGGTCGGCCGTTGGTCGCCTCGGAGCCGTTGACGGGCGCGTGGACCTCGAGCCTGATGTCGAAGAACTGGCCGGCGAGAAAGTCTTGGGCGTCGGGGGGGAAGACACAGCCCAGCGTCGGACAGCCGCCCAGGCGCTGGAAGGTCTGGGCCGAGACGAAGGAGAGGAGAGGAAGAGCCGCGAGGGCTGCGAAGCAGTAACGGGGCATGACGATGAAGAGAGCGAATGATAACGGTCGAAGAGGGTGAGGGGCGCCTGGATGGTCCCATCAAGGTGGCCTTGAGAATGTTTTATACCTACCTCGACCGGCTCCGTCTGCTGCATTGGTGACGTGCCGCGCTCGCTCATTCACTACGCCAGCCCCACCGGAAAGGGAAGATGCTCATCAAGCAAGCCCGCAATCATCACATCCGGCTCCCAAAAGAAGTGCCAACTTGCAAAGCTGAGGCGAGAATGGCAGCGCCGCAAAGGCAAGACCGAGCGACAAGCTTCCAGTCTCCCGCCCTCGACTGCTTGGCTCCCGTCGCCTCGTGGGCCTTCTCGGTCAGGCGTATGGTGTGCATGTTGCTTTTGTCAAAATGCCAAGGGCGCCACACGGTCTTGGAAAAGCCTGGGGCCGCCCATGTCGTCCGAGGCAGCACCAAAGCCCGGCGAGGAGAGGAGGGAGAATGGGGGTGCGGCGGGGTAGGTTGTGGTCCTGGTGGCGTGGTGATTCCACGAACGTTCCGGAAATCCCAATACATGTACAGGACATGGGATGTCAATACATGGACAGAATCCCACCTACCTGTAGGTACATGGACACTGTATCGGACTCCGACGCTCCATTCGCAAGGCTGCAGTGCCCTCCAGTCCACCTCCGGATCGAGTGGTGTTGAATGATAATGGTCTCGAGAGGAGGAGGTGAGAAAGACGCCAAGGCTCACATCCATCCTCGTACTCTGCCCTGCATTTGTACAATACAGGTACAGGATGCAAGAGCACGTGGTTCATCATCAGCGACCCGTTGGTCGACTGGATGAGAGTCAAGAGGTCTCTTGGCTCATAAGGGACTGGAGTGCAGTTGGGAGGTACAGTGACACACTACACAATAATCGAGATCAATCTTCACAAAGTTGGAAGCGCGGTCACGTGAGTGTCAAGTGATCATTCAACGTGAATGGCGAACAACGTGACCTCGCTTTCGACTTGATGACGGTTAGGCCACGCTGCACGAGTCGTGGATCACGATCACTGTAGCAGTACCCAACAAAGTACGAACAACCACACAACTTTTACATAAACCCTGGTGCTACTGCTACATACCTTTTGGCAGTAAAGGCAAGGTCGCGAATGAAAAGGACCGCGGACACCTCCATCGCCATGCGAAGAGCGCAAAGAGACCGAGCGGACCTCGGTAGTCATCCCCATAAAAGCATCGGAAGGCAGACGCCTCTTCCCCTCCATATCGCACGCATCGCCCCTTCCCATGATACTGATCACAACAACCTCATCCCCCTCCTCCCCGCAGCACGCAGTCAACCCGACAACCTCCGAATATCCGTCGCCTGGCGATTCAACGCCGAAATCCTCCGGAGCACCGGATCGCCGGGCCGCTCCTCGGAGATGAGCATGTAGGCGCCGGAGAGGCGGCTGGCGAGGACGTCGAGGATGCTGGGCGCGACGTCGCGGATGTCCGCGTCCGCGAGGTTCAGCAGGCCGAGCACCGTCGCGAGCCAGTCGAGGCGCGCGTGCAGGTTGCTCGCGAACGTGGCCGTGATGGCGGCCGACACGGACAGGCTGACGAGCCCGCTGACCTGCTGCAGGTACTGCGGGTTCACGCGGATGAAGAGCTTGTCGAAGAGCTCGGCCTGGCGGGCGGATTGCAGCCACTACAGGTCCCATTAGCATCCGAATATTCAAGATATTCGCGTGGCTTACCGATATCGTAGCATTCTCGTAATCACCAGCCATGAGCATGGTAGTGATGCGACTGATCTCGTCATCCTCGGCCTTCTTCTCCGGATCGACGGCCTCGACCTCCTCTTCCTCTACAGGTTCCTGAGCGAGAGCGGACTCTATTGGTGCCTGCTGCCCCTTCGATGTGGTTTCTGCAAGACTTTTGACCGTGGCGTTCAGGCTCTGCACCATGGCGATCAACTCATCAATCTTGGCATTGTCCTGCTGGCGATGCGCGTCGACCTCCTCCAGCCGCTGCTGTGTCCGTGCTTCGGCGTCAGCCACCATCTTCTGGGTAGCCTGGGTGCTGTGCTGCAGCATGGACGAGACCTTGCTCGCCACTTGGTCCGAGATCGTGCGCTGAACGTGAGAGTCCTTCAATGCTTGCTGCAGCGCGTTCGGCAGCGAAGTCTTCAACTCCCTGCCGACCGCTGCGTTCATGTCTCGGGGCAGGTCTCTGGGCAAGATCTCGCCAAGCTTCTTTTCAACGATCTTGCTGACCGCATCAGTGACGTGCGGAATGACTTTCTCGTCGATGCTCTTGTTGATGATGCTGTGAAGAGACCTCTCCACGTTCTCAGTCTGCCAGGCGGCCGTCAGTTAGCACGCGCCCCAAATACACCAAAGGCTTGGTCCACTTACCAGAGTACTGCTCACCAAGCGCAACATCGCATCCTGCTTCGCAGCTCCAGCGGCATCCGACACGCGCTTGTCGTTGTCGAGGCGCTGGTAGAGAAAGTCAAACTGTTTGACCAGCATGGCCGAGACGGTCGGCGGTAAAGCGGACGATGTGGTGATGTCAGTGGTAGACGATGCAGGCGCTTCAGTAGCACGTTCCTGCACAGGGGGCGCGGGATGCTGTGCCGCCATAGCATATGAACCCGGGGTCATGAGCGGTGGGTTGGCGACAGGCTGTTGTCCCGGTTTCGGGGCCTCTGGTATTTGCTTGATACCGGGTTGTGTGCCGTTCGTGGCACTCGCCTCGGCGGTCTTGGCGATCGCGGGTGCCGGCGATGCCTTGACTGGCGATACCTTACCAGCCGGCTCTGGTACTTTCTTGGCCTCCTTCTTCTTTGAGGGCACTTCAGCCACGCTGCTCACTTCGCTCTTACCGTCGTCTTTCGGGTGAGGAAGCTTGAGGTCGGTCACCTCGACGGCACCAGCCGCGACCGCATCGACAGGGTGAACCATCCTGTTCTGCGCATCCCAGCCCAGATCCGCGCGCTTGATACCCACACCCACCACGCCTTTCGAGTGCATGACGTACATTTCGAACAGCACTTCCTCCTCCGTGCCCTTTTCGCCGCCATTCTCCACCGGCGTCTTGAGCATGTCCACACTGCGGAGTTGGCCGACTTTGCTGAACGAGAACTCCCTAAGTCCGCTCATGATTGCCGTGCTGTCCGGTCTCGGAAGGCTCTTGTCACGTGTAATAGCCTTCCGGAGGTACTGGTGTTGCTGCAAGAGTGGTAGGTTGTACTTGGGTGCGCTGAGGTGGAGGAAGTAGACGGAGTTTCGTGTGGGGTGACCGACAGCGATAATGCCAGTCCTGGGATGATATGACAAGCTGCAAATGCCGTCGCTGTCCTCAGTGTGCGGTAGCCGAAGCTCCTGTACAGCTTTGCCCAGCCCGAGATCCCAAAGCTGCAGGATGTGGTTTTGTTTGAAACCGACAAGCATGTATCGGAGGGCTACACCTTTGGCATGTGGTCGCTCCTTGTCCAGCAACATGATCGACGACACACTGGGCTTCTCATCAGGCCGACGGCCAAGAGTAGCAGTGTCAAGTTGCCACAGCGGCTCACGCAACTCTACAGGCTCGTGTCGCTGCTCCTGTACATCAAGAGCGCGCTTGGTGAGATCCTCAATGTCCCAGAACTTGACCTTACCGTTCTTGTCCAAGCTAACGATGACAGTGTCGTCTTCCGAGAAAGCGAAGTCTTTTCCAGCCTTGCCGGTGTTGATTCTCAACCCATGCTCCGCGAGGAATTTCTCACTGTCGACCTTACGCGTACTTTGGTTGGTGTACGTGGTATCCTTCACCGTTTCCGGACAAATGATGTGAATTGTCTTGCCCCTGCTCATAGCGAAAAATTCGGGATGCCGGGAGCTGCATTTCGCGCGGGTCTTAACCGGCGAGCCCGACGTGTTCTCCTCCGCTGTAGCGACCGGCGGCATAATGAAGCCTTGTGCCTCCACGTCGTCATCAGCAAACAACTCCGGCCTCGATTTCGCTAGAGATGTCCAGAAGACCGTCCCGTTGACGCCCGTGCCGAGCACTGCCTCGACATCATTGCCTGCAACCGTCGAGCCACACATCTGAACGTTGAAAACACGCTCGCCAGACTTCCGGAACACGGTCTTATGGTCTCCTGTATCTTGCCTGATCACCCTGAAGCCTGCGCTGTCCTTCTTGACCGCATTCTGCACATATACTATATATGCTTGACTGGCCGTCGCGAGACAGCGGTCCATCTGGTCGAACTCCTTCGCTAACTTCGCAATAACCATGAAATTGTCATCCTGCCGGATTGGTAGAAGATGCTCTGTGTGGCCCTTGACATTGATGGTGAAGAATGGCTTCATTGGGAAGTTGTACACCTTGACCGGCACCGCACTCGCTTTCTTGTCGTTGGCAGAGTCCTCCGCGCTCTCCCAGCTGGATGCAACTTCGTCATCATCGGCAGTAGTCCCCTTCTTGACCGCCGGCTGTTCGTCTGCCGCATTGTCCCCAGTGGCCTTGGTGCTGCTGGTGTCCGCATGTGCAAGGGCCTTCTCCACCTGCTTTTCGACCCTCTCACCAACACCTTCGAGTGCCTCAGCAACACTCTGACCTTTATCCTTAGGCTCTTCAATCTTCCTGCTCTTTGCCGCCGGAGCCGACGAATCGCCGTTCACGTTCGCGGACACGTCGCGGTTGTGCTTCAAGATCTCAATCTTCTTCGGCTCGCCTTGGGCTTCCGGCTTCGGCGTACGATTGAGGGGCGACGAAGTGTGCAGCTGGTCGAACGGGTTGACGTAGCTGAACATGGTTGGTTTCGTAGGTTGCGGCGCCTCGAAAGGAGTGCTCTCACGAGAAGCAGCGCTGCCAAATTGACGCGCTGGTGTAGGCTCACGCTCAATGGTCTCTCCCGCAAGCTCTTTGCTTTCGGTCTCGATCGACTGGACCGGTCTGTCGTCACTCGACACTTCGGCGTTTGGCCTTCGTAGCAGATTCAGCAAGTAATCTTGCTGATTACCTGTGGCTGGAGCCTTCGTCTGAATCTGAGGCTTCTCGATACCAGGCGTTGCCAGAGGTGAAGGCAGAGCACCTGACGCTGAGGGTGCGCGTTGCAGGGAAGCAACAAGGTCTTGCGCTGACAGCGGTCTAGCTTGCGCAGGGACTCTATTCGCCACCGAGCTACTTCTTTGCGCCCCAACATTTTGCAGGTTGGCCATTGGGCTCGCGTTCGATTGAGAGGACTGTTTATTGAACTTGAGTAAATTGAGCAAGTGGTTCGTCCGGTTCTGATCGGGTGCGGGTGTCCCGACCGTAGAAGACGGGTTCACCGGACTGATGATGTCGGAGGAGTGGATCGGGTTGGGTGTTTGGATTGGCGGGGAGAATAGAGGCGACGAAACGGCCGGTTGAGCCCATATCGACGGCTGCGGCGGGTTCGTTTGCGGTTGACTGGCAGCTGGTGGCTCCGAGGACTGAGCTTTGAGCCGAGCGAACAGCTCTTGCAGGTCAGCCATGATTGAGAACTTTCAATGCGCGAAAAGCGCGGTTCAGTAGTAGTGAAGCTCTCAGCGAAGGCAGTCGGGCAGTGGGTGCTCTGGGGTGAGTGGGAGGTATAATGAAGAGACGGTGGTTGGAAGTGCGCGAGTTGTGCGGAGGTCAAAGTCGAGGATTGAAGTGAAGCTCCAGGTTGCTGCTTGAGGTCTGTGCACGGGCCATGACGCATGATGAATCGCCCAAAGCGGTAATGGCGATGAGACGCTGCGAACTGTGTCTATCATGCCTTGGGTTCACATCGTTGACAACGCGACGCGATGTTGCGCCGATGGATCACTATGCGCGGTCAGGTACGTACCAAAGGATCGGTCACTACATCTTCGGCTACTACCAACAACAGCCAACACATACCTCACGACTATACGGAAAGCACTGTGTGGCACCTCATAGATAACAATGGGTATTTGGCATCAGGCAATAGGTAATGCAAACCTCAGACCGTCGAGGAGACACCGACGGTGGGTAATTCTGCAATCATGTTCCGCATAGCCACCAGAGGCTTTGATCATCCTACTCATCATCCTCCCCAGCACCACCATACGACCACTGAAGCACATGACCATCTTGACACGCCAACAGGGTTGAGCCATGGAACCTCATATCGGATAGCAAGGCACTGCTCTTCAGATGAGACCGCTGCGTACCCAGCCGCCTCCCGCTCCGCAGAGAATAGAACTGGACGAGGTTGTCGGCATCTACCGCCGCGACAATCTTTTGGAATGCCGTAAAATCCAGTCGTGGGCCTTGATGTACGTGCCGAAACGACAGCAACGGCTGGTCGTTCATTCGCGTGTCGTAGAGACTGAAACCCGTGTTGTCCGAGGCGAGGATGTGCACACCACTGTCGTCGGGGTTGAGGATGCCGGTCAGAGCTCTCGCGCAGTGCTGCTGCTTAGGTCGCAGGAAACGGAGAGCGGCTCCCGAAGACCGCACATCCCACAGGTGCACGCTTGCCTGGGTAGTCCTGAGCTGCTCTGCGGCAGGTTGTCCAAACACGACCGTATCCTGGTTTAGCCATGCGATAGCGCGGCTTTCGCGTGCAATCGCGCGTCGAGCCTTCAGGTTCGCCGCACCGTCGACGACATAAACTTCTTCAGTACCTGCGATAGCCGTCTCGACCGTGGCAGGTTGCATGGCGGCTGCCCAGAGCGAGCCTTCAGCACCACCAAGGCTCAAGCGCACGGTGGCGCCGTATGGGTCTTCATCATTCTCTACGAGGTCGCTCAGTGAGCCACAGCGCACGTTTCCGTTGGTACTTGCAAGTCGTGCACATACGACGAAAGGCTGCCTGTAGCCCGGACAGACGTTTCCCGTGGAGATCGATATGATAGCACTAGAGAAGAGCTGTTCAATAAACCCGACAATGATGCGCGGCATTGCTCCCCGCTTATACAGCTTCCGTCCCTCAGGATGCGGATAACTGATACAGAGAGAGTGTACACTCCCAGGGCGATCTCTGTAGCTGTGCTCCTCAGCCAGTATCATACGGCCAGACTCACCCGTAGGATGTGGCTGGTAAAACCGTCCCGCATCTGCACGGAACTCTGGGAGAGGTTGCACGGTCGAAGGCTGAAGTTGGGAGACGAAGAATGCATCTTTTGCGAGCTGATCATCGGAAGGCTCCCGAAGTCCGATCTCGCGACTCAAGGCCACACTAGCAATCCTCAACGCCGGTGCTTGTGCGACCGTCTGTTGGCGACGACGGGCGTCACTGCGGTCATCGACTTTGCGCTTCTTGACCTGCCGCTGCTCACGCTTGACGTTGGATTTGGCGTACTTTGCCTCGGGGGGCGCCAGATGGTTGGCCTGGATCTTGAAGTACTTCTTCTTTTCCCCGTCTAGTGATTGTCAATCAGTAATGCAGGTGAGAGGGCGAGCCACAAGGTAGTCGCACCATAGTAATAGCCTGGAATCTTGCCCCTGTCCATTCTTGCACTATTCCCACTTGTCGCGTTGAGAGGTGCAATAATGCTTAAGCTTCACACCGTGCATGGTCGTGACGGCAGTAAGAAAGGAGAATGTCTTTGAGATTTTCGCCGTGATTCGTGACAGCTGTGGAGTGAGGAGAGTAAAGATGAGCTTGATCGTTGGCTCGCCAACACAGCGTAGTCTTGTACCTGCGTGGGGATAAGTACAGTTCGTTTGCAGTGATGAAAGTAGAGCGGGTCGGGCTCAGCCGTGGAACCCCCATCTGGGGGGAGGTTAAAACCGTTCGTCCGCGCGTCACGTGTGCACGTAAGAATGATGCTGCGATGATGGTGGCGAATATCAGGGTTCGTCTCTTCCACCTACATCTATTTCACCACGCCTTCAGGAATGTTATTATTGTTATCTGGTCACTCTTACGCGCTTGATGTGGAAGACCGGACTTATAGTTTTCATCGTCCTACTTCCTGTATTCACAAGCATCCTGTTCATTGACACTTCCCAGTATCTGTTGATGCTCCGCCACACGTTGCGGACTCAATCCATATCCGCGAGAATCGCAAACATGGCGAACCATCTCAGCACCGGCTCCAAGGACGGCGCGCAATCGACCTTTGGCATCCGTGACCTACCCAAAAGTAACGTCTTCACCCAAAAGCTGCCGCCGGATGAGCAGTACCCAACCCCGGCGTCATCGCACTCCGCAGACCGATCTAAACTGGGCCCGAGACTCGTGAGGAACGCAGCCTACACCTTTGTTCGACCGGATCCTTTCAACAAGTCTGAGCTGGTCGGTGTATCAAAGGCGGCGTTGAGGGACCTAGCAATTGATTCGGCAACCGTCGAAGCAGAAGACTTCAAGGATACCGTTGCCGGTAAGAAGATCATCACGCTCGAGGACGGCAAAGAGCCACGGGACGACGATCTCTACCCTTGGGCGCAATGCTACGGAGGGTACCAATTTGGTCAGTGGGCTGGTCAGCTGGGTGACGGTCGAGCCATCTCTCTGTTCGAGACCACCAATCCTTCAACGGGCGTTCGCTATGAGCTACAGTTGAAGGGTGGTGGCAAGACGCCGTATTCGCGCTTTGCGGACGGGAGAGCGGTTGTGCGAAGCAGTATCAGAGAGTTTGTCGTCAGTGAGGCACTGAACGCCTTGGGTATACCGTCCACCAGAGCGTTGAGTTTGACGCTTGCGCCCGAGGCTCGGGTGCGAAGAGAGATGACCGAGCCTGGTGCTATTGTAGCTCGCTTCGCGCAATCCTGGCTGCGCATTGGAACCTTTGACTTGCCTCGGTCTCGCGGTGACCGTGGCATGATCCGAAAGCTCGCCACCTATGCTGGGGAGGAAGTTTTCCAAGGATGGGAGTCGCTACCTGCTAGAATACCGCCAAAGGAAAACCAACAAGCTGAGGGCAGCGGTGATGGTGCCAAGACAGCGGCGGATGTTGTAGACGGCGAGGAGAAGTCTGTTGAATACTCTGAGAGCGACGTTGTCGAGCCGGCACGCGGTGTCCCGAGGGACGAACTGCAAGGCGAAGCGGAGCAGCAGGAGAACCGCTTCACTCGTCTTTACCGAGAGATTGTGCGCCGCAATGCGAAAATGGTCGCCTGGTGGCAGGCATACGCCTTCACGAACGGTGTGCTGAACACCGACAACACCTCCATCTTCGGCCTGTCCATCGACTTCGGCCCATTCGCCTTCCTGGACAACTTCGATCCGCAATACACGCCGAACCACGACGACCACATGCTGCGATACTCATACCGCAACCAGCCCACCATCATCTGGTGGAACCTGGTCCGTCTCGGCGAAGCACTCGGCGAGCTGCTTGGAGCTGGGGACCGATGCGACGACCGCGAGTTCGTGGAAGAAGGCGTGAGCAAGGACTGGGCTCCCGAGGTCGTCAAGCGCGCCGAAACGCTCATCCAACAGACCGGCCAAGAATACCGCGCCGTGTTCATGGCCGAGTACAAGCGTCTGATGACCGCCCGTCTCGGCCTGAAACAATGCACGCCGAGCGATTTCGAATCGCTGTACTCGGAATTGCTGGATACGCTCGAGGCGCTCGAGCTCGACTTCAACCACACCTTCCGCAAGTTGAGCTACATCAGCACCGACCAGCTCGACACGGACGAGAAGCGCAAGGAGGTCGCAGGCGTCTTCTTCCACCACGAAGGCCTGAGCGGGCTAGCGGGAAACGAGACCAACGCCCGAGCCCGCCTCGCCGCCTGGCTCGAGAAGTGGCGCGCGCGCGTCATCGAGGATTGGTCTGATTCGCCGGAAACCGATCAGGCACGTTTCAAGGCCATGCGCGCCGTCAACCCCAAGTTCATCCCGCGGTCGTGGATTCTGGACGAACTGGTCGATCGCGTGGAGAAGAAGGGGGAGCGGGAGATCATAGAGCACGTGATGGAGATGGCTTTGAATCCTTTCGAGGAGGAATGGGGTTGGAACCGCGAGGAAGAGGAGCGGTTCTGTGGCGATGTGCCCCAGTATCAACGCGCGATGCAGTGTTCGTGTAGTTCGTGAGATTGTACTCGGTTGGGCTGTTAAGCTATAATATTGGACATGTTCCCACTTGTCTATCATATCCTCTCTCCATCACTACTCCTCTGTAAAAGATCCGGCCTTGATCGCTGTGCGTCGACTAATCCACCTCCGACTGCTGATTGACGGAAACGCAGGACTGGAGCATAGGTATCCAGGTCCGCATCGAACAGTCCCCACCGCATCGACCACTGTCCGAAGCTCGACTCCCTCAAAGGACCTGCACAGGTACACACATATTACCCATCCGCGATCTCTGATCCATGATTCGGGTAAACAATAACCCGCCCAGATCAGAACGATGGATGTGGAAGGACGATTTGCTGGTACGGACATTCACTATCATCATCGGCATCAAACGCTGCTTCTCATTGTGTTTCCACGTTGCTATCTGTCGCTGGGGCAGAAGGGCGCAGTAATGGAATTCCCCTGTACTAAACCTGACGGTCTTGGTGAGAATTAGATAGCTCAGAATGACGCATGGACGACCAAAGACGCAACCTCATCGGACATTCACACTACTCATCAGCTGCCGCACACAGCTTGAAGGGAAGTAGGAGTGGCGCCAACGCCCCTTACAGCATGGAAATTCTACAACTTCCTATCTGGGCGACCTGCATGAGCGCGGGCGCACCCCTTAGCATCCGCTCAGCAATACCCAACGGCGTTTCAGAACGCTCGGGAAATTCACATGCGATGACGCAAACCTCAACTGCATGCAAACGGTTCGGACTCCGCATCACGTGCATCCGTGGGAATCTTGCTTCTTTACGAAGACTGCAGCCAAGCAAGAAGGAACCACGAGACTTATGTTCGGCACAGGAGCAAGGTCAGGTTGGCACCGAATGTTTGTTGCAGAAAGACTGGGTGAACACAGGTAGATGAGTTGATACGGGAACGCAATATGATTAGCAGGCAAGGATACAAACTTAAGCACAACTACATATAATCAAGCAAACCTCATTCCCGTGCCCATGCTTTGCTTGCTCTCTCTTCTTCCCACCCCTCGTGCCCAATCTGCGCAGTGCGCGTCGCGTTGCATGACAGCGACAGCACCGCACAATTGAAGCCCATGATAACCCCCCATCCCCTTTTACTTCCTTTGCCCCATAACCTTTCCCATCTCATCGGTAAGACCCCTGTCCGCCCGCACCGGGCAAACTGAACCCAAACGTCGGCACAGCCGGCGGCGTAGCGACCGCCACGGGCTCCGGCCTCGCGTACCCATACGCCTCCATCGGCATCGCAGCCCTACCGCCGCCAGCACCCACCGTCCCACCGTACCCACCAGCAGCATTGCCATAATACCCCGACTCGGGCTCCTTGTTATTCCTCCGGTCGCGCGGGTGCTCCCTCTGGCGCTTACCCGGCGGGCCTCCGGCATCCGGCACGACGCGCCTGCTCATGGCCTTGGAACTGACACCGGCGCCGATTTCGATATCGGGCTCCTCGAGCACCATGCCGCCTTCGATCGGCTTCCCGCCCGTGCCGCCGAACTCGGCCGTCAGGAGCCACTTCATGTCGGCCTCGGTGAGCTTGGGGACGGGGATGATGCTCTCGCCCTTGGCGTAGTCGCAGCACTCGCGCGGGCCGAACCCGACCCCCCATTTCGTCTGCCGCGCGATCTGCATCACGTCCCGGTCGCCCCGGTTCTGCAGCTCCTCCATGCCGGCCTTGGCGCTCAGGGCGTGGTTGCGCGTCGTCATCTTGACGAAGGCGTGGCGCTTCTCCCGGTTCGCGATGCAAGTCTGCACCCGGCCGAAGCGTTCGAAGAGACTTTGGATCTCGGCCTGCGTTCCGTTCGCGCCGCCGACGAAGAGGGTGCGGGACAGGACTTTGATGTGGTCCGGCGGCAGGCCGTTGTCGATGGCGATGTACTTCGGTTGCATCTGGTGGCCGTTCATGGCCATCTCGTCGCCACTCTCGCGCATGGGCAAGTCTCGCATCGACTGGATCGGTGAGCGCTGTCGGTATCGCCCCCGACCGCCGCGATCCATGCGATCCATCCTCTCGTCGTCTACCTGCTTTCTAGCTGCGATCTGCTCGTATGTGCCATACACCGGACTCGCTCGGCCCCTGCGCCCACCACGCTCTGGGCTCCTACTTCTGCGCCGGCCGTACGGATCCTGGGCCGCGCTCTGTTGACTCGGTCCTTGCGCGTCGTCGAAGGCTTTTAGTACTGGACCCCACTGATCCATGGGCAGCCCTTGCTTCTGCAAGTCTTGCAATAGATTCAACGCCATGACGAGCTTCCCTTGGTCATTCAGGATGTTCGGCGGAAGGATGCTCCTCAAAGGCGCTAGAGGATCATTGGATGCGGGGGGTGGCTGTGGTGGTGGTGGTGGAGGCGCAACGGCGAAGGCTTGCGGAATGGATGGGGGTGGGGGTGGAAAGCCTTGGAAGCCTGGTGGCAGCTGCAAGCCTTGTAGCTGCATTGGAGCGGTCGATGGGGCCGCCGCGTACGCGGTTGGTTGGGGCTGCGTGAACTGTGGAGGAGGCATTGGGCCGTTGTTCTGGTGGCCGAACAAGGCTGCGATCTCCGGTGGAAGCTGTTGCGGGAACGCCGAACCTGCTAGCTGAGGGAGGGCTGGTGTCGCAGATGGAGCTGCCGACTTTGGTGCCGCGTTTGCTAAAGCCGCCAAGATGCTGTTCACGTCCTGCGGGGGTGCACTGGTGGCAGGTGGTGCTTGAGCTGCTTGAGCCGGCACTGGTACAGCTCTGCTCTGTGTGACTGCGTTGCCAGTCACACGCGCCTGCTCGCCTCTCCTGGCGATCAAGCCCTGGTCATGCAGATACTGGGGCGGATAGCCCGTCGGTGTAAAGAGTGGCCTACTTGGAATAGGAGCCATGAACTTCTCTTCGGCCTTTACAGTGGTTTGGGCAGAGGCAGCACCGTTTGTCTGAGGCGCCGACGCTTGCGACGAAGCGACCTTTCCTCTGAAGTCTGCCAACAGCTTTGCTGGAAAGGTACTGCCTTTTTCCCAAATGCCGATCATGTTATCCAGTTTGGGTTTCTGCTCTTGTGGGATACCTTTCAAGATGTCGTCGAAGAGCGCAGGCATGAGCTCGGTCACCCGCTTGACTGCGGCGGAGTATGTGCCCGGCTCGCCTCTACCCTCGACGTGGAGATCTTGGCCGTTCTGCTTTGCCTTCTCGATCCATTGTCTTACCACGCTGTCGATCACATACAGAGCGCCAAGCTTATGGGTAACAGGTGCCTTCTTAAGTGCACGGTACAAGGATTGGACGATGGTGGATTCAGCCTGCAATGAAAGTAATGTCAGTCGGTGAACTTGCATACAATGTATCTACGCTAATCGAGCGCCTCGGATGCACGCGAAGGCGACCTTCGATTGCGCCGACTTACCTTGATATTCGTCACGCATAGATGGGTGATGCTACCGATCTTGCCTTTGCTCGCTCCGGGCGGCTTGAGTTGATTCAGCGACGCGAGTTGAGCGTCGAGGTCTTGCATGGTGTTGGCGGCCATGTTGCTCCTGCTGGTCACGGGTTTACTCTACGGCCCCGAACGCGTATCGTCGTGGTCTACTGAGTTACAGTGTCCTAACGTGAGGCTCTACCAACTCGCACAGAGCGTACGGCGCGAGACGAACGAGTGGTGACGTGAGCGCGACAGCTACTGCCCTGATGAGCACAATCGTGCGAAGATGGCAACGCGATCTGTCGAGACAGACGAGCAAAGACGAGCTGTGTCGGAGGATTATGTGACGCGCGCAGCAAGTCTGTCGAGGTGGGAGATGGAAGGACGTGGAGTCTGATCCAAGAGGGCGCGCAACCTATGCCCGACGTAGCAGGCTCGGAAGGTCTAATGTGGCAGTCGTTACGCGGTTGAGTGCAGCTTCTGTACTTCCAGGCAGTACGGTGAAGGGTCTGCCGTTGACGAAAGATACTCTCGTGGTGCTTATGCCTATGACCGAGGTAGAGAGTAATTCGTCCTCAACCGCTTTCGCAATTTCAAGTCTGTCGTGCGTAAAGTTCTGCTCAAGGCTTAAAGAAGCGAGTTTTTGTACGGCTACGGCCGAGTCAAAGGCAGCGGCTTCGTGTTTCTTGCCTAAGATCGAGCCGTCACACTCAGATCAGTTGTCGAGGTGAGTCGTGACAAGGCCTCCTGATGGACGCTTCACGGTCTATCAAGTCAGCTGAGGTGGCTGACTTGTTTGCCCCTCGGATGCCCGGCGCAGTGGTGCAAGTCAGACGGAATTACAGCTAAACGGCTGTGCTATACCACTGTTAAGGGTACTGAGGCTGGCTTGCGTGAGGAGGGTGAAGGAAAGGGACGATGATGATGATGTTGGTGGTGAAACGGCAAGATGATGGGGAGGGAAAATGGAAGAAAAGTGAAGTTCTTTGCTCCGACCGGGAACGCTAGAGATCTCGGCACGTGCCAGCCGCGGCTCCGGGACATTTTCAAGTTATTATCACAGCATGTGACATGAGGGATATAGCATGATACAGCGTTACCCAACACAGAGCCCGGAAGCAAACAAATCACCAACAAATATAAGGACCGCATATGGCTGCAGTGAGAGTGTGAGACCAGGTTGTATGCAGGATATCATGTATACGTGTACCTAGGTAGGTAGGTAGGTACTTATTCGACACCCGAGACCAGACCGTCCGGAAGATGGAAGAAGCCCCAACAACCACCAACAGGGCACGGAGTCTGACATCTGGCCTGTGCTCACCTTCCGGGGGCTTCATCACTTGTCTCCCAATTCTTTTTTTACAGCTCCGTGATCCGTCCCATACCACCATCCGCCTCAACATCCTCCATCCTTCTGAACTTCTGCTATTGTCCGACCCGAGCTGAACCTCGGCCTTCCTTCTGACCAACCTTGGCCTGTTCCCTACTTTGTCCAGCGATTGTCAACCCAAACCTCCAATATGGCCCTTTCGAGCTTCTCCCGCGCCGCCTTGCGCCGTACAATGGCCACCCAACCCACCGTCAACAGCTTCGCCCAGAAGTCAGCCTTCAATGCGGCCAGGACTTACGCTACCCCAAGCAAGAACGCCGTAAGTGTGCATTTGACACTGCTTTGGACACCCAATGCGTCGAGCAGAGCAAAGCGCGACTCGACGGAAGCTGACCGTGTGCCTTTGATCCACAGAGTCTCAAGGAAACCTTCGCCGCCAGCCTTCCCGAGAAGATTGACCAGATCAAGAGGCTGCGAAAGGACTATGGCAGCAAGGTGATCGGTGAGGTGACGCTCGACCAGGTCTACGGCGGCGCCCGTGGCATCAAGTCCCTGGTCTGGGAGGGCTCCGTCCTCGACTCGGAGGAGGGTATCCGCTTCCGCGGCAAGACCATCCCGGAATGCCAGGAGCTTCTCCCCAAGGCTCCCGGCGGTCAAGAGCCCCTGCCGGAAGGTCTCTTCTGGCTCCTCTTGACGGGTGAGGTGCCGAGCGAGCAGCAAGTCCGCGACCTCTCCGCCGAGTGGGCCGCCCGAAGCGACGTCCCATCCTTCGTCACCGAGCTTATCGACCGCTGCCCCAACGACCTGCACCCGATGGCCCAGTTCTCGCTGGCCGTCACCGCGCTCGAGCACGAGTCGTCCTTTTCCAAGGCCTACGCCAAGGGCATGAAGAAGACGGAGTACTGGGAGCACACGTTCGAGGACAGCATGGACCTGATCGCCAAGCTGCCCACCATCGCGGCGCGCATCTACCGCAACGTCTTCAAGGACGGCAAGGTCGCGGCGATCCAGAAGGACAAGGACTACGGCTACAACATGGCCAACCTGCTCGGTTTCGCCGAGAACGCCGACTTTGTCGAGCTCATGCGCCTCTACTTGACCATCCACACCGACCACGAGGGCGGCAACGTCTCCGCCCACACCACTCACCTCGTCGGCTCGGCCCTCTCCTCTCCCATGCTGTCGTTGGCCGCCGGTCTCAACGGTCTCGCCGGCCCGCTGCACGGTCTTGCCAACCAGGAGGTGCTCAAGTGGCTGCAGGAGATGAAGAGCCAGGTCGGGTCGGATCTCTCGGACGAGAACATCACCAAGTACCTCTGGGACACGCTCAAGTCGGGCCGCGTGGTGCCCGGGTACGGGCACGCCGTGCTCCGCAAGACGGACCCGCGCTACGTCGCGCAGCGCGAGTTCGCGCTCAAGCACCTGCCCGACGACGCCATGTTCAAGCTGGTCAGCCAGGTGTACAAGATCGCGCCCGGCGTCCTGACCGAGCACGGCAAGACCAAGAACCCCTACCCCAACGTCGACGCCCACTCGGGCGTGCTGCTGCAGTACTACGGCCTCACGGAGCAGAACTTCTACACCGTCCTGTTCGGCGTGTCGCGCGCCATCGGCGTCCTGCCCCAGCTCATCATCGACCGCGCCGTCGGCGCGCCCATCGAGCGGCCCAAGTCCTTCAGCACCGAGGCCTGGGCCAAGCTCGTCGGCGCCAAGTTGTGAATGCATGACGGCACCGGCACCGGCGCGGCGGGCAGCGGCGGGCATGGAGCGCACGTCGGCAAGTCCTCGACCGGTGGACCCGACGTGCGGATGATCCAGCGCGCGTTGGACTTACTCGGGGGCGATGGGGGCGGGAAGGAGGACGTGGAGCAGCGGCGGAAGCAGAGCACCAAGTGGAAGCCTTATTCGCTGCCTGCTTCGTAAGTGATCTTGTATTAATGGGCTGTGTTCCGGCAAAGTACGTGGCAGGGAACATGGGCGTCCGCTTGTTGGCATTTTTGTGTAAGTATCATACGTGTAGTACCATTTCGAAGCGATTATATAAGTACGGTGGTTTCTATTCATCTCACCACTCATGAAGATGAGGATATACATGTATTGCAAAGGTGACATCCCTATAGATTTGGAGAACCGAAGCAAACCGCATCAACTTTACCGCTTGCATCCCGACACGGCTCATCAAGCGTCAACAAGAATGTCAGGTTTACCAGGTACCTTAGGTATAATCGAATCCAGTCCTCCCCCCGACCCATTCGGACTCCGAACCCACCACCGGCCAACGTACATGTAGACAAACAAGCACTGATGAAATGGTTGAGGTATCAAAACATCAACCACATTTCCCGCAAGCCCGCTCGATACGGCGGGTTTGCCCTCACGGTCACAAGTGGACTGTCAATGCTTCATCAACGGCTCGTTCGCCGGGCGCGTCGATGATTACGGTCTCACCCGAATGCTTCGAGGTTTATTCTTGGTCTCTCTCTCTCTCGTTCGGGATATGGATCCCGCCCGAGCCGATACCATTCACCGCTGGGAGCCGCCGACCATCTATCTCACTTCTTCGACTTGTTGGTAGCTCTACCTAGGTGGTACTTTACTCTACCAATCGAACAGCAACTTCTTTGCAACTCGCATCACTCTCCTCTCTTCTCAAGAAATCAGGCTCGCACGTGTTTGTGTCATAAGGCGTTCATTAAGCGTGTGGGCAAGTCAGCAAAGCAGGATATACCTACCTACCTGTAATAAAACCATTCCCCGACCTCCTTAACAACAGCGCACCAACCTCGTCCTCACACCACCACCACCACATCACCTACCTCCCAACAGCCAAAAGGCGAAGAAGCCGTCTACCTGCCTCGGTCCGGCCCAGATCACTTACGCCAAAAGCAAGCTCCCCATCCACCCGCCATGTCCACCGCCAGCGTCACCGGCAACCCAGGCGTCGGCCTGCCCAAACCCGCCGCGCTCGAGAAGAAGCCGGTCAAGTTCTCCAACCTGCTGCTCGGCGCCGGCCTGAACATGTTCGAGGTCACGACCTTGGGCCAGCCGCTCGAGGTCATGAAGACGACCATGGCCGCCAACCGCACCGACGGCATGCTCGGGTCCGTATCGCGCATTTGGGGGAGGGGTGGTGTGCTCGGGTGTGAGTTCTCTTTCTTTCTTTCTCTCTCTTCCACCAACCAAAATACCCAAATCGTACGTTCTGCTGACCACTCGGCGATGGATCAGTCTACCAAGGCCTCATCCCCTGGGCCTGGATCGAAGCCTCGACCAAAGGCGCCGTGCTCCTCTTCGTCGCCTCCGAGGGCGAGTACTACGCCAAATCCTTCGGCGCCAACAACTTCGTCTCCGGCATCAGCGGCGGCATGCTGGGCGGCCTGGCGCAGGCCTACGCGACCATGGGCTTCTGTACCTGCATGAAAACGGTGGAGATGACGAAGCACAAGGCCGTCGCCGCGGGCGGCAAGGCCCCGGGCACCATGGCCACGTTCATGGACATCTACAACCGCGAGGGCATCAAGGGCATCAACAAGGGTGTCAACGCCGTCGCCGTGCGCCAGGTCACCAACTGGGGTTCGCGGTTCGGACTGAGCCGTGTCGCGTAAGCCTACCATTTCCCACCCCCATCCTGCGCTCTGCTAACCCCCCCGGATCAC
>Ga0268244_10000320_pt1 | contig 20541 bp, 16 predicted proteins | sample AgamicMgSfe_FD_200258 | JGI IMG/M metagenome (GOLD analysis project Ga0268244, IMG submission 200258) | Agave microbial communities from Guanajuato, Mexico - Mg.Sf.e (v2) (version 2) | ecosystem: Host-associated > Plants > Phyllosphere > Phylloplane/Leaf | place: Guanajuato, Mexico | collected... | reverse complement strand
TCCCCTTTCCCCTCACATTCCCCCGGCCGCCCCTCGTTTCCCTTCTCGCCCTCTTGGCAGCCTCCTTGGCCCTCGCCTCCGCCTCGACCTTCTTCCGCTCAAGCTCCTCTTTCTCCGCTTCAGCGCGGGCAGCCTGCGATCGTCGAGCAGCGAACTTGGGCGCGACGACGGGTCTGGCGCCGCCGCGACCACGACCTCGTCCGGTGCCTACGCCTCGCAAGGAGGCTGATGGGGAGCCAATGGAGGGTCGATTGAGAGAGTCCAGCCGTTGAACGGATGGTGTGCGGGAGAGGGTTGCGGGGGTAGGTGATGGTGCCTGAGTGGTCACGTTGGGAGCTGCCTCTGGATCGGTGGATGTGGGTGTAGGTGCTGGAGGTTCAGAGGGTCGTTCGGCGCCGGCTGTGGTTGACCCTTCCATGTTGGTATCGTCATACTCTCTGTTTGCTGGTTGTGCCTCTGGATTGTCGCCCTGCACGTCCTCACCCGCGGCAGAAGGTTTGGACGCCTCGGCGGGCTTCCTGACTGGCGCTCGCTTGGGGGCTTTCGGCGGCATTTTCGGTGTGGAATGTGGTTCGGTGCGTGTTATCGTTCGTTCATGAGTTCATGATCATTTCCTGCGCACCCCGTCTATCTCGTGCCGTCCTTTGTGGTTGCAAAGTATCATCATGCACACAAGTTTGTAACGTGATGTCGAAAGCTTCACTGGTCGAGCTCAAAAATCCTCGATAAGCAGCGGGAACACCCCGCTATACGCTCTTATCAGCACGTGACAGTCGAGCCAAGCGATGGGAGACATACAGACGACGATAAGCTCTTCACTGTTCCTCTATATATAAACCCTTCGACTTGAGAATTCCCATCAAGAGCCATCCTGACAAAAAACATCTCAGTTCACAAGGTCCATTCTCCCGCTTTCATCCACCACTGTTTTCCTGTCCAGGATTTCCTCCACTTTCTCCGTAACTCCCATCTTCCCACCCGTCTTGTCGTTGAAGAACTTCAGCACGCCCTCCCTCGTTCTGTGGTCCTTGACGGCAGCCAAAACATCGCCCTCGGTCGGCAGCCCGATCCAGCCGTGCGGGTAACTAGAGTAATTCGCGCCCGAAGTGGAATTCAGAAGCTGCAGATCCGACGGCTCGGATGGGTAGAAGGAGGCGACGTCCAGGTCAGACACCTCCTCCAGCGAAACGGGGCTCCAGTGAGGCGTGCGCTTCGGCTTGTCGATCAACAGCGCGGAGACACCCTCGATGAAGTCCGGATGCTCCATGAACCGACTCGCGATCTGGTATTCGTTCCTGAACGTCTCGCCGATCGTCCATTTAAAGCCTTGGGCGAACTGGTGCATAGTGACTTTGACGCTGGTTGGGCTGCGCGAGAGGATGGTCTTGCGAGTTTTGCTGGCCCAGTCCATGACGGCTTGGCTTATGCGGCCCTCTGCGTTTTCTGCAAGGCCCTGCAGCGCTAGTAGAACTTGTTCGATGGTGTTCGCGGGTTGGAAGGCGTAGTCGATCGCGGTACGGGTATGACCGCCAAGGACCGAGGACCTTGGGTGCGAGGTGTTTGGGATGCCGGTGCAGAATTCCTCAATGGTGCTGTTGATTATACTGAGGCGATGTTGCATGTTGTCATAGTCTCGGAACTGAAGTTCGGCGAGACGTGCTTCGAGGTCTGGAAGGGACGAGGAGTGTAGGTAGTGAGTCGCAACGCCCGCCCAGAAGGCGTCCGGTCCTTTGAGCTGTTCAGAGGTTAAAGCGAGATATTTGCCGACCTCACCGTCTAGACGGGGAAGAAAGAATGAAGCGCCGACATCCGGGAAGAAGCCGATAGTTGTTTCAGGCATGGCGAACACGGTGTTCTCGGTTGCGATCCGGAAGGGCGCATGTAACGATAACCCTACCCCGCCCCCCATGGTGATGCCGTCGATGAAGGCGACGTATGGCTTGGTGTACGTCGCGATCATATGATCGAGCTTGTATTCCAGCGCAAAGTAGTCCTTGCTCTCCTGTTGGCCTTGTTTGCCCTCCTTGTTCCTCAAAGCCAAATGCGCAACATCACCACCTGCACAGAACGCTCTCCCCTCGCCCTTGATCACTATCACGTTGGCCATCTGGGACTTGCTCCATTCCTGCAAGCGGGGGATGATTTTCCGCGCCATGCTGCCGTTGAGCGAGTTGAGCTTCTTGGGCCGGTTGAGGGTGATGGTCCGTACTCCATACTGTGAGCCGAAAAGCACGTCGTTCGGCTCGTCGCCAGGTAGTTCTCTGATCTCGGTCGAGGAAGCAAACTATGGTGGCTGATGTCAGTCAGCGAACGGGTTGCTGTTGATGGTCGGGCTAAAGGCAGACGTACGGATCTAGATCCGGCATGGGACATTGCCGGGCAGAGGATCTTGGCCCGGAGAGGCATTTTTGTTGTTGGTGAATGGTGCGATGCGACAGCGAAGCGTCTGCAACACTTCTGGAGGAGCATTGGGGAGGATGTGCTTGTGATGGGCAAGGTGCTGTGGTTTCTGGACGTCTCTCAGAGAGCTTGTGCTGTCATTGGAGAAGCTGCGCGGACCTCGGTAGACTATATTCTTACTGAATGAAGGCGGCGACGGTGAGGTGTGCGTTGCCTTGCGTGCAGCAGTGACAGGACGACGACAATGAGCGAAACGTTCGTGGATAGCGAGCAGACTGGTCGACGTTCGTGTGATCGCAAGACTTGATCAAATGTCACGTGATATTTTGGAACCTTCCCAAAGGGGTTTCTTCTCCGCAAACACTCGCATCTGATAGAGTGACGGGTATTGTATGCGCGAGCACAGACCACTTCATACACATTTTGTAGGTCGGCCGCCATCGCATTGCACACGACCTCAATTTGTCCTTCCATCTCACCTCCTCCGTCCCTCCCTTCTCATCCCCGGTGCGCCTCGGCCGTGTACAACCCGGGATCATGTCTTTCGCGCGAACCCTCCTCTCCACCGCCCGCGCCTTGCGTGCACCGGCGAGCAGTACTCCCTTGCAGCAGGCTTTCACCCCGAGAGGCCAAGCACAGTACGTGAGGAGCTACGCCACCATCTTCCAGCGAAACAAGCCGCACGTCAACATCGGCACCATCGGACACGTCGATCATGGCAAGACCACCCTCACAGCCGCCATCACCAAGCGACAGGCCGAGAAAGGGTACGCTTCTTTCCTCGACTATGGCTCCATCGACAAGGCGCCCGAGGAACGCAAGCGCGGCATCACCATCTCCACTGCACACATTGAGTACCAAACCGACAGCCGCCACTACGCCCACGTCGACTGCCCTGGTCACGCCGACTACATCAAAAACATGATCACCGGCGCCGCTTCCATGGACGGCGCCATCATCGTTGTCGCCGCCAGTGACGGGCAGATGCCGCAGACGCGAGAGCATCTTCTGCTTGCTCGACAAGTAGGCGTCCAGCGCATCGTCGTGTTCGTCAACAAAGTCGACGCTGTCGAAGACCCGGAGATGTTGGAGCTCGTAGAGATGGAGATGCGCGAGCTTCTCTCCACCTACGGTTTCGAAGGCGATGAGACGCCCATCATCCTCGGCTCCGCTCTCTGTGCCCTCGATGGCCGTCAACCCGATATTGGCACCGAGAAGATCGACGCCTTGCTCGAAGCCGTCGACACCTGGATCCCGACCCCGGAGCGCGACCTCGACAAACCTTTCCTCATGTCCGTCGAGGATGTATTCTCTATTCCTGGCCGTGGCACCGTCGCCTCCGGCCGTGTCGAGCGCGGCGTTCTGCGCAAGGACTCCGAGGTCGAGCTCGTCGGCAAGAACGTTGCCCCAATCAAGACCAAGGTCACCGACATTGAGACATTCAAGAAATCCTGCGACGAGTCGCGCGCCGGCGACAACTCCGGTCTCTTGCTGCGCGGCGTGAAGCGCGATGAAGTGCTACGCGGAATGGTCATCTCCGCTCCCGGAAAGAGCAAGGCGCACAAGAAATTCCTATCGTCCATGTATGTGCTCACGAAAGAGGAGGGAGGCAGACATACCGGTTTCCACAACAACTACAAGCCTCAGATCTTCATCCGAACAGCCGACGAGGCCGCTAGCCTCACATGGCCAGAGGGAAGCGAGGCGGCGACCGAGGGCAAGATGGTGAGCCCGGGTGACAACGTGGAGATGGTGTGTGAGATCAACAAGCCGTTGGCGCTGGAGCAAGGGCAGCGGTTCAACATCCGTGAAGGCGGACGGACGGTCGCGACTGGACTGATCACGAGGTTGATGGACTAGAGGGACGAACTATCTGAGACACGATCCCCGTTCTCGGGCCCGCCGAGACTTAGCGTGCGCAGCTGTGGCCGCAGTCGAGCCTCGGGTGGCGGGTGCAAGATCAACGGAATCCGTAGGAGTGAAGGGTGAGAGAGGGAGAAAGAACTGTAAGATGTGGGAAAACCCCCCCTTGGTACGTTTGAGCTGCGAACGGATCCCCGGGCTTCGTGGAGGGCACTGTATATGAGCTGTACTTTATTTCCACTCCCGTCGAAGGAACGCGGAACTGTAGAAATGGAGATCTGAGGATGAAGGAAGGGTGGGCGGGAAATTGCATAGCCTGGCGTTTCCTTCCTGCTTCGTGGCGTTGACTTGCAGCTACATTCTTGCTTTCTTAGTATCGAATTAAAGCTCCTCTCTTCACATGTGTTGCTGCTCTGTTCTGGTCTATCGCACCTCGCGGGTGATGGACCGAGAGCTTTATTGTGTGGGCGGTGGCTTACCGCCCAGTATGTGACTTGAGGCGTCGAATCTACATGGCAGCCTCATACCACATACATGTACTGATTTCTACACACACCTACGTAGGCGAGACTTGCATAGATGTTGGTGCTACAGTACTAGTCAGAAAGTTCTTGGTCAGGGCCATCTTGAAGTTACGCGCCGGTTGACGGAGCCATATGTTATTCCCACAGCAATCGCGATGGAGTGTACGAGCATAGCCGGCGAATGCATCGTTCAAGACTCGGACAGTAACGGTAATTTGAAGGGGTTGCGATGTCGACGTCGGATGAAAGTGAAGTGAAGTGAGGTGGTTGAGGCTGGAGATAAGATTGTTGCCCCCCGCGACCGGCTTCTCAAACGGCTGTTGTGGGCCTGGTGGCTCCTGCTGTACCGACAGACCAAACGGCTTCGCTGCCTTCCCCTGCGGCGATCCGCGCACAGAGCAACATCACGCACTAAGGCCTATCCCGAACATGCGCCGACGTCGCCGTTCATGTACCTCCACCTTCGCTTGCGATCGCAACAGTCTCTCTCCGACTTGTGCGACGACTTCGACCATATCATTATTCGGGAGCGCTTGACGCCGAACGCCATGGCGCTTCATCATCATCATCAGCGGGCATTGACTACGCCGGACTTACATAACTATCACTCGACGGCCAGCGCGCCGAGCATGAGGAGCAAAGAGCCGATGGAAATGGCGCGACCCTTCACGCCGCCGGACGCGGACGGCGGGAACGTGAAGGTGGTGGTGAGGGTACGGAAGTTCATCAGGAGAGGTAGGCTTTAATGAGGTAGGGGCGGGGCTCAGATGTGCTGACGCTGCGACAGAGTTGGATAAGCGGTCGCCTTGTCTGATCGAGATGAACCCGAACACCAACGAGACCATCATCCATCCACCCGAGTTGACGGCGGAAGAGGCCCAAAAGTCACGCAAGCAGCACGACGAGAAGAGCTTCACTTTCGACAAGTCCTTCTGGTCGCACAACGAGAAGGATGCCCACTATGCCGAACAGCGCGACGTCTACGCCTCGTTCGGGGAAGAGTTCTTGGACCACAACTTCGACGGTTACCACACTTGCATCTTCGCCTACGGGCAGACGGGATCGGGCAAGTCGTACACGATGATGGGCACGCTCGACCAACCCGGCCTGATCCCCCGCACCTGTCGTGGGCTGTTCGAGAGGATCGAAGCGGAGCAGAGCAGCAGTATAACGTACAACGTCCACGTCTCCTTCTTCGAGATCTACAACGAACACGTCAAGGACCTTCTCTCTCCGCAGACCAATCCACCGACATACCTCAAGATTCGCGAGAGCAAGAGTGACGGAGTTTACGTGCAGAATCTGGTCGACGAGCCGGTCAAGTGTTACGAGGACATTGAGCGGTTGATGAAGATGGGAGATATGAATCGGACGACCGCCAGCACCAAGATGAACGATACGTCCTCCCGCTCGCATGCCGTCTTCACCCTTACTCTCAAGCAAATCCAGCACGACATTGCCTCGGACAGCACGATCGAGCGCTTGGCACGCATGCGGCTGGTCGACCTTGCCGGCTCCGAACGTGCTAATCGCACCGAAGCCACGGGCCAACGGCTGCGCGAAGGAGGCAACATCAACCAATCCCTCACCACGCTCGGCCGTGTGATCGCCGCCCTGTCCGACCCGCGGCGTCAACGAGCCTCCCGTCTGACCGGCATGCAAAACCAAGCCAAGCGTCGCGCAGAAGTGGTCCCCTACCGCGACTCGGTCCTCACCTGGCTGCTCAAAGACAGCCTGGGCGGCAACTCGAAAACGGCCATGGTCGCCTGCATCTCGCCGACCGACTACGACGAAACCCTCTCCACCCTACGCTACGCCGACCAAGCCAAGCGCATCCGCACCAAGGCCCACATCAACCAAGACGCCGTCTCCGCCGCCGAGCGCGACGCCAAGATCATGGAGATGCAGGAGACGATCAAGTCCCTGCAACTCTCCGTCAACGCCGCCACGACGCGCAAGCGCGACGAGGCGGACCGCGCGCGCGACGAGCTGGAGGATTACCAGCGGCAGGTGACGAAGATGCAGCGGGCGATGGAGGAGAGCCGCGCGGTGTCGGACGTCAAGATCCGCGCGTTGACGCTCGAGGTCGAGGAGTTGCGGCCACACAACGTCGCGCTGCAGCTGGAGATCGAGGCGCTGCGCCGGCACTTGTCGCTTGCGGTCGGCGAGTTGAAGAATCCCATCGTTCTGCCGCCGGAGCTTGCTGGTGGAGACGACGAGGCTGACGAAGAGGAGGATGAGGATTACGATAGTGGCATGGGCGACGAACATGATTCTCCTCTCGGTGAAGCGGAGGGGTTCGAGCATGAGGCCTGGCAGGCCGATGTGGACGAGCTGATGAAGGATCTGGGCTTGTTCAAGCGCAAGGTCATGGGTGACAAGGAGCGGTTCCCGCATCCTCCCGTCGTGAGCGAGGTGGATGTGAGTTGAGATGTCGGTTTTGTTCTCGGTGACGGAGTTCTGTTTGTGTATACCCGTGTTTTCGGCGCTCGTGGATGGTTGGAGGGGCGGGGAGAGCTGGGATGTTTCGTGCGTTCGAGCGACGATGGAGTCAATTCAGTTACTGTATCAAGGTTTTCGCTGATAGACGGTGTTATATACCTTGCGGGTAACGAGCAAATACGAAAGAATAACCCATCAGTCTTCTTTCTTTGGTCTCTTCTTTTCTTTTGCCCTCGTCCCTCACCTCTGATTTTGGGTCCTGCGCAACAGTCCTCAGGTTGATCATACTACGTGCCCCGAGTCTCTGTGAGAGACCTTCCGTGGTTGATGCTGGCGGACACACATGGCTGCCACAGGTCATCCGCGAGCGCGCCTTTGCTCGATGGGGTGGAAGTTCTAAATGCGCTTTACCCTGTCGGTGACACATCTGCGGGGGGGGGATACGACGGGTATAACAGCCGTCTCCTCAAGGTTACGAAACAGTTCAAAGCGGTTACGCATCGCATGCACTGCACTTTGCAGGCCGAGCTTCCCAGGTTTGTGAGATCAGGCGTTTGGTTTACTCGAAGTATTGCTGTCCTTTCATGATTTCATCCATCTACCTATACCATTGAGCACTTCTCACCTTGGTACACATTGCCTAAGTAGGAAGGACCGTGGGATCGTAAAGTAATACGCCGACGTCCATCGTCATTGGGCTGACCTCAGGATGGTATGGCATACTTTTGAAGCTTCATCACGAGGCGAAGCATTGTAAAAGACTTTACTGAACCTTTGTCTAGCCAGCAGAGAAACGCAAGCTGCACGTCGGGCTCTGCGGTGGAGGGCTCGGAGGGCTCGCGGCATCGATTGCCATCGCGCGCGCAGGATGCCAAGTCACCGTTCTGGAAGCCGCCTCGCAGCTCGGCGAGATTGGTGCCGGCATCCAGATGACGCCCAATGTCTCCCGTTTGCTCATCAAATGGTGAGTGGCGTTGATCTCACAGCTCGTCTTGACGCTTTAGACTGCAATATGAGGAGAGGCTGAGAAGCTCGTTTTCACGGCGGCAGGGGTGTGGCCGACATCATTGGCGATGATCTCGTCCAATGCAAGGAGATCAACATCCGCCGTAGCGACGGCAAGATTGTTAGGAGGACAGAGCTGGTGCCCAAGACCGTACGGGAATTTGGCTTTCCTTGGTGGGTTGTAAGTCTCAGTCCGATTTCCGATGCAATGCTCGAAGACCTTTCTGCCACGAGGCGTTCCGTTAACGCATCGTCTATTATACTTCCAGGTCCATCGACATCACCTACACCAAGGTTTGGCGGAAGGCGCGCGAAGGCACGGCGTCGAGTTGGTGACGGGCGCCCGAGTGGTCAAGATCGATGGCGGCGAGTCTCCTGTGAAGTTGAGGACGGAGACGGGCGCGGAGTATGAGTTTGACCTGCTGATCGGAAGCGATGGACTAAAGTCGATCGTGAGGAAGACATTGTTCCCTGAAGTCAAGCCCAGAGCGCCGACGAACAACGCCGCATACCGCGCCGTCCTCCCATACGAAGAGGTCTACCGTAAGGTTTCAGAAGCGCGCGTCTTCGGCAACGCGATCGACGTGTGGCAAATGGAGAAAGGCTACGTGATCATGTATCCGATTTCCGGCGGGCGCGAATGGAACGCCGTGCTCTCGCACTTCCGAGATGACCGTGTTGAGGACGTCGAAGAGGAGGTAAACATGCAGGAGCTGCGGGACTATTACAAGGATATGGACCCGAGGGTGACCAAGATTCTTGACCTTATCCCTACCTCCAAACGCTGGCCATTGCTGATCACGGGACCGTTGGGATCGTGGTCCAATCCGCAGAAGAATGTGGTGTTGATGGGCGACAGCGCCCACAGCATGGTCAACCATCTGGTAAGTCCAACGCGGGGCTTCGTACAACTCCCACTTATAATCGGGTGGGCTTGCTGACCATACAACTGGCAGGCACAAGGAGGGTAAGTGTCTGAAGAGCATCATAGTCTACCGCATCTTACTTCACGCCACTACGGAGGAGTTGGTCCTGGATGAAGGACGCGCAAAGCCAGTCTTGGCATGGCATCCGTCGCGCAGTGGACCAATTCCCTCGTAGATGTCTTCGAAGTTGAGACTACCCCGGTGTAGGAAATGCTCTAATTTATGTGCTAACTTCTCGGTAGTAAGTGTTGTAACCGCGTGTCCAGTCGCGCAAAACTGAGATGCTCACGTTTCGACTAGCAGCGACTTCCATGGAGGATGGAGCGTTTCTAGGTCGAGTCCTCGCGGAAGTTGTCCATGGCGTCTTGACGCTGCCAGAAGCGATCGGGATCTATGAACGGACGCGCATGCCTCGCGCGTGGATCAAGCAGCAGGCCTCGTTCGTCGAGGGAAGCGTGTACATGGCCGAGAGCGAGCCTCGCGGGCGCGCCAGGGATGACAGCTCGGCGGCGTCAGTAGCACAGACTGCTGCCGAGGCAGAGATCAGCAATCTCCAGACTAAACCCAGGGTAACCGGGCCAGACGCCAATGCCCGTTCATGGGACCTTTGGGGCGCGCCAGAGACGGTTCAGTCGATCTTCTCGTATGACCCGGAAGGCGACGCGGACAACGCCGTTCTGACCTATTTGCAAGAGAAAACACCCTGGGACAGGACGACCGGCGTCAGCGAAGGTCTCGAAAGGAAGTGGACCGGCTGGTACATGCCGGAAGGTAATGTCGGGAGGATAGCTGCCAGTAGAGGCTCTAAGCTGTAGTATTGGGTCATCTCGTCATAACTTCGTTTTTCTTTCTCGTGCCCGTCGTTCCTGTAAACCGTGTACACATCGGGGTCAGCGAGCACTCCCAAAGCAGGACTGCCACTCATCATCTCACGTACCCAAGTCCACGCATCACCAGTAAAGCGTTCTTTGTGCCACTTCTGGTACACGACGTCCGCCTCGTCGCTCGTCTGAGCCTTAAGCATGTGACTGTACACCTCGAGCTGCTCCATAAACCCGGGATTAGGTTGACAAATGGGCCTCCCTTCACAGACCTGCTGCAAAGCTCGCTGTGGCGAAAGTCTCCCCTCGCACATCAAATAAGCACACACGATCGTCGCCGACCTCGACTTTCCCATCGCACAATGCACAAACACCCTCCCACCACCAGCCAACGTACCCGCGATGAACCGATTCGTCGTCTCGAAATGCCGTAACAAATCCTCGTTCGGGTCGTCGTCGACTTGGATCCTCAGCGTCGTATATTGCGGATACTGCCCGATGTCGTAGTCGAGGACGGAGAGGATATGCGTGATTTTGGCTCGCGCGAAGAGGTCCGGTTGCGAGACGAGGGCGTGCAGGCCGCCGATGTACAGGCCTCCGGCTCGTGGGACCTCGTCGATCCAGCCCATGTTGCGGTAGGCGTCGGTCAGGTGGGCGAATTCCCAGAATCGCGCCGGCGGCATCTACGTCGATTGGGGCGAGCGGTACGTTTAGTCCGTTAGAAGTCTTCGGAACAGATACCATCTACGACCTGCTATGTCCAGTATGCAGGTATTGAGGTATACAGGTGTTGATGGATGTCGTTGGTGGCAAGTTGCGTTACATATATTTACCTCGGTTCACTTCGGGACATCTTTCGATACAGTAATGTATGTACACGGATTTAATACGACGGGAGTTATCGTGCATGGTATATGATTATGTACGAACGATACCTGTATCAAGTGAACGCCTGCCCTTGCATTGAACGCATAACATGAAGAAGTCGACGAGCGTATCGTTCACGCCACGCTGCAATGCATACTTTGAACACTTCTCCTGTTCATCCTCGAGTCACCGCTCTTACACTCTAGCCGGATCGATCAAGCGCTTGTCTTGTTGAGTTCGGGCTCGGGCTCCTCCCGTGTCCTGTCAATGATCAATGCCTTACTGAAAGGCGCCGTCGTTTGCCGATGAGGCACTGGCTCTTCGGTTGCCCATCTCCAGAGATGCTTCATCGCCGACTGCGTGGTGAACTCGATCAAGGGCGACAAGAAGAATGCGAGGGTCAGGATGACGGTGTAACAGATGAGAGCCGTGAGGAGCAGCACGACCGAGTAAGGCAATCCTGCCGTGGCGAAAGTCACCGCCAGCCAAGAACCCAAGCTCCAGAAGATCAATCCGTGGGAGAGATAGATCGTCATGATGTGTGGATGCAAGAGTGTGAAGCATTTCAGGGAGAGGACCCACTGTGTCCATGTGCTGAGCTCCACGACGATCTGCAGGGACACTGCGAACGTGAGGATGGCCAGGTTGGGAACGTAGTAGTCCGGGTATGCGTCGTAGACTGACGGCAGGGTTCCAAGAATCGGCCGACCGGAGATGCCTTCAGGATGGATGCCACTTTCGTACGACATGAAAGGGTAGTCGTAGAATGCGGTGTTGAACAAAAGGATGAGCGGTGTGGCCCCGGCAACAAGCGCCGATATCGTGAGAAGAGGATAGAGACGATACCACTTCGCCTGTGCCCACTTAATCCAGCCGTATGTGATGTCGAGGTCAGCAAGCATCAAGCCGGCCCAATGACACGCACTCCAGCTCTGCAGTGGAAGTCAGCCACAATGCCGCGGCCAAGGTGTTCGCAGTACTCACCGTCGCATACCAGCCACAGACGATGGCGATCGAATAAAATCCAAACCGCTTCCAAGGCGTCTTAACAGGTCGTATCATCACAGCGGCGAGCAGAGTGACGTAACTGTAGAAATGCTGCACCGGGATTGTCCTGTGTCAGCAGTTAGCAAAGCTCGTCAAGATCTCCGTCAACCGAGAGCCTAACCATAGAATACCGATGCAGTAGTGGTTGACGACTTCCGGTGCGCCATTCGGGATAAGATAGGTCAGCTCCACGAGCTCGTTGATAAACACGCCGAAGTTGGGCTGCGGCGTTACATATGGCCACAAGGAGTAAGAAATCGATGGGAGCCATTCCAACATGCCAGTGATACCAAGCTCGAGGAAGAAGTACTCCAGCATCATGAAGATGTAGCATGGGATCAACATTCTGGCGCCACGAAGCAAAACCTTGTTCGCGACGTCTTCCAGCTTGCCGTTCTTCAGGTACCTGGCTGTGAGGAAGCGACAGGACGTGACGAAAAACGGTCCAATCCACAACGGCGTCAACAAGTACGGACCAAGGACGTATGCAAGCCAAGTGTCGGCATCGAAGTGCTTGTTTGTGCCAGCGCTCTCGGTCACGTATGGCCAGAATGTCAAGGAGAAATGGCGAAGAGTGACTCCGATACACGAGAGCGCGACGAAACCGGCGAGGTAATCAATCCTCTGTTTTGGTGATGCCACAGGGGCCGTATTGGGGTGAGGGTGCACCGAGGCCTTGACTATAGTTGTGAGCGACTTTTTGTTTTCCAGCTGTTCCGGACTTTGCGTCTCGAGCGGCATGATAGCCATGTCTTTATCGATTGATTCAGGTTCTTGGTCAATCTTCTTCTCGAGCTCCTGCTCGTTACGACTGCCGCGATCGGATTCGGTCTGGAAAGAGCTCGCCGTCATCTCAGACATTCGGGACCAACGGTTTGGTGTTCTGGCATCGCCTTCAGACGTCATTTCGGACATTTGGCTGTTGGACCATCTGTCCGACATTCTGGGGTCTGCTCTCGACGACTCCGTATCCTCGGTGTATGCCTCGTCGGTATTCTTCCTCGAGTAAGTAGGTCGTGCCATTGGCGAAAGCAATCCGTTCTGGGTGGAAGTCTTGATGGCTTCATTGTGTCGAGTGATCTTCGCGAGAGGCCAGGAGCTCCTGTCTCCTGGCTTGCCCAGGGTTTGGTAGCTGGGGACTGGGGACAGGGCGTCAGGTGTCTGCATTCGCGAGGTGTACTCGGGCAGGAATGTCACCGATTGATTGGCGCTCGGATTGGCGCTCGTCGCGAGGCTGTAATCATCGAGCTTGTGCTTCTCGTCCGTGATAATTTGTGGAGGCTCTGCTGGCTGAGAGATTGATGCTCGCAACGTATCCCTCAACTTCCGATTCTGGCGCTCTTGGGAACCGATGATTTTCAGATCCTTCAGCTTGCGCCACGGTACTCTCCGGAAGAAAGCGTTGACCAGCGCTGCGACCCCAAAGACACTGAAGACACCCGCCACCACGCCTGCAACCCACCTGAGGTGCCGGTAGCGCTGGGGCTCCACCCACGCCACGGTCGCCGCGGCTGAATAGGCGGTCGAGTCACGTAGAGAATGATTGTCGATCGAGCATGCTTGATTGCTGCTACAGCGTTCATCGAATGCAGCGTGACCGGCCTCGGTCATGAGACTAGAGTTGAAAAAGGCGCGAACGAAGCGGACGTTTGCCACCGATCTGTTCACCGGCGGTCCTTGCATGTAGTTGGGGTCCCCGGTACACCAATGCCTCAAATAAAGCGGCTGGGGGACTGTTGGGACCGTCCGGTCACGTTTCGTGACTGATCGGGTGCGATTCGTCCCGATCCAGAAATCCACTGAATCTTCCGCCCAGTCAAAGCGCATATCGAGAAAGTCCCATGGCGGGATGGGTGGCACGCCCTCTGTCCCAGCTTGCAGAACGGTATAGTTCACTGCAAGGGAATTGTCGGGCGCCTCGCCGTTGACGAGCTGTTCTATCTTGGCATCCGTGGGCATGTTCATGTTCAACATGTCCATCTGGAGTCTGTTCGACTCGTTGAAATTGAGTCCTATGGTCCACGCTGCAGTATGGTCAGTAAGTTGCCGCCGGGGCTCCGATGCGGAGGTGTCGAGAGCTTACCTGATCCACCGACCCAGGGCTGAGGTGAGCGCATGGAAGCTCGGAAAGTCCCGTACAAGATGTCTTGACGATGACTTTGCAGATGTATTCCGTCCACGAAATGATGGTCGGGTGGGTTGAGGTACGCTTCCAAGCTGGTCCCATCGCCGTCGACCGCTTCCTGCCAAGGAAGGGCGTCCTGATTGCCGATGACAAGATTGTTCGAGGTAGAGCCTTGCCTGTACGTGGTCCTCCAGCCCTTTTCCTTCTTATGACGGTAATCGAGGATTCTGATGGAGTCATTCTGCAACGTCGTCGTCTCGTTGAAGTAGATGATCAGAGACTCTGTGTACACCCTTTCCGTACTTGGATCGCGGAAACCGCAAGGACAGTCGGACGGCGTCGTCGCATCTTGCTGGGCAGAAGACGTGGCCGCGAAGAAGGCAAGCGTCGACAGAACCACGGCCGCGCTTTGGAGCTTCATTATGCTCGATCGGAATGTTGTCGCCTTACAGACTGCTCATTCGACGGGGCGCTGCGCGTTTGCTCGGATGGCTTCTTGAGGTCGAAGAAAGGGGGCCAGCACTCTCACGGAATGTCGACGGAATCCCAGTCACCGTCACCGATGTATCATTATCTCAGCAGAAAGGGCAGGCAGAGGGGCTTCTTTTCGCCTATTCATGTTGAACCATGGGCTTGTCTAGATCCAGATGAGGCGCTATGAAGTGAGCCAAAGAACGGCGTATCGCTGCTATAGTGGAGCTATAGCATGGCGTTGTATGTTCATTCCTAACATGGACAACCCACCCACCCACCTGTTCCCATGGATGCCGAACGTGCCTACTACGCGCAGCCGACAGATCGTCCAGTGTCGGTACACAGAGAGCGGCAGCTGCTCATTCACGTTTAATCTCTATAGGTGGCTGTCGCAGGAACTTCGGAGCCTTCCCATTCAACTCTGGATCTGTAAAGGTGCCCACTGCCCAGTGATCGGTTTTATAGCTGTAGCCCCCAATCTTGTATCGTATTACGACCTGCCAACTGCATTCGCAGGACTTCCGGCGACGCGAGACTCGGGAGTCGTTCATCGTCCATCGGTTTGCTACGCTTGAGGCAGATCTCGCCAGTGCAGAATCCGATCGAGGTGATATATGCTTTTGACCATCGCGTGTGTTTACCCGCCTCCTATACAGATGGCATCATGCGTTTCCGTCCGGTGTGGTCGACACCACTGTAACGAGGTACACAGTGGCGCACAGTGGGCATTCCAGAAGTCATAGTGAGAAAGCTCTGCTGGAAGGGGTTGTATGAGGTGGATGTGTGGTTGATATAGCGTGCTCACGTCATCCAACCAGCACAGACCCGACTCTGCAGAGACGTCACGTGCGTAGTGCTTCGGCTTTCCCTCGCATGTACTTCGTGAGCTCTTAGGACTGAATCTACCTAGGTACGACTACTCTACGTCTTGATGTCACAGACTCATTATCATCTCAAGATTATGCATCTCTCCCCGAAATCAAACAGTACTGCCGAAATAGTGCCATGCGATCCGAACACATGTGAGACCACCAATGAACCTCCCAACCCCTATTCCGTCAACCACTCGAACGCTCTCTTCGCCGCCCACTGCGAGGGCCTGTCAACGATACGGTAGAACAGCTCCGCAAAGACGATGACAGCTGGCAGACAAGTCACGAGGACGACGGCGTTGGCCGCCGGTCGGTTCAACCCTTTCTGGGTGGTCAGGTAGAGCCAGAACTTGATTCCAGCTGCGTAGACGATGATGGATTGTGCGGTAAACAGACCTTGAACAGGCGATCAGCTTCGTCCTTTTACTTGACGACAGGGTGTTGGGAAGACTCACTGAATGCACGTTCACCAATGCTCACCAAGATCCTTGCGGACAGTATTTTCTTGATCACGTCCAAAGATTCCATCGCCGCGAAGAAGCCCGCAATAATCAGGTAGTCATCCAAGCGTGGGTACGGACCCTGGGCGGCGAACGTGGAAGGGGTCTGTGATTGCGACAGGTCCAGAAACGGATGTAGGACGAGCAGTGAGTGTTCAAACCGCGGAACGATTGTGGTGAAGTATTTCAGGGCCAGCCCGATAGCAAACACCAGCGCAGAGACCGCCCAAGTCGGGACACGCGTGCCCTTGCGCAACTTCAGCCCCAACTTAATCTCGGCGGAGAGAGTTGCATTCGAGGCCGCATCGGCGAGCGCGAGAGCAGTCGCCGCGTACCAACCCCATGACTGGTACCAGAACGAGCCGAGAGCGAAGAGCGCAAGAACCTGCCAGTGCCACGCCGGTCGGGTGTAGGGCATCACGACCATAATGATATAGATCGTGAAACTCTCATAATAGATGACGGCCGGCGCCCACAGAGTGGCCGAAGGCCAGAACCTGTTCGCAGCTTGAGTCGAAAAGTCCGTCGTAAGCCAGAAAAGATCGAAAATCGAATTGGCGGCCGCAATGCCGTTGTACGGCACGCCAGGCGTTGGGAAGGAGTTATTCGGCAGTCGGGCTTTGAACTCGTCGACGAAGCCGCCACCCATGGAAGTCACCATCCCGGTCGCAATCCCAGATGCGATGCTCAAGAGCAGCATCATGCGAATGATGCGGCGGACGAGTGTACCGGCGTATGTTGTCGAGCTCGGTTTTCGAAGATACGTGATGCCGACGGTCCGTAATGACAGAAAGACGAAGAAAGAGCTGATCAGGCTGCCGTTCCAGAACGGGACTGAGAAGATGTCGCGGAGCAGTCGTTGGTAGACGGGCCCGTTCGCCCCGGGATAGACGAGTGCTGGGATGAATGTTGCGAAATAGATCCATACCAGGCTCTGCACAGCGAATATGCCTTTGAGTCCCATCAGATGAGGTTCTACTCGTTTCGATGCTCCAGGGGCTCTTTGGTTGATGTTCTGGTCTTGCATCTCTGGTGGTAGATCGGCCTGAGACTCATTGTAGTAGCGTTTTCTGGCCAACGCCAGCTTGTACAGGCCCATCGTCGCTAAAGTCGTGGCTTGTGAATATCGAGTTTACCTCCGATCACGAGCAAGTGCGTCGCTGAAGCTTTGGTTTTGATGGGAGCCACGATGATGCGCTCAAAACTTGAAGTTGTCTTTCCTAAACACCTCTGCGGATGAGAATGTTGAGTTGATCACCTCGGTCCTCATCATCTCGGTCCCCGCCTTGGGGCTATAGTGCCTCATTGAAGCCGTAGTATATGTGGGGAGATGGACGGTGGTCAAGCGAAGCGCCGATCGAGCCGCCTTAATAGAACCTCTGTTATAGAACCCTCTTAGCATGACTCCTGGAGGCTACCTCGAAGCCTCCACCCGCTCCAATCCCACGCCACCAGTCGCACGAACGCATGCGAATCATCGTATAGTAGGCGCTCACCATGATCCACAACGTGCACCTTCCCATTGCCTTGCGCGGAGTAGGCGGCCAGTCCGGGAGTGCCGCATTGCTCTCGATGTTGCGACTGCATCCTTAATCAGGGCGAAGGAGGCCAAATCAAGCTCTGTTGCTCATGCTCGAGCGGATGCAGGTACCACACGATCTCTGCGTGGGGTTATGGTACGAATCGAAAACGTACGGTCTGGTAGATTAAGTCGTGCTTTATTGACTGAAGCCTTACCTTGGTCAGCTTCCAACGTCCCACCGCGCTCAGACACCAATCAGCACAGCCAAACGGGTAGTAACGCAGCAACGTTACCTGTAGATCGCGTTCCACCAGACGTTCTGGTGACTGGTGGGAATTGGTTTACCGTCTTGCAGAGCCTTATCTCCTATGTCAATTAGTGGTTTGATATTGGGGAGGCAGGTGGATGCGTGAACCGACTTCGACGATCCACTTGTGGCAGAACCCATGAGGATTGTCTTTACCCTGCAAACGTTTGTCGACGTCTGCCGTGCATGGAACGACACACAAGGATGGCATGAACCGGTTGAGGTCGTGCGCTTTCGCCGCAAAGTTTATGGTCGTCGGCCGATGCGGAAACGTCCTAAGATCTAGAGCATGTGCGGCGTCGATTGGATCTTTCTCCAGCTTCGCTCTCTAACGGGAGCAGACCACTCGATCGAGTCCAGAGCGCCGATTGCGGTCTTACGCCGCCCAGACGATGAACGTGTTCGGGTGACGTTGAGGGCTCCTGACGCATAATCGACCAAAACATAAATCGGATGCCTCTCTGAACTCCTTGCGCCCTCTTCATCGTCAGCAATATAGCGATTTCCTCCCCGTACACCGAAGCAAACACGCTCGCTTCAGAAGCCTTCATCTTGTGTCTGTCCTTACGTTTTAGCGCTTGTCTGCATATCCTTGAACCATACGTACGGTTGTCCTCCCTCGAGCCACGAATACAGCTCTCGCGGTGTTGACACGGACTTTGGTCATCACGCGCAATGTCGATATCGAAGCGGCCGTCCTTCAGTAGGGATCCCAAGGAGATCAGCGACGCGTCAAGCAACAGCCCGACCAGGACCGAATCGGTCTTCGACATTAGCCAACAGGAAACGGGAACACAATCTCGTGGTGCCGTCAGCAAACCTTCGCTCTTCAAGCGTCTTTACCATTCCTTCAGATCATCATCCTTGGCCTTCTCGGACTTTCTCATAGCATGGACGCCTTTCCTGCTGGTGGTCACCTTCTATATCGTCAGCACTGCGATTTTCGTCATGTCTAACGAAGAAGCGATCAAGGTCTTTTACTTCTTCTTCATGGCTACCAACTTCTACATCTCAGCAACCTGTGTCATCGAGTCCTTTCTTGGTCTTACGCCGGTGCAGGAAGCGCGTGCGGCGGCCATCAAGGTTCAAGAGCGAGGCGGCAAATGGACCAGCAGCTCGAAAGACTTGCCAATCATCGACCTGGTCATTGTTGCCTATTTGCCGAACGAGCAGGACATCATTCGAGACCAAGTGCTATATGCTGTCGAAGACCTGGTCTATCCCCGGGACCGACTGCGGATTAAGTTGGTGTACAACACGCCAAAGCCGATTGAGCCGTTGGAGACGGAGCTGCACGAGTTGGCAGGGAAGACTCCCGGGTTGGAGGTCATCAAAGTACCCGGGTCAAAGTCCAAGGCGGACAACCTCAATTACTTCCTCAACCTCGACACTGGTGCTGATGTTATTGGCATCTTCGACAGCGACCACAGTCCGCACCCGCACAACCCACGCTGGGCAGCGGAGCGCTTCATGGCAGACAAGAGCGTCGACATTGTGCAGGGTCGCTGTGTGGTCTGGAACACCCAGGGCAGCTTCTATGCCAAGATGATCGCCGTCGAGTTTGACAAGATCTATGCCATTTCTCACCCGGGTCGCAGCAGGATGTACGGCTTCGGCCTTTTCTGCGGTTCCAACGGATACTGGAAGGCGGACCTGCTAAAGGGGCACAAGATGCACGGTGAGATGCTGACGGAAGATATCGACTCCGCTCTCCGTGCGTACGGCAAGGGCAAGAACGCCGTCCACGACATGAGTAAGTACACTGTGTTGACTGACTGCGGAGAGTACGCTGACTGGTGGTTAGACGTTACCTCATTCGAAATGGCGCCAACGAGGTTTTCGGCTTTCTGGAAGCAGCGTCTCCGGTGGGCACAAGGCTGGACTCAAGCCAGTATTGTGCACATGAAGCTCGTGTGGACCAACCCACCTGCGGGTCCAGACGGCGTGGTCAAGAAGCGCAGTGGCAAAGAGCGCTTCGGTGTGCTGTCGCTGCTCCTGGTTCGAGAGATCAGCTACTACCTTGTGACGCTACACACCTGCCTCCTCATCAGCTTCCTCATCACGAACTGGCCCCACAACGTCCACGAGTTTGTCAAACTCATTTTCTTCCGATTTCCCATGTCGGAGTGGTTCTTCTTCGCAACGTAAGCACCCAGTCTCGGACACCATAGATCGAAGACATCAGCTGACAACATCCTCACAGGATCGTCGCGCTGCTGTTCACATTATACTTCACCGAACGGGTCCGGTCTGAGTTCACCTCATTCTGGAGCATGCTTGCTTTCTCCGTCATCTATGTCCCATACCTCATTTTGATGGCGACGATGGGCTTATATGGTCATGCGCGAGAGATAGTGAAGTACTCGAGCTGGAACCCAACGGCGAGGACATGATGTGGGCTTCCAGCGTCGTCTTTTGTGCATAATACCCTCTTCTTGCAGATACTTGACGAAACAGGTTGGACAGCTTGTCGCAATATCTCTCCAACAGCGCGGTCCCAGTACGTCTGCAGCAAAGTCGGTTGACAGACGGCTTAGGTCGATGTGACCGTGGTTGCTGGCGTAGAACAGCGTATGAACCGTCGAGTGACTCGATGTGTGCCAGACAGCGGCTATGAAAGGAGTACGCGAGGTTGCAGGAGTTACATGTCATGATAACATGATAGTTGAGGAGGAAGAGAAAGGTTGGTAACGTTGGGTTGTGGAAAGGCCCGAGCCGGCGTCGCGTGTCGTGCCTGAGGCTGACATATCAGCACACTAGCAAAATTCCATCACTTCACATGCCATATCGAAGTCGACATGAAGACAGAACTCAAAAGCAGCGTCGCAGGAGATGTCAGCGAGCCT
>Ga0268244_10000319_pt1 | contig 20581 bp, 14 predicted proteins | sample AgamicMgSfe_FD_200258 | JGI IMG/M metagenome (GOLD analysis project Ga0268244, IMG submission 200258) | Agave microbial communities from Guanajuato, Mexico - Mg.Sf.e (v2) (version 2) | ecosystem: Host-associated > Plants > Phyllosphere > Phylloplane/Leaf | place: Guanajuato, Mexico | collected... | reverse complement strand
GTATTATATAGGCTTAAATCAAAGTTATGACTAATCTACTAATATTAACTCTACTAGACTAGTATCTACTAGTTCTAAAATCTGTTATCTAAGTCTACAATGGCCATTCTCTAACAAGTTTAGTAATAGAAGCAATTAAGAACATACCAGACAGCTACTAGTTAATCAAATCAATCGAGATAACTCGGCGCCGTTTGTTCTTCTTGTATTGAAAATACATGTAGAATCTGTGGCTAGCGTGATTAGCTCATCCAGCCGCATCACTTCGGGTTCAGTCACATGCGAACCGGTACCTCCTGGGCAATCACTATGAGCCACCCTTTCCGACCTGCACCATCGGTCTCGAAAACTCATCACGCGGTATGCGAAGGACACGATACGGTCGAGCACGATGGTAGTCATAGAGTCTCGTTCCGGCGTAAGGCATCACCATGCCAGGCTTGTCCGCGACACCGCTGGGCCCCAGCACTGGCGTGAATTGGGTCTTCTTGGTTGAGACTCTCGTTGCTGGCATCCTCGCCGTCTTCTTCCTATTTTACTTCAACCGTCTCTTTGCGACACTGGTCTCCTACGGCGTTCGAGCATGGACCTGGCACAAATACCGCGCCTACATCGACATCACCGCTTTGCAGATCAGCTTGTTGGGGGGGAGGATATTCTTCAAAGGCATCCGGTACCATGCACACAATGTCACGGTGCTGGTGCACGATGGACATATCACGTGGCGGTACTGGCTGAGGCAGGTCCAGGAGGCTGAGATTTTCGAGACGGAGGAGGAAAATACACGGAAAGGAAAACAGCGGACTTCGAGCAGTGCGGAAAAAAGTGATGATGACAGTAAAGATGGCGGAGAAGAGAAACCTAGGAGCTCAAGCGTCGGTAGGGCAGAGAAAGGTGGTACGAAAGCGAAGAAGGAAAAGCCTTGCCGGATCTCAGTCAAAGTCTCTGCCGTGGAGGCCTTTATCTACAATCGCAGCCCCGCGTATGATATGCTCGTCGATGCCGCGTTGCGCACGTCCGAAAGCCCGCCGTCTTCTTCGGAAGGCGATGAGAAGTCCACTGCAGCACCGCCATTGGGCTCTTCCGACAGACGCAATGACAAGCAAGGTACTCGTTTCGGGGTGACACCCGAGAAAACTGGGACCAACGATACCAATGGTGCATGGTCAACCGGCACAGGTACCAGTCATAGCAGACACCCGAAGCCTAAAGCTCCTAGCTGGCTACAGCTGTTGCCCGTCAGGATTGAGTGTAAACGTGCAGCTGGGGCTGTTGGCAATGAACACACCACTAGCATTATCACCGCGAAGATGGAGAAGGCGGTGGGAACCGTTGACGCCGCTGCAGCCGGGCCTCTGGACCTCTTCAAACTGCTCTTCAATTTTGACTTCGAGAAGGTGCATGTGGCAATGAAGCCAAACCGTGATTTCAAGCAGCTCCAACTTGACTACGCCCAACGCGTTCTGCGCGATCGAGAGAACGCGCCCCCGCCTTCCAAACGGTGGTCATTCGCGCCAGCGTTCAAGCTTCGACGGAACTACGACAGGCTGGCCGCTCAAGCACGACGCCCAAAGAGTGCGAACGGCTCCCTACGTGCGCGCTCCTTGGATTCAGGAGGAGTAGAGAAACCGGCGACTACCGCACAGGATCAGGTGCCGGGTCTCACGCAGTGGCATGGCTTAGCTCGTTATCTTGTTGATACGGACCTCGATGAGCATGTCGAATGGCAGAATGTTGAGTATGCTAAAGCCTCTACTCTGGTCGAATGCGACAAGATCAGTTTCCGCTTCTACTTCGACATCCCTGGTAAGGTCCCAGATGGCACCATGGGCAACGAGCCGTTGCTAGGCTCAGCCGACGAAGAGGACATCAACGGCTCAAGCCCTCCCGAATACGGACTTGACTTTGGTGTGCATGGTGGTAATGTCGTGTATGGGCCATGGGCAGACAGACAGCGTGTGAACCTGCAACAGATATTTTTCCCCGCTTCATGTGTCAATGCGACTCCTGCAACGCCGCTCAAGCCTGGTGACACGCGCGCATGGACAACCTTCAAGATCTATGTCTCGGTAGAAGAAGACGTAACACTGCGCGTACCCACTCGTGAGCCCTCCAAGGACGATCAATGGGTGGGACGGGCAGGCAACACTACACTAGATCCAGAGCAGAGCAACCTTCCCGGTAAGACGAAAGGAAAGCATGGACGGAAGCAAAAGCATAAACGTCACAAGGGCAAGCAGGGTGCTCCTCCCACTGATGCTCGGCCATATGCCTGGCTAGACGTCACCGTGAAGAAAGACTCGACTGTGAACTATGTGATGGATATGTATGCACGTTCGACTGGCTTTCAAAACCATCTGGATTTGGATGTGAAGGGGACGGAAATGACGAGTAGCGTCAACCATGGGCTGCTATGGCGAGCCGGACCACTGACGCTGGACGCCGATCTCTCCTACCCACTCGCGTGGAATACTCTACGAAAGTGGCCTTTTAAGATCGTGTGCGACGACCTCGAGCTGTTCATTCTGCGTGACCATATGTTCCTCATCACGGACATCGTCAACGACTGGTCCTCAGGTCCGCCTCCGGAGTTCTACACCTTCGTGTCCTTCTACTATGATATGGATCTGAGGTTTCGTAATTTCACCATGTATCTCAACGTCAACGATGCCAACATCATCAACGATCCTGCTGATCTCGACAAAAACGACTTCCTCACTTTGGAGGGAAGTGACTTACACAGTGTGCTTGGGATTCCGCTTGAGTTCTACCGGCCGAAGCGCAACGAGATCACGTTCGAAGTGCTTGCTCAAGACATGAAGATGCGTGTCTTGAGCCCGTTGCGTAGCACCTTTGGTGCTTTCCTGCATGAGAAGCAAGTAGCCGACCTGCCGAAGCTAACACTCAAAGGTTCCTTTGATCAGAATGGAGAGTCGATGCCTGGGTTGACAGACGTCCTTCGCTTTGACATCGTGGGTTCCGGCCTGAACCTGAAGGCGTATGGCTTCGTGGTGCGACAGCTCGTCAATATCAAGGAGAACTACTTCGGCGACTACGTGCATTTCAAGACGCTCGAGGAGTTTCAGGATGCTGGCGACAAGATAGATGAGGCAAACGCAGAGACGGCGAGTACTCCGCATCCTAGCGTGGCGAACGAGCTTGATGTGATCTTGTGTATCATCGCTAAGGATGCCACAGTCATGGTCCCTACGAACATGTATTCTGGCGAGGAGTTCATCCGGGTGGAATTACCTGTTGCCAACCTCGACCTACGGATCGTGAGTTACTATCTGGACATGGGTCTCAATCTCGCCCCGTTGAGCCTTCTGTCTGGCGCGACCGTCACCGACCCAGACGATTCGCCGATAGAGAACGCATCCAGTACTCAAATCTACTGCAGTCACGTCGATCTAAGCGGACACAGGGCGTTCGGGTCGCCCCCGACCGAGCCAGCTTACATCTCGACGTGGGACATTGACGTTGGTCGTTTGACAGGAGAATGTTCAGGCGCTTTCCTCCACAACCTGGCACTCGCGGCAAAGTGCTTCATCTTCACGTTCCAGGACGGCGAGAACGCACTACCTCTCCTGTCGCCCAGCATATTTCACGACGTAACTTTCGTGCAGGTGCACACCGACATCGTAAGACTCTGGCTCCACGTAGGCAGAGATGCGTTGCTTCTTGCTTCGCAGCCGATCAGCGTAAGCACGAATGACTGGGCTGGCGACAGATCCTCCCAGTGTGTCACGGTGTTGGCACCGCAAATCACCTTTGCTTGTGTCGATGGACGTAGCGCGTCCCGTCATCGTGTACGGAGGACTAGACGGGCGCCGGTCAAGACTCATGCCTTCTTGCAGACTGGTGTTGTGGTAAACGTCGTGGGACGCAAGATGCACTTCGCCGATGAAAAACGAGCGCAGCAGCATCACATTCGAGAGTGTGATCGCCGCACTCATCGAGCGCCGTTTCTGCAGCACCGCACGCCGGGTTCGCCAGACGCTGGTGTCAGAAAGCCGGCGCCGCAGCCTCCCGCAATGCCATACCCAGGCTTTCCCTTCCCAGTCGATAGCGCTGGTCGAAGAATGAGACGGCCATCTTCAATCCAGTCTGTCACGAGTTACCTGGGTGACAAGAGTCTGCACCGCAAAGTGTCGGACTCGTCGCTCATGTCTTCCGTCCGAGCTGCGGGACAAAGTTTCGAACCCCTATCTCGTCCTGGCGGTGCACGTAGCTTGCTATCATCGCAAAGTACAGAAAGCAACAGTAAATCTTCGGCTTCCGGCAGCATAAGACTGCGCTCAGATCGTATGCCGAGCGACCGCGAAAAAGAACAGTTTCGTCTCCCGCCATCTACCATGGCGTTCTCCAGCCAGTTCTCCGAGCCGTATTTCCCACTCGATATGGTTGAGCCTGACCAGTCGAATGTACCACCACTTCCTGACCTCACCGAGAGCGACGACGCGGCTTCTGAAAGTGCGAACACCGGTTACCCCAAAATCGACGATGAAGCAGAGCATACCGCTGTCTTCATCAGGGTCGTACCTGGCATCCGGGCTTACGTTGAGCCGCGGGTGGGCGCTACAGCTGCTAAGCTGTTACAGATGCTTATGCCCAAGAACGTTGAGGACGTCATGGATGATTTCCAAGTCAATGTCATGTCATCTATTACGAGCCAGCAGAAGCAGCGAAAGGGGAGTAACACAGTGCTGGAGATCCAGCTCGACCTTCCATCGGCTCACGTGCGTGTGGTGCACCCTTCGGAACGAGACGTAGCAGGCTCACAATTCGACTTGGTGGTACAATCGCTCCGTCAAATGGTCAGGGTCAGAGATTATCCATCGTCTGGTGGCTTGAAAGAAGTACTGGCACTGCACACCGCCGTCGATGCTCTGGACTTGTCGTTGGGTGAACGAAACGGAGGTGCAAACTCGCCCGCAGCCATCCGTGCTACCGTAGATGGCGTGATGGTCTGGGTGGGCATGGCAAGCACTCAGTCGGTACATGTGTCCGTTCGAGATACCAATCTGTCTGCTGCTGGTGATCAAGTGAACGCTCTCATACAGATGGCACTCACGCTCACCCCCATCGCCGAGGAGATGAAGACCAGATTCGGAGATCCGTACGAAACGGAACGCAAACGGCTGATGCTTCTGATGTATACTCTGACCCAGCATGGTGAAAGCCTCGGCGATCCTCCGTTCCTATCACGCATGACTTACATTCTCCGAGCGTTTCCAGATCACTACAGGAATCAGGAGTCCTGGAAGATCATCGCTCGCTTCAGGTTCATCTTGCAGTCTCTTCCAACGGAGGTGCGTCAAGACCTGAATGATAAGTTCAAGGCCGGAGACGTGGATTGTCCTGCAGACACACCCTCCAAGGTTCTCGAAAGCTGGGCGCAATGGCGCAACTGGGATGTGCCGGATGTTCATCGGAGCGTGGCCTTTCGCGAGCTGTTCGGTCAAATGGAGGAGCTGGCTCTCGACAGGGCGGAGATTTCACCACTGGCGCTGACAGTGAGGTCTGAGAGGCTCAAGGTAGCCGTCGAACACGGCTCAAAAGCAAGCCAGATAGTGCTCGAGGAGACTTCAATCGTTCTTAATAGCATACCCCCAACAGTGCCGACGGGTCTGATGCTGGTGGATGAGAACAAGCGAACGCGAACGACGACACAGATAAACACACGCTCGATCGGCTTCACATTGGAGTGGGGTATGTACGGTGTCGTTGAAGGCGTCTTACCACACATCCCGGGTCTCCAACATTTAGCTTCGTCGAATGAAGCAGGCCATAATCGGAGCACCTCGCGCGCGCTAGAAGAAGGACTGAACCGGCATGATTTCCACCTAGTCTTCTCCACGGACGATGGCAGCATTACGTTACAGACCATCAATCTACGCCAAATCGTGCGAGCTGAGGGCCTGAAGATGTCACTTATTGGCACGACGCAAGCCGGTGAACGGTTTCGGTTCGATCAGCAGTGGGGACAATGTGTAAGTGCCACCATTAATGCCGACAGAGCCATCACAGAATTGCATGGCCCGACCAGTCGTGTTTGGCGAACATTCCTCGTGTCACCGAGTCTGTACATCGACCACCTACAACCCGTCGAAGACCATGGTGGGTCGCCAAGTGTTACCCTGGCTGTGGCGTACAAAGATCTCCAACTTACGGTTGAGGAGCAAGTACCTGGCATCCTGCATATCGTCGACTCGGTAATCGTTGACGAGGTGTCAAAGATACTCCATCTCGTGGAGACGGTCAGTGCGGACATCCACGAGGAATCGAACACACAACAGGTTGTGTCGAGACCGCAGCAGACTCCTAAGATCAGTATTGCTGTCTTAGCCGGCAGACTTCACCTGGAAATCTCGTTACTGCAGTCGCTCAGCTACCGTCTAAAAGGCTCCGCTGCGAGTGTCCGTGTCGCGCCGAGCTTATCGAAAACGGGTGCCTGGAACATTGACTTTGACGTTGGCCAACAAAGCCACTCATTCGTCAATCTTACGGGGGACGAGCGCCATCACCAGGGTATCTTCCATCTGCCACCGATCAACGGACACGTCGGGCTCGCAACATCCTCAGAAGCAACCCACATATCTGCCGCCACCACTATCGAGAAGATTGAAATTGACGCTGCTGCAATCCCGGGCGTCATGGGTGTCATCAATAAGCCAGAGGTCCAAGACGTCTTCTCCGCCATTAAGGTCGCTGTCCGGGATCTTCGGAGCCGTGTATCAGACCTTGCGCCGGGAACCACTCAGCCTTCCAAAAAAGCATTTGCGCAGGACCAGCGCATCACTTTTGATGTTCGTTTCGCTCTTCTGGGCGTCAGGGTTTCCGCCAGCACTCCCCAGACGCGAGACCGTGCCACAGCAGGATTCGAGTTTGGCATTGGGCCGTTGCACGCCACTGCCACAAATGAAGCTGCCATCAATGACGCAGTCTCGTTGATCCCGGAAGTACGGGTGCAAGTTCAAGATATTGGCGCCAGACTCTGGATCAACGAGCGAGATAGGCAGCATCAATGTGGCAACGTCACACTAGGCATAAAAATGCACTTCAGCTCGTACACGCAGGATAGCGGACGAGTTGTTCGCCAGCTCATGCTGCGTAGTGAAGGATTGGAGGTGAACGCATTCCCAGAAACGGCATCAACGGTGATTGATGTAATCAATCACCTCCAAGACAGGATCAGAGACCTTGATCTTTCTAAAGAGGTCGAATATCTGCGCAAACTTCGTGACTCGAGAAGGGAAGAGGTCATCCAAAACATTAGTGGGAAGCAAAAGGCGTCAGACGAGGAAGGAGTCTCGTTCTCTGCAGCAGATCTGCTCTCGGTACAAACCACAATCGACTTGAGCAACATACGGGTCAGCTGGCTCATCGCCGAACAATTTGCGAGTGGCAAGAACAAGCCCGAAGACGCTGTGCTCACACTATCTAGCATACAGCTCACGACTCGTGGAGGAGATGAAGCTCGCCTGACGATCCGAGACCTAATGTTAGAGCTCGTGCCGCAGAGGGACAAACGGGGGAAACGGGCTCTTAATTCGGCGTTATTACCAGAAATCGGATTCAGCGTGGCCTATTGGTCTCATGACAAGACCCGAAGCCTAGCGGTCAAAGCTACCGGCAAGCCACTTGACTTACGCTTGGAATCAAAGTTCATCGTTCCGGTGACTGCAGTGCAAAGATCCGTGGAGTTCGCCACTGAGAAGTTCAAGACGGGTACCGCCACCTGGCAAAGCACACCGACATCGACAGGCGCGCCCAGAGCACAGATGTTTGATACGACCCGGCTTGCATCGTTACTGATTGAGGCGGATTTTGCCGGAGCTCAGGTCTATATGCAAGGAAGCGGCGCATCTGATAAGACACTGGGCGGCCTGGCAGCGGCAGCCTCGCAACAGGAGCACCGGTCGCCACGAGGCGGTTACGGCCAAACTGCGGCCGATGAAGGTCTCATCCATACGACCCTCACGGCGCCGGGCATCGCTCTGAAGCTTGAGTACAATAAGACTGAACATCGCCCAACAGTCAACGGAGAGCTACGCATTGATGCGTCAAGTAACATCCTCCTGCCGACTGTGGTACCACTGTTGCTGGAGGTATCGGACAGCGTCAAAAACGTTGTCCAAAGTCAAGGGGACGAGGGACCTTTGAAGCCGCAAACAGACAGCAAACCGACCAAACCGGCACAGAAGTTCTTTGACGACGAGTCGCTCATGACCGCGAATCCTACAGCCATTTTCGGCAAGACCAAAGTGGATCTTGGCTTGCGCATCTGCAGACAAGAGTTCGGACTCACGTGTCAGCCCATTGCCCGCGTGGACGCGAAAGCCGCACTCGATGATTTCTACTTCACGATCAACACCATCGAGTCGGACGAGTATGGTCACTTCTTCGCCATGTCAGCTACGGTAACTAAGTTGACTGCGACCGTCAAGCACGTCTACTCACGCGAGCCAACTTTCAGCTATGATATGGACTCCATTGTGCTCTCGCTCATGAACAGCAAGCATGTGAGCGGTACCAGTGGCGTATCGGCCGTCATAAAGATCAGTCCGACGCACCTCTCCATCAATGGCAAGCAGCTGCAAGATCTGCTCTTGTTCCGGGAAATCTGGCTCCCACCGGAGATACGCAGCGCACAAACACAGGCGGCGCCTGCTTCAAGTACGCGGCCTGAAGACCTCTTTGCGCAGAGATATCACACGGTCGCTGCAGCCGCGGCATTCCCATGGAACGCCACCGTTTCCATCGCCGAACTTGGCGTCGATCTGGATCTCGGACAAAGCATCGGGAAGACGTCGTTCACCATGACCAATCTGTGGGCATCACAGCAGAAATCGTCAAGCTGGGAACAGAACCTCTGCGTCGGGTTGGAGCAGATGGCTATGACAAGCACAGGCAGGATGAGTGGCTTCGTTCAGCTTGGTGGACTCGGGGTTCGGACGTCCATCAAGTGGCCAGAAGAGTCCGGCAGTCAGCGTGTGACGCCTCAGATCCAAGCCTCTGCTGGCTTCGGTACGTTGCGCACAAAGGCCGCCTTTGATTACCAGGCCTTTGCCTACGGCGACATCGAAGACTTTGATTTCCTCATGTACAACGTCCAAGAGACAGGGCGAAGCTCGAGGCATTCAGATCGTCTGGTGGCGGTGATGGACTGCGAGAAAGCCTTCGTGTTCTGCACGTCGACAAGCCCAGCGCAAGCCGTCGGGTTGTATCAGGCCTTCGATCGTCTTATCCAGGAGAAGCAAGCTGCCTACAACCAATCCCTCAAAGACATCGAGAAGCATTTGCGGCGTGCGAGTACAACTGTTCCAGCACACGTTAGAACTCAAGCGCCTCAAGTTCGGACATCGCAAGTTGCGTCCGTACCGGAGAACAAATCACCCATATCGTTGCACACTGATGTCGTGCTCACTCTTGGGGTCGTCAGCTTCGGCGTGTATCCTAGCACCTTCCTCGACAGCCAGATCTTGAAGCTGGAAGCGAACAACATCCAAGGACGCTTCGCCGTCGGTCTGGAGAAAGGGAAGATACACAGCGGACTCGGTATGACGCTTGGCCAGCTACAGGTGGCTCTCGCATCCGTCAAGAGAATGACCGCCGTGCCAAAAGCCTTGGAGGTGTCGGTGGACGAGATCATCAACAGCGCCACGAACGCAAAGGGCGGCATCATCTTGCGGGTGCCGAAAGTGATCGCGTCCATGCAGACGTGGCAAGCTCCGCATGACAATCAGGTGGACTACATCTTCAAGAGCCTGTTCCAGGGCAAGATCGATGTGGGGTGGAACTTGTCGCGGATCAACTTCATCCAGGGCATGTACACCGCACACACGCGCTCGCTCGCATCCCGGCTCGGCAAAGCGTTACCGCAATCCGCCGTCAGGATCACCGCCGGCATGCAGGAGGAGGGTGGTGGTGGGGGTGGGGAGAAGGTGGTCGACGGCCGGCACGAGAAGATCACCGCCGAGGTCAACCTGCCTCAGTCGCGGTATGAGTACCGAGCTCTGGAGCCGCCGGTCATCGAGACACCGCAGTTGCGGGATATGGGTGAGGCGACGCCGCCGCTGGAGTGGATAGGTCTGAACAGGGACCGCTTGCCCAATGTGACTCATCAGATCATCATCGTGAGTCTGCTCGAGGTGGCGAAGGAGGTGGAGGATGCGTACGAGCGGATACTGGGTTCCTCCTGATCTCCCGTTCTGTCATATGAACATTTAGTACTGTGTAGATATTTCTACTAGCAGATCGTGTTCATCATGTTCGTAGATCAATCCTTCCCATATATTCGTTCGTGTCACCGTGAGTAAGGGCGAAATACATGTACAATCCCTATCCGGTCACCGAGACAGTCGAAGGCCAGAGTTCACTGTGCGCACGGACCAGGTCATAAGTGGGGGGTGTGTGGTGGCGGGCGGCGGGCTGCTAAATTCCCGTCGCCCACCAACAAGCAAAAGACCTTTCTTCGCAGCCGATATTCCACCACGTCTCCACCTCCACCTCACCCTCACCGCCGCCCTTACAACCACGCCTCGACAGGTATACAACCTCTTCCCTTCTCGTCTGCCGTCCACTGCTCCAACGCCCATCTGACGCTCCATCGCAGGCAGGCAATACATACGGTCGTTCGGTGCGCTTAAGCACTTGAAGCGGGGCATTACAAAGCCTCCCAGCACACGTCCGAAAAACTTTTTCGCCCGACACCAGCAACAAATACCGCCAAGATGGTCAAGTAAGTCATCGCACGATTGAAAGTAGAGAGTCGGGAGCTGGGAGTTGCGACGGCCCTCGCGGTCAAGCAATCGGAGGCATGGATAAGGAAAAGAACAAGGCTGACAGGATGCGCCTTGCAGCTTCACTGTCGAGGAGATCCGTGGTCTCATGGACACCCCGGGCAACATCCGGAACATGTCCGTGATTGCCCACGTCGACCACGGAAAGTCGACCCTCACCGACTCGCTGGTCCAGCGAGCTGGTATCATCTCCGCCAAGAACGCCGGTTCTGCGCGGTTTACGGACACCCGTCCTGACGAGCAAGAGCGTGGTGTCACAATCAAGTCGACCGCCATCTCGCTGTACGGTGAGATGAACGACCCGGAGGACCTCAAGGACATGGCCGTCAAGACCGAGAAGAACGAGTTCTTGGTCAACCTGATCGACTCGCCTGGTCACGTTGACTTCTCATCCGAGGTCACGGCCGCTCTCCGTGTCACCGACGGTGCGCTCGTCGTCGTCGACACCATCGAGGGTGTTTGCGTGCAGACCGAGACTGTGCTCCGTCAGGCGCTCGGTGAGCGTATTAAGCCCGTCGTCATCATCAACAAGGTCGACCGCGCGCTGCTCGAGCTGCAGCTTTCCAAGGAGGACCTGTACCAGAACTTCTCTCGTGTCATCGAGTCCGTCAACGTGGTGATCGCCACCTACTTTGACAAGGTCCTCGGTGATGTGCAGGTTTACCCCGACAAGGGTACCGTCGCCTTCGGCTCCGGTCTTCACGGCTGGGCTTTCACCGTCAGGCAGTTCGCCGCCAAGTACTCGAAGAAGTTCGGTGTTGACAAGAATAAGATGATGGAGAGGCTTTGGGTAGGCTACTTCACCGACGTTTCCACGTGGTTATCAGAGCTAACACTTTTCGTAGGGTGACAGCTACTTCAACCCGAAGACGAAGAAGTGGACGAAGGTGGGCACTCACGAGGGTCAGAACCTGGAGCGTGCCTTCAACCAGTTCTGTCTGGACCCCATTTTCCGTATCTTTGACCTCATCATGAACTTCAAGAAGGAAGAGATTCCGAAGCTGCTCGAGAAGCTTGAGATCAAGCTTGTTGGTGACGAGAAGGACCTCGAGGGCAAGCAGTTGCTCAAGGTCGTCATGCGCAAGTTCTTGCCGGCTGCTGACGCACTCATGGAGATGATGATCCTCCACCTGCCATCTCCCGTCACCGCGCAGAAGTACCGCATGGAGACGCTGTACGAGGGTCCACCAGATGACGAGTCCGCCATTGGTATCCGTGACTGCGACCCCAAGGCCGGGCTCATGCTTTACGTGTCCAAGATGGTGCCGACTTCCGACAAGGGCCGCTTCTACGCCTTCGGTCGTGTCTTCGCCGGTACTGCCCGCTCCGGTCTCAAGGTCCGTATCCAGGGTCCCAACTACACCCCGGGCAAGAAGGAGGACCTGTTCATCAAGGCCATTCAGCGCACCATTCTCATGATGGGCCGCTACACCGAGCCCATCGAGGACGTCCCAGCCGGTAACATCCTCGGCCTGGTCGGTGTCGATCAGTTCCTGCTCAAGTCTGGTACCCTCACCACTTCTGAGACCGCACACAACCTCAAGGTCATGAAGTTCTCCGTCTCGCCCGTCGTGCAGCGGTCTGTCGAGGTCAAGAACGCCAACGACCTGCCCAAGTTGGTCGAAGGTCTGAAGCGTCTGTCCAAGTCCGACCCTTGCGTGCTGACCATGATCAACGAGTCTGGTGAGCACGTCGTTGCTGGCGCCGGTGAACTTCACTTGGAGATCTGCTTGAAGGATCTGGAGGAGGACCACGCTGGTGTGCCACTCCGCATCTCGGACCCGGTCGTGCAGTACCGTGAGAGTGTCTCTGGCGACTCGAGCATGACCGCTCTTTCCAAGTCACCCAACAAGCACAACCGTCTCTATGTCACCGCTACTCCTCTCGCTGAGGAGGTGTGCAAGGACATCGAGGCCGGCAAGATCAGCCCGCGTGACGATTTCAAGGCCCGTGCCCGTATTCTTGCCGACGACCACGGCTGGGATGTCACCGACGCGCGTAAGATCTGGTGTTTCGGTCCCGACACCAACGGCGCCAACTTGCTCGTCGACCAGACCAAGGCCGTGCAGTACCTCAACGAAATCAAGGACTCGGTCGTCTCCGGTTTCCAATGGGCCACCAAGGAAGGTCCCGTGGCCGAGGAGCCGATGCGCAGCGTTCGCTTCAACATCATGGATGTGACGCTCCACACCGACGCCATCCACCGTGGTGGTGGGCAGATCATCCCGACCGCTCGCCGTGTCTTGTACGCCGCCACCCTCCTCGCCGACCCCGGTCTCCTCGAGCCCGTTTTCTTGGTCGAGATCCAGGTGCCCGAGCAGGCCATGGGCGGTATCTACGGTGTGCTTACCAGGAGACGTGGTCACGTCTTCGAGGAAGCCCAGCGCCCGGGCACTCCGCTGTTCAACATCAAGGCCTACCTGCCCGTCAACGAGTCGTTCGGCTTCAACGCCGATCTCCGCTCCAACACCTCGGGCCAGGCCTTCCCCCAGTCCGTCTTCGACCACTGGCAGATCCTGCCCGGTGGCAGCCCGCTCGACAAGACCACCAAGCCTGGCCAGATCGTCGAGGAGATGCGCAAGAGGAAGGGTATCAAGCCGGAAGTGCCCGGCTACGACAACTACTACGACAAGCTCTAAGCGCCTTGCTGTGTTATGGAGGATTTGCGTGGAGTGAAGTGTCGTGCATTGGTTGGGGGGGGCTTGTGGGACGGAAAAAGCGGCTTCGGCATTCGCCGGGGACTCTGTCGCATAAGCTCATAGTACATCGTCCAGAATACCACACGATCGAGAGTCGCTTTTCGACACCACGAGGCGAGGAACGATGGGCAGAGGGTGATGCGGGGAAAAGGAATGAGCATGACTTTCATTTGTTTGCGCTGCCTTGTTTGCAGGTATGGATTTTTAGATAGCCGTAGCGGTTTCCACCGAAGCTAGTAGATTGTCGTTCCGTCTCATGCTCGCTGCGAGATGTATGCTGTCCTGGTCGGCTCTAAGGGGCGAGTGTCGACAAAGGAGGGGGTCTTACAAGTATGAGAAGCTCCCATGATCCGGTCGTCTACGGCGTGATTACTGGTAGTCTCTTGGACTGTCCTCTTTGAGCCTTTTTCATCAAAGTCCTGCTATCGCTGTTGATGCACGCGTATGCAGACTCCAACGTGAAAGTCACGTGATCGTGCATTCAATTCCTGACGACGCCGAGATCCCCACCTCGTTTCGTCCCAGTTCTTTCGGCTGGTACATCTCTCTTTACATACATGCGCCCCTCGGCAACAACAGCATGGATATGTAACGTCCTTCCCGCGTCATCTTGTGACTTGTCACAGGAGAGTCTTTCCGGCGTGGATTGAGCGCACGAACGAGCGGCGTCGGAAGACAACAATACCACCTACAGACGCCGGATATCGTCCCTACAACACCAGCACGCCCACAGTGCCGCATCGCCGTTGGAAGAGGCGAATTCAGATGCGGCCGCTACTCTGTCCGGTCTTGCAATGGCAGCGCCTCAATCGAGAATGAGTCTTCGAGACGAAGGACTTCATCTACCTTTGCTCCACTCCCTCGAGTCGCTGCTCACTGCGATCTTTTTCTCTTGGCCCCCCTGCCCCGATCAGTCTCTCTCTTTCTCTCTCCTTCTCTCTCTCTGTCAATCGCTGCACCAAGACTTTCCGTACGTCTCTATTTCACACATTCCCTACATTGTGAAAGCACCCAGCCTTCACGCGGGTTGCTCTGCTTTCTCACCTTTTGGTGGCAAAGGAGCGCTATGGACAAGAGCGTTCTTATGGTGTGCGTCGTATTTCAAATTAAGATATGCTCGACTGCTCAAGTGCTCGACAAGTTCGCCTCTCGGATCGTTGACTCGGAATGAAAAAAAATGAAAAAAAAGTATTAACCCCCTTCTCTCTCTCGCCCCTCCCAGAATAATCGGTCCTTGCGGACAAAACCTCTCTGTAGCTCCCTCCGATCACCCCTTTGCGCCTGGATCCCGAACCCATTCGACCCCTAATCCCATTCATTGAATCCCAATTGACCTTTCCAATCCCGAACCGTTCGTCGTCACACCCGAGACTCCGTCGTTTTTAACGTCATGCTGAGAAAAAAAAAGAAAAATAGGACCAAAAAACTATGAATCCAGACTGATGATAGTACAGTAACGGAAAAAGTTCGTGACTTCTCGGTCGTTAGAAACGTCCTGCAAGATGGAGAGTCAGCCCAAACGTAATCGCGATTGGTGAGGCACGGGGAAGAGGAAGACATACACCCACACCCTTCGTCATGCTTTAGCCGTGCACGGCCGGCAGGACTTCAACTTGCACTTCTGGCACTCGAAGATGAACCAGTGCGGGCCGGAGTGGCAGAGGTTGCAATTCCAGAGGATCAGCGTGGTGTCCGACTTGATCATCTTGAAGGTGTGTTCGCATTTGCCGGGCTTCGCCATGGCAGCGGCCTGAATGAGGAAAGTCAGAAACAGGATTCCTTTCTCGATTGGGACTGGAGAGCTGGCAAGGGGGGGGGTATATGATATTACCTGATGATGGGAGGGATTGGTGGTTGGTTGATTGGGAAGGCCCGGGACGGCGGACTGGGGTTCGCTTTTTTGCGGAGGTGGAGACTGTATTGCTTTTGTTGTTCTGGACTTTTCGCGATGTTTGTATCCGAAGATCTTCGAGCGAGTGTTATAGTGGTCCGGCCAACGAAGAGGTCGAGAAGGTGGTGGTGGTGGACGCAGAGGAAGAGGAGGAGGTTGTCAGGCGTGGTGTATAGCAGCGGGTTTGTCGTCGGCGACGAGAAGGTGGAGTTGATGTTGTTTCGAGACCGAGATCACATGCCAAAACTCCCAAACGAACCGAAAACAACCCCTTTCAGTGATTTTCCCTTGTCGAAACCGAACGAATGATGACTGGCGAAGACGATGGCGCGAGAAACAGGGAAAACGGCAGGGCGACGCTACTATATAGCAAGCAAGCAAGCAAGCAGCCAGCCAGCCAGCCAGCAAGCAACGCAGCCAGCCAGCAACAGTATCGCTCGGCGGACAAGACCCAAAAAAGTCTATAATATGTCGTCGGCCCTGCTCTAGCGCCACCACAAACGCCCCCCCTCTCAGAGAAAGTGATGTGAATTTGTCCTTTATGTCGAGCCCCCCTTTCCGGACAGGGAAACAGCAAGAAGAGGGCTTCTCACTCAATCAGCAACCCCCAGTGAGTGACAGCTCCGGCGCACACAGAGCAGACAGAGCCGGAGATGGAACGGGGGGGCTAGAGGGCCGATCGGGGTGGTACCATATCGCTCGGAATGCAAGTTCGGTGCGACGGTGGATGGGACTGTGTCAATTTATTCTGATATTATTGCCTGCCTGTCTGTCCTGTCCTGTCCTGTCCTGTCTCCTCCGTCGAACGCCGGCGCCGCCCGCCCGCCCGGCCGCTCATCCACTCGTTTATGGAATTCCAGTGTTGTTTTCTCATTCATTAATTATCTACACTGTTGTGTCATGTGGGCCCTGGGGATTGATGGCTCACCCCGCAAGCGGAAAGCAGAGAGAAGCTCTTCGAGAAGCTAAAAGGAGTCGTGGCTTGCCTGCGTATCCCGGCGCCGCGGCCGTGGGCTTGCAGTGGTGGTGTTTGGTGATCCTTGCGACTGTCTTCCTGTCACAAGTGGAAGAGAAGGAATGAGATGGGGCGAAGGCTGCTTTGAGCGACGAACAGTGCCGGAGGTGGGGGCGTCAACTCTGTCGACCGACTCGGCTCCCTCATCTCACATCTTGTCTGTTCGAGTCGAAACTGGCGTCGCTGGATGCATGCATGCATGCGGCCGCCCGGCCGATCTCACGGGGACGCGCGAATCGGGTCTCGCGCGCGCGCGCAATGCATGCAGCCCAGCGACCGGGCGTCCGGGACGAACGTTCCACGGCAGACGCAAGCTGGATCTTGGGGCAGTCCTCTGCTCATTAAAAACCCACATCTGCAGGTGATTTCTCTCGGACTTGTCTGCCGGGGCTATCCCCGAAGCAGTAGGGACGCTGGTATGGACGCACCGTCCCACCAACAGCCTCTGTTCCATCTTCAGATATCGACGATGCCAACGAACGGCGGCGGGAGCACGATACACGACGCCCTGTCTGTCCCAGGTGAGACGAGGGTCGTAGGAGGGATGGGCATGGCCGCATGAAGCGCAGTGCATGAGACGGCGCATGCGCCCACTCGAACGGCGGGAAACAGGGCTGTCTTGTCCACTGACAATCTCACATCTCACTTTCTTACGTGTACAGGTACATGCACATACTATGGTGGGGAGGGGGGGTCCAACAACTCCACATTGACGACTGCATGCCGCGACCATTCCGAGTTCAGAACAACGGATGACTGCAGATAGGCGAGCGTCGCGGCAATCGGACACGATTCACGAAACTCTGGCCCGCCCAGGTCGTTCCGCCTTCGTCGAGGGATGCGTACGTATCCACCTTAGCCGGAGAGGTGCAGTAGCCGTATACGATTCTTGGTTGTTCGTCATCAGGAGTCAAGTCGACGGCTTCTCTGGAATGCGCTACCACTTTGTTGACAGACAGTCCGGCTGCTCTCCCATCTATGGCGTTGGTACATGACAACTAGACCTCCCCACTCCCCTGTGCGACGGAAGAAAGACCCAATCCCCGAAAATGCCCATATCCGAGGGGACTGTATGAACCCGTCGAGGAATTGTCAACGGTCGTGCTACACCGCTTTTGCTTTCATGACAGGTATGTCTTGGGGAAATCTCCCTTCCCAAATACCTGGATACGAATGCGGCACGCTCCCTGCAGCCACACCTAGTCCCTCTGTGCGCCCTTCACATCATTCCCCGGGACTGACGTGCAAGTGTCCCGGGAGCACAAAGATGCTGGAAGGGTTGGTTGCAGTCGTCCGCGTTGGTCGGGCTACTTGGTGGCTACAACACCACAACAAACAACAATCGAGAGCGAGAAGCATTGACAGTCAAATCCAGACTTTTGACATCGATGGGCTTTTGGAGACCTTGTGATATGCCGCGCGGCGGACGCTCGCGTTCGCGTCACCAAAACGCATCTCGACCTTTCGCGTATTTTAGCAAGCCGTTCTTGTTAGGGCGGTCATTATCATGGCAAGATGATGCGCGGATATCGCCTAGCAAAGGCATTGCATTGGATGGTTGTGCACATGTGTACCGCCTCCATCGGCCACCCTGCATGTACCCCGTCCGCGAGCAGGCGTGGAGATGCTCGGCCAAGACTTTTCTGGGCCGACTTCACAGTAACCCTTTGACTTCAAGTTTCCATCATCACACATTCTACCGCCAACCTCGATCCACATTCAATTCACTATTGGACGCCGCCATGACTCGCACCTTGACAATAACGTCCGATGACGGCGACGACGAAGAACGCCAAAAGGTGGACTTTCGGCGGTCATCAGCTTGCCCAGTACAGTCGGCATGGGCGAATGGAACATGCGCAGCACCGATTAATACCCTTAAGACACCGAAGAACTTCCGCTTATGCCCGCATTCGCTGGTATGCGATCCAGAACGGATGGATGAGGGGCTGCTGGAGGTTATGATTTCGCAACAGTAACGAACAGTTCACACAGTGTTTTGCAGGCTTCACCCCGTTTCGGGGGATATTCTGTCGCGCCAGCGGGCTTATGGGATCGCAAAACCGATCGCGCATCAATCCCCCCCCCAATCCAGGCTTCACCGGGTGTAATGTGACATTTGGTCACACGACTGCTCTCTTTCGCGCCCGCTACGTTGGTAATACTACGATCGTTCAATAATAAAGCGCGAGCGTACAGAAGGCCGCCATGGCTTGTTGGCAATCCCATCTCCGGGACACGGCTACACACACACACACACACAGTGTTGCGCCTGGAATTGCGCAACTGGGAATCTAATGCAGGAACGGTCTTGGATTCTCAAAATCTTAAAAAAAAAAATCTTCTATTTCGAACACATCATCGTTTGGGTTTGGGCTCTACCGCCATCGCAATGCTGATCACGATAGACCACTCCCGCATCCGGCTACGAAGGGTCCAGAATTCTCGCGCAATCGCGTGACCACATCTCCATCGTTGGCAAATACCATTGTTAGCAGCAGATGCCATTGCCGGAGTGGTACTTGCAGGTGGGCATCAATGGTGAAGTCAAAGAGCAGCCACGATCCGCACACTCGTTGAGTCCCTTGAGACGAGTTCAACGATCATCGCTACAGGATCTGACCGCCAACCTAGGAAGCACCTGGAAGGCCAGGAACAGTCTGGAAAACATGATCGCCATCGAAGGATTCGCCGGGAAGGCAGCACATTCGCTACGCATTCTCGTCACGTTTTGAAGGCACAAGACCTGAGCCAACTCTATGTCCTCGCGACCTTGCCCCTCAAACTTCTCTGTACTCTACGTCGCGCTGACGATTTTGCTAGGAGGAGCTATGCTTTAGTGACTAAGAAGATAGACTGTTGCGGCGCCTGGCAACTTCAGCGCATCGAGAAGCATTCTCTCTTATCACCAGCGTCCTCTGAGCACGACTGCAGCAAACTCCCTTTCCCGAGTCTCGCATAGCGAGCGACGCAGCATACTCGGCATTGGCCGCCTTCGCACGCTGGGCCCCGTGATCGGTGTACTTGCTCAAGCTTCCCGTTACGGTTGCAAAGGCGGCGTGGAAGGATTGGTCTCAGATGTAAGGGTCGAAAGCGGCATTGGGACGCGACGAAGTCCACCGTGTCAACCAATGAATCCGACAGGCCTGGATCCAAATACAAGCTATAGCAGGTTGCGTACACGCATAGGTGTATGTCGAGCTTCCTCCTGCGACAGCGCCAGTGATGAGCATAGCGACGAAAGCCGCTTCTCTCCGGACACAACGGCTTCGAAGACCAGATGTCGAGCGATTCGGCGCAGGCTGCTCAATGATACCTTTGCAGCCATCGTTCACAGTCGAGGTGTTGTTCATACTCAGACCGAGGGTCTACTACCGCCTGCCCCTGAGCCACACCCCTTTCATGCGTAACCTCGCCCGCCGTTCGATCTGAGCATTCTACTCTGCAGGCCAGAGACCACCGAAAAGCGCCGCTATCCCGGAGAAAGAAGATCCAGAAGCTGCGCGCAAAAGAAAAAGAGCGTGCAAACGACCGCTCTGTTCTCGTCCCTGACAAGCCCCCGAACCTCTCATGTGAGCGAGACAATCTACAATCCAACGCGCTGCGAATGCACATGTTCTGTCGCTGTTTACATCCCGTATTGCTGCCGCCCGCGAGCGAGCGAGTCACTGACGCCCATCATATCACTCTCTCCGTTCAGGCGTCGTCTTCTCCACCTACATAATCACGATAGGCCCGGGGCACGATCGGGACGCCAAAGCGGTGCGCTTTCAACATTGTACAGACCGAAACTCAATAAATTCAATTACCTTACATGGTGAGATCTGCACGATCGGTAGAAAGATTGGTCAACCTACTAGGCGTCCTTCATGCTCTCCGGACACGTGACTGAATAGAAAAAGACGATCTGATATTCCCAGCTCCATCGAACGCCACCGCTAAACACACGCTCGGACGAGAAGTTTCCGCCGCTCACGAGAAAGAAACGGGACGGACAATCCAAATCCCGTCTCGACTTCACCTTCCCCAAGCCTCCCGCTCGTCCTCGAACGGCCCGGACTTCCCTTCCTCTCCGTTCCGATCCGTCTCGTCATCCTCATACCGCCTTCGCTCCCATGGCTGCTCAGCGCCCAACTCATCCACCCCCTCCTCGTCGCCCACCCCAACCGTC
>Ga0268244_10000315_pt1 | contig 20624 bp, 14 predicted proteins | sample AgamicMgSfe_FD_200258 | JGI IMG/M metagenome (GOLD analysis project Ga0268244, IMG submission 200258) | Agave microbial communities from Guanajuato, Mexico - Mg.Sf.e (v2) (version 2) | ecosystem: Host-associated > Plants > Phyllosphere > Phylloplane/Leaf | place: Guanajuato, Mexico | collected... | reverse complement strand
GGATCAGCACGTCCCTGATCCCGCTGAGCAGAAAATGCGGGCATGCGGGACGCCAGGCTATGGAGCTCCGCACATGTTTGAACATGAGAGCCAATACATACCTGAATTTGGACGTCAGGGTTTGTTTGGCAACCAGCCGTCTGGCGATGTCAACCAGCTGTCGTCTGAATATGGGTACCAGCATTTCTCTGACGAGCGATGCTTTAGCGACTCAGGCCCGCGGAGATCCTGATGACCGTGGCGCCTGCGAAGGATTGAGAGGCCCGGTACGCGATGGCCAGGGCATGGGCCCCTATGCGAGGAGACAGCGCTCTTCCTGCGTGCGCGTTTGCGGTCTTTCTATGTGGATTATCGGCAGTGGCTGACAGCGTCCTAGCGTTTGGTGGGAAAGCGTGATAAGGCAGAATACAGTGGCATGACGGCATGGGGAATGATAGCATGACAGAGGGCGCCGTGCAAATACGACGGCGTTGGGACGCAGACGGTTTGGCGATCGTTAATGCAGGCTCCAAGAATCCTATAGGCTAGTCCACTTGCCTTCCCATTCACAGCTGTCAATGAACCATGAAATTCGTCAATCATCGTTGCAGAACCTCCTACTTCCACCCAATCCCTCTTTGCCGCAATAAAGCTCTGCTGTTCATACCAACAATGCACCGCACGAGATCCCAATCCCCGTCTTTCCCCACCCAGTCACAAACCACGATACCAACACTCCCATCGCCATTGAATTCCTCCCCGGGCCCTTCGACCCCTTTGTCGCCAACATCATGTTTCTCGCACAAGAACGCCGTCACGGCCGGGTTCAGCTTCGCCGCGATTCTATCGGGCCAGCACCCGGCCTTCCAGAAGTTGGATGCGGACAGGAAGTTCAGGTACAGCGGTCCGGCTGGTACGGGGTTCGCGGCATCGGTCGTCACACCCGGCACGGGACACACGACCTGAGCCGCGCGCTCGAAGTGGTCGCAGCACAGGCCGATTTTCTTGTCGATGTTCTCGGTTTCGAGCACCTCGCAGAAGTCCTGCACCCGGACGTCTCCGTAGGTACAATCCGGCGTGTTGTACGCCCAATTCTCCGCGTTGAGACACCAGCCACGACCGTCCCATTCACCCTTCAGACGGTCGTCGAGCGCGAAGCGACGCATGAGGACGATCTTACCGCGGGCTTGGCCTAGTGTGGGGATGCATGGTTCGGTATGCCAGTGCTCGAGGTTGGTGTAGTGGTCTTTGAGGACGAGGGAGAGCTGCTGATCGGTGGCTTTCCCGGTGCCTTCTCGCTTCACCGACATGATCAGCGTTTCGGAGGGGTTGGCATTGAGGAAGTCTTGGACAGTGTTGACGAGGTCGCGGAACTTCTTTGGGCCGGTGAGGGATATCGGGAAAGCACCGTGGACGAGCTGCAATGTCTCATCGGCGTTGCTGGCAGGCTGGACGCGGATGTCGAAGAAGCGGACTCCGTTCTCGAGCTGCTCTCTTGGTGACACGGCCTGGCAGCGTACAGAGGGCAGGGCCTTGTGATGGGTGGGTGAGTTGTGTGTGCCCGGAATGCTGAGCGCTGAAAGCGGCGTCTCGTCCCGGAACTCCTTCATCCAGCATTGGAGGTTGGTCGTCTCGTATAAGGCCAGGAATGAAGATGAAGGGAGGTAGACGGCCGTGTAATCATGCTTCGGGTCTGGGGTTAGTGGCGTAAGGACCTGGGAGGCAGAGGACGGTGTCGGCGTGTCGATCCGCCATCGACCACCGCCGTCCCCTTGGAAGGTCAGACGTAGTATGTCGCCGGGGCCACGCTCACTCGTTTTGATATCCGTCTTGTGCGTGGTGAACGGCTCCATGCGGACATCGACATCTTGCGTGGTGAAACCTTGCGCTTTGTCCTTGAGCTGTGCATGGCTGGGTGACGAGTTGTTGCTGAGCAGGTTGGTGAAATTGGAGGTCAGGTGTGAGACTGAGAAACCGGCATTGGGTGGGAAGTCCTTCGGATTAGGAGCTTCGTAGCGCTCGACGAGTTTAACGGTGAGCGGCTGAGGTGTGAGATTGCGGATGGTGATGGGGCCTAACATCTTGGATAGTGTCAGGAGTTGTTCTGCAATACTACCTCATGGACGTATGATCCTGACGAGAGGACAGTTCGGATGACTTACCTTGAGAGGAAGACGAGAGGTATGTAACGTTCCGGCGGGAGCAAGTGAGGTTGGTGGCGTGGGGTGGCCGCGTCGCGCGAAACACGTGCCCTCGATGCGAGCAACCACTCCTCCGTTACATACAAAGACCTCACGTATCATACATCATCTACGAATTCATTGTACGTTTGTTGCTGCACTTGGCCGTTTAACGGACAGTAAGGAGCGCCATCACGGTATAACCCCCTTTTTCTTTTTACCTGCCTCGGTCCAGTCCCGGCATTTCACATATTATTACGTTCATGGAGCAAACAACCAGCTCAAGGTCCAATTGCTGCCTTCGTCATCGTGTATACCCGTGGTGCCTCAGGGAATCGCGTACTGAACCGAACGATAAGGAGAACGTGACCAAAAGGAAAAGATGCCAATTCAGCGGCGTTAGTCAAGGGTCGCGAATAGTGGCTTGATGTGGTGGTGAAGTACGCTCACAACACCCTAGTTTCCTACACGGTCCTTCACTGTCGACTAGCAATGCGATAATGAACCTCGCGCGACGACGACGAAAGTTCCGCCGTATATAACATGGTTTGTAAGAGAACCCCATATCAGACTCGATCCGGTTGAGATGCGTCTGATCGGCTGATGCATGGCGCTGAGCCAAATCCGTAGCTCTAGCATGTCGAAGGCTGAAACCAAGGGCGTGAAGTCAGTGCTGCCAGACGCTACACCGAAGGTATGAACGGAACGGCATCGCTGACATCGATGCAATATCGAATTGTGGTCATGCATTCGCTCAACATTGAGCCATAGCTAAGCTACCAATGCAGGCACTCACGCCGGCCATGCAACAGTCATAGCGATCCCCAGCCCGTAGCCATTCGCCGTGAGAAAGTGCATGCTCGAAATCCCGAAATTATCGGACGCATGCATACAGTTGCTTTATCTTCGAAAAACCACCCAGGCAACCCTCTTACTCCGCCTTGACGGCGTAGTTCCGCTGCGGGAAATGTCTTTGCCTCTTCTTCTGCTTCTCGGAGACCAGGCTGGCCTCGCTCTTGGTGAGTGCGCGGCGCATGGCGCGGGTCTGCTTGGGCCGGAGGTCGAGGGGAAGGTACTTCTTCTTCTCGTAGTACAGGCGCAATTGGTGACGTTGGTTGGCGTTGATGACGGTGAGGACGCGGGCGATCGATTTGCGGACGTCGTGGCTGTGACCATCACGCGATCAGTATATGTTATCTCCAGCCTAGCCGAGACTTGATTGCAGGACCCGGGGCAACTCACATCTTGTTCAACTTGCTCTGCGCGCCGCCAGCGATCTTCTGTGTCCGTAGCTGCACCAACTCCTGCTTCAACTCATCGAGCTGCTTCTTCAACTCCTCCTTGTTCTTGCCCCAGAGCTGCGTGGCCTTGACCTTGCCGGACGACTGTCACGTAAAATTAATCGTCAGCACTCCGTCCCGATGTCTGTGCAGGTAGGCTGGATGGTGTGTGCATACCATTGTGACTGGTGATTGACGAGGCTGTGGTAGGTTAGTCGGGGAGAGTTGTCGTGGTCGTCGCTGGCTTCGCTCTCGTGCCCGTTTGAAGTTCGCGAAGTCGCTAGATCGAGTGCGCTGAAAATCGGAATCTTGGCGCTTGGCGCAGGGTTGAAGGCGGGTGTAGCCGAAGCTAGTACTGCATGCATGCCTTGCCGCGTTGAGGCATGCAGGGAAGCTCGCGGACAACGGACCTCGGAGGTGAAATCGAGGTGAATAGCAATCCGTGATAAGTCACGAGGGAGATACATGCGAGAGTGCATTCACATCAGCACTGGTCTGAACATACTGTGGAAGTCATCGAGGCACCATTATGGCGACACAAAGCGGTTGGACACAGTTACGGCAGCAAGCAAGAGCGCAAGAGACACAGGTCAGCCCATGCCACCTCCAGGCAGTTCTACGATTACGAGGCTCAGTGAACAGGGCAGACCGAGTCGCTATTCCACACCTACGCCCAATATGCATCACAAACGAGTATCGAACCTCAACCCAGCGAGGAGGAAAGAAGAACTGAAGAGCAGCTAAACGAGATACTCGAAAAGGTACGATCCGTCCAGCGATGACTTGGTGCCAGGCTCCAGGCGCACATGATATGGTGGAGCGGCCGATTGATATCCATGCCTTCTCAGCGATATACCCTCCTCCAACAACTCGCCCGCACCCTCGATTCCGAACCCACTCCGAGCGCCCTCAAATCAACCAACCTCGCCCGGCACCGCGAAATCCTACAACAGCACCGGACCGAGCTCTCCCGCCTCAAATCCTCCATCTCGACCACCCGCGACCACGCGAACCTTCTCTCCAACGTCCGCTCCGACATCTCCGCCTACCAGCGGTCCCAGAATCCCGAAGCCGCCGAGGCAGATTACATGCTCTCCGAACGCTCTCGCCTCGACAACTCGCACAACATGGTGGACAGTGTGTTGAGTCAGGCCTATGCGACGAACGAGAGTTTTGCGCTGCAGAGAGAGACGCTGGGGAGCATTCAGCGGCGGATCACCGGGGCCGCGGCGCAGATTCCTGGTATCAACGGGCTTATGCAGCGGATTGGCAGTAAGAAGAGGAGGGATGGCATAATCCTGGGGAGCTTCATTGCGTTGTGCTGTTTGGCGTTGTTCTGGTTTTGGTGAGAAGCGTCGTGGGATCTGTCATTGGTTTATGCATGCACGGCGAGGCGTTACCGGGCGTGTTGAAATGGTATTCAATGGAATTGCTCCCATGTGGCTGCACTCGTGAGTGGGAAGGATCGTGGATCTACTTGAAGAAATGACCGAACAGCTTCAAAACCCATGGCCGAGCTCACGCAGCAAAACTCGCAGTCTGCGCCGAGCCTCCCGTCAGATCAGCCACAGTCTCGCGCAGCAGCTCCTTTTCTTCTGCGGCCCTCGCCCTCACTTCTCTCGGCGTTTTCGCCTCCTGCACCAACCTCCGGACCCCTCGCACGAGACCCTCCCGTTCTGCCTCCGTCGCCTGCGCGCTCCCCGCCCACCGAATCCTGCACTCCTGATCCACCAAATACACGTATCCGCCCTTGTCGTTCAACAGTCCAATCGCCTCTTTCACAACGTCACTTATCCCTCGGCGCACGATGAAGTATCTCGCCTGCTCCCCTTCACTCCTCGTCCTCCTCATGGTCCCCAGGCCAAAAAGCCGCAGAAGCCACCACTTCAACCAATTCAACTCAATGTTGATCTCCACCCTCTGCAGCACATCTTGCTCCGTATGCATAAGATCCGCCAACCCCGGATTGGCCTCCTTCGACACGAAACTCCGAACCTGGTTCTCCGCCCAGGTGTTTGAAACGATGCTCACTATACTCACCTTCCCCCTCATCACCTCACAAGTGTCCCTGCCCAATCCACCATATCCGTCCTTCTTTCCCACGCTCCCTATCCCCCTATCACGCCGCAGCAACGTCCTCCCGAAGAAGTTCGGCATCCACAGCGACACGTCCCCTCTAAATAGTCTCTCCGGCGCGACGAAGACCTTGCCTTTGTGAAACCGCATGTTGCTCCAGTCGCGAAAGTAGGGTTTCGCGAGCTGCTTGGTCATCCTCGCTCGCTTCTCCAGGTGTTTGTCATAATCGTGGAAATCGTCGCGGCGTTGACGAAGCGTACGATGGTCGAGACCAGTATTTTCGCCTGGTTGGGGAGGGTTGGGCATGCCGATTGGGCGGGTCAGTGGGTAGGGCGTGAAATCTTCGTCATCGTCGCGCTTTTTGCGGAGGCCGGGACCAGAGGGTGTGGGACGAAAGAGTGGCGCTGAGGGTGGATGGATGCTGAGTGGTGCTGGTGGTAGATTGGCGCTGGCTCTGCTGGTGTTGGGTTTGGGTGAAGTCGGTACTGCTGCTGCTGCTGGTTGTGGGCGAGAAGGCAGCGCAGCGTAGTGTCTTTGGGTCGTGGTGAGGCATCTGCATGGTACCTTGGCAGGAAACGCGATGGCGCGCAAGCCTTGTAGGCAGGAGGGTGAGGGTGCTTTCATTGTGGCCATGGCTTCCAGTTGGATTGAAGTGTCAGAGCTGTTGAGTCGATGGTGATAGCTTCGCGAAAGAGGCTGAGAAGTTCGGAAGTGCCACAACGCCTGCGCCACAGCAATTGAGGCGGAAAGGTTTCGACCTCACTTCTCGGAGCTGACACCCCGAGACCCAACTGGCGTCGACATCAACCGCATGTGAATTCACACATCCTGCACTGGCCCGGCATTGTGACGGACATGGAGAAAGGCTGGCATACATCGAGCCTTGGACATGATTTCGTGTAACGGAATGCGACGTCACGAGACAAGGAACATGCAGGCGCCCGTGTGGAACGTAGGGGAGACAAAGGCATTGTCAAGACTTAAGAGTCGCTCTTCGGCGCGCAACTCTGGCAATGTCAGAACCTCAGGATATTTCTCGTGGCCTTCGAAGCAAGAAAATGGATTTCCAAGAGAAATGAGGCTCGCGTGAGCAGTGCGGTCTAATTGACGGCGATGCGCGGCAAATCTATCAACAGCAAAAGTCTTCAACCAAAGATCGTCCCCAAACCGCCCACGATATTACAAGTCATCCATCATCGCCAACACGTCAAACGAATTACGTGAACTCAATGCATCTGAGTCCACTCGGCAAGCTCGGTGCCGAACCCATCATGCTGCAGGCCCGCCGAATCTCCATAGAAGTCCTGCAACCCGTTCAACTCACCAGCGCCCGCCATATCTCCCATGGCGTCGCTGAAGTGGTTCTCGCCATCCGCAACACCCAAACCTCTTGCCATCTCGGCCTCCAAGCTTGGATCAATCGCTGTCACCGGCTGTGAAGCAGCTTGCAGGTACCGCTGGTGCTCGGCGTACATCTGCTGCTGCTGGGGCGTGGGATGGTGGTATGCTGCTGATGTCGTGTACTGAGGGTATATCGGCTGTCCGTAGCCGGCTTCGGTAGTATACTGCTGCGATGGCGTGCCGGTGCGTGAGCCTGAGAACAATTCTTCCGGCGACATCTGCTGGCCGGCGCTGGGCAGACCGTACCCGCCAATGGACTGCTGCTGAGGCGCACCGTTGAGCGAATTTGGCGTTGGCACACGCATGCCGACCACGTCCTGCACGTATGTATACGAAGGGTGTTGGTATGTCTGCTGTTGGACGTAGGTACCGGTCTGCGGATTGTAAGGGAGACCGTTATGGTCGTAGGCCACATTGGATGGCAGCGGCCGGCCCGGGTTGGCGTACTGGTACTGACTTTGCTCGTAGGCTGGGGCCTGCCGACCATAGTAAGGGTTGGAGGTGAAGCCGTACGTGTCATTCAACGGCACCGCTTCTTGGGCTGCCTCACGTTTTTGTCGAAGACTTCTGCCACCGCGATACTCGCCATCCGGGTTGCGCTCGTCAACATCACTCAACTCAGCATCGTCATCAGAGTCGTCGCCCTTTCTACGCTTGCTCGTCGTCTTGGCCGGCGAAAACTTGTACTCCGGATGCGCCTTCTGGTGGTTGTCGCGTTCGATCTTCGCCCACTCATTGAATTGATCCCTCACCTCTTGAGGCTCCATGGGCCAGCTTTCTCCCGACACCGATGAGACCACCTGATGGTTGTTCTGCGTGCACCACTGCTTCGTGCGTTCCGCGTACGCGGACCGGTACAGCATGAACGAGTTCATCGGCCGCGTCACGTATCCGTTGCGCTTCTCCACCTCTTTGCGGCGCGTCTCCGCGCTCCGGTTCACCCACTCATCCATGTCTTTGAGCGGCGCAGACAAGTCTTTCGTCAGGACCGACAGCGGGGCGGTGAGCTTGGGTGTCTTGGACTTGTCGACCTTGGACTTTTTACTCTTTTTGGACCTGGAGGCCGGAGACTTGGAGACGCGATTGCCGGTGCTGAATGGCGAATCCGTCCGGGCACGCGTGGAGCGTCCAGAACGCGTGCGCATGCCATCGCTCGCCGTGTTAGAGCGGGGTGTCGGTGGGTTGTGGACGTATGCTGTGTCTCCTTGATACTGCGCATAGCCGTCATGGTAGATGCCCAGGCCTTTGATATCGCCTTGGTCCGATGGGAGCTGCTCGGTGCGTGCCGTCGCATTGTGTCGGACGATAGCATCGAGACCGTGGTCCTCTTCAGGCGTAGGGCCTTGTGTGATGACAGCGGTGGAAGACATCTTGTACCGACTTTGCGGATAGTATCGACTTCAAACGGGACGTCCCTGGAACGATCGGGACGCTGGAGATTCCTTCTCAAACTGGTCGTTGACGGGAACAGACTGCATGTCTTGTAAGCATCCATCAACATGGTCTTGCTTTCGCAAGAGGTTTGTTTCGTCGGCTTGCATGGACTGACTCTCACAATCGGGATGAAAAGGGGGCATGCATACCTTGTGCGACTATCCGCTTCCCGGGTTAGCCGGTCCGGCGTTGTTCAGCTCCTTGAACGACAAACACCCGGTCTGCAGGGTGAGCGGTGTTCTTTGGGGTTGTGGTGTGAAAGGCCAAAGTAGCCTTTGTCTCGGGTGCCGCTTGGTTTGAGGAAGAAGGATGAAGGGGCAATTGCTTGATGGCAGAGAAAGCGAGGAGGTATAGAGGTGGAGGCGCCCAAGAGCTTTCTCCTTTGTGTCAGAAGGTGAGAAGGCCTACTTGTAGCAAGCAGGTCAACGGCAGTAACAGACGTGCGAATGCTGACAAGAGTCTCTAGATGAGAGCGTAAAGTCGCTGAAGACGGCCGAACCACGACTTGACACCGCATCCGTCAGTCTCGCTGTGTGTCTTGAGCCCAGGCCCGCTTCCTCAGGGAGGTCTCAGACGGCCGTTTTCGGAAAGGCAACCGCTTGCACCACCTCGCCGCAAGAAGAAGGGCAGACATGGCGATTGCACTGGAGAGTTATACTCTTATTCCACGCCCACTGCTCGAGATCGCAGCATACGTGAGTGCTATCATCATGGCTGACGGCTCGGTGGGCAACTCGTCGCTGGACGGCGCTGTTGCTAGCAAAGATCCATAGTAGCCGGAAACGGTCACGCTAGGACGCGGCGCACGTCCGCGCGACTGTCGGCGCCACGGGTTGGTGTGGGACTGGGGCTAAGCGCAGCGCTTCGCTTGCTTCATGTGCCTGCTGGACACTTGCGCGCTCTGCAGAGATCGTGCGCGTGGACATGAGAAGAAGACTCCACCCGTTCGTTCGGCAGGAGAGATTTGATATGCAGCAGTCATATGAGCTACGGTCCCGCACGGAGGAAAAGCTTGAGTGTTTACAGGGATGCGAACGATGCTCGTCGTGGGCGTCCCTTCGCGTAGGCGTTCCTCAGTGACACACGTCATGCCTTGGACCATACGCATTCCTTGGTCCATTCCGACACATTCTTGCGATGATGCTTTCGTGCAACGGACATCTTCCGCTCGCAACTAGCACACTGTCCGAACGCAAGCGTGCAGATTGGCGTACAGGTCCCTGCCTACTATTCGTCCTTCCTGCTGCGAACGCAGCGTGACCGACGCCACCCGTCCGGACGCCTGCAGGACGGCAAACCAGGAAACTGGGAAAGGCTCGGAGATCACGCTGGACGGTGGCGTTTGCAGGGGCTTCGCATGCCCACCGTCAAGTGTTCAATTCGCCTAGCGTGATGAACATCAGCGCCCAGCATCACCCATCTTCTCTGACTCACGAGACGTGGGGATCGAGCAGGACCAGTGCTCGCGCACCACATACCTGCACACACACCGTTCGCGGCGGACCGCGCTAGTGTTAGGACAGGAGTCCGCAGGGCCGCCCAGCGAAAGGCTAAAGCAAGCTCGGCAGGACCTGCAGCTTTTTCGCCGGACGGTGTAGCAGTCGCAAGCGGCAGAATGTCGCGATAGGTCGTGCACTGCTCGAGTACCAGTCCCGGGCTGCGTTGCGAAGTTCGGTTGCTTCCGACCGCGCACTCTCCGGAATGTACGCTAACCTCACGCACCCAACCTTGTGTGACCACACCACGTCTCATAAGGAATGTGCGCATTTCAGTGTGGTGACGCTGGTGTGAGACATGGAGACATGAATGCCGTTTGGGCCGGCTGCACTTGCTTGGATCCATGTTTTGTCGGGATACGCATGTTCGATTGGACGAATAATCGATCAATTTCACCTCTCGTACTGATATCTCACCAGTCGTGCTGCACCAACGAAACGATCGCGAATTAATACGGGTTGCTGCGCTGACACTCACATGGCATGCGACAACCCCGACGTTCGAGGATCGTTCACGTCGCACATGGCGGGTGCTCGCTCACCCACCCCCACAGCAAGATGTTTGGTAGCTTCGAATCTTCGACTCCATCAGCGGCGACCGCAATCTTTCTCCGCCAACGGCAGCGCCGCAAAAGCATAAATCGTCTGGAAACCACAGTCCGTCGATCAAGAGTCACCTGTCAAACAACGCCTGTGCGGTGGAGAAGGTCGGGGTGGTAGAGGCATTTGGCGGCATCCCCGAAAGTCTGTCACACGGGTTGGGCACAAGCCGGTTCAGAAATGCTAGAGGTAGAGACTTGTCAGTCGCTGAGGGTTGCGGGGGACCGTTTCAGACTGCCGCAGTCCACATTACGGCGTTCGAAGTGGCGTTATCGGAGCGTCAGCCTGCTTGTACTTTGCAAGCGCACCGACGACGATGGTAACACCATGAAGGAAAGCATTTGGCGACTGCTAACACATACTGCACTGTCAGTTACTTAAGAATCCTGCATCTCCTCGTCCACGACCTCGTCGACTTCCTCATCATCGATTCCGTCCCATTCCTCCCACTCGTCACCTCCACCTTCGGCATCTGCACCTTCCGGTCCCAATACCGTGTCAAGGCCAGCCACAAGCACCTTCGCATGCTCAAAGAGCCTCTCGTCTTCGTAGTCCAGCTGACCGTAGAGCTTCAGCGCCATCTTCAACCAGTTTCTGCTGCCTTTCATCGCCGACGCCACCGAGTCTGATCCGTCAACGTTCATTGTGGCGTCACCTTTCGTGCCGTGTTCCGAAGCCTGGAGGCGTTCTGCGAGTAAATGTTGACACCAGCCACCTAGATACCAGGCTTCCACGCTCTGGTCATCATCTGTGACTAGTCGACGGATCACGTCCATAGCTGCCGCCTCCGTCTCAGCTTCCATTAACAATCGTGAGAGCGATATGCGCGTTGGGAAGTCGGGCACGGCGGGGTCGTCTGGGTCAAGATCTTTCCAAATCTCCAGCGAGCGTCTGAGCGCCGACTGTGCATCTTCCTTCCTCTCCTGAGAAAGCCGTACAGATGCCAGCGTCTGCAGAACCTCGGGACTCGTCTCGTCCTCCATCGTCATCGCCTCGGTGATCAGACTCTCACACCGCGCTTCTGCATCCTCCTCCCACGAAAGGTCCGTCATGTAGACCTCGACAATACTGCACAGCGCGTTGGCCAGCTTCCGCTTCTTCTCGACGCGCAGCATGAGTAAGGACTCTGCGTCCATGCCTGGTACAGTTCCGTTTTCGATTGCTGCAACTTCAGCCTGCAAGGCTTTCGCGCCTCTCTCGTACCACTCCACGCTGACTTTGCCACCCTCGTCGCAAAGCTGCGCAAGCCAGAGGAACTTCTCAGCGCCACCGCCCATCGTCTCTGGGACATTGCCTTGCGGGTCCAATTTGACAGCCTGTTCAAAGTACGCCCGCGCACTGTCGGCATCGCCTAATTCGACGCTGATCTCACCCAGCAGATTGAGCGCTGGGAGAGCCTCGTGAACTGACCCATGCTGCACCTGAGCGTAGAGCTTCGTTGCCTGCTTGAGTGCTTCGTCGGGCTGGGACTGCTCGACTAGATCAAGGGCAGATGCATACAACTGCTCCGGTGTTTCTTTAGGCTTTGCTTGACCGTTGGCCATCTTCTTCGCCGCTTTCTGGGCTTGCTGCTTTTGCTTGCCTGGTTTCGTCTTTGCCATGGCCCACTCGGGAGTACAGGTTCGTCGGAAACGCTCACTAGACGTTATTGTACCTCGCTGTCAAAGTCCGTCTCATTGAGATATTCCGTGCAAATTCACATGCACGCCGGGTTTGGGAGAAAACTTTCTGCTTAGTCATCAATCGATACGAGATCCTTCAGTGGAGTGCGCAATGAAGATCAGCGGTTGACTTTAAATGCGAGACACAACGCGAAAGCGTGCGAATTGGTTTAACTTCTGCCGTCGAGATCTAGGCGAATTCCTCTTACCAGGCGTATCGTGAAAACTCGGAGAGTATAGTTGGGTCGGCCGGGCTATACCATGGGCCGAGACGAGCAGAAAGAGGAGCGGGAAGTACTCGATTCGATCTTCCCAGACGAGATCCAGGATGTGTCCGACACCGAGTACCGGGTATCAGTCAAGCTAGATGTCACGCCGGATCCAGAGGGTGAACTTGCAGAGCCCGTCATCATACTCAATGTGCGCTACCCAGAAGCATATCCGGAAGAGGCCCCGCGCCTGGATATCACGCAGCCGCCCAATGCCCCGAAGCACGAGCATCTCGACATCCAAGAGGACAAGGCGCGATTACTAGAAACTCTACAACCGACTATCGAGGAGAGCATGGGCATGGCTATGGTGTTCACGCTCGTCAGTACGCTCAAGGATTCCGCCGAGCTTCTTATAAGCGAGCGTCAGCAAGCCGTGCAGGCCGTGAAGGACATTGAGAGCCGGAAGGCAGAAGCGGAAGAGAACAGGAAGTTCGAGGGCGAGAAAGTGACTCGGGAGACGTTCTTGGCTTGGCGGGAGAAGTTCCGGGACGAGATGGCGGAAGAGGCTGCGAGACGGCAGGTTGAGCAGGAGGCTGAGGACAAGAAAAAGAGGGTGAAGGCGGAGGAGAAGAAGTTGACGGGCAAGCAGCTCTGGGAGCAGGGCTTGGCTGGGAAGGTCACGGACGAGGATGAAGAAGGCGAAGATGCTGTTGACAGTCTGCAGAAGCTCAAGGTGGAAGCGTGATAGTGACGCATTTCTGGTCATCTTATCGTCGCGAGGGAGAACGTCTCTCAAAAGGCAACGACGATGGATCCGGGAATACGTGCGCACAGGCAATTAGACCAAGGCTATGTGCCACGGTTACCGAGAACCTATGGAATACTTCGCCTCTGTGTTCGCCTCGCTTTCCGTTGCACGAGCGAAGCTCGGCGACGAGACAACACGAGCAGACCTCACCAGCAATCACGGATGCCGACCTGTATGACGGGGGAAGTCGGAGTAGAAGGTCTTGCCACTACGCAACCTACAAGCTGATGTCTTTCGTCGCGCTCATTGCGACGCAACAGGGGCTATTGGACCTGCTCGACCTGACTGCTTGATGCAGCGCTCCCCCTGCATCGCTGGAGTCGAAGCCTTGACTTGCGACTGCAGTGGACCGAGCACTGGAGGCCTTCCCAAAACAGTCGCAGTTGGGTGGGGATCTCCACCCATATCGAAGCGCTGTTCTTTGAACTCGGATGCAGTGGCAAGGTCTTGGCCATGCTCCCTATGGCTTTTAGCCATGGCGCAGAGGGTGGGTCTCATCCACGCTACGGCAGAAAGATGCTAGTATCATGTGCTGGTTCCACAAAAAGCAACCATGGCAGACTGAGCTTGAGACTTATCACAAGATACGTCGCGAGTCGCCACCCGATTTTTCGACTCTGTATCTTATATCACTGCTTTGGTGCACACCTGCGCGATGGACAGTGCACGGGAGCCGATCTACTCCACGATATTCCAATCGACGGCATACATACTTCGCACTCTTGAATTGATAGCCTAACGCAGACTTTAAGCGCTCGACCGTTTCCCCCGACACTGAACACTTCTCATATGCGCGCCTTGTATGGCCTTCTTTTCATGCTCAGCGTGTCTCCGAGGCGATCTAGTAGCTTGTCCTGCAGTAACTTGATCGAAGAATTCCTCGCATGCAATGCGTATTATATGCACGAGACGAGGTCGTTCTGTTGTGATTGTAGAGGACCCGGCAGCTTCACGTGCTTAGGCCTTCTGAGCGTGTCATGCGGAATGGTTCCGCTATTGCCGCCGCCTTCGCGTAAAGTGGCTCACGTCCGTACATGTACTCTCCCGTACACGCTCGCGCAACACCTTCGTTCTCGACTCAGTGTTGCAGTGATGGAGGAAGAGGGCGAAATCCAGCTGTTCGGCGACGTGGTATTCACCTTCATGCCGAGCGATGATCTGAATCTCAAGGAGGAAGAGCGAGTGCGTACGCTACCACTCGACGCGTTATGCCTTGCTAAATTTGCCTAGCTACTTCAAACGTTGACGACGAGCGGCGGCACGTACATACCGCTGCGTGACAGCGACCAGCAGATCGACGACCTCCTCAAGCTGACCCACATCATCACCACACACATCGACTTTCCACAGTACGGTAGCGCCATTGAACACGGCGTAAGCGTCGTGAGACCGTCATGGATATTCCAGAGTGTGAAGAAGGAGAAGCAAGTCCACACGCGACAGCACACGCCCGACCCTAGCCAATACTTTCGAGATGTTGTGATCACGAGCGCAGAGCTACCTGAGGGGGACAAAGACGCGATTGTTGCTGGTGTCATCGCGCTCGGCGGAATGTATAGTGGACCGCTCACGAAGTTGGTTACGCACATTGTCACGACCGACTACGACCATGACAAGTGCAAGCTCGCTCAGCAAAAGAACGTCCGGTGCAAGATCGTCCTCCCTCACTGGTTTGACGACTGCTTCAAGCTTGGCAAGTTGATCGACGAACAACCATATAGCTTCCCAAACCCGGAACTGCTGCAAAGGATCAGTACAGCTCCCCGTCAGGTTGACACGCCGCATCTTCAGGGTGCGACCTCCGCCAAACCGACCACGTCAATCGCCTCGCTCGAATACACCCCGCCATCCTCGCCATCAGAAAGCCGCAAAAACCTCAATGCCTTTATGGGCAGGAAGGTGAAACTCTCAGATGACCTTGATATTAATGACCACCTGGTGCAGACAATTGAAACGCTGATCAATCATGGTGGCGGGACCCTTACCGACGACATCGAACAAGCTGACATCTACATTGGTCACTACCGAGACGGCACAGACTATGTCAAGGCTTCAAAGTCAGATAAGGAGGTCGCCAATCTATCTTGGCTCTACCACGTCATCAACAAGAACAAGTACACCAATCCGCGCAACAAACTCCTCCACTATCCTGTACCGCGCAACGGGCTCCCTGGGTTTGAGAATATGAAGATCAGCATCTCCAATTACACAGGCGACGCTCGCATCTACCTAGAGAATCTCATCACGTACTGCGGCGCCGAGTTCACGAAGACGATGAAGCAGGACAACACTCATCTCATCACCGCTCATAACAAGAGCGAAAAGTGCGACGCCGCACAAGAATGGGGTATCAACATCATCAACCATCTGTGGCTTGAAGAAGGCTACGCCAAATGCTGTGTTCAGAGCCTCACCGTACCCCGGTACACCCTCTTCCCACCACGTACCAACCTTAGCGAGGTCGTGGGGCAGACAATGTTTGACATGAAGAGAGTGGAGCAGACCTTCTACCTGAAGACGCGCGAGTCACCGCGAAAACGGCCTCAATCTCCCGGCGCGCAGACTAAGAGCAAGCCTTCGCCACGCAAGACTGTACCCGTATCAAGTGTCGGCGGACCACGCAGCTCGCTCACACCTCGCGGAAACATACAGACAGGGGTCCCACCGCCGGATGGCGAGGATGCCGAGACTGACGGTGAGCCTGAAGCAGAGCCTCAAACCACCAAGAAGGCTGTTTGTCGACCAGCCAAAGCCGCTGCCACTCCAAGACTCGGAGAGTACGAAAAGGAGAACGAGTCGCCGCTCGCTCGTAGCAGTGGTCGTGCGTCCAAGGCGAGAGCTTTAGATGCCATGCATGGGCAAGCAAGCGACATTGCTCTTTTCCAGCGAGAGATGAAACGTAAAGGCGGCGTGACTCATGGCGGGAGACGCTCGGATCATACTGAGGAGGTTGCGTCGCCAGCACCTGCGCCAAAGAATAAGAAAAAGCGCACCAGCGACGAAGCCACTTACGACGTCACAGCTCAGGGCAGCGATCTGAGCGATGGCGAGACGCAGGAGAAGCCGTCGAAAGCGACCAAGAAGGCTAAACACGCCGCCGCCCCCGCCGAGCTGCCGCCAGTGAGATACAAGATGATGGTGACTGGCGATGAGCGTTGGCTTGGCAAACCCAAGCAGGAAGACGCGGACAGATCGAAACTTCGCCTGCTCGGGGTACTCGTGACACAGGATGTGAACGAGGTGGACATCCTGGTCGCGCCCAACATCAGACGTACTCGCAAATTCGTCGCCGCGCTGGCTTCTGCACCGCTTGTAGTTGACACGAAATATCTGGACACGGCACTTAAGCAGCACAAGCTTCTCGACAACCCCAGCCAGCTGCGAGACCCTGACGGCGAAAAGCAATTCGGCTTCAAGCTTGCAGACGCCCTGGAACGTGCCAAAGCCAACAAGCGCGAGCTCCTAGACGGCTGGCACATTTACGTTACCAAAGACATCACGGGCGGCTTCGGTACCTATAAAGACATCGTCTCGGTCAATGGCGGGTGGGCATACCCATACCAGGGCCGGACGGGCTTGACGATCCCCAAGCGCCGCTTGCGTGACGATGCCGATAATAGTGGCGAACAAGAAGATGCCGACGGGCCATTCGACTACGTCTATCTCGTCTCCGGCATAGCCGAGCCCGAAGTCAAGCTCTGGAAGCCCTTTCGCGTTCTTGTGGAGAAGCAGGGCCTTCGGACGAGGGTCGTGAAGTCGGATTGGTTGCTGAACGCCGCCATGTGCCAGGAGATACAGTGGGATGAGAAGTGGGAGCTGGACGAGGAGAAGGTCTTGAGCCAGCGCAAGGGTTGAGCAAAACATTATCCCGTCCACGCTTTTTCATTTTGTTAGGGTTGTTGACGGATGGGCTGTAGGGTGGCCGTACGCGTTCAGGGCTTTGATGAGGAGAGTGTGGCGCTTCGATCGACGGGGTTATAAGCTGATGTGATAAGGACGGGATGAAAGCTTGCTTGAGCGTGGCGTCTGCTTGTCGTTTTGGGAATTTGCTGTTTACGACACGCCGTGCGATGCATTGTAACTCTCCAGTCGTCAGCTTCTTATGACGGCTCTCAATGGTCATTTGAAGACCGTGCTCTTGTAGCAGGGCACGAGTTTGGCTTGCCGAAATCGACGAAAGTATCTGTGCTCGCACGCCTGAACCTCACTACGAACCGACGTGACACATCACTGGTCGGTAAGCTCCGTGGTCCTCCAAAAGTTCCCGACCATGTCCGCGACGTTGCCTCCTGTCGTTGATGACGATAATCGCAGCGATCCACTATCGACGGTTGGCAAGCATCGAAAAGACAGCGGTAAAGAGAGAAAAGGATCTCTCACGTTCCCAGGTGGGTTCCTTCGTCCCTCATTACTGTATCGAGCAGGCCGACATCGCGGAACAGAGTATTGCGAGTTATCGGCTAATAGATGCATGAGCCTTATTAATAGTGTGAATCACACACGCAACGTCCCCAAGTAAGATGACATATATTGAGAATGTTTATAACAATACCGTTTACTACCGAAAAGATAACATATACTCCGATGAGAGAAAGAGAGAGAGAGGCCGTGACTTCCAACCAGCCAAATCACGGCCGCGAGCACTTCGCGAGCACGACTGAGGAAGGAAATTGGAGAAGGAACGATGTTGTGGTAGAAACGCCGTGAATTGGTTCAAACGCCAGAACCTCCACACCCCATCCCAGAACTCTTCAGAGCAACACGCCACGACGGGTCGCAAAACACATCCCCCGTCCAATTTTTAGGCTTTGCCATACCCGGTACCCAACGCTAAAAAATAATTACAATAATATGCATTCGAGGGCTTGTCGTGGTGGTGGTGGCGGTAGACAACCGCAAAGTCCCGTGATCTCTACAAAACAAGAGGGGGCCAAATGTAAAATCAAGGCGAGCCTTCCTCCCTCGGCGCACTCGGCTTCGTGCTCGGCTCGCCCCCATACGGTCCGTACCCGAACTGCGGCGTCGTCTTGCTCGACTGACTCGGCGGCATCCGGTCGGCCATCTCGACTGGATCCTCCGTGGCGATGACCGGATCGTGGGGCTTGGTGTTGGGGTGTACCTCCAGACGGTATTCCCTCGACAAGTCGCTCTTGGAGCGTTCCCGTGCGAAGGGAAGGCTTTCATTGTCGCCTTCGCGGCGCTCAATGGGCGACCAGCCGCCGGCGATGGAGCCGGCGACGATACCCGCCATGGCGGCGCCGGCGGCGAAGGCGGAGTTCGATCGGGACCGGCCGCGTTTGCGTCGCGATTCGGGCGTGGGTGGCGCGGGAGATGGGGATTGGCGGGTGTCTCTCGCGTCGGTCGGTTCGTTGTTCGGCGTTCGGGGTAGACTGGAGCTCGAGCGGTTGCGGCTGGGGCTTCGGCTGTGCAGGAGGGCTTCTTTCGGGTTCTGAACTGCGAATCGAAGCGCATTCAGGCGACCACCTTTGTATTTCCGGATCCAGCCGAGTTCTTGTTTGATGTCGTAAAGCGCCTGGTTGAACTCGAATGGGTTCTCCTCATCGGTGACGACGACTTTGTCCTTCTTTCGGCTGAGAATCTTTTTCAACCATTGAGGCACGAGCTGGGCGGCCAGTTCGTCTGGAAGCAAGCGCACGGCAATGCCCACTGGTATGGAGAGGGCGCCTAGCACGAGCGCCACACCCCACTGCCAGCCACTCTGCCGCACGGCTTGGAAGGCAGGCCAACCACCCACGAAGATGATGAGGGTCTGTCCGCCGAGCATGACGAAGAAAATGCCGATGAAGAACCAGTTGTTGAAGATGCCTTCGAAGACGTTGAATCGGTTGTCGAGGCGACGGTTGTTGAGCGAGTTGAAGATCTGCATCCAGACGAAGGTGTTGAACACCAGCGTCTGGAGCTGCCTGTGCTCCTCTTCCGAGAGCGGCCCCTCCCAGAAAATCTTGGCTCCGGCAAAGTACAGGATCAACGTGACGACCAGCTGGTAGATCGCTTGTCCGATGATCATCTTCCACATGGTGACCGATATGAGAGGAGCGGATTTCGGGCTCGGCTTGCGATCCAAGATGTTGCGGGTCGGCGGATCGGTGGCCAATGCGAGAGCCGCCATGGTGTCCATGATCAGGTTGACCCACAATAGCTGTACTGCGGTCAAGACGGACTGTTCCTCGTCGTTCGCCACGGCGGAGATGAATGCAAGCAAGACAGCCGTGATGTTGACCGTGATCTGGAATTGCAGAAACTTTCGGACGGCGTCGTTGACCGCGCGACCCCACATGAGCGCAAGGACGATCGAGGCGAAGTTGTCGTCCATCAGGATGATATCGGAGGCTTCTTTGGCCACCTCAGTGCCGGCAATGTTCATCGAGAAACCGACGTCGGCAGCTTTGAGAGCAGGTGCGTCGTTGGTGCCATCGCCAGTGACGGCGACAGTCTCTCCCATCTCCTTCAGCCGCTTGACAAGCGTACGCTTGTCGTCGGGTGAGGATCGGGCCAGCACCTGCAGCTTGGGAATGACCGCTCTCTGCTCCGCGTGGCTCATCTTCCTGAAGTCCGGGCCCTCCAAAGCGACGCCGCCAGTTGTGAAGATGCCACATTCCCTGGCGATGGCCTTGGCAGTGAGGATGTTGTCGCCAGTGACCATTCGCGGGAACACACCAGCTTTGATGCAGTCCCGTACAGCTTCTGGTACGCCTGGACGAAGCGGGTCCTGGATGCCGACCAGACCCAAGAACGTCATGTCCTTGCAAATATCCTCGAAGACAGCTTGAGTCTTGTCGTCTTCTTGCCTTCGAGCACCTCGTGGAGGCCACGAAGACTCGAAGTCGCGGTAGACGAAGCCAATAGTCCTCAAAGACCGGTCAGCGTAAGCATCGATGAGTGCCTGAAGCGTCTTTTTGTTGTCGGCCGTCATCGTTGTCGCCTCGATGTCACGCGTGGGATCCCTGACCATCTTAGAACAATGGCGAAGCAGAATCTCACTGGCACCTTTGACCACGAGCCGGTAGCCGTCCTTCTCCTTAAGCTTGATGACCATAGCCATGCATTTCCTGCCCGAGTCGAAGGGGATCATCTGGACGATCTCAGCGTTGCTACGTTCCAGGGCGACGTTCTCCATGGCCAGGTGCTCGCGTGCGAAGTCCAAGAGTGCAGTCTCCGTCTTCGAGCCGACGAATCCCGTCTTACCGTCATTGTCGGTCTCAAAGGCGGTGGAGTTGATGGCAATGCTATCCTTCCAAAGGTTCTTCACGTCCTTCGCCAGCGTCCCGATGAACTCGGGAGTCGCCACGTCATCGATCCCATCCTGCGTGCTGCTGCCATCTTGAGGGGCTCTGTGGGTGAATCTGCTAGATGTTCCGATCGAGCCTGCAACGACGGTCATCACGTTCTGAGTGAGCGTTCCAGTCTTGTCTGAGCATACAGTAGTCGCATTACCCATGGTTTCGCACGACCGCAGCACGCGAACCAGGTTGCGGT
>Ga0268244_10000313_pt1 | contig 20946 bp, 19 predicted proteins | sample AgamicMgSfe_FD_200258 | JGI IMG/M metagenome (GOLD analysis project Ga0268244, IMG submission 200258) | Agave microbial communities from Guanajuato, Mexico - Mg.Sf.e (v2) (version 2) | ecosystem: Host-associated > Plants > Phyllosphere > Phylloplane/Leaf | place: Guanajuato, Mexico | collected... | reverse complement strand
GTGCGGGCTTCCCCTGCTCGTCGGGTGACTCTGGCTGCTGCTCTGGCGTCGCATAATCCGAGTTCTCTGCGCTTGAGCCATCGCTCATCTCACCAGCGGCAATGCGAGCGGCCTTTTTCAACGCCGCCTCGACGCACTCCTGCACCAGGATGTCGTATTCCACCCGGATTCTTTCAGAGTATTCAAGGATCCGACGATGCCGAAACACGGCCTCTACCTTCGACTTGGCCAGCTGTGAAGTCTCGTCGCACAGCAGTGCAAGACCTTGCTCGTTCTCCAACGTACCAGCGCTGGGGGATTGCCATTGCAGGACCTGCTGTATACGACCCTCCGATTGCGGTGATTGTGATCTGAGCTCACCAGGCGCGTACGCCTTGCTATCCTTGATCGACGGGGTACTGATCTCCATCGCGGTATCGCACAGGTCCAGTACGAGCTCCACAATCCGTGCCAATGGCCGTCGCACAGCGAACGAACGTGCCCGGTGATGGCTTAGTCCACTGGCTGAAGAGTCTCGAGATCGAGTCGGCTGATTAGCTGGAGACGAACGCCCAGAGGACGGTCCGGAAGACGGTGCCGAGCTCGGCCCGATAGGCAGTCCCTTGTACTCGGCTTTGGGCGGAGGTCCTGGGGATCCAGGGTCGGCGGCAGTTGGCTTCAGATGTCGTGACTGGGCCTCGAGCGCATCCAAAACCTTGACCAGAGCAGATCTTTGTTCATTGAGCGACTCCTGTGACAACTGTACCTCCATCTCAGCACGGTGCTCTTGCGAGCACAGTTCGGTGTGCTTCTCGAACCACCATGGGGTAATCTGACGTTCGCAGATCCGACACAATACAGGTAAAGGCGGTGGATGGTTCGCAGGATCGTGGACGCCAACATCAGCGAGGAGAGTAAGATAGTTGGCAAGCATCTCGGCACCGACGCCCAGAGATTCGACGAGTACATCCGGAAGGTCGATGGTGATCTCGCGTGAGAATGCAGGCTTCACCATCCACATGGTGTGGCTCTCCTCTCCGCTATGTCGGTCATAGACCATGATGCCTTGCGCCTCAAGATCAATGGTCTCTTCTAGCTCCTCATGCGGTTGCTGGTCATCTTGAGGCTGCACATCGCCTTTAGTCTCCAACGTTGTCTCAGATCCAGGTTCGGCTTCGACCGGCATCTGTTCTTTCGGTGAAAGGGTGCGCTCGTTACCCGAGTTACTTGACGCTTTGATCGTGAATCGAATGATTCTGCTTTTGGAGTCGTCCTTCCGGATAGCGTCCACACAATGCGCGAAGGCATCCTGGTCTCCGACAAGAATCTCCGCAACGCCCTTGCCTATGAGCTCACTCGCAGGAGCTCCAGTGACGTCTCTCCACGATGGGCTGACCCACCGCACCTTGCCCTGCAAATCTAGCTCGAGGATGGCATTCTGTGACTCTTCTGCCGCTCTTTTAAGGTCCTCGCGTTCGTCTCGGATATCCATACTGATGGTCCTCTCCATCTGGGTGCGCGGAGCGCCATCTTTGGCTGCCTCATCTCTTAACGCCGCCACTGCCGGAGGTGGCAATGTTACAGGGGCCGGTGCATCGTCGGCCATTTTGCTGCTCTTTCTGTTTCAATACCTTTGGTTGTGCTGATGACGTGCCAAGAGGCAGTCCCGATAAAGCCAGGTTACGTCCGCCTCTTCAATGCACCCATCGTGACGTTTGATCAGGATGGGTCGCTGATAGTGAAGGCTGAGTGCTTGCCAGCGCGATCCGGCGAGCCAGCAGGGAGTTTCGGATGCGAGGCGAGCGCAAGGTGAGAATGGCGGGCAGCCGAGGGTATGTTCAGGGCGTATACATCCGGGGATACGACAAGGACTGGAGCTTTCGTACGCTCCGGAATACCTATCGACGCTGTACTCGGTGCTCACGCAGTCGGAGGAGGATGGATAATCCAGAAGCAACAAATGTGGTCCTTGATCGATGGGACTATCCGTTATGCGGGGTAGCCTTGAGTCGCCCGCACGTTAGGCCACTTCGGGCTAGGTCAACGTTTTTGTTTTGGTGCCCCGCGAGCCTTCCGGCTTTGTGAGCACATACAAACTTGAATGTTTACATGTCGGTCGTGCACCATATGGCACCCGACAACAAATCCACAGGCTCAGGTGGCTTCAGAGATCGGAAATACTGTTCGCTTCGCCAGGCGATCTGCATTGCGCGGTTGGTACACAGTATGCCAGCAGCCCCTAATATGCAGCACGACTATGTTTCAGCATCATTTACTCGGGAACAACATGATTTCGCCATCTTTCGCTGCCAGTCATTGACCGTCTACTTATCAAACCTGCGACCCGTGAACGCTACCTTTAACACATACCACTGACGTCCCGCGTCTCTGATCACACTGACTTGACGTTGCTTGAAACTTTCATGCTGACATCCAACCACGAGAACCACTCATACCGAGTTTAGTCCGGTCACTCAGATGCAATCGTTCGTACTCTTCCTTTCGGTTCTCTTGCTCGCTTTCATTCTCCTTCTGTTCCTCGAAATCCGCCTCGTCATCGGGCAATCTCTCTGCGCCGCGTGGCTTTCGTCCGAATCTGGCTTTCGCCTTCTCGACTAAAGAAGGGTTCCTTTCCCTCGTTGGCCCGGATTGCTTCTTCTTCTCGGCCGATGGAGCATGCCCGCCCTGCGTGAGGGATGGCGATGATGGCGTAGAGGAGGATGCCGAAGAGGACGGTGCGGATTGCCGCTGCTGGCCTACGCTCATGCTCAGCTGCTGCCGCTCAACGCTGCCTGACTCTTTAGCGAGGCACTCAAGGATGAGAATACGCACAACCTCTGGCGACCGACATTTGGCGTTCGTCTTCACTGGTTGCGGCTGAGCTGATGCCCCTTGTGAAGACTGCTTTACCGCTCTCGAAGCGCCTTGCTCTCTCTGACGATCGGTCCGGCGATCCTTGCGCGATGCAGCGTTGCTAGACGACATGGTACTGTTGCGCGCTCCAAGATGTTGGCTCGCGAGGATCACCTAGACTTGTTCGATGGACGGAAAGGCAGCTCTTTTCTCAACTTTGAACGAGACGAAACGAAAGGAGGACGGTGAACGCTGGTCGACGACACAATGCAGTTTTGCGAGGAACGATACTCATGCTTCCTGCGAATTCAGCAGCGCCCACATCGGATGCACACCGTCAGCGCTGCAAGTGGTATGAAGCTGACGTGACTTATCTCCGTACCGCTCCGTTGCCAGTTGTCGTAAGTGCTTTGCTGGTACGTGACGGCAGCGAGTCGACTGGGAAGTACGCTATGGCTTCGAAATGGGCTGTATTGAGCGTTTTGGCTTACGCGACAGGCAACACGATGCCGCGCCATCGGACCACGTATGTTGTCTAGAACATGGTGAGTCCGGCGAGCACCTGAGTCGCATCTCCCAATGCGTCTATTCAGAGCGGTTCATCAAAGGTCACTGGCGCTACGAGTCTTCCTTCAACAACATGAAGCTGCGTATGCTTGCGTGATTTCGTCTTCAGCAGACGTGTTGAGGGCGACGTGGATCTACACGTCAAACTCCGTGTCACGTCCCCCATCGCATCAATCGGTATGTTTGACGAAAGCGATCGATCCTACTGACGACCTTCTTGCGACGCTCACTGTCTGCACTCCCCCTTTTATTGTATGCGGCAAGTCGGACATCGATCTTCGATTCGCAGAAATCATGTCGCCGTAAGTAATCCCCCCCTCGCCTGGCTCTACCGAAAAGCCGAGCGGAGATTCGGTTGTGTGGTGAACTCCACGTTTACAGTGGGGCTGGTGACCGGCTCCGTAATGTGGAGAATGGAGATTGATTGGTGGACTTTGCATGGAGTCGGCAGGCGAGAGACTTCAGAGCATTTGACTTTTTGGGAGGCACCCCGTGGCCGTCACGCACCACATACAGTACCATGACATTGGCCGTAATGTACACCCTCAAGACCTAAACGCACAGGATGGAACTGCGCGATTGTTATGAGATTGGGGAGAAATTTTGATCCGCCTCGTACACGGCAGACACAGGCCTTCAATGAGGGTAAAACTCCGAACACATTCGTAATCCAATGGACCTCCTTCACATCAGCCGGAGAAGCAGGACCCGATGGCATCCGTTTGCGGGGAGAGAGGACAGAATGGAGCATCTTAGCGTCCGAATCTTCCTGTCGGCCATTCAGAGGTGATATCATCAGCAGCCGCCAACATGTACGATCTGCGCCGGACAAGCCTAGCTACGGGTAAACAAGCCAGATACCTAGGTAGTATAATAAAGAGGCACCGCTCGCCGGTAGGTGACAGTTCTACTGTGCAGAGACTGTCGAATCGCCAGCCAAGATGATCTTCACCAGTAATCTCGCTCGAGTGGCCTTGCTGTCCGGAGCCATCGCATACGCCCAGTCCACCACGCCGGTGTCTTATAATAGCTCCAGCAATGGGGCCGCCGTCGACTTGGGCTATGTAAAGTACCAAGGCCGCACGAACGCGACTGCTGGTATCAACTACTTCAGGGGTATCCCGTACGTCCACCAGACCGCCATCTGACCAACTCATGGGTTCGGTCGAGCTGAATGTGAACAGATACGCTGCCTCTCCCACAGGCCCCCTCCGGTGGCAGAAACCTCGTCCGATCGAGACCACGAACAACTTCGACAGCAACACCGTCTACAATGCAACCGCGATAGCGCCAGCCTGCTACCAAGCCCAGCCCGAGAGCCTTTACAAGTCACTCGACTTGGCGAGCAATTTCGCCCACGCGGACCAAGGCTACTCCGAGGACTGCTTGATCTTAGATGTGCTCGTCCCTACCAACCCTGTATCACAGCAGCTTCCCGTGGTTGTTCAGATTCACGGTTGGTCCGATCGCATTGAGCATCTCCGATAACTTGAAGACTGACTCGGCGTAGGTGGCGGCTATGCTGCTGGCAATGCCCAATCGTACCCGGGAGACGCCATGGTCAATGCGTCCAACGGCAACATCATCTACGTTTCGATCCAGTACCGCCTTGGCATCTTCGGCTTCTTAAGTGGAGCACAACTCGCCCAAGACGGTGTCCTGAACGCTGGCCTGCTGGACCAGCGAGCGGCCTTGGACTGGGTCCAACGCAACATCCGACAATTCGGCGGCAATCCCAACCGCGTCACCATCTGGGGTGGCTCCGCCGGAGGCGGCAGCGTCACGGCTCAATTGATCGCGGGTGGCGCTTACGACGAGCCACCGTTCTCGGCCGCCATCGCGGAATACCCATGGTGGCAACCGTTCCTCAACCAGTCCGAGCAAGACACCCAGTTCAACGCCGCCCTCAGATTGTCCAACTGTTCCACCGTCACGTGCTTGCGCAGCCTGCCGATATCGACGCTCAATACGCTCAACCAGGCCGTCAACAACGCCACCTATCCGGGTCCTGGTAACGGCTTCGGCGTTTACGTAGGTTCCACTCGTTCCGATGACTCCCTCAAGATGGCTCTCACCAGGCGCTGACACATACCGTGCACAGTTCTACGGACCGGTCGTCGATGGCAGATTCATCAGAGAGCTGCCCAGCACGGCCTTCAACTTGGGCCACTTCTACGACGTGCCGCTCATCGTCGACCACGACGCGTACGTGACGTCGTAATACAGCGATCGCGACACTCGCTAACCTCGCCCACAGGTACGAAGGCGTCAGGTTCAGCAACATGTCGCAAACGACCCAAGTGGACGAAACCATGGACGCCAAGAACCTCTTCCCCTTCGCCGGCCCCTCCTTCTTCTCCCGCCTGTACGACCTCTACCCGGCCTCGGCCTTCAACAGCACCTTCTTCCAGCGCCAGACGTGGTTCGGCGACATCATCATCAACTGCCCGACCTACCAGATGGCCACCAACGCCGTCGACCGCAACAGCAACGGCTCGGCCGTGTTTAAGCTCACGTTCGCCGCGGGCAGCGAGCTCCACGGCGCGACGTCGGCCTTCCTCGCTTCCAACGTCACCGGCTTCCCGGGCGCCAACAACGCCACTCTCGCCGAGATCATGACGTCGTACTGGTGAGTATCCTCTACCGTCGCAAAGCCACTTAGTCCCAGATCCATGCTGACCGAATCTGCAGGGTCTCCTTCGCAGTCACCCACGACCCCAACGAGATGCGCGCCGCGAGCGCCCCGTACTGGCCCAGCTACATCAGCAACGGCAACGGCACCGTGGCCAACGGCGAGTCGGTCGGCTTCGACACCCTCGCTGTCACGTACACGACCATCGGCCCGGCCCCGGACGCGGACGTCTCGGCCAAGTGCGACTTTTTCGCCAACAAGGGGTATACGGTTCAGAATTGAATAAAGTACGGGAGTCTGTAGTGAGATAGGTGGGGAATGTGCTAGACCGTACATCGATATGAGACTTGTAGCTGCCCCTTCGTTGAATTCGAGTAGTGTTGTGATATTACTCAGCCTATCAAGTGACCTTGGATGATGGAGGGAACTCATCTTCGCGCGCTATAAACAGTAGTCGATTTATACGCAAGTCCGCGGCCATGTCGGGCGTTTTACGAGGAAGCGCTAGTAGCGAGGGTCCAGCCTTCACCGCACGGACTCTATGCGACACCTGCACTCGAGGAATGCGCCGGAGAGTAGTACTGTACCTAGGTAGTAATGCACGAGCTGCCGGATGAGCCATGAGCGCTGGTGATGATTCGGGCGCACTTGAGCATAAATTGAGGATCTCGTATTCAACTGGAAGACTCATGTTCCTGTGGTGGCGCATGACACGCAGCTGAACAAATCAAAGTCGCGACGACGAGACGAGTTTGGATGCTTTTTCCGCCTTCGGCCCTCGCAGAAGATCAGCGTGGACCAAAACCAGCTAGTGCGCCATCCTCCGGTCAGGGACTTGCGCGCGATTGGTCCGACGTCGATCCTTCTCCTCATCTCTGTGGGGAAGGCATGGAGGAGTCGAGGACAGGGGGTGGCAGTGTGTGTGAAGCGACAAAAAGGGTTTGTTTGGTTGGGTGTTGCGCGCATTCCACCTCCTCGCTCCCCCGAACCTCCTCCCCTTCTTTCTTCTTTTCATCAAAACAATCCGGTACATTCTTTCTTTCCCTTCTTTCCCAACAACAACGTCATCCGGCTACATACACACTGCACTTTCGCTACCTCTACTCTCTCCTTCTCTCAATCACAACCGACACGCGACGAACACACCTCACGCGTTCGATTATAATAATCCCCCAAGAAGCAACAACGACAACAACAACAACAACAAGATGTACAAAGCCATCGCCATCGCCAGCCTGGCCGCGCTCGCGGCCGCGCAGTCGAGCGTCCTGACCTTCACCCACGTCCCCAACCCCATCACCGACGGTCAGGCTCAAGCCATCACTTACTCGACCAACGACACTGCGAGCGTGAGTACTTCTAGACCGAGGCGCAAACGGGAGAACCGCGCTGACTTGAGTGTGAACAGCCCGTGACCATTATCCTCCGCAAAGGCGCCTCCACCAACCTTCAGACCGTTCAGACTCTAACCTGTACGTCGCGTTGATCCGACTTTCGTCGTCGAGGAATGTCTGCTGATCCACTGTCAACAGCGTCTGCTACCGGCGGCCAGTACGTCTGGACTCCACCCACCACTCTGCCTAACGGCAACGACTACGCGCTCCAGATCTCGCAGGGCAGTCAGATGTACGTTATCGCTCGACGGACGGTCAATCCAACTGCTCGAGTAGGCACTGACGTTTCTCCCCAGCAACTACTTCGGTCCCTTCGTCATCCAAGGCGCCAGCACATCCGCCACCCTCTCCAGCTACGCGACCGCCGCCTCGTCAAGCATCACCGTCTCCGCCAACGGCACCGCGTCCACGACCGTCCCCGTTCTCGTCCCCGGCACCATCGGCACCGCCGCGTCGAGCGCCGGCACCGGCACCGCCATGCTCCGGAACACCACCATGAGCATGGCCACCCTCACCGGCTCGTCCTCCGCGTCCGCCACCGCCGCCGGCCCAAGCTCGAACAGCGCGGCCGCCACCTCGGGCGCGGGCTACCAGGGTACTGCGACTGCGTCCGCGACCCCGGCGGCTTCCACCGGCGGCGCGAGCAAGGTCGGTGGCGCCGCGGCGCTCGTCTTCGGCGCCGTCGCTGCTGTGTTCTACCTGCAGTGAGCGACTGTGTGAGTGAGGGAGGGAAAGGGAATGGCGCTTTTGGTGGGCTTTTGATGGCATATCGAAATGCCACGTGAATTTCTTTTGGGGGCGATGTGGTCTAATCTGTGTGTTGTACCGTAGTGATCTGAACGTACCGTATCCTTGCAAAAGCAATCGTCGTCATGTCAACCTTATCTGTGAGTCGCGATGTAATACCCAGCGCATGCTGATGAACTCGCTCCGGCCAGCTCAGAACTGATTGGATCGTGGTGTATCTAGGAATGGATGATAATCGAGGTCCCCGTTGGACAAACGCAGTGCACGACCAGCGCGAAAAAGCACATCACGCAGTGCAAATGCGTTGCGCAATCACTCGCATATTTGATTGATCCCTCCCGCGCCCCTTTTCCCGCTAGGGGGCGAGGCCCAATCTCATTCTCGACAACCTCAAGCACCACCCACAGGGCCACAGCAAAGCGTCTCTGCACTCCCCGAGTGCGCTTCTATCGATCAAAATCTGTCGCGTGGACCTCGTTATACAGTACGTACCCCTAAACTGTGGGTAGGCCTTGCAGTTCACCCTCATATGCCGTGTTTGTCTGTCGAAGATCTCGTCAAGCTTTTGCCAACCTCTTCCGCAGCTACCTAACATACAGTACATTGATACCTAGTACCTGTAGAAACGTGGAATCGAACCGCAGTAGTGTTTGCGCAATCTTCGCCGCCCTGCATCGTAAGACCCTGGGGCGAGGGGCTTCCTCATCATGTGACGTTTGTGACCATGGGACTGTGATTCTATGGACAGGGGTGGCAAAGTGTATTTGACAGGGCCGTGCTCGGCGGAAATATCAACCTCCGTCTTCGGCTTTGGCGTAGTACCAGACTTCACATGCCCTCCCATGAGTCCCATCCCATACCGCGTGACACGCTACCACGCCACGCCACGCCTCGCCCCGTCTCGATCGACATCTCGGTCGATGATATGGCTAGTCTATAGGGGCGGCGGGGCGGGGAAAGAGGTTAGATATAGACCTAGATGGCGACGCGATGCGATGCCTTATAACCATCGCCTCTCGAGTCCTTTGCGCGCGCTTCCTCTTCGTCCTCTTCGCTCTTGATCTCCATCTCCTCTCCTTCTTACACGTCCCGCGTCCATATTCCGTCAAGATGTTCTCCCGTTCTCTCCTACTCACGCTCGTGAGCGCCCCGCTCATGGTCTACGCCCAAAACGCCAACCCCTTCAACATCCCGACCTCAGGCCTCTCCGCCTCCGCTGGCCAGCCTTTGACCCTGAGCTGGAATCCCACCACCCAAGGCACCGTTTCCCTCATCCTGCGGTCCGGCGCCAGCAGCGACTTGGCGTCCGGCAACACCATCGCCTGTGAGTCGCCCGGACACACCCTTTCTCCGAAAATGGTGGCGCAAAAGCTGACTCGGACATCCAGCCTCGATCGACAACTCAGGCAGCTACACCTGGACGCCCTCGAACTCCATCACGCGCGGATCCGACTACGTGATCGAAATCGTCTCCGACGGCTCCCCAAACCAGACTAATTTCACCCCGTACTTCGTCATCGACAGCGCCAACACCGTCGTCCCGGCCACCACGTCGGAGGTCACGCTCGGCGCGCCTTCATCCTCGATCGTCGCGAGCACAGCTAGTCCTACCGGTAGCGCCACGAGCGTGCTTGCAGCCATTACTAGCAGTGCTTCTGCTTCTGCTTCTGCTTCTGCTTCCGCCTCGTCGGCGGCGAGGTCGGGTTCGTCGGCGGCTTCGATGAGCTCTGGTACGACTACAAGGAGCGGTGCGACGACCGCTTCAGGATCCAGCTCCGCGTCGGGCTCATCCATGTCCACCCGCGCATCTGCCACGAACTCGGGCGCGTCGTCCGGGTCTACGGCTTCTGCGACCGCGTCGGCATCGCCAATCATGTCGAACACCGCGGGCGCTCGGGCGACGGCCGCTGTCGGGTTGATCGGTATGGCCGCGTTGGGCTCGTTCGCTTTGGCCTTTTAAATGAGCATGGAGAGAATCGGGTTATCATCTACGAGGTTGAGGCTACGGTCATGGCATGGCTTGTAGATGTAGGATACTTGCGCGAAAGCGATTTGGGATAAGTAATATACTAATGAACACGCCCTGCATTTACCGGCGCAAATACTCCATCCGCGAGCTGAGGTGTGTCGTCGTTCCGCCGCACGTAGGCAGGCGAACACGCTGACTCGGAGCGTTGCGATAATACGCATGTGTTAGATACGCGACACCAGCTCGGGGTGAGACAGTGCGACGGTCACTAATTTTGGGCAGGTCTTTTTGATGGTGTCAGTGAACGATGCGTCTCACAACCGCGTATCTGCATGTGACCCTTGTCTTGTCTTTCAATTCTCTGAGCGAGCATTCACATGTGTGAAGTTTCCGCACGCTCTGAAATACTTCCCCTCTCTTCCTGTCCTCGTGGACATCGCTCCCGCGGTTGTCGACCTACCTGGACCTCGTCCTTGATTTGCAACAAAACGAGCCGATCTCGCTCAGCTATCCCCAAGCAGACTCTACTCTCTAGAAGCCATGGGAAAGAAAGCCAGTAACTACCCCAGATCGATCACCACCGCAGCGACCTTCACGAACCGCTACGGCAAGGACGAGAGCCAGCTGGAATCGTGGCAGCGTTTGTGTCGCGATGTCGGCGTCGAGGAGGGTAATTCGATCACGCAGTGCAAGAAGGTCGGTTGAACTATCGTTGCAGGAGCTATGAGATAGAGAGCTGACTGTGTTGAAGAACATGAAGGGCAAGTTCATCAACATCGTCGACTTCGTCAATGGGAATTTCACCATCTTCTCGACGGCGAAGGCGCTGCGGCAGTATATCCTGTCGACCGACCAGCGGTTCAGTCTGAGGGCTGCAAAGGACAATCCGTTCTTGAAGGCGCTGTTGATACAGGTGTATTGAAGGTGGATGGATTCGATGGACAGGGTGGCACGAACACGGTCAGTAAGAACTGTGAAGGATGATGAAGAGGTTTTTCTCTGAAGTCCACAAGGGCATGCCCTGTTGATGGAAGAAGATGGTGAGTGTTCGGGATCGAGCGGCGCAGGACAGCTTTGTGTACTGTACATGACCGTAGCCTTTATTGTTATTTCCATGGACCATGAGTAGGTACAGTGAGTAGGGGGTAACCTGCAGTGCATACGGTTCAGCGGGTACAGCCGTGCGCGGGTGTCGCGTGCCTGCCGAGTGCCGACCGTGGTGCGGCGTCATCAGCGAGCTTGAAGACGCGCAGGCGGCAGACGGGCGACAGCTGTCTTTCACACTTGTTCCAGCGCATCACTATTAAACCCATGGCTCCCTAGCTAATCCTCCGCCTTGTCTACCACATCCGCCAACGATGCGTCACATATTGCGGATCCTCGCAGCGCAGCTGCTGATGAGCCTGCTGGCTCTGGCGGCCAAGGACAGGCCTCAGGTCGAGGAGACCAAGTTCGACTCGATCCCCGTCAACCTCCTTTACTTCGAAGACAGCGACGTCGTCCTCGTCACCGACCCGCATGCCAAAACCACGTACCAGTCCCGGGACGCAGGCGTCAAATGGGTACCGATCACGGAGTCGAAAGGGGCCGTGTTGGAGGTTTTGAAACACCCTTACAACAACCAAATGGCGGTGATTGTGGGTGATGAAGACGAGCACTGGATCACGGGAGATCAGGGGAAGACATGGAACGTCTTCAGTGTGCCACTGCCTGCGACGCTTAGTCGACCGGCGATCAACTTCCATGCGACCGACGCCAGTCGCATGCTGTTCACCGCCGCGGACTGCAAAGGGATACTGTGTCGCGACAGCGTTTACTACACCACCGACGGGTTCAAGACGAAACCGAAGCTTCTGCACGACGACGCCGTATCTTGCCTGTACGCCAAGTCCACCAACATTTTCACGACTGGCGACAAGGAGCTGGACAATGACCAGGTGCTGTGTATCGTCAAAGGCAGCTTCTCGCCCTTCTCGTCCGATTACCGACTTCTGGTATCGTCCGATTACTTCAAAACCAACGGCTACGAACCAGAGATGGGCGATGGACGGCCGGTGTCAGGTGTCGCCAATCTGGCGGCAGTCAAATCATACATGGTTGCCGCTGCGAAGAGCGAGGGTACGACCGAGCTCGCCATGTATGTGACGGACGATGTCAAGACGTGGCACCGCGCGGAGTTCGGCGAGCATAAGCTTGAGGAGGACGCATATACCCTGTTGGAGAGCACCAACTACAGCATGCAGGTCGACGTTCTGACGACGAAGCCCATGAGTCCGATGGGTGTGCTTCTTACAAGCAACAGCAACGGCACGTTCTTCACGAAGAACATTGAGCACACGAATCGAAACGTACGCGGCTTTGTGGATTTCGAAAAGATCCAGAACATTCAGGGTATCGTCATGGTCAACACGGTTGACAACTGGCAAGAAGTCGAGCGTAAATGGTTTGCGGATAAGAAGGTCAAGACACAAATTTCCTTTGACGATGGACGGACGTGGCAACCCATGAAGGTGGGTGAAAAGGAGCTGCATCTGCACTCCGTGACGAACCAGCGAAACATGGGGCGCATCTTCTCCAGTCCCGCGCCTGGCATTGTCATGGGTGTCGGCAACACTGGGTCGTCCCTCGGCTCGTACGATGAGGGTGACCTCTACGTGTCTGATGATGCTGGCCTGACATGGAAACGCGCACAGCCCCGGCCGCACTTGTACGAGTTTGGTGATCAGGGCGCCATATTGGTTGCGATCGAGGACGGAGAGACGGATGAGATTAAATGGTCGCTCAATCATGGCTCTGACTGGACGACTGTGTCCTTGGTCGACTTAGATATTAAAGGCAAGATCAAACCACTCGGGCTGACGACTACACCGGACTCAACAAGCCTGAAGTTCATTCTGACGGCCACAAAAGGCAAAGGTAGCAGCTTGGAACACTTTGTGTACTCGCTTGACTTCTCTGGGCTGCACGAGAAGGAGTGCAAAAGGAAAGATTTCGAGGAATGGTACGCACGCGTGGATGAGAAGGGTGAACCGACGTGCATCATGGGACACACTCAGATGTTCAGGCGGCGCAAGGCCGATGCGAGTTGCTTCGTCAACGAGGAATTTAAGGATCCTTTGCCGGAAATGGATGACTGCAAATGCACGGAACAGGACTACGAATGTGACTATGAGCAGAACTTCAAATGGGATCCCGAAGCCAAGAAATGTATCCCTAATGGTCCGTTGCGGATACCAGCTGGCGCTTGCAAAGATGGCGAGAAGACGTTCACGGGCTCGTCTGGGTATCGACTGATACCTGGAAATACATGTAACAAGAAAAACGCTGTCCAGCTGGATGAACCAAAAGAGCGCGACTGCAAGGAGTCGGAAGTGGCGCCACCGTCTGGTAAGATCAGCAGCGAAATCACAAAGTTCAAGGGCGATCAGTTCTTGGAGTACTACTACCTTGAGCGAGGCGACAGTAGCAGCGACAAGGATGAAACGGTCATAATGCGCACCGACCGTCGCGAAGCCTGGCTCACCCGCGATCATGGCAAGACATGGCGTCAGGTCGTCGAGGATGATGAAGTGGTTGCCATCTACCCGCACCAGTACATCAACGATGCAGTATACCTGGTTACGCCTTCGAAGAAAGTGTACTACTCTCAAGATCGCGGCAAAAACATGTATTCCTTCGAAGCGCCCGAGCGGCCCAACCAGGAGCGCCTGCAGATCTTGCAGTTCCATCCCACGGAGAAGAATTGGTTGATCTGGACCGGCGCACGCGACGGACAGACAATCGCACATGTGTCCACCAAGGGCGGCGACGACTGGGAGACGTTACTCCGCAGTGTACGGAAATGCCAGTTCGTGTACCGCGAAGACCGAGCCGGATCGGATCAGCTCATCTACTGCGAGCAATACCAGAACGAAGACCCCCACGGCTCCATCAACCTGTTGAGCTCGGATGACTTTTTCGGCCATTTGAAGGAGCTGAAGAGGGACGTCATCAATTGGGCCACAATGTCGGAATACATTGTGGTCGCGGTGCGGGATGAGGATGAGCAGAGTCTCAAGGTCGACACCTCCATCGACGGCCAGGTCTTTGCGAATGCGCAGTTCCCGAGCAATTTCAAAGTCCCACATCAGCACGCTTACACTGTGCTTGACTCGAGTACGCATGCGGTGTTCTTGCATGTGACTGTCAACGATCGAGAAGAGCAGGAGTATGGTAGCATTGTGAAGTCAAACTCGAACGGCACTTCGTATGTGCTGTCTATCGGCGAAGTCAACCGGAACAGCCCGGGCTACGTGGATTTCGAGAAGATGCAAGGTCTCGAGGGTGTCGCCGTCGTTAACCGAGTGGCCAACGTGAAGGAGGCCGAAGGCGGGTCCGCCAAGAAGCTGAAGACGTACATCACGCACAACGACGGAGCGGACTGGGCTTTGATTGCGAGACCAGAAGACCCGCCGAACGGGAAGCCGTTCGAGTGCAAGGGTACGAACGAAAAATGCAGTCTGCACCTGCATGGATACACCGAACGCAAGGATCCACGCGATACGCTATCCAGCCCGAGTGCTGTGGGCTTGATGATCGGGACCGGCAATGTGGGAGAGGCTTTGGGCTACAAGAAAGACGCCGATACCTTTGCCACACGCGATGGTGGTGTCACTTGGCACATGGTGGCGCCAGGTCAGTGGATGTGGGAGTTCGGGGACCAAGGCAGCATCCTCGTGCTGGTCAAGGAAGGCGAGCCGGTGACAGATGTGCTCGTCTCTCTAAATGAAGGCGGATGGTGGGAGCTGTACACGTTTTCGTCCACGCCGATGCTCGTGGAAGACATCACCAACGTGCCGAGCGATACGAGCCGGAACTTCATGTTGTGGGGCAAGATCAAGGGCGATCTCGCCACCGTCAACCTCGACTTCAGCGGTTTGAAGGAACGCTCCAAGCCTTGTGAGCTGGATGAACGGAATCCGGAAAGCGCCGACAGCGACTACTACCTCTGGGAGCCCAAACACCCTCTCTCTGACGACAACTGCCTCTTCGGACATGTCGCGCAGTACCATCGCAAAAAGCCGGAATCCCAGTGCTACAATGGCCAAGAGATCCGATATCGGCATCTGCACGCCATCGCAAGGAACTGCACGTGCACACGCCGGGATTTCGAGTGTGACTATAACTACGAACGACAGAGCGACGGGTCGTGCACGCTCGTACCCGGACTGAGCCCACCTGATCCAGCGGCAATATGCCAAAAGGATCCCAGTGCGGTCGAGTTCTTCGACGTCACTGGCTACAGGCGGATACCGCTGACGACGTGCGAAGGTGGTCAGGAACTGGACTACACGAGCCGCACGCGACCGTGTCCCAACCACGAAGGAGAGTACAACGAGCGCCACGGCATTTCCGCCCTCGGGCTCTTCTTCGCCATCGTCCTGCCCATCGCCGCGGCGGCCGGGGTCGGATACTGGGTCTGGCGCAACTGGGACGGCAAATTCGGTCGCATCCGGCTCGGCGGCGACGGCGGCATGATGCCCAATCTCGGCGGCCACGGGGCCTTTGACCGCGACGCGCCGTGGGTCAAGTATCCCATCATGGCGCTCAGCGGGATCGTGGCGGTCGTCGCGGCGTTGCCGATGGTGGTCAGCAGTGTGTGGAGTGCGGTTAGCACGAGGGTTGGACGGGGCGGGAGTGGTGGCGCGTATGCCAGGCCTTATACCAGTCGGAGTAGTTTTCAGAGGGGCAGGGGGGATTATGCGGTGGTGGATCCGGATGAGGGGGAGTTGCTGGGGGAGGATAGCGATGAGGAGGTTTAGCGGATGGATCCTAGGTAGAGCGCGGGTGAGTCTCCACGTCTACGGAGCCTTTTTGTGTATGCCTTGAATGGCCTCTGGTGCGGTAAATGCTAGAGGGTAGAGCAATGCCATGTGTGTACAGTACCATAGTCTTGATGCTCCATGAGTCGGCTTTTGGAGGCCAGCCTCCGATTGGGGAGCGCTTCAAGGTCGCTTGTCGGACATTCGATCCACATCTTGCAATAGAACCCGCTCTTTGACCTGCCAACATTACTACCGTACGCCTCTACGCGCCGGCTACCTATCGAAACTGTACAGCACACATTCACGATCATACACTGCTCAGATAGAGCCCCATACCGTGACCCTCACACAACCACCTCACCACCCCACCCACCCATGTACCTTTACGCATTCAACGTCGCCTGCACCGCCGCCACCCCAGCCGCCAACACGAGCCCACCTCGCACATAATTCTGCCAGACCCACTTCTTCAACAACTGCCTCGCCTCCAAATTCGCCGTCGCGCGGTCCTGCGCCGCCTTCCCCCCCTCACTGATCTCGACCAACCGGGAGATATTACTCGGCAGCATGACGGCCGTCGTCCAAGGCAGCGGCAACACGGCCGCGACGGCGACGAAGGCCCAGAGTCGGCGTTGGCGCGGGATGATGTAGGAGAGGGAGGTGGCGGTGGTGGTGAGGAGGAGGGTGGAGGGGACGACGAGGGTGCCGCCTTGGCGGAAGATGTGGACTAAGGTCGGCGCGCTGGCGGAGGCCGGGAGGTCGTAGAGGGCGGGGACGGCGATGGTGGAGAAGGCGAGGGAGAAGCCGGTGAGGGCGAAGGAGAGGGGGACGGCGAGGAGTTTGGCGGCGTGGATGAGGTGGGGGCTGGTGAGGTCCATGGTTGGTGGTGATGATGCGAGTCGGCGGTGGATGAAGGATGCAATGCGGTGGAAGGACGGTGATTGGGTTGTTGTCTCTCCTACCTCGAGTCGTGCGATATATGTGTAACAGCCGTTTGCCTGTGAGGATGAAGTGGGTTCGACATCCGTGTCACCATTAGTCCGCGATGCGCGGCACTGTTCCGCACCTAGTCGCCGCCTTCTTTCGCCTTTTCAGCCCCCAAATCGCAGACTCATCAACGTGCTACCGAGTGAGGTCGAAAGTACAAGCTCTGCGCCTCAGAAACAGAAGCAAGGTACCTAGGTACATTGTTCACACCGTGCACGCCGCGCTCGACAAACCGGTAAATGCAAAAAGGCATGTCTAGACGTGCTGGCCGTCCACTCGCCCGCTGTATGCTCGCAAGGCACCTCCTTCGCTCCAAGTGACATTCACTAGATACCAGGCAATGCACAACCACGGCATCGAGAAGATGGGTGCAAGTAGAGTGAGTTTCATAGTGATGAGTAGAGTAGCGTTCGAAAAGCGCATTCACCCATCAATACATGTAGTCTACATCATCCACAAACCATCCCTTCCCTCGGAACCTGCACCTCCGCAGCCGTCTCCGCCTCAGCGACCCCATCCTCCTCCTTCCCCTCCTCCGTCTGCTTCACCTCTTCTTTCACCTCCGCCGCCACATCTTCCGTCTTTCCACTGGGCGCAACGCCACTCTTCCTCGCCTCTTCCGCCGCCACCTCCAGCTTCCTCTTCGCCTTCTTGCTCAACTGCATACTTCCCTTCTCGATCGCCTCTTTCGGTAGCGGTCGCACGTACGGCTGGCACACCCAGTAAGGCCTCTTGCACCGCCGAACCGCCTCGTCGGAACACTCGCTCGCGTCTTGACTGGCCTCTACGACTGCGCTGTTCGCGCTGGTCTCGAATGCGCTTGGATCGGCCTCGTACTCGAGCAGGCCTTGCTTGACGGCAGACTCCGTGAGCGTGAGAACGTTCTCGTAGGCCTCGATGTCCCCCGCTTTGCACCGCGCCAATGCATCGCGGACGTTGTGGTGCTTGGAGACCAGTGCTCGCAGGAGGTGGAAGCAGTGTGCTTGCATGGCGACGAGATTCGGATTGTTGCACTTTTCGGGCTTGGCGCGGTTCTTCTTTGTTTGCTGAGGCTCTGCGCGCTTTTGTTTCTTGGTGGGAGGTTGGCCGTCATTATCGTCTGCTCGCTCGGCGCTGTCCGTTGTTGTTGGTATATGTTCCGGTGCTGAATTCGGCGTCTCGTCAGAAGGCAAAAAAAGCGGTGCTCGCTGTGGTGGCTCCTTCCCTAGTACGTGCCTGTGGATAATATTCAGATACCGGCGCAGCACATCATCCATCCTGTACCCGCCTTTCCCATCCCGACCACGCCAATACGCCCTCCCTTCTTCGCCCACTGGTGGTGGTGTGGCGAAGATGGAGGGGTCGTAGAGATTACCCTCGGCACTCATAACCCCATCGAACTTCGTCTCGTCCAGACACTGCTGGATATCCTCATGCTGCAGGATGTTGCCATTCGCAAAAAGCACCGTTTCCGATGGCAGCTGTTCTCTGAGATACCGCAGTACACTCCAATCCGCCAAGCCCGTGTTGTGTCCCTTTTGCTCCCGCTGCCGACCGTGTACGGTCAGAATACTCGCTCCAGCGCTCAAGATCATCTTGGCATAATCCAGCGTCCTCTCCTTCGTCTCCAGAACCCTCATCTTCGCCGTGACGGGGATGTCCAGCCCGTTGTGTAAAGCATTGATCATCTTGTATATCGTGTCCCAGTCCTCCTGTAGGAAAGCGCCATAGTGTCCCCTCTTCGCGATACCCTGCGGACAGCCCAGGTTCAGGTCGACGGCATCACAATACGGTTGGACGGCTTTGGCGGCCTGCAGCAATGCGTCCGGGTCGTTGGCGCAGAATTGGACGAACAGCGGTCGGTCACCGACCCGAGCATTGCCATCCAGGTACGCTTCCTCTGTCGCTTGCCCAGACTCGAGAGGGGGCGCTTCTTTGACGGCTTCAAAATGTGATGCGCGATACTTCGGTGCGTCAGCGAAGAGCTTGGCGTGCAGCATCGGGCTGTAGCAAAGGATCGATGTGCGGAGTTCGGGCGGGAGGAATGAGCGGGAAAGGAGACGCCAGGCAAACTCGGACTGGTCCACCATGGGCGCCACGATATGCTTCGGGGCGCCTATGCTTTCGTAGAAGGCTCGGCCGTGCAGCTTCGACTCCGCCATGATTGTGAAGTGGTGCGCGGTGTGTGCCCAGCTGCGCGAAGGGAGTGGTAGGGAAGATGAGGGAAAGAAGGACGCTTGCAAACCTCGCCTGACCGCTGGATAGTCACGAGCACCGTATCTGTTCGTTACCGCGCGCACGACCGAGAAGACAGACATACAACGATCGCTGTCCGGATCATCTGGCCACTTTTACTTATGGTCCTCGGGTCACCGGTGTGTACATGAGCCTCATGAGGTGAATTTACGAAGTCAATCGGAAGTGCGGTGTTCGTCGGAGTTCTACAGCGTACCATATCGAGCTCAAGACACAACCGGCCCGTCCTTCCCCTTCCGTAGCCGACACACACACCACCGATCGAACGACAGCGACATGGTTTGCAGCTAAGGCAGAATCCCCTGCCATTATTGTATTGCCACGTTACATCTAACACACCTGTCAATTCCCGTCCTGGTGGGCATCGCTCCATGCATCATGACCCGGCGACGTTGCTATCATTGGTCGCAATGGTCCTTGAGAGCGCCGTTTGGCTAGCTCTGCGACTAGGAGCCTCCCAACACGTAGGAGTTTACCTGCTTTGATTGTCACGAGAACAGGTAGGACCGATTCTTTCGTAACCTCTCCATCTCCTCAAACTAGAAAAAGGCACAAGACCACCGCCGTCCGACAGTTGTAAGCCCGCCTGCGACCAGCTTAATCAACTCCAGCATGACCGATCAAGCAGCGGCCAAGGGCAGTGACCTACTGGTTGACGTCGAGAAGCTGTAAGTGAGCCCGGACAACCATCTGGACTCCCTTCGGACAAAGTCCTAAACCATTGCGAAACCCAGCCAGCAAGATGTCGCCACCTACGAGTACACAACCTACAACAACCGCCGCTACGCCTCCGCCAACCTCGGCGCATACTACATGCCCAACGACGCCCCGGAAATCCACCGTCTGAACGAACAGCATTTCCTCCTCACCACCCTCAAAGACGGCCGACTGCACAACGCCCCCTTGCCGGCCACCGAAGGCCTCCGGATCCTGGACGTAGGCTGCGGGAGCGGCATCTGGTGCGTCGGGATGGCCGACCGCTACCCCGACGCCATGATCACCGGCATGGACGTCTCGCCCATCCAGCCACAGCACAAGCCTGCGAACGTCGGTTGGATCGTGCACGACATGGAGAAGGACTGGCCGTTCGCCGCCGCCTACTTCGACTTCATCCACCTGAGCCTCGTGCACGGGTGCGTCGCGGATTGGGACGAGATGATGACCAAGATTGTCCAGTGAGTCTTCCTCACCCGCACCATCTAATAGGCACGACCGCCCCTGACATTACACGAAAACCCCAGTCATCTCGCCCCGGGCGGCTTCGTCGAGCACCAAGAATTCTCCCTCTGCCGCCAGTACACCCTCGACCCCAGCACCAACCTCCCGAACCGTCCGGCAGAAGAGGACGTCGACGTCAACACCCTCTCCCCCTTCTTGCGCTGGGGCCGTCTCCTAGAACGCGCGGCGCTGACCCGCGGCCGCACAATCCAACTGGGACCACACCTCGCCTCCCTCCAACGGAACGCCGACGGCCTGACCAACGTGACGGAAACGGTCTACCGCCTGCCGTGCGGCACGTGGCCCTCGGACGCGAAGGAGCGCATGCTCGGCGCGCGGAACATGCTGCAGGTGCTGCAGGGCATGGAGGGGTTCACGACGGTGATGTTCACGAGGGCTTTAGGGTGGGGGTTGGAGGAGACGAGGGGGTTTGTGGAGGAGGTCAAGAGGGATTTGAGGGATGATGGGTTACGGAAGGTGATGGATGTGCATGTTGTGTATGGGCGGAAAGAAGGGGTGACGACGGGCGGGAGGGTGGAGGGGAAGGGAGTGGGAAAGGAT
>Ga0268244_10000311_pt1 | contig 20979 bp, 20 predicted proteins | sample AgamicMgSfe_FD_200258 | JGI IMG/M metagenome (GOLD analysis project Ga0268244, IMG submission 200258) | Agave microbial communities from Guanajuato, Mexico - Mg.Sf.e (v2) (version 2) | ecosystem: Host-associated > Plants > Phyllosphere > Phylloplane/Leaf | place: Guanajuato, Mexico | collected... | reverse complement strand
GTCCCAGCCAATTGTACTTCAGCGCCCCCGTCAGCCGCTCCACCACCCCCTGCCCAACATCGCCCGTCTGACAGCTCGCCAAGACATACAGGCACTGCAACATGCGTGCCACCGTCTCCGTGACCTGCGCCGGATCGGTGAACACCGTCGGGGGCGACAGTGGCTGAGTTGTCGTCGTCGTCGTCGTCGTCGCGGCGAAAGCGCCGGGCGCACCGAGCGGTGAGCCGAGGTGAGGCATGCTGGTTCCGAAAGAGCCCGCGGAGGTGTTGGATGTGGCTCGGCTTCTGCTCGCCAAGCTCAACGCGCCGCCGGAGGAACTGCTCGCTGCGTCTAGCAATGTCGAGCTTTGGGAGTTGAAGCTGCTGAGATGAGGGCTGAGACTGCCTGCGGTGCCCGGGCGCTCTGCGCCAGTAATGGCCGGATCACTTCTCGCGTGCTTGCGTCCCTCCTCGGCCAGCCCTGGCGATGCGGCAGCGTTGATGTTTTCCAACGACAGTCGGCTGAAGATGGCCATGAGGCTTTCATGTTTCGGCAGGATCACCGTGTCTCTGAATGCGATCAGCGTGATCCGGCGGACGTCTAGCTCCTCGCCGAGCGTCGGCATGCGGACAGTGCCGCCAGCTGATAGCGGTCCTTCGTCGGACTTGAGCGATTCGGGCATCGCACCCCAGAACTCCTGCGCCTCTCTCAAGCTCATGACGACCCCTCTGCCTTTGAACTCCAGGTCCAGAGGTAGAAAGACAGCCTGTAGAAAAGGTACTATGCTCCCGTAGACTCCGATCCACATCTCGACCAGTTTCGGCACCAGTCTCTCGTCCGGGACGCCTCTTAACGTCTGGGACAGAGACGTGAAGCCAGTCTGCAATAGCTCCCGAACATCCTCTACTAGCACAACCGGCGACTTCCGTTGTATGCATCTCCGTGTGTGTACGTTCACCAGCATGTTGAAGTCTTCAATCGGCGTTCGCAGATCCTCGCCGGAAAACAGATTGAGTAGCCGTGCCTTGAGAAGCGGCCAAGCGTCGTCCGGCCCAATACCGGGCAGGCCCATCTGCGCCCCAACGTGGCTGAATGCTTGTGCCGTTGCGGTGGGCGTCGTATCTATGGGAAAAGAAAACACACTTGCGGCCGTGCTCGAGGGTGGACCGATCGTATTATCATACTGACTAGCTGTATGGTGCTGATCGTTTTGACCTGCAACAGAGCTATTGGATATCACAGGCGTGAGATCGAGCTTGGCGGCAGCTGCTGCCGCTTTCTCCTCTTTTTTTTTCTCTCGTAATGCTCGACCGCCGTGACGCAAGTCGAAACCCGACATGGATTTGGCGAAGCTGTTGGGCCCGGGCGAGTCGGGTGTGAAGGAATAGAGAGGTTTCTCATTGGGATTGGTGGCTTGCGAGTTCGAATGAGCAGATGACAAAGGCAGTGACGATGGTTCATTTAGCTTATGCTTTTGTCTCGAGAGGAAATGTGGCCGCTTCTCCTTCTCCGAGGCTGTCGGCACCAACGTCGACGTCGATGCATTGCCAGACGTATAGAGTGAGCTCGCGCTTGAAGCAGGGTCCATCAGACTTGTCGTTGACGCATTTGCGTAGTTGTTACGGAGTAGATTCGAACTGATGCTGTTCTTCCCCGGGGATGTGGCGCTCGGTCCGACCCTGGCCTCTTTATCCTTGGAAAGCGTCATGTTCTTGGGCTTGGAGAAGAGCTTCATCTTGGAGCTCTTGCCCTTGGGCTCCTTGTCGGCGGGCGGCCCCATCGGTTGGCCTGGCTGCAACGTGGGGAGATTCGGCGATGGTAAGGGACTCCTGCTGCCGTTCGGGAAAGCAGCGTTAGCCGCGGTCGTCGCAGCCAGCCTATTGCCGCCGAGCGTGCCATTGCTGTAGAGCAGACCTCCAACCGACGAGGTCTGTGGACTCTGGGTATCGCTCAGCTTCCGAGTCGGCGGACCAGTGGTATTGATGGGCGCCAGACCAGGATAGGAGCGCTTGCGGTCATGGCTGACGGAAGAGGCAGGTGGCGACACGTGGTGCATCGCCGCTTGCGCCGCTATCTGCGAGGCGGTCAACCCGCTCGTGTTGATCGTGGCATGCGGCAGCGAAGGCTCAAAGAAGCCTTGACTATGCTGCCGCGCATGGAGGCGCGCAAATTGTTGCGCGGGCATGCCAGGTGAGGTTGTTCGAGCTGTGCCGTCCACCGAGGTCCTCATTGGGTGGCGCGGGAATGTTTGCACGCTTGCATTCGTGCTTTGAGAAGCGCCCAGTCCACCGGCAGTCGAAGGTCGCACAGTCACAACCGCCGGCTGCAGGTAAGGGGAGCGCTTGGTCGCAGAGCCAGAGGGTGTCTGACCAGCATCGTTGGAGGCAGTGGACATACTGGACTCACTGCGGGGGGAGTCTTGCGACAGTGAAGACTGTGAACGTTGCACTGAGGGTGAATGGGGTCGCGGGCGCGGCCGTAGAGGTGCTGTGTTCATGGTTGTTGACAAGGAGAGGTACACCACATGCGGCCTGCCAGCAGTCGCGTTTGCAATAGGGTAGCTCCTTGGAAATCGTCCTGGTCAACCCATATACGCCGAGATGATGTGTGTTGTCAGCACACGAGATCGTAAGAGCAAGGTGGGCGGCAATTCACGGTGGCAGATTGACAACAGGCGATGTACTTGGTCGGACGTGGTCTCACAGTGAGGGCCTACATCAACTGCGAAGCCGAGACACCTGGAGTTACCAGGGTCCACGCTAAGAGCGATCTCCCGCCCCGAGCCGAGTGAACGATGGTCCGTGACACACTCCATCACCAACATGGACATCTCCAGCCCTTCAAATGTTCAAGACGAACATACACAGGATCAGTCATTTGGGAGACTTGATTCAATTGTCAGCTAGTTCTAAGGTATCCATAAGCTCTTCCGCCCCCCAAAAGCTTTTCTCCTCCAACGAGCGATTCAATGAATCCAGGTTATCTTGCTTCACCACCTCATCATTCGGGCCCTCAGATTTCCGTCGTCCCCCTCGAAAACGAAGGGACGACAGGACGAACCAACCCACGCTCCAGAGGAGAGGGAGTACCCAATAACAACCGCACACAACACAAAATCTCTCTCTCTTTTGAAGAAATGTTTTCTTTTCTGAAACGCTCGTTACCAGCTCAGCTCATACCCGCTATCCACCGTCGCTGGCAACCCAATGTAGACACAGCCCTCGCGCCAAAGCAGCAGAGGGAAGGTCAAAAGGGTGCCTAGGTAGATTGCTAGCGCGGGCAGGGGATTGGAGCGACCATGCCCAAGCGGCTCCTTCTCCGAAGATCAGCAAAGCCACTCATGCCATGCCCCAAAAGGATTGGTACCATGGCAACACATGTCCGGCTCGTGAAGTCGAGCTCGAGTTGCCGGATGCAGTGCATCTCTGCAGATGGGTCCGAGCATGCGGATGGCTGCATCTCATCGCGGCCCCGGGGCAAGCCTCGCGGAGGCAACGATGAGTACCAGCCACTGCATGCCGACCCAGAAAGCAGCGGTATCTGCGACCAGCAGGAACTTGAAGACAGAGGAGCGGGATGGATGGGGCGACGAGTGCCACGACAATACCAAGGAAATACAACGCTCTTCGTTCCTTCGCAAAACAATGTAACCAACGCAAGGCTCAAGTAACGTCCGAGTACGATATCGGGTATCAAAAGCCTCTTGGATTCCATCGAGGAAGGAGATCGGAGAGGGTTTCGCAAACGCATGCTTGCAAGTGCAGCGCACAACGCGAGAACGCTCACAAGAAGAACGCAGTTTGTCGCAAATGCCGTCCTTGGGGCAAGGACGCGTGATACGTCTGTCGCTCCGCGCAAAGGAGCAGCAGGAGGACAGATGAGACCGGGAACACCATCCGGTCTGAGCATATTTTAAAGTCTCGGTCGCAGGCGTCGGTCCTCTCCGGGACACCCCGCGGATGACGCAGAACGCTCCCAGTGCACGATGGGAGCGGAAAGGTCAGGTGCGGGACTTGATGCTGGCGCATGACTTCCAGCATCAACGGGTAGGATCGACGAATGGATTGTGCTTGTCATCGATGGACCTTGCACTGAGGAACGGATTGGGTGGCGATGGCGAGGTGGGTGAGGTGATGGCGTAGTCACCATGGCTTGACGCGCGGATGTGGGTAGGCCGACGGACGGCAGAGTCGACATTGTGCCCGTTCACGTTGCCCATCTTCTCGGACGGACTGAAGCCAGTGTGGAAGATGGGTGAAGTGGCGGTCACTTCAAGCGTCGGGAGCGGGCGCGGCGTTAGTGTATAAGTCTGACCATTGTATTTGTTCCCACTGTGGTCGCCGTGATCAATTGTGCTCGGCCGAGTAGCTTGCTCGTAGGTCGGCACGCGGGGTAAACTTGTCTGGAGGAAGTCATCAAGCTCATGCTGCTCCTCAAGTGGTGGAGTCCGTTTCGTAGGTGGTGGCCCTTCGTAAACGCCAACCTTGTCGCCCTTGATCATGAGAAAGCCAGCGCTGCCAATTCCAGTGAGTACAATCAGCACCCATATCAGTAGGAGACAGGTCGAGATGATGGCTTCCTGTCGGATTGTCTTCTCGATGGCATGTATGACATGATAGACAGCGTCGGACATCGCATTGGCGGCTTCTCCGTCAGGTCCAGTGGCGAGCAGGTCGGCTTGGGAGCCGGAGACTTTTTGTACCGTGCCGAGACTGAACGTATCGTTCGGCAGCAACGGAAAGTCGATACGAGCATTGTCGCTCACCCAAGTCAGACCTTTCTCGACGCCTTGGATTTTGAGTATGACTAGGCAATTCAAGACTTCCAAGATTGGCTCGTACAAGACGGTCCCACCGAAGGTCACGTTCAGCGCGTCAACCATTCCGTCAACAAAGACATTGAGCGTGTTGTTCACGGCGGATGTCGTGGTATTGACCCAGCCAAAAACATCGTCGTTGATCCTCGTGTTGGTGTTGTTGATGAGCTGGTTGGTACCAATAGCCCACTGCTGGCTGGCGTTGTTGAGGCTTGATATGACTTTGTCAGAGAAGCCAATGACCTGAGCTTCTATTGCCGGTACTTCCTTCTCGATAGATTTGAGAAGGATATACTGACAAAGGCATCCGAGCAAACCAGCCAAGGCGAGCGAAAGGACAAACAGCGCCGGGACAGTGGTAGCGTAAGCGACGACCCAGCGTGCGACGGCCTTGCGGCGACTGGACTTGAAATACTTGGCAAACCAGAGACCAGCGTCAGCGGTATAAGGCCGTGAAACGATGTAAACGGCGTCCATCGGTTCGAGCGCGTCATTCCGTATCAGGCATGCCCTTCGCTTCATGAAAACGTATCGTCGGTACTCACGGTAGGCCATCGGTATTATGGCTAGGATCATCGCGATGCAGAGAACGACGAGGAAGATTTTCTTGGCGAGGCGCTCGATATCGACGAGGTCGTCGAAGAACGCATCGACACCGTTGTTGTCTGAGCAAAACGTGAGCGCCTGCTTATCGGGCACCGGAAAAAGTGATCGATCCATGGTGTACTTTGGCAGGCTTTCATTCAGCAGTTTCTTGACCTCTTCGAAGGGCAGCTTGATCGCATAGTTGGTGAAGTTGTTGACTTGGGCGAATGTTGGGATGGACGAATTTAGCTTTTGGAGATCCTGGTCGTAACCGGCTGGCAGTTGCACACTGTCAAGCTTGGCAATCTCGCCAGAAAGGTCGATGGTAGGCGGCGTGAGCTTCTTGCCAGTGAGCGCGCTCCCAACCTTGTCGATGTCCGCCAGGAACCCGTTCATGACGGTCTGGAAGTCGGCTGTGGCGCCGCCAAGATCTTTACCCACATCTTGGATCGTTGAGTTGAGAAAGTTGCCTACGTCTTCAGCAACACTGATCGCGACGTGTAAGCTGCCGCTAACAGCGAGTGTGATCAAACAGACGTAGGTTGAGGTCAACAAGTTGATGATGAAGACCACAATTTCCTCGACGCCGGTGACGCTGATGATGAGCATCTGCATGAGACCGTTGATGGCCTTTTCGATGCCTTGCGCAGAGAGTTCGTTCACTCCCTGGCTCATATAGTACGGCATCGATGCCATCGCCGAGCCCACATTCTCCACGGAAGTACAGGCGCTCAACGCCTGCTTCCTCGCCGTGCCCAGACTTTCGTCAAGACTCGCTATCGCGAAAAGAGTTCGTATCAGTACGAGTAGTAGCAGTATGGTCCATCGGTTGATCTGGCAGATTATTAGCTTGATACGCCACACTCAGCGGTGCAAGCAACGGCAACGCACCCAGACCTGCGAGAGTCTAGCTCGAAGACCGAGATAAGGTGTCAGGTATGGTTCTTGCTGTGAGGTAGGTCGTGATGCGTCTTGCGCAGCGTAGTAGTCGTGCATCTCATGGTCGCCAGCGGAAAGAGATGGAGGTGCGGGATTGGGGTTTTGCTGTTGGTTCTCTGTGGAAGCCATGACGGCAGTCGTGTTGGAAGTCGTGATGCCCTTGGAAGTGAAGATCTTAGTGTAAGCCTTCCACGGATTGCGAGACTCTCAATGTTGCGAATCTATGTTGTGCGCTGAACGAGTCGTGAAGGTGCAGGCACCATATGCGAGCACCGGATCAACCGTGTTGCAGCAGTGAATGCGACGCTGATACAAGCAAAGGCATGTAACAAAGGAAAGTCGTCACGTCGTGTAAAGCGAGGAGAGCAGGGAGAAGGGTGCAGCAGGAAGTAGGTCGATCGGCGGGGAACAGGGCAACAATGGGGTTGACAATAGCAACGTCTTTAAGACAGGACAATGACACACCATGTAAGTCGTTCGCGTGGCCTGTCATGCCGGCCACGAACATCGAGTGTTCTCATTGTCTGAAACATGAAGGCATCGCAAGTGAGAAGGCGTTCCAACCCTTCTTGTCCAATCATGGCGAACCGAATCGGGGAAGTGAAGCTTCCTTTGACGCACGGGCCAGCCGTGTGCAGCGCAGCGCTTAGGAGGGCGAACCGGGCGGCCAGTCGTCCTTTCAACCCTTTGTATGCTATTTTTGCCGGATTGAGGTCGGACAAAGAACCGACGCGAGACAGCACGTCGTGACAGTTCGCCGCGATGCTGGTGGACAGGCGTCGGCACCAGGTTGCGCTGGTCTGCGCTGGCTCCAGCGTGTCGCGCGACGGAACCTGCCATTATGGTCGTGTGGCCGCAGTCAGTCGCGCGCGGCCACGTAGTATGAAGATCCGGTCACCGTATCGTGCTCGTGAACCTGTTCGTGAATCGCTGGAGGTCGTGAACGCGCTCCATCCACCCGCCCAAAGGCCGGCGGAGGAACGCGCTCACGCAGTCTCCCCAAAAGTGGCGCGGAACGCAGCCTTATGAGCGATCAGCGTGTGGCGCTTGGGAACGTTCGGGAACGCTAACGTGCCTTGGCTGAGCCACCTCGCTCACCCATCGGGAAACTGGGAATTCGCAGACATGATGAGCGTCGGGAAAGGTATTTACAGGAACCTCAGGCTGCTTGTGGGTATGTGTTATAACATACTCCATATACACAGTATGTACACGGTCCACGCAATGGAAAATCTGAGATGGATGACATGTTTCCGTAGTCACGTGATACCACCAGCTGACATGAATCATGAAGCCGTCGTTCACTGCCTCCTAATCGGCAAGTCTTCCGCATGGAAGCTAAACCTCTTCCATCACCCACATATTTCCGACCTCACTTGATCGTTTGGTGTGGTATCAGCATCCGAGAGTACCATGAGCTCACACACCAGCCAACCCAGATCGCACACACAGCACAGTACACCTCCATCTTTTTCGAGACCGCCGCAGGCCGGCCGTTTCACGGGCACGAGTAGGTGGGAGACGGTCTTCCGCGTGTAAGAAGCGCCCCCAGAGCACCTCTTCATCACTGGCAAGGCTGCACCCTGTAGAGTCGCTTGCTCCCCGACAACCATGGCCCTCGCGCTGGTTGGAGTCTCTCTCTCTGTGTCGAGCGGAATCGGCTTCATCGCATTCGGCGTCTGGACGCGGGAGGAGTGCCTGTAGCGGTAGGCCATGAACGCCAAATTCTTCTTGCTATCCTCCATCTACGTGCGAGTCTCACGTCTTCCATGCATTGCCTCTCATCCTCTGCCCGATGTCCTCGACCGCTTCCATCTTGACCACCTTGTGTCATTAATCTTGAAAGCGCCCCAAATGTACAACCTCACTTGAGGTTGCATCGCAAGGAATATCGGCATCGCCCCCTTCGTCATCGCAATGTCACATGACGCCGTCGGCTCAATTAGGTCATCAGCTGCTACGCGGTCACAATCGTCCGTAACAAATACCAAGTCTTCCAACCGACTTCCACAACAACGACTCGAATGCGCCAGGACCGAGAGCTACTGCCTGGAGAGAGTCTGGACCGTCGCTGGCCATGAATGAGGCCTTACTGATCTTCTCGGCAGGCAATACAGCCCAATCAGTACCGGTTACTGACGCCTTGAGGCACAATAGCAAGCACGTGTCGCGCCGTACTACCCATGTGCGTGTCCGCTTCAGGCCACAGCTTGCCGCTCGTCAGAGATCCGCAGCTGACATGCCGAGCTCGTGCTTGGGTAGGAGGACTCATTTCTAGGAGTACCGAATACTTCGAAGAGGAAGCATCGTCACTGGAGTGTGCCCTGACATCCGTCCTTCACTTACCACGTACGCCCATCGGACGACAGTCTTGCATGAACTTTTCCACCTCGCTTGCCCACCGTAGGGTTCGTTCCACAAAGCACAATTCCAGTGAGCAGCAAGGCTGCAAGGCTGGCACGTTTGGTGCAAGGAAGGTGATATCTCTCTCTTCTGGACTACTCCGCGTAGCGCGAGTAACCGCGCCATCAGCATCGACTCTGATCGTGGCTTCAGCGACTACAGCACATGACATCGTGGACTCACTTGGCTTGACATTCGAACAGGCAGCCTAAGCTTCACTCGATTACAGGTACTGGAGTGAGACACAGCTGAACTGACAGCGCATGGGGAGTTTTGAGTGACTAATATACCATGTTAGCAGTGAGCCCTCGTAGGAAGATGTACTTGCATTCACTCGCATGGGAGTCGAAACAATACAGGCGGAAGAGCACGAATCGACAGCTGAACGAGGCGAGGAAGAAAGTCTGCATCAACTCACCAATCTGGCACGCAAACTTCGACGAAAAGAAGCACGACTTCGAGTGGACGGGTGGGGAGAGGAAGAGGAAGCTCGCATGGGAGAGGCACACGATGGAAGCGGCGGAAGAGCATCTGCGGTTACGCGGCTTGGGACTTCCCTTCCCAACCCCCAAGCGGGCACCCTTCGACGGCAAGACGTTCGGCATCAACCGCAGCAACGTCCTCTCACGCAAGACGATCTTCTGCCCCCAGTGGACTCAGGGCAAGGAAGACATCGCGCCTTGGCCGAGCGTGCACGAGATGAACTACGAGGGCAAAGATCGCATCTCCACCGACCGCCTCCATCGCCGTTTCCCAGGCGCTCCCCGCGTTCCCGCCAACGACACCGTCACCTGGCAGCAGCGCGCTTTCATCCCGCAGTACGCCCTCGAGGACTTCTACTGGCCTGTCCCCAGCGTCGACGACATCTTCTTCCGCATCACTCGGGTCGGGGAGATGGAGTTTGACGATGAGGAAGGCAGGAAGATCTTGGGCTCGGATTTGATGAGGATGCTGGATCCGAAGGATCAGTGGTGAAGTGGGACGTTATTCACTCCAGCTGCTGCGCTTTTCTACCCAGCAGGAGCAACGAACAAAAAATATGAGCAGCGCGACATTGAGCAGGGACCGTGGAGTGGGAGACGTGGCGAATACTCAAAGTTCTGGCACTTCGTTGAGTGGTTGCCACAAATACGACGATCGGCAAACAATATGCAGTCCCTGTTCCTCGTTCAAACATGTACGTTGAGGCTTTTGCGGTGTTGTCACGTTCAGCGTTGCATTTCAGGATTTTAGGATGGTTTTTTGGGAGAGACAGAGTTATTTGGGAAGCAGAAACGTTCATAAGGTATCATCAAGCACATTCTGGTCGCGATTCATTCACTCGACTGAATTTTGACCATCAAAGGCGCTCTATATGCACAGGACGAGTGATGAAAACAGTTGGCGTTCATAACGGCACAATGACTGTGCGTGAGTATCGAGGTGGTATGTGTGTCAAATGTTTGATACGTATAATAAGCCTCGCGCAAGCAGACAGTGTCGCCCCGCGAACATCGCCATATTATACAAGTCCCCAAACCAAACAAAACACACCGTTCAAGCCAGTCATACCGAAACAATACTTACCCAAGCAACAGCCTCTGCACCGCCACCTCCTGCTCCCTCGCCACCTTCGCCGCCACCACCTGCTTCTTCGCCACCTTCTTCGCCTGCTCGCGCTTGAACTTTGCCTCGACGTCGTTCACCGACCGACGCTGATACTTCGGCTGCGCGTGGAAGGCCGATGATGAAGCGGCCACGATCGGGAAGCCGCTGTCGTTCATCGCGATCACCTGCGGCGTGAGACGTCTGGGAGAACCCAGGGCTGGAGTTGCCGGGAGCGGCTTGTTGTAGTTGATGACGACGGTCGGCTTGGAGGAGGATTTGGATACGGCCTTGCGCTTGATTTGGGCGGGCTTGTGCTGCTTTCCGGAGGGGGATGCGGAGCTGGGAACGGCAGGCTCGTTGTCGAAGACGCCGGACTCGACGCGGGTGTAGTGTGCCCTGTGCTCCGCATCGTCTGCGAAGACAGGTATACAGTCACCGTCGATGATGCCGGACTCGATGCGCTCGTAGTGTAACTTGTGGCTGTTCGTGCCGGCAAAGTCAGGGATGGAGTCACGAGAGCTGCTTCCGGCTGTGGCCTCTTCGAGCGCAGCCTGCACCTTCTTGTCCGCTGGTTGCTTGCCCAGCTTCTTAGCGGAGGCGACAGGGACCGGCTCGTCGTAAGGGTTGAAGGCACCACTGTAGGGGAGGTAGATTTGCTTCATGTTGCCAAGAGTGGCCACATCGCCCGTGGTCAGGTGCTTCTTGTGGGATAGTGGCTTCCTCAGTACGACGGGCCGGGTTGCCTGCAGAATTGATGGGACGCGCTCTGGCGAAGCGGCCTTCGCAGGTACTGAAGCCGGCGCACCTTCCAGAGCAGCAAGCGCGTTCTTGCGGTGCTCCTCGGCCGGTGCACCGGCTACAGCCTGCGGCTGCTCAGCCTCACAGTCAACGGACAGCGCTGCAAGCTTTGCGATGAAGGGAAGGGAGATGTCGGAGCTGGGCGATAGACGCAGCTGGCTGGGCAGCGAGTCGAGATCGGACTTCTGGACTGAGAGTCTCACACCGTCAATCTTGTTGATGAGCGAAGCGACAGCAGAAGAATCCGCTTCCAGGCTGACGCCAGAGCGACGGATGATGAGGTTAGGCTGCACTTGACCCGCAAAATCCGCCGCTGTAGGTGAGGGCTCCGGGGTGCCGATGCAGAGATTGGCGTCTTTAGAGTCGATGGTCGACCAGTCACTATCGTCGGACTCATCGAGCATGCTGTCGGTGGCGGTCATTGCTGGAGTAGCCGGACCCTCGATCACATAGCTTACAGCGGGGTGCGAAGTCCTAACGAACTTCTTCATCGCTGGCGAACGAGGCGGCAGGTCCGGGCCACCAATGGAATGGATGACGTACTGGCTCGTCCTGCCCCTGACGGAAGCCGACGTGAGGATGATGGAAGGATTGCCACTGCTCATGTTGCTGTTGCGGTTGCCGGCCGCGCATTGCTGCACGTCGTTAACGGAGATGGCAGAGGTCATCCTCACCGGCTGGCGGCGAGAGCGCTGGGATGACCTACTGGAGTTGGATCGTTTCATAGCGGCAAACTCGGATGGCATGACGAAGGTGCTCTTGGGCCTCTTGCTGCTGACGCGGAAGACCTTCTTGACGCGGTTGGCGACGGCCCGGAGTGCCTTCTTCGCCGTGATGCGGAAACTGCTGCGCTTCTTCTGACTACCGTCAGAACGGACGGAAGATTGACGAAGGCAACCAGCTGGGGCGACCGAGCGATGATTCGGGCTGCCGTGTCCCGACTCGCTGAGGCCAGTAGGCCCGACTGCTGGCATGTATGTCGTCATGTTTCTGTCCGGAGTCGTCGTGTAGGGGAGTTTGTGTTTTCGGGATATACCAAGTCTCTCTTCGATATCTACTCAAGCGGGAAAGTAAGAGACTGGACCAGCCAGACAAGTACTTGGAAAGTCGATGCTTGCTCGTAGATAGCGACGAAGAGACCTGGGAGCGCTCTGGAAAGAAGAAGAATTTGCTAAGTGAAATCGAGTCCTTACATATATCTAGCGTGGCAAGAAGGAGTCGGCCGGCCCCTTTGTCGATATGATACAAAGAGCCCCTCAAAGGTCAATGTGAATCTTTGTGTGATCGATACAATGGCGCAAAGAGAAAACACGAAAGGGCAGCATTGAGATAAAGAAAGACTATGCCACCTGAACAATGAGCAGGAGCGGTTTAGGAGTTGGCCTTGTAAGGTCGACAACACGCTAAGTCTGACGTGAAAGGGACAACACTCCGTGCGACCCTCGTTGCAATCTTGTGGATCATAACGTGGAAGCGGCGAAGTCTCGTCTGTGACCTGTCGCTGCGGTCACCTTTCCGGCTAGAATGGTGCTGTTAGCATTGCCCACGTGTGATGTGAGTGCGGAGTCCAGTGATTGAACCCAACTCTGGCGAAGTAACTCTGGCAAGGCGACAGGGTTTGGCGAAATCTTGATCAGTGAATCATAAGAACGGGAGGTCTGCCATGTACATGATTGTGCGTGAGCGTTGTATGTGCGTCGCTAGGCGAACGCGACGTGATCCGGACATTGGCTTCACCTTACGCCTGATGTGTCGACCAACTTTCAGGTGTGAGCTGCTTCTACTTCGAGCATGCCGATCTATTTTCTGGTAGATGGGGACGAGCAAACAGTCGACTGTCTCAGCCGCAGACGGCGGTCCATCGTCGCGTTGGGCGCTCTCGGCTGCTTCATCGTCCTCCACCGCTATGTGTGAGCGGGTGCGTGCGACGATGTTGGTGCTGAAGGAGTTGCACGATGTTCATGGAATGTAGTCCGGTTGATGTAGTCGGTCAAAGGGATGCCATTGGTGGACAGAAGACGGAGACTAGCGGCTGTATACATGATTGTCATGCCATGACAGTGACCCGAGCCTCCTTACACCCCGCTACATGTGACCTACAGGTATTCCCCCTCGACTCGCACACGAAGTTCGGACTGCTGTTCGTTCACGATCACAATGATCAACGCAGTGCTTGTCTTCAACAACAACGGCCAGCCACGCTTGACCAAGTATTACACACAGCTCGTACGTGCACTGCACCATACTTCTTCCACTACGAAGTCAGAACATCAGACCAGCCAACTGACACTCTCGTCATCGCAGGACACAGCAGTCCAACAACGCCTGATCTCCGAAATCTTCACCCTCGTATCCGCCCGTCCATCCTCGGCCTGCAACTTTCTGCCCCTGCCACCACTCCTCGCACCCTCCACGAGCGCGTCCAACACCTCTCCCTCCTCCGAGCACAACGACGCCCCCAGTCTCGTGACCTACCGGCATTACGCAACGCTTTACTTCATCCTCATCAGCACATCGACCGAGTCACCCCTTGCGCTGCTCGATCTGATCCAGGTCTTTGTCGAGGCGCTGGACAGGCTGTTCGAGAATGTATGCGAGCTGGATCTGATCTTCAACTTCGAGACGCTGCATGCGGTACTAGGCGAGATGATCGTGGGTGGGGTCGTGATCGAGACTGCGCTTGAGAAGGTGGTCGAGGGAGTTCGAGCGCAGGGCAGAGTGGCTAAGAGGCCGCCGGTCAACGAGGGCAGAGTGGGTTTGTCACAAGGGATATGGGTCGGAAGATGAGCTTGGTGAGACGGTGGTATTGGGATCGTTGAGAACAAGCACGGCACGCGCGATGGAACGAGTTGACGACTGGACAAAGACACGCGCCCAATCCACGCGACACGCATGCATCGATCGATCAAGAGCTCTCGCAAGTCACGCTAAAGCTCTTCCCGGACGTGTCCTTCTCATCCGGACTCCGTTCCCTTCATTTGCCCCTAGTCAGCCACCAGGACTTCCTGCTTAGGAACGCCACACCGCATCCAGTCAAGCTTAGCGCGCCGAGCCGCGGTGATGTGCATGGCTCCTCGTCGAGGAACTCGTCTGCGCTCGAGCAAGTTGGCATCTGGGAACTTTGGCCTTTCGTCCAAGAATGAGGCTTGCTCGGCGACATCCGACGGTGCTCGTGCGCAGTTTGCTCGTATCTGGCTGGTTCGCATCCGCGATAGAACGTTGTTCAGCACATTCGGGGACGATATCGCCGCTGACTTGGGTCCGACTCGCTCAGCAGCACTGCTGCGAAAGAGACAGTGAGATTCGACAGAGTCCAGGATCAGTCAGGAGATGGTTGCAGTTGTCGCGATGCCTAGACTTATAGCCGGGAAGGATGATCCTGGCTACTCATCAGGAGTTGCTCGTTGTTTGCTGTGGATATATCAAAGCCCCTTGCATGGTCATATTGGCTCGTCGAATGCTGTGTGGTGATTATGGATGGCGATGATGCCCAGCCTTCGCAGCCATGACGGTGCGGCCGCCTGTATCCCTAAGCCCATCTCACGTGTTTTGCGCAGTGATCGGACTGCCTTCTTCCTGGTCCGCATGCCTCTCCCTCTCGCCCTGAAACTCGCCAATCTGCTTTTTATACCACCTCCTGATGCCATCAAACGGCGTCACCCTGCCCTCCTCGATTTCCAAGTACAACACCCCATAGACCAGCACGAACAGTATACTGCTCCACTGCGCGATCTTGGTAACATTTGTCCACGTTGGACGGGCCCACTTCAGCTTCTGGCGTCGACGGTAGCGGCGCTCGAGGCGGAACTGGTGCTTGGGCGAGAGCTTGGTGAAGTCAGGCGGCCAGATGCGCTTGCAACGGTAAGGGTTGGTCTCCCAGGTGTAGGGGAAGCGGATAGGATTGGCGGGAACTTGGGGTGCGCGGCGGAAGAGGGAGGCGAAGATGGAGCTGGCCATGCTTGTCGATCTAGGCAGTAGCGAAGTAGAGGTGCAAGTGTCGGGCACGGTATCGACCATGGTATAGCATGAGGTGAGAGCAGCCTCGGCCTTGGCGAGATGTTTGGAGATCGGCGTTTCTTTTCTCGACCTCCGACGATGGAGCTGCGCGAACAGAAGGACTCATACCAGAGAATGAAGAAAATAGGAACGACATAACATAGAGCTTCATCCATGCCCGTCCCGTGACTCACCACAACGCTGCCCCCTCTTCGTCTCCTTTCACCACGCCTGCGTGGCCAGCTGCACCTGTTCTCCCGCTCATATCCCACCATGGCCGCAGTGCAAGCCACGCAGCAGGCGCTGCAGCCCACCAACCAACCCAAGGGCACTCTCAAGATCGAGAATACGGAAAAGCGCGACACCCTTATCGCCAGTGAGAAGAAGTACCAGCAAGCATGGGCTTCGTCCAAAGTCTTCGAGCAAGATGCTCCCAACACGCAACAGGTCCCCTTCCACTCCATTGCGCCAGCCGAGCTGCGCAAGAAATATCCCAAGCATATGGTCACCATGGCATACCCGTACATGAACGGGACGCTCCATGCAGGCCATACGTTCACGGCTAGCAAGGTCGAGTTCTCCGTGGGCTGGGCGCGTATGCAGGGCAAGCGAGCGCTGTATCCGCAGGGTTACCACTGCACAGGTATGCCGATCAAGGCATGCGCGGACAAGCTGGTTAGGGAGATCGAGATGTTCGGGCAGAACTTCGAGCGATGCCCTGTCGAGCAGGTGCAGGATGAGAAGGAAAACGCCGAGCCGAACGGCGCTCCGCCGGTTCCTGCTCCCACGCAAGAGACGACGAAAGAGGACGTTACCAAGTTCTCGGCCAAGAAAAGCAAGGCGGCGGCCAAGACGAACGTCGCGCTCAAGTATCAATTCCAGATCATGCTAGCGGTCGGCATTCCCCTCGAAGAAATCCACAAGTTCGCCGACCCACATTACTGGCTGCAATACTTCCCTCCGCTCTGTAGGCGCGACCTGACGAATCTAGGATGCCGCGTGGACTGGCGACGAAGCATGGTCACCACCGACGCGAACCCGTACTACGATGCTTTCGTGCGATGGCAGATGAACCGCCTGAAGGAGCTGGGCAAGATCAAGTTCGGCAAAAGGTACACCGTCTACAGTCCCAAGGACGGCCAGGCATGCATGGACCACGACCGGAGTGCGGGTGAGGGTGTCGGTGTGCAAGAGTACACTGCGTTGAAGCTGAGAGTGAAGGAATGGGCGGAAAGCGCGCAAAGCAAGATCGGGGGTAGGATCCCTGAAGGCGGGAACGTGTACTTCGTCCCGGCCACGCTGCGACCGGAGACCATGTACGGGCAGAACTGCTGTTTCGTTGGTCCAACAATCACGTATGGTGTCTATGAGGTGGTGAAGGGGAAGGAGTACTACTTCATCTCTAACCGTGCGGCGCGTAACATGGCGTTCCAAGGCATCTTCCCTGAGTGGGGTGTCTACCCGAAAGTCGCTGAGCTGCAGGGCTCTGATGTGGTTGGAACGCTTGTGCAGGCACCCCTTTCCGTGCAGAAGGATGGTGTGCGCATCCTACCCATGGAGTCTGTCAAGGCGTCGAAAGGTACTGGTGTCGTCACGTCTGTGCCGTCTGACTCTCCCGACGACTACATTACCATGATGGACCTGGTGAAGAAGGCCGAGTACTACAAGATCAAGAAAGAGTGGGCCGAGGTGCCTATCCTACCCATCATTGAAACGCCCTCGTACGGTGACCTGACGGCGAAATACCTAGTCGAGACGATGAAGATCAATTCTCCAAAGGATGCGAAGCAGCTTGCGGAAGCTAAGGATCTGGCTTACAAGGAAGGCTTCTACAAGGGCAAGATGATCTACGGTGACTTCGCTGGGAAGTCGGTCGAAGAGGCGAAACCGCTCGTGAGGAAACAGCTGATCGACAGTGGTGATGCTTTCAACTATGCGGAGCCGGACGGACTGGTGGTCAGCCGAAGTGGCGATGATTGTGTTGCTGGCCATTTGGATCAATGGTTCATGAACTACGGCACACCGGAGAAGAGTGGGGACAGTAGCTGGCAGCCGGCAGTATTGGAGCATGTCTTGAACGAAAATGGACAAGGACTGAACACATTCTCCACGGAAGTCAAGAACTCGTTCGAGCAGGTGCTATACTGGCTGGCGCAGTGGGCGTGCGCGAGAAGTTACGGTCTAGGGACGAGGTTGCCGTGGGATCAGAGCCAGCTCGTGGAGAGTTTGTCGGACTCGACGATCTACATGTCGTACTACACCATTGCGCACATGCTGCACAACGACATCTTCGGCAAGGAACGCGGAAGCGCCAACGTCGGGCCCGAGGAGATGACGGACGAGATCTGGGACTACCTTTTCTGTCGTACCGACGAGGTCCCGAGCAACACATCCATCAAGCAAGAGACGCTGCAGAGCATGCGCAGAGAGTTCGAGTATTGGTATCCGCTCGACGTGCGGATTTCCGGCAAGGACCTCATCCAAAACCATCTCACTTTCTTCCTGTACGTCCACGTCGCGCTGTACAAGCCGGAGTACTGGCCTCGGGCGGTGAGGATCAACGGACATCTATTGCTGAACGGTGAGAAGATGTCGAAATCGACCGGCAACTTCTTGACGCTGAGCGACGCGACGGCGAAGTTCGGCGCCGACGCCACCAGAATCGCGCTCGCGGATGCCGGAGACGGGATCGAGGACGCCAACTTCGAGGAGACGGTGGCCAACTCCAACATCCTACGTATGTTTGAGCTGCGCGCTTGGTGCGAGTCCGTCATCCAGGACGCCCGGTTGCTCAAAGAAGGCGAGACGTACAGCCATATCAAGGAGAGCGAGCGCCACAAGAACAACGACGGCATCCAGCGCACCGGTCCCAAGATATTCTGGGATGAGATCTTCGACAACGAGCTGAACGGGCTGGTGAGGGAAGCGGGCGAGCACTACGACGCCACGGACTACAAAGCGGCCATCAAGTGCGGCCTGTACGACTTCACCTCGGCCCGCGATTTCTACCGCGAAATCACCAAGGCCAGCGGCGTCGGCATGCACCACGCGTGCGTGCAGCGGTACGTGGAGCTGCAGGCGCTGACGGTGACGGTCGTGGCGCCGCACTGGGCCGAGCACATCTGGCTCGAGGTGCTGCAGAAGGGTCACACGGTGCAGGACGCGCGATGGCCCGAGGTCCCCGCGCCGCAGCCCGCCCTCACGGCCGCGCGAGAGTACGTGCGCAGCACGAGCTCGAACATCACGAGCGCCGAAGGCGCGCAGCTGAAGAAGATGGCCAAGGGCAAGCAGACGAGCTACGACCCGAAGAAGGAGAAGAAGCTTTCCATCTTCGCGGCGCGGCGGTACCCGAGCTGGCAGGATGGCGTCATCGAGATCGTGCGGCGGCATTTCAGCGAAATGAAACTCGACGTCGGCGCCGTGAGCAAAGCGATCCCCAAGGGCGAGAGCAAGCGCGCCATGCCATTTGTGCAGCAGTTGAAGAAGAGCCTCGAGGCGGGGGTGGACCCGGAGACGGTGTTTGAGCGGAAGATGGCGTTCGACGAGGTGCGGGTGTTGGGCGAGATGGTGCCCGGGTTGAGGCAGACGGTGCAGAAGTGCGATGTCGTCGAGGTGATTGTGGTGGATGAGGGCGGGAAGACGGGGAAGTTGGCTGCTGGTGGTGGTGGGGAGGAGGAGGAGGTAAGGTCGGAGTTGCCGCCCGTTGCGGAGAATGCGGTACCTGGGCAGCCGACGTTCTTTTTCGAGAACGTGTGAGGTGGATGGACGTGTGGGTTCGCTTGGGAGAGGTGGAACAGAGGCTCGTTTCCGTAGCCGCGCGCCTTATCACACTGGTAAGCAGCGAAGCAGTGCGCGGCACGGACTGTGAGATGAGAGGAGGTCAGTCAGCAGGCCCGAAAACGAAACCATGATCGATCCATCTCTCGCGCGCGCTTCCACTACATCAATTAGTAAAGACCTCGGAAGCGCGCTGCTGCTTGCAGTATGTGAAATCTATTGTATTACAAGTACTCCGAGAATTGTGCATGATACTCTGCACGCGCCCGTTCGGACGCGAAAATTACAATTCTCCTTTCCCCCCCCCCTCGAGCGTTCAAATACCTTATTTATTTTAAAATTCGTAAACAAACCCCCATCAACATGGGCAGGTGTGCATACCTATGTATCCACATAAGTTTGGACAGACTCAAGCTTGATTATAAGTATTACAACAATGCAGTGTGATAACAGAAACGCCATGCTACGCTAACGCTAGTGAATGCGCGGGAATTAACGGTCGGTCCCCTTCGCATGCCCCGATATGGTATCATCGCGAATTTCTCAAACAATCAATCAACAATGTGGTGGACAAGAATCAAGTCCAGAAGGATGACCACCTAATGTCATGCTTCTTCCTTGCAAAAAGCCATTTCCCTTCGGTCTGGGGTCCATGGGTTCGTTTCGTGACGAGCGTATTGTCTCATCCAGTTCGCTCCTTTTTCCCTCGTCCATCAGTCGGCTTTTGGATCCGCTTACAACGCGAGCAGAGCGAGAGCGGCGGCGCCGAGGATGGGTGCGGCGGTCTGGATGGCGGCGGCGGCGGCTGAGGAGCTCGAGGACGCGGCGCCTCCGGCGGCGGAAGAAGCGGTCGAGGCGGCACCGCCTGCTGCAGACGAGGCGCTCGAGGCACCCTGGCCTGCTGCAGACGAGGCGCTCGAGGCGCCCGCGCTAGCTCCAGACGAAGCGCCCGACGCGGCAGATGAAGCGCCCGACGCGGCGGATGAGGCGCCCGAAGCAGCGGAGCCGCTCAGCGAGCTGCCCGTCGCACCGGCACCACCGGCCACGCCACCGACGCCGAAGATGGTCGTTTGCCCGGTGGTGGTCGTGAAGCTGGAGCCCGAGGCCGAGACGACGGCGGTCAGGTCGGAGGTGGTGATGGGGCTGCTCGAGGCGCTGCTCGAGGTCGCACCGCCGGCCATGCCACCGATGCCGAAGATGGTCGTCTGGCCCGTTGTGGTGGTGAAGCTGGAGCCCGAGGCCGAGACGATGGCGGTCAGGTCGGAAGTGGTGATGGCGCTGCTGGAGGTGGCGCTGCCGCTCTGGCTTGCGCCGCCGGCTGTGCCGCTGGTGACGGTGGAGCTGCAGAACGGAGTCAGAGCAGTCGAAATGATCTGTTCGGGCTGCGCTGGGGTACTCACGTAACAGTCGCGGTCGAAGTCGCCGAACCCGAGGCCGAGTTCGTGTTCGAGCCTGTGGCGGTTGCCGACGCGCCGCTGCCCGACGCCGAACCGGCTGCGCTCGAGAGAACGGAGAGGGCGGAGCCGGTCACGGAGGCGCCGCTGACGGTTTGCGAGTAGGAGGAGAGAGCGCTGGCGCAGTAGGTGCTGCCGAAGGCGATGACGCGCTGGGCGTCGCCCGAGTTCTGGCAGGCCTCGTTGGCGCAGTCACGCACGCCGTAGCCGAAGTCGGGCTGGGTGCAGTAGCAGGTGACGTTGCCGGTGGCGCAGCCGAGCTGGGAGCCGGCGATTTGGATCATGTTGTTGATGCATGTTTGCTAGAGCGCGTGAGATGTCAGGTGGGTTGTGGATTTTGTAGGATTGAGGGGAGAGGGACTTACACCGCACTGAGGCAGGTTGTTGAGAGATTGGGCGGCAGCCAGAGCGGCGCCTGCGAGGAGGATGAAGGTCTTCATTGTGAGGTGGTTTGGTCTGTTGACGGATGGGTGGTGATTTGAGTGGTGCTATTCGAGTCCGAGTAAGGGGTGTCGGAGGTGAGGGTGGTGGAGGTAACGAGGATAGGAGACTGGTTCGAGTGGATGGGCGGTGGGTGGTTGATGTAGTGAGGTTAGACGGGGAGTGAGGGGGAAGAGGAGGGAGAGAAGGAGATGAAACCGGGGG
>Ga0268244_10000310_pt1 | contig 20987 bp, 34 predicted proteins | sample AgamicMgSfe_FD_200258 | JGI IMG/M metagenome (GOLD analysis project Ga0268244, IMG submission 200258) | Agave microbial communities from Guanajuato, Mexico - Mg.Sf.e (v2) (version 2) | ecosystem: Host-associated > Plants > Phyllosphere > Phylloplane/Leaf | place: Guanajuato, Mexico | collected... | reverse complement strand
CCGTAGCCACCTCCACCGTATCCGCCGCCGCCGCCGTTCGAGTAGCCGCCGCCGCCGCCATACCTGCGAGAGGAAGAGATTAGCGCGATTCCTCTTATGTGGATAAGTATATATGAAATGATAGACTTGGGGGAGAGGCTGCCAGCGCGCCTAGACCTTTGGGCTTACCCATTGGAATAAGAGTCTCGAGAGCCGTATCCACTCCCTCCGCGATCATCGTACCCGTTGGAATGGCCGTTACTGTATCCACCACCGCCACCTCGCGAGCCGCCGTAGCCTCCACCTCCACCGTAACCGCCGCCGTACGACATGATGTGACGTTTACTGGTAAGGAAGTGACTGGAGGGTGCCTTGTTTGGAGAGACTGAGTGTTGTCGGAACTCTGCTGATGTGTGGGTCCGCGCTGATTGAAAGGAAGGAAGATGGTTGAGGTGTGAAGATGTAGAGAGTGAAAGGGAGGAGCGGCGCGCAAAAGATTTGAGACGCAGGAAATTTGCGACACGCAAACCGCTTTGGGCTTGGCGCGCAGAAAAGTTAATTTGCGGTCCTACGACATCGTCACTGCAGATCACGTGCAGCCGCTGTCATGTCTCGAAGTATTCTGTGTTCACAGTACATTTGTAGTCAATACTCTCTGCAGTGAAACACTGGCTACGGCATCTACAGAATGTCCTCTAGCAGTGCAACACAGCATGACAACCCTCGCCCGATGGACAATTCAACCCCGTTCAGTGCCGAGGATGCACATCGTCCCAAGGATGCCCCCCTGAGAGTACAGACGATGACTCGCATGCGCCACGCAGAGCATTTGATCGTTAGGTCGCGCTGGCCATGTTCCAGAAGCCCGTCTCCATCTGTGCCCGGTGTTAATCATCTTCATTTGTGCAAGAGGCGCAACGCGGTGCCCAGCTTACCTTGGTAGCGTGGATGAAGATATGTACCAACTCCTCGATCCGGCTGGGAGACTGCTTGTGTACATGCTTCTCGACCAAAGCTGTAGTCAGGTCAGCACGCTGCATGGCCAACGGTCGGCGTGAAGCTTACCACAGCCCTCCTTGACAGCATCGGTGTAGTCCTTGGCGATGTAGTTGTTGATCCACGTCAGGTAACGGTTGGGCTCTTTCGGCGGGTGGGTTGCTTGCAAGCCGTGCAATCTGCGTGCGATCGCGCCGTATCCGAGCAGGCAGGGTAACAGGCTGATCTGTAGGGCCAGCCAGTCCTCTGACTGGCCAATGTCGAGCACATAACGGCTGTATGCGGTGCAAGCTGGGCACGGTCAGGGCCAGCACGGCCAAGGACTCAGAGAGGCGTACCTTGGCTTTCTTCACATTGCTCCAGGTCGTCCCGCGACAAGCCGAATTGCTTGCATTCCTCGATATGCAGGTCGATCTCGGTTCGGATATGCGTCACGATGGAAGCAGCCTGGAGCACGTTAGCATTTGGGTTTAACAAATTGCCATACAGCATACTCCTGCAATGTCATCCAGCGTCTTGGCTTTGTAGCCGGCCAGTGAGTTAGCTCTGGCGAAGTGTATCTGCGTAGGTCAGCGAGACTTCCACGAGCCGCACGCTATATCTCCAACTCACCAGATAGAGATAATCCTGTACCATGTAGTACTTGAAGGTTTCACGCGGAAGTGTGCCGTCGCCCATTCGGTTGACGAACTCGTGTTCCGTGTATTGCTGCCACGCTGCTTTGACATCTTCCCGGTCAAGCAGGTACTGTACGAAGTCGCCACTGGATGGAGGTTAGAACATGCTTTGAGGTCAGGATACTGGACAGGCGTACGGTGCAAAGGGAAGTGATTGCACGGAGTGGAAATGGTTTAGCGGGCCGGAGCCTTTGCCGAGATCGACGCTGGTTCGAATACCGGCGTCCACGTAACGGCAAGCCTTGCGTACGCTGTCGGTGATTGTCGCACCGTTCGCCAAATGGCAAGCAATCGCAGCTGCTTTTTGCGTCAGCGCTAGCAGCAGCCTAATTTTCATAGGGTGGAGGACCGACACGCGAGCGAACATCCTGTGCCGTGAGTGTTTCGGGATCTTTGATACTGCGTCTCGAAGACCTCCGTCACCCCTTCCCCGTGGAGCACATTGACGACTATTTGCTTCTCGTCGTCCGACTTCGCCACTTGGTGATCGGATGTCAGAGGGGTGTGGCCACCCTTCAACAGTACGTATCGTGGCCCAAGCTGGTGGACAGCAGATGCGAGCTGCTCCAGGCCTTCAAGGTTGCGGACCTCGGTCACTGACTTACCACCTCTCTGGGCGATAAGCTTGGCCTCTGGGACATTCGGAGTCAAGAGCAGGGTCTCTGGTAACAGTTGCGTGCACAAGGTCTCTATGGCGTTCTCCGGGAGCAATTGAGCACCGCTAGTAGCTACCATGACCTTGACAGTGTCAGTTCCCACGCGAGAAATGTGCTCGATATCACGTACCGGATCAACAACCGATGATGAAAGCTTGTGCTTCCGCAACAGGTCAGCCACCACAGAAACCGTACTTGCCGAAGCAAGCATGCCTTTGCAGTACTTAGTCAACCGTGAAAGAAGTGTGAGCGCTTATGAGTTGTTTCAATACCTGTCTTGACTACATCTACACCAATGTCATCCACACAAGCATCGATCTGTTTCTGCACGAAGTCGGATGGTGTTTCGTGAATGCCGTACACGCCTTGGGTATTCTGCGCGGTCAAGGCCGTTGTGGCAGTCATAGCATAGCAGCCATGAGCGGCGATCACCTTTTGATCGGCTTCAAGGCCTCTGGGGACGCATATATTAGCTCCTGGACTCCACAGCTTCAGGCACAGGGTGAAACTTACGCGCCGCCCGAGCTGTCCGAGCCTGCTATGGCCAGGATTCGCTTCATTGTTGTGGTTTGCCACTTTTCGCTGTACATGCACACGTAGCTTTGCGAACATGAAGTCTCGAGATTGCGAAGCCTTGACGTCATTGCGCGTCGTCCTTGTACGCCCATCTGCAAACATCGTGATACAGATACGCTTTTGCCAAAGTTGAAGGCCGCCGATATCATGTTGACGAGGAATCAACGCTCTGGCAATCAGTCTGAGCCGCTGTCGTCGAACTCAGGCACGTTCGGATCTGGTACATTGTCAGTAGCATTCATGCACAGCTGCCTACGCTGTTGCTTACCTCTCAATGGCTGATACTCAAACCTGCCTCCAACTTTCGCGATTATGGCGTCTCTGACTTTGTCCTGCACTTCGTCCGTGATCATGGAGTCCGGATCTGCATTATCCACCGTGATTGCAAGCTCCGCGTTGCCTGGGCCCAGCTGACTGATAAAATGCAGCAGGCCATCAGCCGTGAATGTGGTGATGCCACCAAAGGTCAGAGTCTTGAGCTTGTCCAGTCGAGCGAGGCTATCCCAAACTGCGTCAGAAGTGCCGTATCCAGCAACAGTGAGATGTGTCAGGTTTGTCAAATGTTCAGCCAAGGTGGTGATCTGTTGGTCACTGAAGTAATCCGATATGCGGACAAGGTTGAGCTCCTCAAGTTTTGGAAGATGGCAGAATGAGTCGATCAGAATCTCTTGATCGTCTCGAGATATCGTCTCCGGATCAGCCCGCAGCCAGAGACTTCGGAGACCATGTTGTTGACCGAGAGCTCTGTGGAAGTCGTGATGATCCTTGACAACGTACAGCGAGCCTTCTTTGGCATGTATCTGCAAGTCCCGAAGACTCACCTTCTTGTTTAGCAAGATTGGAAGTGCCAAGTCGGGCGCCGAGATCAAGCCATCGAACGTGACGTCGTTGAGAAGGTCGCACTGCTTGAGCCACTCGACAATCTCGAGGAAGACGTCGTTTTGTGTGGCTTTCAGATCGATGGAAGGTCGCAGCGCTGTGATTGCAAGAGTCCGCAGTTGGGTACATGCTTGGAGGTATTTCAGTGCCAAGATGCCGTCTTCATCCAAGCCTAGCTTCAACGAGGTCAGGCTTCGGCCATGGCGATTGAGCGCGAGCAGTGTCTCCGCACCGATGCCGGAGGAGCTAATGTTCTCGAAACGAGTCAAAGTGTTCTCCGGCATGCCGTTGATGAGGGCTGCAAGATTGTGATCTGCGTCATCGCCAGTGGAGTGATGAAACCTCAACTCGCTTAGGTTCCGGCAGTGAGCATGCACCAGATTACGCAACGTCTCGTCGGCCAGTGCCTTGCCGTCCCAGAATTCCAGTTCTCGCAGGTGGCTCAGGCGCGAAGCCCAGAGAGGGAGCGCCGACGATACCACATCTGAGCTGCTGGGCTCAGACAGACCTTCCAGGAGAGGTGCCTGCTGCGTGAGCACATCGCCAATGGACAGTAGGATCTTCTTAATGTCCAGCCTTCCCACTCGATACTTGACGGGCGTGTCGGTGAAGACGTGACGAAAGCGTGCAAGGTCACCGGCCCAGAATTGCTTCGCAACCTTCTTGAACTTGTTGTCTTGGAGTCGATCAAGCAGATCGCCAAGATCTCTGAGGTCCAGCTCCCGGAGATGTCGACAGTACGGGTACATGGTTTTCCCGAGGGCGGAGAGGACTATTGTCCGCCACAGGATTGCCCATTTCATAAAGTTCAGGTCTTGATCCGCGATTGAAATGAACTCGCTGCCGCCGCCTTTAATGGGACAGTCATGGCAGATTCTACAGATGTATTAGCTTCTGTTGCTGAGAATGCCGTGGTGATCATGCGAACCGATAGAGCGCGGATATGGAACCAGCGCCGGCAAGACTCTTGCTGCTGACAACACAGTTGTACAATGCTGAATACTTCAATTGTCCTTCGATGTTAGGCTGTGTTGCTAGTTCGGAAAATATGAGATGAAACAAGTCCGCTGGCAATGGCTGAGACGCTGCTGAGGCCATTTAAAGGCGAAGACGCCGTCCCGAAGCGCGTCGCCGCCAGACACCAGACCGTCTTTGAGACTCCCGAGGTCGAGTACGATCCTCGAGCGAGTCCTGAGCGTTCTAGAGATAGAAAGGTAGACCGTGGTAGTGTATGCTATGTATTTGTGTGATGATCAATGGGAAGACACGCGCAAACAGCTGACGTCGTTTCGAGACGCGTCCCTCACCCCAACGCGCCAAGCCTGAGACGACGAAGTCAAAGAATGCTATGTAGTAGCACCAAGTGATGGCGGTCCTGAAGTTTTCACTATCACCCGAGGCAACTGGGCGTGTCTACGAGGCTTTGCTGTGCCTGGCAAAATTCGGCGAGAACGTTTCGATCGAGGCACGGAGTGAGAAGGCGCGTTTCCATACCGTCTCCAGCACATACTTCATCTGCTGATAGGGCATATAGCTTACCCTCACAGCACTGAACTTATCAAGAACAGGATACGCTTCCTTCGCTCTTGACGCGAAAACGTTCTTCCTCAGCTACGCCTTCAACGCGACGAGCTCTGCCAAGGGTGGCGATAGGTTCACATGCCAGCTTCTCAACAAGGCCTTACAGTCGGTCTTTAAGGGAAGAGCGAGTGACTTTCGCGGCCGCGAGACCGTGGTAGAGCGCTGCGAAGTCAGCATCCAAGACCAGCCCGACAAGACAGAATGCAGGCTCATCATCACCTTCATCTGCAAGCACGGTAGGCAGCAGCCTCCGATGGGGTACGTGGTGACCGTTTGCTGATCATGCATAGGCATGGTGAAGACTTACCGTCTAACGTACGAATCAGTGGAGATCATGCATGCGCTGTTCGACCGCTCTGCAGCCATGCAAGGCTGGCGCATCTCCTCGAGGGTGATGCGCGAGTACGTGGAGTTTTTCGGTCCCAAGACAGAACAGCTGGATTTGGTCGCGCAAGACGGCAAAGCAATCTTCACGAGTTTCACCGAGAAGATACAGGATGGAAAAGGTAAGCTTTCAGCTCTCTTATTCTTGTGCATACACTGATAAAGCTATAGAGGTCCTGAAGCAGCCACTTGAGACCGCCGTGTCCATCCACACAGATGACTTCGAGGAGTTCAATGCCCAGGAAGGCATGCACATCGTCATCGAAGTTCAGGACTTCAGAGCCATTGTCACTCATGCCGAAACGCTTCGAACATCAATCTGCGCCCACTTCTCTTTCCCAACACGACCACTGCAGTTTGCTTACCAGGCTCTTGGCATGCATTGTGAGTTTACTCTCATGACCACCGGTGACTACCGTGAAGCTTCCTCGACTGCGAACCCCAGACCCGTGATCAATCGAAGCTCGACAAGGCAGCCGTCTGTGGCTTTGATGCCTGCCGCAAGCCGAAGCACATCCGGAATGCCGCCCCCGGCTCGACCGAGTGCCAACAAACCTTTATTCAGTCAAAGCCAGCGCACGTCGTTGAAGGAGCGAGTTTGTCAACCTTCCGCTGCCGAGTCGGACCCAGATCCCGAAAGCCTGTTCATGCCGGGTGGCGACGCAGATCGGCGGTGGGACCCGGCCAGCTACGACAACGACGAAGCCGAGGAGATGCTGGGATGGGATGCCAACAACCAGCGGATGGACGCCAGCTTCCATTCCAGTGTGCGTGACACCGGCACCACTGCTCAGCCACCGAGGTACCAGCATGCGGAGCCGGATGATCAGCAAGGGCTGGAGCCGACGCAGCGTTTGTCGCAGGTGAGTCGTCTGGTCTATGTCGAGGTTGAGGAGCGTGGCCTGGGAGACAAGCTGACATGAATGCAGCTTCGTGGCATGTTTGATTGAATCCAGGCCAGTTGTCCTTCAAACACACCGGCAGAGGTCTGACGTACCCAGAGCATCAGAAGCTGCGTGCTTCTCACCGAGTGTCACGTGTCTGTTGTGATTCCTCGTCGGTGACGATGAAGCTGGTGGCACAACCAGCGAACAGGGATCTGGCCGGAAGCGGCACGCTGATTATGTTCCACCGACCCTTCACATTACCATCAGCGTCGGTAGGCTCACCGCAATTGCCATGCTCTCCCCAACCCCAAGCTAACACGTCGCCAGTTTTCGTGAGGGCGAGGCAATGCTCGCTGCCTGCGGATATGGTCTCAATCAGCGGCAACCCAGGTGGAGGCAGCTGGCCGTGGTCGTCCCTGCCCCATGCAATGAGCTCGCCAGAATCCTTGAGTATGTAGATACTGCCCCAAGAGGCTGCCACGTCTTTCCAGTGGGGTACCGCGCTTGGAGCATTCGCTCTGAGACCGAATCGATCGTTACTACCGACACCGAGAACTAAAGTCTGGCCTTGGGCGGGATCGCCAAAAACGCACGTGAAGTCCTTGCCGCAGACCGCTCTGACGACGGCAAATGGAATATTCTGAATCTTACGAGGTGACCATACGTCTTCTGCAGGCAGTCCGAGCTGACCTTTGCGGCCTTTGCCCCAGCCGTAGACCTCGCCGTTAGAGAGCACGGCAACCATGTGAGCCATACACGATGTCAGCTGCACGATTGTAGTGGCGCTAGGCGGGAAATCGGGAAGACTTTGCCAGTCTACGGTGCGTGCAGTCTCGCGGCCAAGGCCGAGCTCGCCACTGTTGCCCGTCCCGATCGTCCACACATGCCTACCTTGTCCATCAAGTACCGCAGACGTAGACCACGTAGCTGCCGCCTGCTTGATACTCTGTGGCGTGGTGAAGGAGGTGAAGTAGGGTTGAGTCTGGTAATCAGTCGTAACGTGACCACAGCGGCCGTCTTCGTCGTTACCTGCACCGAGAACGTGACCAAAGGCGTCAACGATAAGGGTATGATTGCCGCCTGCTGTGAAGTGGTTTATGTATTCCAGTGTGAAGCGAAAACCCTTCACCTCTTGAGGTGCTGATGGATCGTCCACGCCAGGTCCAAGACCTAGCTGGCATGAGCCGTTGGAGCCAAAGGCGTAAAGCATCAAGATGCCGCCTAGGTCGTGGACTGACAGGCCAGGCGAGCAGTCTTTAAGTGATGTGCCATCGCGAGTACATACCGTACAAGCATTGATGTGGTGGTGGAGGAAGCGAGGCGTGCCTGAGGCCGAACTTCCGCGGGCAGTCCCGTCTGTCGCGAACATTTCCGCACCGTGCGTTGCGCCAAGAACAAATTCAACGTCCACCAACTTCAGATAGTGAACAACGCAAAGCCAGCGGCAACGAATCGACTGCACACTCGGACGGATCCCCCACAAACACACGCTCTCACTGTCGACATCCACGTTCGCCATCATGTCGGCCCCTCAGAGCGTTCAGTGCTTCGGCAAGAAGAAGACGGCCACTGCGGTCGCGCACTGCAAGCAGGGCAAGGGCTTGGTCAAGGTTAACGGCAAGCCGCTCAACCTCGTTGAGCCTCAGGTGCTCCGCTTCAAGGTCTACGAGCCGCTTCTGATTCTCGGTCTCGACAAATTTGGTAGGTCACAACGTGGAACACCTGTCGGGAGATGGAAGAGAAGTTGGATAGGATGCGGTCTTGGGGAGGATTGGATGAGAAGGGATACGGATCGCATTTCGGCTTGGAGGATGCCAGCGTGATGGGGGAGGGGAGAGCAGGGTGTATCATGTGTGCTAACAACTGGCGCAGCCGATGTCGACATCCGAGTTCGCGTGCGCGGTGGTGGTCACACTTCCCAGGTCTACGCCATCCGACAAGCAATCGCCAAGAGCATCGTACGTCTACCTTCGCCGTGTGCCGCAACATGCCGCATTGCGGGTGTAGTGCCGCGTACTAACATTGACCGCACCCCAGATCGCATACTACCAGAAGTACATCGACGAGCACAGCAAGAACCAGCTGAAGCAGGCCCTTGTCGCCTACGACCGAACCCTCCTCGTCGCCGACAACAGACGGTGCGAGCCGAAGAAGTTTGGCGGTCCAGGTGCCCGTGCGCGGTACCAGAAGTCCTACAGATAAAGGCGAAGAATGGTGCTGTGCGCTGGGGACAAGAGGAAAGGGGTTTTTGCTGCATGCATGGCTGCTATGGCGCTTCAATGGGTGTGCTATATGCGTGCTGGCTGGTTCATGGAAGTAGCGGCTAGCTCTCAATAACAGCGAATTACGCCTGATGGGGTTCTACCATTTGATCGCCATCCTTCGCCATGTGACCAATACTATGTTTCTGCGCCGAACTCCGCGCTGGCATTCATAACGGGTCTGAAGCAAACGCACATACTCAATACTGTTCAGCGTCAGATACGACATCGTCGTTATCCGCTGGTACCTCCATGGTACTCCTCCGCCTACTGGCCGAAGCACCATTCGTTGTCCGCGGTGCCGCATGTTTGGCGGCTTTCTCACCCACCGGTGGCGCATCCGTCCACGCCGTCTTACACACCGGGCATTCTTCCCTGTTGCCTTGCGCGCGAAAGATGTTCCTTACGCAACGAACATGCACTCTGGCGCTGCAGGTCAAGTCGGGGCACCGTTGGCCCACAGTCACGATCTCGCGGCAGGCTTGGCAGAACTTGATCTTCTGATGCGGCTGTTCATCCTCTTCGTCCTCCTCTTCTTCGTTCCGTTGATCATTGTAAGCATCGATCAGCCATCCTCGCAACTCCATCAGCGCGCGCGGTGACAAGGTGTAGAACCCCTTTTGTGACAGCTCGAACCAGCCCTCTGCGACCATCTGCGCCATGACCTTCTCGGCTTGCGACATCGTGAGTGCCGTCTGCGCACCGGCTGTCTGGGTCTGAGTGCCCGACTCTCGCCGTCTGACGTCGTTAGGCGGTTTGGCGAGCTTCAGTGCTTGCATCGACGTCACTGCCATGACCTCGGCTCGTTGGATGTTGTGCGTTTCAAACATTGCGTCCAGTACTCGCTTCACAAAGGCGATCTCGTCCGCGCTATGCACGGTGGCCATTTGAGTGAGCGCATCGCTGGTGGTGTTCACCAGGGCGTATACTCTCGTTCGACTGGTCTGGTGCAGTGTACTTCGTATTTCGAGGTCGAAGGGCGATATCGAGGCATTGAGAGTGTGAATGTAGGAGTCGAAGTCTTCTTGCGATATGTCTTCGGGTAAAGTTGGCCTGTCCGGCGATTGCGCGGTTTGAATGGCCGAGAGTAACGGTTTCGCGTCTTCGAAGGTGATGGTTTGCCGCGCCAGGAGAGCTTGCAGGAATGCGCGATGAGTGTTGTCGTATGCGCCGTCTGCTTGCGACATGTTCGCCGTTCAGAATCAGATGGAGAAAATGGAAGAACCTCTGCTGGACCCGACGCGTGTACGCGTAAAGAGAACGCGCCTCGATCCCGAGCTTGGGCCGTGGAACATCATGGTCCAGAATCTGCTGGCTACAAGCAAATACATGGTATCTACATCCAATGTATGTATGATGACCAAACGGCGAATCTCAACGATACGCGATACCCTGACCGCCTCGAGGTAGGCTGTCTGTCACGGTGGGCTGACGTTTCGAAAGCATGCCACTACGGTGGACTTAATCGTTCACTTCAACTTGCGCAAAGCTCTGGATGTGGTTACAGCCGCCAGCGCAATAACGTCGTTGAGAACGTTGAGAAGGGTGAACGCTCACGATCTGCTTCAGATCCATGGACAATTCCGCTGAGACCGCATACTGCTGCTGGCTGTTGCTTGAGAATAGCATGAATGCATACCACCATGCTGCTTAATCTGTGGGAGTTGTCTCTTGGGAAGCAGTATCGCTCTGTTCAGCAGCGTCACCATTGTGCAAGCTTGACATCTAGGAACACCGTGATAGGTTAAGCTTGCTCAGCTGCTCATCAACCGCAAAAGACCTTCTTGCCCGTGAGTGACCCTCTTGGCCATGGATGTTGCCTGTGCTGACATTGCGACCACAGTATCCCGGCAGGAGCGAGCCTGTAGCACGTCGCCAGAGGAGCGGTGGTATGCATTATGATGGTCTCTAGGCGCAGTACTCAGCCTGGCCTCCCCTTGACATCTTCTGACCAGTCAATCAAGTTTCCCAATTCGCAAATGCTCCTTAACGCCCGCAAATGCCTGGTAACCGTTGTCCCTGCCCCTGCAATACCTACATGACAGCACAACACGAGTTCTGCTTCTTCGCTTGGGTGTAGAACATCTTGCTCTGCGCGCTGAGACCGTCCGACTTGGCCACCAAGCTATCGATCTTTTCGCCTCGCTCCAGTACCGATTCAATCGTCTTGTGCAGTACAATCTTCGTCTCGTCGAGCTCCTTCTGGATCTGCCAACACTGTAAGCTGCTGATACGTTCAATACGCAGTCTCTTCACCCACCTTCATGATCCCGTCGGCCTGCTGTGGGTCCTGGTACTTCTGAATGTACTCCTTCAACGGCGGGAAAGGACATTCCGAGACCTTGGCCCCACTGAACGCACTTTTGGGATATCTGCTGAGGAATTCGTCCAAGATCTTGCTCAGCAGCTGATGCGCGACCAACGCCGGGTACTCTTGGTCGCTGATGATAATGCCGGCCACGCCTTCACTCCTGGCGTACGCGTGGAAGGTATAGCTCTGCTCTTCGACGTCCTGTCTTTGTCCGGGCCGGGTGCGCTCGGCAACGGTCTTGGAGAAGAGGGACATGAATTCGCCTACGCTGGTGCGGGTGAAGCGGGAGTAGGAGGAGAGGTCGCGTTCGGCGCATAGTTCGACGGCGGGCTTGTCCTCGTTGCGGAGGATCTGAAGACTGTTAGCCTTGGCTTGAGGGTGCCGGTGTTCATAGACGTACACCGATGTAGAGGATCTTCATGATTTTGGGTGAACAAAAGGTCTAGAGAGAGTGGTTCTGTTAGGTTTTGGATAGGGCAGGCTGAATTCACCAGAGTACCTAGCAGCGCTTAAGCTGAGTCCTTGCAAGGCGACAAACGATTCCTACTACGTAATTGCACAAAGCAGGTCAACATTCACGTGCTTTGCGGATCCGGGTCGGCGGCATCCATTCGGTGGTCCGAGCTTCGTCGCGCCTGCGCGCCTCGGCGATGTGGTCGTGCACTCGTGCCTATACGTACCTCCTGCTGTCTTCTACGCTCACCTCCACCATGGCACCAATCACAACCGCGTCGAACGAGGAGACGCACGCCGCCCTCCTCAATGCGCTGGACATGCAAAAAGTGCCCAAACCGTTCCGCAACCCAAACTGGAAACCAGCCCAGCGTCGCAACAAGAACCTCAAGCAGATATTGTCCGAAGCGCAACGCGCGCAGCAAAGCATCATCAACACGCAGCAAAACTCCGGCGCGAGCACGCCCGTGCCGGCGAGCGAGGGAGCTACGGCGCCCAGCTTGAACCAAGACCCAGCACAAGGCAGTCGCGACTTGAGCAGATTGGTTTTGGAGAAGAATGCGAAGCAGACGAACGGCGCGGGGATGACTCTCTCGGTGCCGAACGTCCCCAAGGAACCGAGTGTGACCTATACGAGCATTGCGGCCGCGCCCAGTCTCAAGCCGAAGAAGAAGTACTGCGACATCACCGGCTTGCCGGCCAAGTACACAGACCCGAAGACGGGGCTCTTCTACTTCAACGCCGAGGTGTATCAGGTGGTGAAGGGCTTGAGCACAACTCAGGTTCAGGAGTATCTGGCGGCCCGAGGGGCCAATACGATATTGAAGTGAACGATCAAAAGAGGCGAAGGACATGAGGAAGTTTATTGAGCATCCTCGGATGTGCCTGGCTCTGTGATGAAGGAAGATGCCTGAGCCATGCGCTACATTGTAGACCGAAGACAGACCCGGAGCCTTCGAGAGTACATCCGATATGAAGAGCAGCGCTCCGCGGAGAAGATGGCGTGCCAATATCTCGGGATGAAGGATAGCGATCCTGAGTGCTCAGTGCGAGCGGAAGGTCACTTGAACAAGAGGTAGCCAGCATAAGCGGACGCGCACAACAGAGCAGGGAAGGCAAGTCGCTTTGCGGCGTCCTGCGATAAGGGAGAAGGGCTGGGCTACAACGTCAAGACGTCATGGGCTTCGCAGTCTACCGCTTTCGGGCATGAAAGCGACAGCACGATCAAAGAATTGGAAGAGCGCAATAACTGTCAGACCAAACCTAGTCAAGCCTCCTCCACCCACACCGCCCCTCTCGAGACGGCGCTCAAGAAGACGCTCCGGCTTAATTGTGATCCGTTGTGTGTGTGTTGCTCTGCGCCTGTGCGACGAAGTACCGTAGGCTTATAGTGACAAGAAGCGGACAGTTACAGCTGCTGTAAGCTCTGGTGAGAGCGCAGCTGTTGCCGAGGCTTGGGTACGTAGGTTATGATCCGTCTATTCCTGCCTGCACACGAGTTCGATGTGCGCGAGGACGGGAGAAACGAGATGCTTGTGGTGTTTCGGCGAAGGCTCGGACCTGTACGCTGCTCGCTTAAACATGTACAGGCTCATATAGCTTGCATGTAGTTGAGCAGACTTGATCGCGACACGCTCGAACGCAGTCGTTGGTGTGGATGGTGTTGTGTGTTTAGAGAAAGGAGGCATTGGAGTGTGAAGAATTCCCCAACACCAGCTGCTGGTCCAACTTCGGGGCGACCTTTCCGTTTTCGGAACCTTCAAGTGCAGTAACCTCGGGCTTCACTTCGCGATGCTTCACTGAAGTACGATATCCTGGTATACATACCACTCGGTTGATGTCAACGGCTGGTCAAAGTTCCTTCTCGTTCACGAGGAGGTATCGCGCAAACGCACTCACGAGGACATTGCAGTATGCCGTTCAAGATAGGTGGAACGCCCATCTGTACATACCTATCATGTATGGGACTGGAGCTTTCGAGCTCATCCTGCACGTCATACCTCGAGCTTGTTGATTGCATGTGCCTGCGTCTATGAACCACCAAAGCAACACCTCTCCCTGCTTCTTTAACAACATATATTCCCGGACGGATCGATCGGAAAAATGGCACACCAGTACCTCGTGGCTCCCAAGCAGCCTCCGCCGCTCAATGTCCCCCATTCCAACACTTCGGTCAAAGTATCATGCATAGACAGGTGCGCCGGCATCCCCTCGGACGTTGGTGATGATATCGCTGTTTCTAACAGGCTGCCAGCACTGCTCGTCTGAAGCTGCCGATCGGCATCTTCTTACAACCGGAATACGAAGGACACCCTTACCTCCAATGCCCTGCTTTCTCCTTCCTCATCGAACACCCAACCCACAAACCCATCTTGTTCGACCTGGGCGTCCGCAAAGACTTCCACGTCCTGCCCTCCTACCCCAAATGGGTGGAGAAGAAGTGGGAGATCACCGTTGAGAAGGACGTCGCCGACATCGTCAGGGAAAACGGCGTCGACGTCGACGGCGGCGCGATCGAGGCCATCATTGAGTCCCACCACCACTGGGACCACGTCGGCAACCCGGCCACCTTCCCGCCCTCGACGCACCTGGTCGTCGGGCCCGGGTATCCCGACGCCCACATGCCCGGCTATCCTCAGAATCCCGACTCGACGCTCATGCAGACCGATTTTGAAGGCCGACGCGTGCGGGAGATCGATTTCGGGAAAGAAGGCAAGGGGCTGAAAATCGGCCGTTTCAACGCCCTGGATTACTTCGGCGACGGCAGCTTCTACCTCCTCGACACCCCCGGGCACGCCATCGGGCACATGTGCGGCCTGGCCCGCACGTCGACGCACCCGGCCACGTTCGTCTTCATGGGCGGCGACGCGTCCCATCACGGCGGCGAGTTCAAACCGAACGAATACTCGACTCTACCCAAGGAGCTGGACCCGAGCCCGCTCAAGCGACGACGTCCGGGCGGGGGAGGAGCGTGTCCGGGGCATCTGTTGCAGGAAGTGCACGCGCACGGCGCGGCCGATAAACCGTTTTACTACGTGACGAGTACTCTCTCCCACGACAAGGACGTCGCCGACTGGACGATTAGAGGGCTGGGGGAGTTTGACGCGCACGAGAATGTGCTGTTGCTGCTGGCGCATGAGGATTCCGTCGTCGATCCGGCGCAGATGGATTTCTACCCGCAGCCGCTCAATGACTGGTATGAGAAGGGGGTTGGGGAGAAGGTCAAGTGGTTGTTTTTGGAGGACTTCGACGGAGCCGTGGAGGCGAAGGAAAAGGGTCAGAGTGCTTTTACGTGGGGCCAGTACCCCTAATCCACGCTATTGGAAGATACATGTAATTGTACAAACACCATTATTCCGATGCGTTCACCGTCGAGATATGACTTCCACCGAAAAGCCCCAAGCCTCAACATTTCATCGAGCGAGTATCCTCCGCAATCCCCACCTTATTATGACACCACCGACCCATTCACCTTCCACCCCGCCTGCACAAACAACGCGAACACGCACCCCATCCCGGCAAAATACGCCCCCGTCCTCAGCACCGGCGGCACCAAATCGTTAAAGATGTAGATGTGATTGTACGCGAACCGCGCCGCCAGATATCCCAAACTGCAGCCGTTGACCGTACTGGGTGACAGCCCCGCCGCCGTGCCCGCCACGACGGCCGCGGCGAAGAGGCCGAGGTTTTCGAAATTGTTCGCTTGGGCGGCTTCGGCGCGCAGGAGGCGGCCGCGGGTCGTGGTGTCCAGGGCCGGGTCGGAGGTGATTTGGTGGATGAAGTCGCGCGGGGCGCGGGTGTTCCTTTTCGATCGGGCCACCCGTACGTCAGCTTGGGGGAGGGTCAGGAGGGAGGGTTTCCCCGGGGTGTCTGTGTGTGTGTGTGTTCTTACATGCTCTTGTTCGTCGCGGCTTTGTAGGTGGATGCGGCGTAGAAGCGGGGGGCGAGGGCGATGAGGAAGGCGGCGGGGATGGTGTAGAGGGAGATGTTGTCGCGGGAGAGGTCGGGGAGGTAGGAGGCCATGGTGGTGGGTTCTTGTTGTTGTTGTTGTTGTGGTTGTGGTTGGTGATCGAAGTGAGCGCGTGGGATTTCAGGGAGAGTATACTATGTACAGGGTGGACGTAGTCGTAGGTGGTTGGAATATGGGCTCGGAGATGGGTAGGTCGGGAGCTGCAGCGAGGTTGTTGTTGCACGGACTCGGGATGTCCTCTGTTTCCTTGTATTGTCACCGGTTCTCGTCCTGGGGGGATTATGTTACAGCACAGTACAGTACTACAAGCAGCACGACTTCAAGAGCTTTTGGTCGACGTGGTTGATCGGGATGGAGAGCCGGACAGTAGCACCGCAGCAGCCATGTGGTCAGGACTCGGCCGGCGGACGACGTTTGTTGAAGCTTGGTCAGCATCCCACCTGCCCAGGTGGCTGATAGATGGATGTCAAGTAGCGGGACTGAACAATTAACGGTGTGAAGCAACTGGAGAATGAAAGAGTTCCGTCATGTACGTGTATTGCCTATCCAGTACCTAGGTAGTTTTATATTGTTGGCGAAGTTCCTGGCCGATTAGGTGGAGTGAAGAACAACCATGAACCTCACGGATACGCAGTGAGCCGCGACAGAACAGAAGCAGGATAAGGTAGTATTCACAATGGTGAACACCACGGCTACCTTACCTCGCATGATGAGTAGGCCTCGATGATAATAACATGCAGACACGGCGTTGCTGCAAAAGGCGAAGTCGAAGAAACATCATTCGACGTGACGATGTTTACGGACGGATGAGACGGAGGATAGATTCGCCCGAGGAGAAGGATTGTGTTCACAGACTGGGTGCGAGCGGAAGGAAGTCAGCGTGCGAGTTGGGCCGGCTCGGCCGTGGATGATGAGCTCAGCCGGACCCGAGGAAACGTCGAGGCCGTTAGATCCGTCTCGAGTCTGATGATGACTGTCGAACGAACGAACGGACGGCTTTCGCAAGAGGGATACTGGAACAATCAATTGATGTTGGAGTCATTCTACTACTCCTTGTCTATTCGGGATGACAGACAGTCCCATGTATGCTCAGCTGGAAGCTGTACAAGTGGATTACGGGAGCAAGCTGAGCAGACACGGAGCCAAGGCAGGGCTGAGCCAAGCATTCATCAGATGCTGTTTTCATTGGCATCCGTCTGCCTAGAGGGTAGGGAGGGTAGTAGATGACCCTATCTCGTTTACCTCCGGTACATGTAGGCAACATGGAAAGCAGCATCGTCCATCAAGAGCGCCAATGTGATGACTCCGGAGCGGTCCATTCCAACCTCCCGAGCTTGTGTGGGGACACGGGACTTGCGGGCTTTACGGACGAAAGCGATTTCTCATCCTCGCCCCGACCGAACCAAATCACTGAGCGTGATTAGGTGTGATGAATGATAAAGATCACGTCCGTCTTCTTCGACACCTTTTCAATCTGTTCATCAGTCTTCACTTCACCCTCCTCTCAACCGACCGGAACACTTCCATCCGTCCACAACCATCATCAGCAATCAGCAATCATCAATCCAATGCGACTAGAGGACCTCGAGACCCAAATCCAACCTCAAAGCACCTCATTGGCCAGTGTGACTCAGGCAACAGACTTCGACTCCATCACCTCATTGACTCACTCGCACTCATCATCATACCCCTCCGAAATACATGTATAAGGAAGGCAAAGCCAGAAAAGAATCAAGAATGTCTTCCCTCAACTTCCAAGCCGCCTTCACCCCCGTCGCCGCCAAAGCCATCTACCAACCAACTTCGCCACCACCACCATCCCCACCGACCAACAAACGACCAAAAATGTCCCTGACAAACACCTACTACGTCGCCAGCGCCGCCCGCTCCAAACTCGGCCGCGAAGCCGCCCGCCCGGACCACAACCTGCGCCGGCTCGTCGGCCACGCGAACCTCTTGGACTCGCTCATGCTGGAACTGGCGCACGCGGAACGGGAGCAGGAGGCCTGGTTCAACCAGTCCGTCCGGAAGGCCGCTTCTCCTCCTTCCTCGAAGAAGCCCGAGGAGGCCAAGCACATCCAATGGGTCGATACGATCGCCGAGGAGATCGAGGAGGATAGCGACAGCGACTCCGATTCAGACGACTACGATTCTGACGCGGAAATGTTCGACCTGAGCGTTCCGTTGCGGAGACCCCGCTCGCCGCCCATGAACATCTCCCCCTCCACCGAGCTCTCAGACGACGACGACGACGACGACGACGAGGAAGAAGAAGAAGAAGACTACCCCGACTCCGAATACGACGCCGAGCACGCCCTGACCCGCGTCGCCTCGCAACACTCCTCTTCTTCTTCTTCTTCTTCTTCTTCTTCCCCGCCCGAACTCCTCCACGACTCCTCTTCCGACTCGGACAGCGACGACGACATGCCCCCTTCGCCCGAGCAGCCGATGATGATGATTGCCGACTTCGATGGAAGTGGGAAGGGTCGTCGACAACAACAACACCAAATCATCGCTCCGACAACGTTGACAACGGCGTTCTACAACAACGCGAAGGATCGAGCTGGACTGAAGGATTATATCGTGCAACAAGCACCCATGATCGAAGCCTGTTGATCCTTTTCCTCCGGTACCAGCGAGATCTGAGCGGAATTTGCTTTCTTTCGAGCGAGGAGTTTTTCTTTCGGTGGTGGTGGTGGTGGTGGGCAAGGGGGCCAAGTGGGAATGAGCGCCAATCTCATCTCACATCATCCTTCAATGAGATCACGAACGGTTGAATGTTGACATGAGTATATAGTCCTCCCTGCGTGTCTGATAAACGAGACCGCACGGTCGAAGGCTTACACCCCAAAATTGTCAAAACCAGAGCAATCCACATCCTTTGAAATCACCCGACTGCCTTTCTTTTCGCCCAGGAACATCATCACTCGTCGAGAACAACCCCCTTCGTTCTCGATGGTCATTGCACATACCTACTCATCGTCTCGGATTCCACCCGTCGTAGTTCCAATCAATCATGAGTGTCGATGGCAATCGAACATGATGATACGACTGGCATTCTGCGTGAACGTCTAACCGTGGAGCACAATATACAGGTAGGTACATAGGTAGAATCTCGAGGAAATGTAATGCAAAGCACATGAACTATGCAATGTAATGCAATGGCCGACCTCGGGCTGTCGGGCTGTCGGGTTCCGGGATGTTTGGATGTTTTCCGGCTTGGAACAGAGCATTTGTCAGATCCACGAGAAGCTGGAGGGCTCAGGGCTGCACGTTTTCCATGTGATGACTCTGATGAGGAGGTGGACACCTTCGCTTCTTCTCCCCACATCTTCCCTGGTTGATAATCTACGATTGATACGACCGAGATCCGGGCCCCGGTGATGACCGGTGACCGGTCATTTGCGGTTTTCGGTTCCGCTTTTCTTGCTACCATGTATGTTATGCAACCTCCGTCTTCGGTTTCGCGACCGACCTTTCCAAACCAACTTCCGCTCTCTCATGATGAGTCACTTCGTCTTTCACGTGAATGGCTTTTCTCCTCCCACCGCTCACATTCACCCATGGACATGACAGGAAACCGTTCGGAATGTCCCACCTTCACGATTCCATTGTGATCTTTTGCTGTTACGTTACCTCCTCCTTTCCCGTCGGACCATCCGACCGGGTCACTTTTTATTCCTCGCCGGTTCCGTCAGCTCTGACACGATATACACCTGTCGCCTGTGATGACTGCATACTGGGCCCGCTGGCGCTGATGGGCGATGACTGCAGTGCTTGCGTGCAATTCTCACCCTGACTTACTTGTTGCGTGAGTGTACAGTCCGCTGACCGTTGCTTTGGACCGTGTGGGAGGGAGTGGCTGCTGCTGCTGCTGCGGAGGGGGTTTAATGGGGGCTGTGCTTACGGTGTCTATGAAACTGATGTGCACGCTGGACGCTTGAAGTCCGACTGCAGCACGCGTGGTAAATTGTTGACCGCAGCGTCGCGAGGGATGCTTTTCCGGTTGCTGGACGGTATTCGGACCGTCGACATTAGCGGTGAGGTGTACCTTTCCTACTAATGAAGGCGCTCCTCCTTCCGCCCATTGTTTTTCCATCCTGTCCTTTCTTACCAAGCGTACGGTAAAGAACTTGGTTTTGTTCGTCACGTGGTATTCCTGGGCGCCCATTCATTCAATTCGTCGTTGATCGGACCGCTCACGACCTGTTCAGGCCCAGCACCTTCCGGTCCTGATAACTTGACTTGCGAACGGTACTTCTACTCGTATCTCCGAGATCGGGATTGCTTCGATCTTGTCACCTTCGTACGTGAGTGCAGGTCCCAAGCCACATCTGCCTACAAGCAAGAGAGGCGAGTCTCTCGGTTCCTAGAAGGCCTCCTCGTTGAAATGATCGCGGAGGCTGTTGTCATGTCGCCGACCCTTGGGCGCCTGATCCAGAGGCTGACGGGCCCGAAGCCTGAGGATGCCAAAAATCATCTGACAGCGTCCTCAAGGTACTTGCGAGGCGTGATCGCAGATTGACGTGCATCTATCAGGCGAGCCAGCCGTAACGATGCCCGCAATTGCGGTGATCTCGTCGGCGCCGGCTGATTGAAGGCTCGTTGGGTGGTCTGGTGGGATGCAAGGTAGTTCAGCAGTCTGGAAAGTAACACTAGAATGTAAGCGTCGTGATGTCCAAGAAGGCTGCGAGTGGTACCAAGGATGTCTGAAGTGTGACGAGCCATCACTCGAAGAATGACCACTCCAACGCCAAGATCGAGCCTGAACTCTTTGAATCACTTGACGATAACAGGTGTAGTGATTTTCAAGACGTCCGTGGCCGGAACGATCGAATCCGTGAGTCCTCGCCGACTTTTCGTACTGCGGAATATGTTACGAATATCGCTTGCTCGGGCCAGCATTCTTCTGAAAAATGGGTTTGTTCATCATCGTGATCACCAACCACAAGAGTTACGCCACAGTCTCTACGTTAGCGAGTTCCAAAAAGGACCCGATGCCCTCAAACGGTGCGATCGATGCGCGGAGCACGTTAGCAGGTGGAGGTGGTAGAAGCCAGGGTCGCTAGCGAGGGCAAACAAACCAATGGTGTTGGGGGTTTGGGGCCGAGTGGATGGTGAGCGGGAAACGGGTAGAGGAGAAGTCGTGAGAGAGATGGGTTTCAGGGATCTTAGGGCGTCACCCATCTGGAGTGCTGTCGTCGACGACTCTGCCCTCACGACCCTTTCCGGTGTCTCTCGACAGGCATGCCTGCGCCCCTACCCGCACCCGCTTTGCGAAGGACACTACTGATCTTCTTCCCACTACACACACACACCGAACAACACATCGTTGCTCATCTCACGTTTCTTTCCACTCAACCACATCGAATTGTTC
>Ga0268244_10000305_pt1 | contig 21135 bp, 23 predicted proteins | sample AgamicMgSfe_FD_200258 | JGI IMG/M metagenome (GOLD analysis project Ga0268244, IMG submission 200258) | Agave microbial communities from Guanajuato, Mexico - Mg.Sf.e (v2) (version 2) | ecosystem: Host-associated > Plants > Phyllosphere > Phylloplane/Leaf | place: Guanajuato, Mexico | collected... | reverse complement strand
ACTTCTGTGCGCCACCCTCCGGCCGACCCCTCACCGTACGAGTTCAGCCCGGCCGCGTCCAGACTCCACCGCCGGGACACAGACACGAAAACGACGGTGCAACGAGCCCGCAGGCGCGCAGCCTTATTAATCCACCTACAGCAGCATACTACCCGCCATTGTTTCCTGTGAACCGACGTTGACACTCGCCGATCCCCTGCACTGCTTCACCTCCACGTCCGACACTACGCGGCTTCAGCTTTGGTGCTACCTGGACAGCGCACGCCCTTGCCGTCGCCGCATCCCTTCGTTTTACCCAACTTCACCTTCTACATCTCTCGCCGTCATCACAATTGGTCCCCAACTCCGTGCTAAAGACCACTTCTCCGGGGCCTGTGTGGCTATTGGAGATTCGCGTCACAAGTGAACTTGACGTTCCGGAAGCGAAGTGTCACGATCTCACCGAGCCGTGAACTTGAACTTCACCTTGACGAAGACATGAGTTTGCCGGGTTCATTGGCATTGCAGTGACAACGCATCATCCACCACTGGAAAACGATTCTCTTCTTGGATTCTGAAGGAGTTTGCAACATCCTTTTTCTGGCACACCTCGTTTCAGTCCGGGTAGCCGGCAGGGGAACCTAAGCAAGCAAACCGAACCTCATTCTCATCCTCCACTCGCATTCACAAGTGCTTCACCATGTCTCGCGCTCCTCTGCCGAGCCCGGGCACGCCGGTGGGCAGTCACTTCGAGCCCGGCATAGTCGCCGCATCCTACTTTGCCAGTCTGACCGGGTGTCTCCTCACAATCGAGATGCTGCACCGACGTGGCACTGCGCTGGGTAACTGGAGAAGTTGGTAAGGATCAAAGGACGGTCGAGGTGGAAGAGGGCGCCGCTGACCAGATTCGGTCAGGTTCGAGACGCTTGCATGTGCAACCTCCATGGGTATCGTCGGGATCTGGTGTATGCACTTTATCGGCAACAGGGCTATCACCCTCGGGAATGGAGACCCTAGCATTCAGCTGGTGTACAACTCTGGCTACACCACCCTTTCAGTCTTCCTCCCTATCATCGGCCTCACCTTCGCCTTCTCCGTCGCCGAGTTCCCGTCGACTTCAAAGGCCATGCACTGGTGTCTGCTGTCCTGTACAGGCGTCTTCGCCGGTCTCTCCATCGTCGGCATGCACTACATTGGCAACTTCGGCATCTCCAACTACACGCTCGCCTACACCCACCGGTTCTTGGCGGCATCCATCATCATTGCCATCGGAGACTGCGCCATCGTACTCATCCTCTTCTACACCTGGAGAGAGAAGTGGATCAGCTCATGGTGGAAACGGCTGCTGTGTGCCGCGTTGCTCGCTGGTGGCGTCTCGGCCATGCACTTTACGGCTTCGACGAAGTGCGTGTACGTTTTGAGAGGTTATAACGGCGCGGGGGCGATCGCCTCCCGCAACACTCAAGTCACGGTGGCGGGGGTGTTGTGCGCCGCGGCGGCCGCGATCATCCTTTGCGTCATGTTCATCGCAAGACACCGAGCCAGCCTCTTGAAGACGCGGTCTCAAAAGGTCATGCTCGCTTGCGTCATGTTCGATCCGGATGGGCGACTGCTGGTCACCACCGAGGGTGTTTTACCTTCGCGCGAGATCACGGACCGATATCAGCACCGGACGTTCAGTGAGGATTTCGACACCGCGCATCCGGTCTTTCAGTGGATCTTTCGGGTGACGCGGAACTGGAACGGGGTCAGCGATCTGATCCCGAGGATGAAGTCCCACCTCAACGCCCTCAGCAGAGACGTGACGGCAGGAGACTCGAAGCCTGTCAGCTCTCGCTCGAGTGCGGCCAACTACGATCCGGACACATACAGCGACTATACCATCGTCTTCCGGGAACGCTTCTGTACTGCGGCAGCTTCTTTAGCCGCGGCCATGAACATACCCATCGAGAGGATCGGCGTGTTGTACGACAAGATTGTCGAGACCGGCACGCTGAATGCCGATGACCGGCTCAGCAAGCGCGAAATCCTCTCCGCGGAGAGAAAGCTCCAGGACATCGAGTCAGCCATGTCACGACATCACTTTGGCAAGGGACAGCTGCTGTTCCTTGCTCGTCAGCTCAGCGTTGATGATACCGATAAGCTGCTCAACGCCGGGTTCAAGTTCGGAAACGTACAACAGGTCGGTCGCAACATCGCCGAGAGCATGCAAGTGCCCGGACCGGCGCTCGAGATGCACATGGCGGATCTGCGACGATATGTCGAGAACCTGTCTTCGGTGGAAAAGTCGGGCACGTGGTTGAGTTTGTACGCGCTGATCCCCAGGCCGAACAGCAAAGGCTTTGACGTTGCGGTGAAGAAAGAAGCTCAGGAACAGCTGCCAGACACCCAACTCCTCCCGATCGAACCTCAACAGTGGCAAGCAGATTTCCTGCAGCGGCTCGACGGCCACAAAGCCCGACCTTGTATCGCTTTCCTGGAGGACCGAGCCCAGACGGACCGACAGCGCAGTCCGCAGGAACGCCAGTTCGCCGCCGTGGTGTTGCAAGGGATCCGCCAACTCAGCATGCAAGTGCCGGCCGACTGGTTCGCGGAAGCGCGCTTCCTCTCCCGGCCTGTGACCGCGCACTACTCGCCGCAAAGCCGGCTGCGGACGGGCTCGGCGGTCGTGTACTCGTTCTGCGTCATCACGGACATGCACACCTCGACCGACGCGTGCAACGCCATCACCCGCGTGCCCCTGAACTTCTTCAGCGCCCGCCAGCGATGCTACAAGGGCTCCCCGGACCACGGCATCCTCGCGCGCGACATCCACCAGGAATTCGGCCCGCTGCTGGCGCGTAGACTGCCCACGCAGCCGGGCCGGAGCCGCGTCCGGCACAAGATGTCGGCCTACACCAAGCGGGCCCGCGCCCCGCGGCGGCCGCAGCAGCAGCACGGCCGCGCCCTCGACCCCCGGCCCTCGACCTCGCGCAGCAGCAGCAGTCCCGTCCACAGCGCCAGCACGTCCGTGCACGAGCTCGTGGACCGGCCGGGCAAGCGGGACGCCGCCGCGGCCGCCGTGGACCGCGCGGACTCGGCCGACGCCGACGCCGGCGCCGAGCGCGACAACGTCTGGGGCGGCATCCTGGTCAACAGCGAGACGGTCGTTAAGAGCGACAGCAAGAGCGACTACAGCAACGACAGCCGGCAGCTCGGCCTGGGCATGCGCGTCGCCGTCGGCACGGCCCGGCAGGAGAACACGTTCGCCGACGAGCTGTTTGAGATTACGCGCGCGCGGTTCATGCAGCCGAAGCTGGGGTATTGAAATCCCTATGAACAACCAATAGGCCTTGGATGAGTGTCTTGCATAACGGAAGTCTCATCCGACTCCCCCAGCTTCTCGAATGCTTTTTGGGGCCGTGCTTGCGGGGACCCGTAAGGAGTTTCATGGGATCTTCTCACCTTTCTTGCAACAACGAAAATTCCTTTCCGTGTACAAACATCCTTACACCAGAGCGAGATACCCCCTCTTTTCTTACTTGTGCGAAATGCGACCACAGAGCAAAGGGAGCCGGATACAGGAGGTGTCACGATTGAGTCCCATTGGCGTATGGAACCGTTTTGGGGGGATTGGTTCTGTGGCGACAAGAGAGGCGTTGGGGCGTTGGGGGACTACCAGGTCCGGGACATTGGGAAGCAAAGGGAAACGACATCCGGACGCTGGGTATGTTTAGATGTAATGATTTTTATCATCCGTGGACAAATATGCCTAGGAGTCTTTTGAGTGCTCGCTCGCTCGTGAGGCTCTTATGTCTCTCATTTGATTGATACGAGGTGTTGGGGGACGTTTTCTGCCGAATCGTGTGAGTAAGTCATCATTCTTGCGGGTTGGATATAGTACATAAGGTATGTAGGTCGTCAATGTTAAGTGTAGGCGGATACACGGAAGTAAGTAGTAGTAGAGATGTACCCATATGGTATACCGTACCCGGAGGCGCCGGCTGACGGGATCGACCTTCTTTGAACGAACGGAGCGGGACTCCTCTGATCCCATTCAATATGTACCTACCTAGGTAGGTACATGTAGGTAGGCTGTCGGCTTGGCGCTCGGACCATCGACGTAGATGCGGCGTAAGGGTCATATATCGTCACGTCTCCGGTGTTTTCGACGGAGCGTTACCTCAGCGTTACCTCAGCCTCGAAGGGTCTAGTATTTGATGATGATCATGATGAGGCATTCGCCACGGGCGGCAATGACGGCGCGGAGCAACCTGGAACCCATCGTTGCCTTTAGGTAATCCGCATTCCCGTCGTGACCCGACAGATCCAGTTGTTCTCGAACTGAGCTTCCTTCCTGTTGCTTCCATCCGGTCCTCTGCACGTCTTGAGTGATCGAACCACCAAGATGGACACCAAGAACGAGAACAAGAAGTTCCGAAACACTCCCGAATGGGCCGAGTACCAACGGCAGAACTTCTGGAAGGCCAACGAGGGCGAGGTGCCGCCCTTCAACACTGGTATGCTCGCGCGGTCGTGGCAGACCATCGAGGATACCGAATCGCTAACCCGACCTCACCAGAGCCGGGCAAGCTAGAAGACCTCGCCAAGCAGAAACTGACCCAGGGCGGGTGGTACTACGCCTCCTCCAACGCCGGGCAATCCTACACCCACCTCGCGAACCGGCAGGCCTTTTTCCGCCACAAGCTCATCCCGCGCATGCTCGTCGACACCAACCGGCGCGACACCAAGGCCGAGATCTGGGGCCACAAGGCCTCGGCGCCGATCGGGTTCGCGCCCGTCGGCATCAACAAGATCTACCACCCGCTCGGCGAGCTGCCCGTGGCCAAGGTGGCGAAGGAGCTGAACCTGCCGTACTGCCTGAGCACCGCGGGCTCGACGTCGATCGAGGACGTGGCTGCCGCGAACGGGGAAGGCACGCGGTTTTTCCAGCTGTACATGCCGCACGACGACGAACTCACCGTTTCCCTTCTCCAGCGCGCGCACGACTCCGGGTTCACTGCCTGTATCCTCACGGTCGACACGTGGCAGCTGGGCTGGAGGCACGACGACGTCGCCACGTCGAATTATGCTTTCTATCGCGGCACCGGCGCGGATCTCGGGTTGACTGATCCCGTCTTTCAGAAACGTCTGGCGGCGGACGGCATCGATCCCAAGACTCAGCCGGAATTGGCGGGGGCGAAGTGGATCGACAACGTTTGGCACGGACGGGCTCATAGCTGGGAGAAGATGCCGTGGTTGATCAAGACGTGGAAGGAGATCAGCGGTGGCAAGCCGTTTGCTCTGAAGGGGATTCAGAGCGTGGCCGATGCTAGGAAGGCCGTGGAAGTGGGTTGCGATGGCATCGTGGTCAGCAACCACGCCGGACGGCAGGTTGACGGCGCGACGGCCAGCTTGGACGCTTTGGAGAGCATCGTCGACGGTGAGCTTGCATTATTCCACACGATGACGGGTTATATGCTGACCAAACCTCCCCCAGCCGTGGGCGATCAAACCTACATCATGTACGACTCGGGCATCCGCGGCGCATCGGACGTCTTCAAGGCGCTCGCGCTCGGAGCTAGGTTTGTCTTCGTCGGTCGGCTGTGGATTTGGGGTCTATCGATCATGGGCGAGCACGGCGTGCGGCACGTCATGAAGTCCTTGCTCGCCGACTTCGATATCCTGTTGAATGTCGCCGGTTGTCAGGATGTCGGGCAGATCGATCGGAGTTGGTTGGATAGCCATGCGAAGGGTCAGGGACTGATGGCGGAGAGGTCGAGGTTGTAGATTGGTTGGATCATGACTGTTGCACGAGTGTACGAAAATTAGAGGTCGAGTTACATTGATAATAGACAATGAACGACTGGGCATATTGGGCTGTTGTTTGCTTGTCTCTTTATTATGTCGGGCAAAGTCCCATCGGTCTGGCCTTCCGTGGCGCACATTGAGAGATTCGAACTGTTCCGCATCCGGCCTTAGCGTGCCCGGACGTCATGCCCCAAGTTCGCGAGCAACCTCTTCCCTACCCGGCCTTTGCTCCCAAACACAACCCACGCGACCTGGAAACACTCCTATATCTCCACTGCTTCCCCCTAACCTTCCCGTACTCGAGTGTGCTGTACAGAGCTGTCTTCCTCCCACTCCGATCAAGTCCGCGACCCGCTACTCAAGCGCCCACGCCGCCGTTCCTCACCGTGACGACCCCACCCTTCGGAACACTGCATACCCCATTCGCTGAAAATTTCGAAGGTCGTACTCCCCGAGAAAGGACGGGATAACCAGTCGTCAGGATGGGTCAGACACTGTCGGAGCCGGTGGTCGAAAAGGTATGCTGCGCCATTTGCTCCTGCCCGTCGTCGATCTCGAAACACCGCTTGATCATCGGAAAAGAGACATACAAGCCATGGAACCAAGCATAGCGTAAGATGTCCAGACACCGGCGCTGACTCCCTTTCGCGACGTCTAGCACTCGGACGAAGGCCAAGATGACCGTGTCGCCTTTGGCATCAGCGCCATGCAGGGCTGGCGGATAAGCATGGAGGACGCCCATGCCACCATCCTGGACCTCCAGGCGCTGGAGGGCGACGAGGAGCTCAAACCCGCGGGTGCGGACATCCGGATATCGTTCTTCGGCGTCTACGACGGGCATGGTGGTGACAAGGTCGCGCTGTACACCGGCGAGCATCTACATAAGATCGTGGCCAAGCAAGAGTCGTTCAAGAGCAAGGATTTCGAGCAGGCGCTGAAAGACGGCTTTTTGGCTATCGACCGGGCGATTCTGAGCGGTATGCGATTTGTGTCGTCTTAGTGATGCTGGTGTGGATTCAATTTGCTAACGAACGCTCCTTGGCAGATCCCAAGTATGAAGAAGAAGTATCAGGGTGTACGGCGTCGGTTGGCATCATCACGAAAGACAAAATCTACGTCGTATGTATACTTGCAGCGTTCGAGCGTGCATAGAGTGCGTTTTGACTAACGTGGCAGGGCAACTCCGGCGACTCGCGATCTGTTCTCGGCATCAAGGGCCGCGCCAAACCCCTGTCGTTCGACCACAAGCCACAGAATGAGGGTGAGAAGGCAAGGATAAACGCAGCTGGCGGTTTCGTCGACTTTGGCCGAGTCAATGGCAACCTTGCGCTGAGCAGAGCTATCGGTGACTTCGAGTTCAAGAAGAGCGCCGACCTCCCGCCGGAGCAGCAGATTGTCACTGCATTCCCGGAAGTGACGACGCACGAAATCAGTGGGGATGATGAGTTTCTCGTGATTGCCTGTGATGGTCTGCAAGCCTCACATCTTTCCAAGTCGCGCAACGTACTGACACGTTGTAGGCATCTGGGACTGCCAGTCTTCCCAGGCCGTGGTGGAATTCGTTCGAAGAGGCATTGCCGCGAAGCAGGAGCTGCACTCAATCTGTGAGAACATGATGGACAATTGTCTGGCCAGCAACAGCGAGACCGGCGGCGTCGGCTGCGACAACATGACCATGGTCGTCATCGCTCTGCTCCACGGCAAGAGCAAGGAGGAGTGGTACAAGATGATTGGCGAGAGAGTGGCGAACGGCGACGGGCCTTGCGCACCTCCCGAGTACGGCAAGTCTTGATCCTTCGTCCTTGATTTCCATGCGTGCGCTGGCGACGAGTCCAATCATGCTGCCGATACCAGTACGCTATTCCTTCCTGTCTCCTACTCTCGATGCATCACCACCCACACCTTTTCCGTCTGGAGTACCATACTGACTCGCTGCACAGCTGAGTTCCGAGGGCCCGGCATACATCACCGCTTCGACGACTCGCCTGACGACTACGATATGGACATGGACCAGCGGACACGCACGCTCGGCGGAGGACGGGGTGGGCGCGTGATTCTTCTCGGTGACGGCACGGAAATTGTGACGGGCGGTAACGACGACGACGGCGATGTCGACATGGAAGACCGAGGCGAGGCGGAGGAAGAAGAGGAGAAGGATCTCGAGGAGCAGGTGAAGAAAGGTCAAGCGCAAGCGACGACGACGACGACGACGACAGAGTCGAACGGCCCCGTCAAGGAACGCGACGCGCGGGAACAAACGCCTGCTCCTTCTAACGCATCGCAAAACTCTGAGCCCTCGGCTAAAGCGGAGGGAGCGAAACCCGACTCTTCTTCCAAGGATAACAGCAGCAGCGAAAGCAGCATCAAGACACCCGACGAGCCTAAGATGTCGGTGCCGATCGACGTGGGGGCGACCAAGGAGGCGCAGTCGGAGGGTAACGAGCAAAAGTAGATTGTTGATGTGGAAAGACTTATCATGCATACATGGAAAGCAATTGATACCCTCTTTCGCGATGCCAGATGGAGTCGCTCTATCTCTCTCTCGGCTGCCCTATGCGTCCGACGAGAGCGCCTACTGTCATCCAGTCACATCGTCGGCCATGACCTGAGGGCATGAGCGGGGGGTTTGAGTGGAAGAATTTGTTCGAGAGGAGATCATTTTACGCGCGCTTCGGTAAGCTTTCCTCCCCTCGTTCTTGTTGGTATTGAGGTGGTTCCATCTGGTCCGAGCAAGGGCAAGTGTGGCGAACGCCGTCGTGAATACTTGGGTCTCGCTTCCTCTCTAGGGAGGTAGATTCGTCCTTGGGCGTGTTGTCGTAGTGACTGGAGTGTGGAACGATGTTATGCGCTGCCTATTATCTTTGTTCTCCCCTCGATCGCCCAGCGCTATGCTGAGAGTCGGAGCTACGTATTCTGGCTTTATTTGTGACATTGTCTTTGAGCTCTTTGGAGGGTCCGCCCGTGTTCCACCCGTTACTTTTGACTAAGCGCTGGTCTCGACCGGGGAAGAATCGGGGTCGAGAGAGACTAGCGAGCGTATCCCGCATCGTTCATCATTATTACCTAGCCAGACACTTTGAACACCTCTTGACGTTCTGCACACGAGTCTCCCATTACTATCGCCGTCTCGAATCACTCACGGCAAGCCACTTCGATTGAAGCGCCAGGAACATCGGCACCGCAGATCCGGATATCCATCGCACATCTCTCTTATCTCTCCTGAAGATTTCCAGCCAGCCGAGGCCGGACGATGTCGTCTTCGTGGACGCGAATTGTAGGTACGTGATCTGATCATCACTACCACAGCAAAGGAGAAGAATAGCAGAACCAGCACCTCGCACAGAACTCGTTTTTTTTTCCTGACTTGAACACGGAATGATCTAGACGCGATTCTCACATCCAAATTCAACAAGCCTTTCCCCGTCACCTTGCTGCCGTCCGCGATCGGATACTGGCTGGGTCTGAAGCAGGGAGAACGGCAGGCGCAGGTCTTGAACGAGATCCGGGCGTTGGGCCAGAATGATCTGGCAGCGGTGGAGAAGATAGCGGATTCGCCGAAGTGAACGGATGGGGAAACATGCGTATGTAGATGTACCTATGGGATTCGCATTGGTGGCGATGAGGCTTGTTGTCGTGCATGGCGGGGCGAGAGGGGGAGCATGGAGAGAGGGTATTAGTCAGCTTCTCCAGCTTGACTCACTCCATGGAGCTTGACCCAAGTACAATTCATTTACAACACCATTCCAAACTACGATCTTCTGATAACACCCGTCATGGGCGCCCGACTCTCCCAACCGAGAGGCCCAGCCGGGACGACCGAGTCGTCAGTCCCAGCCCGAGCGCCCCCGCCCCCCACACCAGGTAATCCCTTCCCACGGCGCATCAACCGCCGGACCATCGTCGCGCCCGTCGCCGCCTTCACCATGGCCTGCATCCTGTTCGTATACGCCCGCACGAGCATCCGCGCGGCCAAAGCGAACGCCCAGCGGCACCGCGAGGCGGACACGGGCGGTGAGGGATTAAGTTTGCTCAACGAGCATTATCGACGGCATGGGAGGGCCGAGAGGCTCGATAAGGGTGGCAATACTTTGAGTGAATTGGCGGGGGAGGCGAGGGATCAATTGTTGGGCGCGCAACAGAAGCGGGTTGTGGATGGGGAGGAGAAGGTTAGGGTGTCGAGGAGCGAGGAGGAGGAACGGTTGAGGGCGATGAGAGGGAGGGTTGGTGGGAGGTCGGTTGCGGAGGATTGATCGGGGATTACTTGTGGATTGTACTGGCATGCACGAGCGTTCATGATGGCAACCCGGTGCCCCAAATCGAGAAATCGCTACTGCTGGAGCCCCTCATGCTCGAAGACTGGATCTCCGTTTCGTGTGCGGTCACCACAGGCCACGGAAGATGAGCTGAGGCGACTCCTTCCGGAGTTCCCTGGTCCAGGGTTGTCCTTTCTCTGGCACGGTTTCTTGCTGGAGCAGGACAGCCTTTCCGCATTCCTGGCGATCTCTGGGTTTCTAGGCGAACGCGCGTCCTGACGCGGTAGTCCAGGAAACAATTCATCTCTGTCCTCTGATGACCGGCTGTCAATTGCGAGAGGCCACAAAGGACGCCCCCTGAGCCGTGTGCGACACAAGATCCCCGGTCCTCCGTACGATCACGATGGACGCACAAGCGCGGCCTCTGCCTGAACCCCAGAACAGTGGCTTTTACTCAACTGTACACTAATGACCCTCGGAGTATGCGCCGTCGACCCTGTGTCCTCGAGTACGCCTTATGGAGGTGACTGGCATAAAGACGCCGTTTTATCCGGTGCAACCCCGAACGCATGTAAAATACAGCAGCAGTTCCGCCTCGAGTGGAAGCAACACGGCAATGGCCTCCTCGCCAACGGATGTTACGGCTAACTTAGTGTCAGTAGCCGAATGGATAAACCTAGCAGGCGAAAAGCAATGGTTTCTCATCTGCCGCAAGTCGCACAACGCAGGTGACTGGCTCAAGAGCGTGTACAGTATCTTACCCAAGCGTACATAAGACAGGAACACTCGCGCAGTATTTCTCATACATGACCAAAACACGATACACTGTAGACAAAGGTACTAGACTTGGAAGTTGTAGATCGCTCTCTTCGACGAAATCTTGGATGTTGCAATCACGCGCCGCTTAGAGACCGGGTTGTCTTGCTTCGAACTTCCGAGGTACATGTAATTGCCGCTGCAGGCCGCGCACAAAGTCAGCGATACAGTCGGGTGGCATACTTCTCAAGCAATGACAAGGCTGTGGACTTACGGATGCCTCTTGCGAATAACAGGATGTAGTAAGTTCCTCCGGCAGTCGGCTTGCTGGAACGCCAGACTCAACGCTCAACAGCATCCAGACATGGCACGGTAATCACAGTGTGCCCTTGTCGAAAGAGTCTCACCTTGCCGACTCCGCTTATAGGTAATCGATTTAACATTACGAGGTCCGCCCCGTATTTCACACATAAACCAGTCAACAAAGGTGCTGCTCGGTCTTCCGCGGCCCGTCACCGACAGTGGTCAGTATCACCCGACTGACACCTCGCTGCAGTGTCTCTACGGCTGCGTCCACGCCTTCTGGCACAGCGGCCGCAGCTTTGACCGCCTGGCCTCGTTTGCCATCCCAGCCCGTCTTATCTGGTATAACCGCCTTAAAGATCCCTGCAACCTTACTCTCATCGTCGGCGAGGTAGTATACCACTGCATTCGGACCAGCATCAAAGGTGTAGGCGCATACGGTCCTTCCCGCGACATCATTGATCGTTTCGCACAACCGCACCGCGGCGCGACTGGTGTCGTTCATGTAGAAGATCGGCGGGTCGGTGTCGAGGCATGTAGCGTGGAAGTTGTTGCTATCTTTCGTGGTCAACGCCGCGAAGGACTCAAAGTCGCGATCGTGAACGGCTTTCTCCATGGCTTTCATGCGTTTGGGGACGACGTTGTTCGCTCGGTGCTGAAAGAGGGTCGAGGACGCCACGGTCTGCTGCATGCCGGCTGTGCTGCTCACGTCCTTCTTCTCCGCGCTCGCGACGAGGATCAGAGCGCGCATGTCGGGCCAATGGCTTGCGGGCGCGACTTCGTACGCCACGCTGTCCGAGCCGTCCTCCTTTTCGCCTTGGTTCCACGCCGCGTAGCCGCCGAACAGTGAGCGGCACGCGGAGCCTGAGCCTTGCCGTGCGATTCGCGATAGCTCCGTCGGAGAAGCAGGGAGTTGGTACAGGTTGGCAATGGCTCGGACGAGAGCTGCGAAGCCCGCCGCGCTGCTCGCCAATCCCGCTGCGGTAGGGAAGTTGTTCTCGCTAACGATCTTGAGCTTCATATCGGCCAATCGCGGCACACTCGAGTCTTGCGCTTCAACATCCTTTCGTAATTGCCGTAATTCACGCAGACAGGCTTGCGTCCTCGCGCCGGAGATGTCCTGGTCTTGACCGTTGAGAGTCAACGTGTCGGTAGCGATGGAGGACGAACAGGAGGCGGTCGTGTGGGTGCGCAGGTCATCTTGAGACAGAGTGACGGAGAGGGACGAATTGGTGGGCAGGTTCAGCTTGGTGTCGCGTTTGCCCCAGTACCTGGTGGTCTCTTGACTTAGCATCGACCGTGGTATGAGGAGCGTGGGAGTTCTACTTGATGACGGCAATGTTGACGGGTGCAAACGTGCTCGCTCGGTATACCTCTTCGTTCGCCATGTTGTCGCTTCACTGTTCCGGAAGTTGGTTTTCCGTTGTTTACTGTATAGCTCTCCACCAAACCGACATTCAATGAGCTGAATGCAGGGTCCTTCCCCACAGAGCCTCATCCCGGCCCAGCTCCGGCTACAGAGGCAAAATGCACCCCTGGACTTTACGAGTCCACGCAATAGAGCCACACACTCAGGCACCATCACAGTCTCTTCACCATTTTCACAATGCCACCGGAAGGCTCAAGTGCGGCAGACAAATGCCCTGTCGACCACAAGACTCGAGAAAAGTGGCTCGAAGCAGCAAAGGCCAAAGGGCAACAGGCTCCGGCGCATCCTGCCGTCTCTGCACCTTCAACGACGTCTACCTTTTCCACACCAGCACCCGTCTTCTCCCTTGACACGCTGCGATGGCAAGCAGAAGCCCCCTCCCCATCAGCAACACCACATTTACCAGCCAAACCACCCAAGATGTACCGTCTCTCCACCGACCGCGAAATTTCCACCATCCCTCGCGCCCTCTCGAACAACCCCGACCGCCCACCCAACCCCGCCGAACGCGCCGCCATGGCATCCCCACCGCTTCCCTCCAACAGCGAAGCCGACAGCGGCCACGACAAGGCGAGTGGCAACTGGATCTACCCGTCCCAAGACATGTTCTTCAGCGCCATGAAGCGCAAAGGTCACGACGCGCAGGCCTCCGACATGGCGAGTATTGTCCCCATCCACAACGCCGTGAACGAGCGAGCGTGGACGGAGATCAAGGAGTGGGAGCGCGGGCGCGGCAGCGAGAAGTGCGGGGGTCCGAAGCTCGTGAGCTTTGCTGGGGACAGCAAGGCGTGGACGCCGAGGGCGCGGTGGAACAATCTCATCGGTTATGCGGCGCCGTTCGATCGGCATGATTGGGTGGTGGATCGGTGTGGGACGCGCGTGGAGTATGTGATTGATTTTTACTCGGGTAAGGATGAGGGGCTGGCGGGCAAGAGCTTGAACTTCTTTCTGGACGTCAGGCCCAAGTTGAACAGCTGGGAGGGCATCAAGATGAGGGCGCAGAAGGCGGTTGGGATGTGAGGGGTGTATCTTCAGGATCACACCGACCCTGAGCTATTCGATCGTCTTTCGGTCGGTCAACTCGGAGGCCAGGATCAATTCACCTCACAATACAAACATACTGCATCCTAGATCGGTTCTGGCCCGGGCGCCCTTTGTGATATCGAGGCCGCGCCACAAGTACTCTCCGCCTATGAATTGAAGCACACCACCACAAGCCATATTTACCTTGACAGCCTTACCGCCGCAGGTAGCCTTCCAAGCCAGCAAAAGGGTTAAAGCCGCTCTTCTGCGCCGCTGGATTGAGAGCCGTTCCTCCGTCCTCAGGCGCATCTCCGATACCCTCATTGCAGGTACGAATGGTGTCGACTTGCTCCAGATGGACTGGTGTTGCATGCGGCTGAAGTGTGTGCAAGAAGATCGATCAGACAGAAATGCAACGGAGGCAGATCACGCAGCTGACTGAGGCTGGGGTGCAGAAAGCACCGTGTGCTGAAAGTGCCTGAACCCTGTGCCGGCAAAGGCCATGTTGCGAGGGAGCAGAGGAAGAGGAAGCATGCTCTGAACAGGGAGAAGATCTCCAGTGTGACTTGGCGTATTAATCGCCAGAGCAAGACAATAAACTCAGCCAGCCAAGCCTGATCAGGCCTTGGGATTCCCATAATAACCCATAATAACGTCACGTCAACTCATCTCCGACCAGACATGAGCACTCGACTAGCCTGGCGAGCGAGGAGCGTCGAAAGCAACTCGTCGGTATACATGGATAAAAAAATATCGTTAATTCTCTGAACTTGTTTCGCTGTGGGGCGTGGGCAAAATGTCATAAAGAAACGCTATCAAGTTCGTACCAATCGAACCACACACACAGAGTTCTTCGTAACATCCCATTCCCCTGTGTGGAAGCCATTTTCGCATGATGCTCATATCAACTTTTTCCTGCCTCACACTGCGTGCATGCCCGCCTGCCTACCTGGCCAGCAGCGCACCAGAGGAATCTTGTGTCCCGCTGATCAAGAGTCGCCCTGCCATGCTGCCGTTTTGAAACCGTGACAAGTCTTGATGCAATATCCGTTGTTGGTCCAGCTCACTCGATGTACTTTCTTGTCGAGGGTGAATGTCGTAAATCTCAATTTCAATCGTTGCCGTCGACGTCGGCGGTCGTGTCCATCGGCGAGGGCCCTCGGGGAGGTTTGGAGCCGTAGCCCGTTTCGCCTTCGGACGGTCGGCCGGTCTCGGAGCTATGCAAGATCGTCAGTCATCTGGTCGACATATCCTCTCCTTGTCATTTATGTTCCAGTCTATACTCACGAGCCCAGCAACTGCCCTTCGTTCCAATGCTGGTGCTTCCGCCGGATGTGCGCCTTGAAGTTGTCGCGCCGCGGCCAGAACTTCCGGACCGTGCCTTCGGCGGGCGCGGGGCAGGCGGCGCAGACGTACCCGGTCTTGCGGGCGTTGGAGAGGCTGGTCCGGTGGACCGACACCTGGTGCCGCTGGAGGTCGTTGATGGTGGCGAACCCTTCCGAGCGCGTGCAGCCGGGCTCCTCGCAGAGGAAGGGCTTCTCGTGCTGTAGTCGGTGCTTCCTGTGGAAGGGGTCAGCGGTGTACATACAGCAATGGCTGCCCGGCGGTGTGGAGGACTACGCACTGCTCATCGGACGGGTTTTTGAAACGCTTCCCACACATGCTACAGGGCGGCAGAGGAGCCTTTGCTCGCGACCGTGCAATCTTCCGTTTCGGCGCGTTGCCCCCTTCCTCGTCGGACGCCGTCTCGCCCAGTGTCGTGGAGAAGACTGACTGGCTGTAGACCGAGTGACGCCTGGTTGGATCCCGGTCCTGTTCGGCTGAAGGACTCCCTGCGCTAAGTGACTCTGGTGGTGTGATACGAGACGTTCGGGGCCGAGGGGCCGTATACGACTCCCTGGGTGTTGGTGGGTGGGCATGGTTAGAGATCGGCTTGCCATAGGATTGTGGGAACGAGTCCTTCGACGGCGGCCCGGTGGGTTCTGGGAGCTTCCGGGACTCATATGAACGCCATCCGGGGATGTACGGGTCGGTGGCACCAGACGGATGTGATACGTGGGTTGGCGTGCCGGCGGAGACACTCGACGTGGACGCTGTGAGCCGGTGATGGTAAGACATGGCAGGCTCTGTGTTTGGCGGCCGTTGTTCGACGCCTTCCATGTGCTCGCTTGTCGCGTCTGATTGCTTCACGATGGCGAGTAGATTGACAGACGCTCTTGTCACCAACGGACTCTCGCGTTGTCCAACACCGTTGACCGGGTGTTTTGCCTCGTCAACTTCCATCGGATCCTGCTTAGCATCTATACCGTCGCTGAACGTTGGCAGTCCCAAGATGTCGGCGAGGAACGCATCTTCAACCCGTATAGAATCTGAGTGCTGAGCCTCAGAGTTACGCTCCCAGTCCCAGGATCCAGACTCGTCGCGAGCATCGACACACATCCACAGGCGTCCGCAGACATCCTCGATGTGGTCGAGCAACGCCATGCTCACGGACGTGTGGAAACGGGTAATCTCGATCTGCAAGTGCGCTCTCTGTGTATCGTCGAATGCAGCTAGTGCAAGCAGCGTCAATGGCATCAGTATGGCGCTCTGGTCTTGGGGTAGGGACTTCAGGTAATGCAGCCCATCGTCGACGACTTGTTTGAAAGCCACGCTGGGACGTGAAGGTTGAATAGTTCGATTGAAGTAAATCCACACGGCTTGTTTGTAGAGCATACTGGCAGGATACTGTACACCCCCGGGTGCATGAGTAGGAGTCCATCTCGCGATGGCTTGGTTGATACCATATGCATCGTTAATGATGACATGGTCCCACCAGCTACCGACCTCAGTTGATCTGCGTTTTCGGATGTATATCCGTAGGTGCCATATGTGGACCAGGATATCGACGAGTCGAGGCTCGAGCAACGCTATGTGCAGTGAGTTCTTCTCTGTTGGAGAGCCGATAGAGTCACGATAGCCTGTTAGGGGGCAGTGGGAGGCGAATCGGGGGCTGCATCCAGTATATTTGGACGCGAGGAAATTGAAGGCGTCTCGATCGGCGCAGGATTGCCGGTCCGTGCGTTTCGCAGATGCCTCGTACTCCAGTGGAGATCCGTTCTAATATGGGTTAGCGAAGCAATCAGTCGCCTGCTGCGAGATGCACCTACTACCGCTCCTGGCTCCCACTTCGCACTCGTCAATTCACGGACGTGACATGCTTGCGCGCGAGGTTCACACGCTTGGTGACCGCGCGCAGGAAAGTGATGTGACTCGGATGACCGCACCCCAGCGGCAGGTTGAGAGGTCTCCCTTCGACGTTTGAGCCCGTTTGCTGCTCTCGCCGGTGTCCAGACATCTGTCCTGTCGCTCTTGTCGTCTGCTGTCACAGCTGTGGGCGGGGTGGTGGCATCCCCAGGCGTCGAGCCATCTCGCGCCGTGTCCTCGGGCACCGAATCCGAGTCTTGCGCTCCCGACGACGGCTCCCGACTCTCTCGATCCATCCACTTTGATCACCGTGTCTTACACCTTCTTGTGTGGGCGGCCATGCGGGCCTCTTCGAGTCTGCTCGAGGTGGTGCGGTTGCTTCGGTGGTTGTGAGACGCTTGCGCGAGACGGGTGTGTTCGAGGGCAGACCCAATGCTGATTGTATGGGAAAGTGAGGGAGGAGAAGAACAATTGGGGCGTGTCTGGGCGGACGTAGTGGGTTGTTGTGGGTGGGTGAAGGCACGGGGTGGAGACGGACCTAGAGTTCTCTGCCTTGGAAAGCTCTAGCTCCGCCTAAATCTCGACCTTCCGCCCACGCTTTCCCCTCCCCGCAAAATCTCGCCGGCGTTCAAAAAGGCTGCAACAATCCATGTCAGAGCGAGAAAAGTGGTGGTTGCCTCATACTCGACACCTCAGAGTCACAAGAAACATGGACATGTACACCGACAACGACGGGAGTATACCAGACATGTACGAGTACACTTCTCGAACATCTATCCAACAAAGGGGTCGATTCAGGCTGCACGATCAGCTTCAACTTGTGCTTTCTGCCTGAGTGACGTTCAAAATCCCCACCCATTTTCCCCGCAAGGCCACCCAGCGCCTAGACCCAACAACACCGCCCTCTCACACTACCTGGTCCAACAATGCTACCCGTCTTCAGTACAGTCCTTCGTCACAGGTCGGTCTCGCGACTTCCAAGCTTCATCAGGAGCATTGTCCTCCGCGATGTGCAACTCTCGCACTACAATGGACGCATACTGTCTTTGCATACTTGCACACGCCAATGCCGAACAACACAACAAGCCAATCGTACACTGGTTCACCGAACCCCGACAACAACAACAACAAGGCGACCTCAGGCTCCCTCCTTCGGCTGTCTTTTTGAGTTCTGATCCTAAACGTGCGTCTACAGCGCCAGCTTCCTCGTCTACGGGCTGGCATGGAGACAGGATCGAACAAAGAAGAGATGGTGTTCAAATTTGAGCAAGCAGGCTGTGTAAGCAAAGTCCGTCAGACCAAGGTCTGCGTTCCCGCTTGCAACGCGCCTGTTGTCGCTCAAGAGGCAAAGATCGGGCATTCGGACGACCCGCAAGACCTTCACGGCCCACAACCAAATCATCGAGAATGTTGAAAGATACAGTGACGATCGTGAGCTGTCTCCTGAACCTGCGACCCCAATTCTATTGGCGTACAACGCTCGCAATGCTCGGCAAACTGGCCAGCACTTGGTGAAAAGGTGCGACTTGTATGTACCTATACATGCCCAAGCAATGCGGTGGCCTCGCTGGCCGCTCGTCATTGTAGCGACATTGGTCCCGTCCTCGCCCAACCCCCGGCCTTCACGGTAGACGGGGAACTGTTCATCTGACTGCTTGTGAAATTCTGCTGCAGTCCCAGCGGATTCACACAGCGTCACGACGTTGACAAGATGGTGTGCGTGGGTGTGGGTGTAGAACATTGATGATAGATGCTTGAACCGAACCGTTTAGCAGCAAAGCCGAGGTATTGGCAGGTGGATGAACCCTCATCGTGACATGTGGCCCAGTAGGAAGACGTGGTCATGAAAAGATTGGTGAGTAGATAGCGATTCGACGTCGGCTCTCGGGTTGTGATCATCTCTGACGTCCGTGTTGATCCTTCGGCTCCAAGTTCTTGAAGTCACTGGACTTCTGAGTATCGACGAAAACGTCTACAAGGGATGCTGCTCAAAAACGCCGTCCAGACTGGGAGCCCGTGGACGAGTTGCTGCGTGTGGCGTCGTGCCGAAAGTTGGCGTTACGTCCCAACGAGAGGAAAACACGTGTTTTGCCGTTCGTTATCGCCTGCTCGCGACGTCGTTGTGCAGCTCATGCAAGCTTCATGCTTCTCCATTATGCCGATAACTGTTGTTGTGAAGCAACGAATGGCCCGGCGACGACTTTGTTCACCCTGTTCTCGCAGACTCGACGTGATTTGTCCACGAGGCTAGCCGAGGTCCCAAAACGTGGCCACGATATCGCCAGGCTGAGAACGATGATCCAGCCTCAAGGTTGGACCGGCTCTTGGCTAGCCGCTGGCAGACCCTGAAGTGCTCTGAGGTAGGAGTGGAGTGTCAAGAGCCACCTTCGAGCGGAGCGAGTTAGAATCCTTAATCCTTACGAGTACAGTAAGTAAGAGGGTGCCCACGTGGAAACCTCTCGTCGTTGGTTTTATATACAGTAGCTGTTGCGAGCTCTCCAATCAGCTATCCGTGTCCCGAATGGATCGCGCGAGGCGCGTCCAATGCCTGCCTCTCTGTAACTTCCTAGCGCTGATGCTGCTGATGAAGAGCTGCTCGCTTGCTTGCAGGAGGGTACCAAGTCGCCAATTAGCACTCGCTACGCTGCATAAAAGCCCCTTATGCCAGCCGAGCGACCGAGGAGGGTTGCTAGAAGGTATGTACATGAGCAACTTCTTGCATCTTGGCAACAGTATTTCCCTCTACAGCTAGAGGTAGCTAGAGTAGGGTGGAGCGGGCTTTCCTGTAAAAGCTGACTGGCTGCGTCAAGCAAGATGAACTTGGTCAAACGCTCTCATCAAGAACCTGCGCTCATCAGCCCCGGCAAAACTTCCCGGCACATTTCCTTGCAAGCTTCTGGAAAGCGCCGATCGTGGGCGGCCCCAGAAATGGATGCGTGGGGATATGGTTTGCTTAGGCTGCTCGCTCGCTCGCTCGAGCCCGGCGGTCATCCAGCATTGGCGCCGTCGGGTGATGAAAAGCTCGAAAAGCTCCATCTCAAGTCGATCCTCCCCGTGGGAGATGGTGGAAACGTTACACGCAGTGGTGTGCAGCAGCTGGAAAGTCGAGCATGCGCGGTTCGATACAGTGACCCTCCTGCGAGTGTGTACAGTAGCTGGATCAGCTGGAGTGATTGCCTATACTTGCCTAGCCCATATCGCCGCCAACTTAAGCGTCAAGCACACGCAGTGCACCTGCTATTACTCTTTCATACACAGCATGCCGTTTTGTTTACAGCGGTGATCATCAGGTAAAAGATTGTTTGCTTACCTAGGTAGTGTGGGGTTGGTAGGGACGCAGGGCTCTGGAGTCTGGACGTTGGTGGATGATGGTCCCTGCCAACATCGCCGCCACTCTCAATCCCTCCTCATCAATCTTCATCAGCCAGTGGCCAAGAGTCCAAGGACCAAGACGGCTGACCCTTACACCTTCATACCTGCGTCACGAGATACCGTAATCATGTACGAAAGGTACTGCTTAGGTATCATTCCAACTCCCTCTCATCAGACGACCAGCAAACCCAACAATGCAGCTCCCTACCATTGATTGTCCCTTCATCGGGCGCTGCCGTCCTTGATGAGAGTCGGACGACGCAATCGATCCCTATCCGGCATTCCGGCGGCGTAGACCATTGAATTGCGCACAACGCTTGACGCCACCGGCGGGAACGCACTCTCCCAGTTGAGTGGCTGGAAATTTACCTTTGGATCGCGCAATCGTCCATGCGCGATTCCGTGTGCAACTGTGTATGGCGGTATGTTCCTATACGGAGTCTGATAACGGGAAAAGTTGCTCGGGGCTGGGCCTGCTGGGGGGAGCTTTTGCCGATCGATGCCTCTGGAGTCTTGAGGTTGAGAGCCTTGCCCTGTCTCACGAAACACCAACAAGTCAGCTGAGACGCGCTGGCTCCCATTAACCATTGCGTGCGTACTGGAGGAGTCGGGCGTCGCACGATCGGCCCGACGTCAGCTGCGGCGCGCAGGATGATCAGACTGAACCAGCAGACCATGAGTGCATGTGAACGAGGCCTCGGAAGTCACGGGTTACAGTATGGACGAGCCCAGGCAAAGGGTCCGTCTTTCAGGTACAGACTCTATGTACAACACGGCCCGGAGGACATTTGCATGACTTGGAACACGTACCCGTACGGTGCTTCCATTGCTCGAAGGAACAAGCGGCGGCTACAGTATCCCAAAAGTTCTGCCCCTCGCTACGCCGACCCCTCTCTATGTGGTGGTGTGTTGGCTGCACACAGCTTGCGCACAAATAGGAGGGAGGTGAGACGGATCTGGCCCAAGCGTTAGGGCTTCTCCAAACATCCTCTCTCTCTCTCTCTCTCTCTCTCTCTCTCTGCGGTCTTCCCTGTGCTTCTGACG